>JADMIO011456590.1_pt1 | contig 13159 bp, 14 predicted proteins | sample 8958161 | NCBI WGS metagenome assembly JADMIO01 (sample SAMN16585339, study PRJNA669376) | soil metagenome | isolation source: Crop rotation soil | place: USA: Cullars Rotation, Alabama | collected 2011 | reverse complement strand
GATCGACGAGATGGTGTTCCCGCCTGCCCCGATCCGTCTGCCGAATGACCCGGCTGCGGATGAGGATCCGCTGTACCTGCTGCTCGTGACCCCCCGGCAGTGGTTCCAGATCCTGAAGAACACGGACACGCAGAACTGGCGCACGTTCCTGGCGAATGCCTACGAGCGCGGCAAGTTCGTGAACCACCCGCTGTTCATGGGCACCACGGGCATGTGGAACGGTTTCGTCATCAAGAAGACGCGCCGCTCCATCCGCTTCCCCACCGGTCAGATCGTTCGCGAGTACAACGCGGGCGCGACGGCGATCAACAACGTCACCACTGCGGTGGACGTGGATCGCGCGGTGATCCTCGGCGCGCAGGCGGTCGGTCTGGTGTACGGCAAGAACCAGAAGTCCGACTACTACATGTCGTGGAACGAGGAAGAGAGCGACCACGGCAACACGCGCGAGATTTCGCTCGCTGCGATGTTCGGCGCCGGGAAGCTTCGCTTCGCGGACAAGGACGGGAATCTCACCGACAACGGTGTGATGACCATCGACAGCTACGCTCCGGTGCCGGCGTAAGCCGGTCCCTGAGCTCACCAGGAGCATCCCAGCATGGCTTCTCGTCTCGCTACCAACATCGGCACCCGCACGTGGCGTCACGGCTCGTGGGGCACGCTCTCGGCGGTCCTGTTCGATCTTCGGCATATCAGCGGCGACAACATCGCCGACACGCTGGACATCGACATCCTCCCCGAGGGCTCGATCGTCCACGACGCGCAGCTGATCATCGACGACGCTTCGAACGCCACCGTCACGCTCGACGTGGGCTTCAAGAGCGTATCGGGCACGAACCAGGACAACGGCAAGGCGCTCTTCGACGTCGCCGTGTTCTCGGCTCTGGCTCGTCTGCGTGCGAACGCGGCCGTTGCGCCGTTCCGCCTGCAGCAGGACATGTACCTGCGTTCGACGATCCGCGGCGCCAACCTGTCTGAAACCGCCGGCGGCACACTGGTGCTGCTGATGGAGAACCTCGGACCGAAGTAACCACCCCCGGTTACGAGGCCGACCCCACTGACCCCTCCGCCTTGAGGCTGACAGCCGCAGGTGCGGTGGGGTCTTTTCTTTTCGCCACCTGAAGGACGACATGAACACACCAAACGCAGGAGCGCCGGCCCAGCTGGTGCAGATCCCGATGCGCTACATCGGCAAGCGCGAAATCAAGCGCCTGGCCGACATCTTCCCCGGCAACAACATCGTGTGGCGCGGGAAGGGCGATGTGCAGATGGTCGAGGCGAGCCTGGTGCCGCGCATGCTGCGCCACCCGGACATCTGGGAGATCGCGAAGGACGTCGTGCCGCAGCGAGACACGCCGGAAGGCGACCTGGCCGTCGCGATGGCTCGTCAGGATTCGCACCAGGGCGTGCTGCGCGCGCAGGTGATGCGCGAAGCGCTGCCGCCCGCGGCCGCCGTCGCGTCGCCCGTGAAGTCGGAGGAAGAGCTGATGGCGGAAGCCTCGGCCGAGCTCGCCGACAGCCAGGTCACGAAGGACGCGATCATGAAGCGTCTGAAGCAGGTGATCGGCGCGATCGCCGAGCTGCGGCCCAACAAGGACTTCGACCAGCAGACCGGCAAACCGAAGTGCACGGCGTTGCAGGCCAAGCTGGGGCGTCCCATCAGCGCGGTCGAGCGCGATGCGGCGTGGAACGCGCTGAAGATGGCGAGCGAGAAGCAGGCGCGCAACGCTGCGCAACCGGCCGCGCATCAGACCGATGAAGCGGCTCCCTCGGGCTCGGAAGACACCGCCATCCCGGAGTAAACCGTGGGTACGAAGCTCGGCATCGACATCCTGAAGACCTGCCGCGTCGACCTCAACGACGCGGACAAGGTGCGTTGGACCGATGCCGATCTTCTCGAGTACCTGAACAGCGGGCAGCGGGAAATTGCGATCCTGAAGCCCAACACGTCGACGGCGGTGCGACCGCTCGAGCTGACCGCCGGCTTCGCGCTGCAGGAGATTCCCGACGATGCGATCGCGCTGATCGACATCGTGGCGAACCTCGGCGCCGATGGAGAGACGCCTGGCCGGGCGGTGACGCTCGTCAACCGCGAAGACCTCGATGCGGTGGATCCGAGCTGGCGCACGCGCACCTCGAGCACGGGCATTCGCCATTACTGCTTCGATGAGCGCAACCCGCGCGCGTTCTACGTGTACAAAATCCCCAGCACCGCGTGGTTCGTGGAAGCGCACCTCTCGGTGACGCCGGCGGATGTGATCGTGAACGGCCTCAATGGCTCGAATAACACGGCCATTTCCGTGGACGACATCTACGAGACAGCCCTGCACGACTATGTGATGATGCGTGCCGAGTTCAAGAACACGGACGTTCAGGAACTGCGGGGCAGCAACGAGCTGTACCAACGCTTCCTGCAGCGGCTGGGCCTGAAAGTTCAGGTCGAGCGCCGCGACGACCCGAACCGCAACGCGCCCCCAGTGGCGCAGGGGCAGCAAGGAGGCAAGTAAGTGGCAACCGCGCTCGACGAGCTGCTCTCGGACGTCCTGATTGACGCCCCGCGCTGCTCAGAGCCGGTGGCCTCTCGGGCGCTGCGGGACGCCTGCATCCAGTTCTACAAGCTCTCGCACATCAAGCGCGTGGAGCTCACCGCGATCGACGTCCTGGCTGATACGGCGGCGTATGCGCTCACGAACCCCGCGGGCTACCAGATCCACGAGCTGCACGATGCGGAGCTCGAGGAAGCCCCGATGTTCATCACGACGAAGGCCGAGCTCGACATGGACTGGCCGACGGTCGCGCGCGAGCTCGTTATGTCGATGGGCGAGACCAATCCGAACGTGCCGGACTCGAGCAAGCACTGGCGCTACTACACGCAGGATCGGCCGGGCGCGGTGTTCATGGCGACGCCGAACCGCGTGCAGCTGGTCGGCAAGCCGACGACGGCCTTCAACGACAGCCTGATCCTGACGGTGTCGGTGTACCCGACGCTCGACGTGACGGAAATCGAGGACGACTGGATCTTCGAGGGTCACAACCGCGCGATCGTCGAAGGTGCGCTCGCCACGGTGCTCTCGCAGGCGCGCAAGGCGTGGAGCGATCCGAAGGCTGCGGCCGAGCACCAGGAGGAATTCGAGGTGCTGACGGAGAAGGCGCGCGGCTCGATGATCGCGAGCAATCGCGGCAGTCAGACGCAGACCCTTCGGGTGAAGCCGTCGTGCCTCTGAACGGCAGCCGCCGCGACCTTCCACCGCCGGACTACGAAGACGACGAGGATCCGCCGCCGCCGCGCGTGGTGTACGTTCCGGCCCCGAAGAGCCCGATCCGCATGATTGCGGAGATGGGCCTGATCGCGGCTGGCGTAATCGCCCTCATCGGAGCAGTCTGGGTGCAGGGACAGACGATTGCCGTGCACTCCCAGGTGCTCTCCGACCTGGGCAAGCGTGTCGATCGGCTCGAGGACGAGAGACGGCCGAAGCAGCCGTAGGAGGCAAGGATGCTGACCATCGCGCTATCCGCGGGGCACTACCCCGAGAAGCCGGGTGCATGCGCCACCGACCCGGTCGCGCGCCGCGTCGTCGCGACGGAACACGAGCTCGCCCTGGCCTGGCGCGAAACGCTGGTGGAGTGCCTGAAGGCCGCGTCGAGCGCGCCGCTCGAGATGCGTCTGATTCGGCCTGGCATCCTCTCGGCGAAGATCCGCGAGGTCAACGAGCTGCCCACGTGCGCGCTCGCGATCGAAATCCACTTCAACGCGGCCGCCGATCGGCACGGCACGCCCACGGGTGAGGGGAGCGAAACGCTCTACTGCCCTGGGAGCATCAAAGGCGAGGAACTGGCGGAGAGCGTGCAGCGCGAGATGGCGCAGGTGTTCTCGCCCAGCCGCGGCGTAAAGCCTGGCTGGTACCGCATGGACGTGCCCAACAAGGTCGACTTCCCGGGCGACGTCGAAGGTGACGAGGTGGTCGACGCCTTCCTCGTGCGCACGCTGTGCCCCTCGATCATCGTTGAACCCGAGTTCATCCACCGTCACGCGCTGATCCGCGAGAAGCAGCTTCACGGCTGCCAGGCGATCGCGCGCGGAATCATTCGTTACCTCGAGACCAGGAGTCCCCAGAAATGAAACGCTTTGCCCGGATCCTCTGCGCCGCACTGTTCGCCGCCGCGCCGGTATTCGCCGCGCAGCGCCTGGATCGCGACCCGGCCGCAACCCCCGTCTACGTCGTCGATGCCAATGGCAACATCAACGGCGTCGTCGGCAACAGCACGCTGAGCACGGCGAACAGCACCACCGCGAACCTTGCGAACGGCGCCGTCTTCACCGGCACCAGCGAGGAAGTGAAGGACTACGCGAGCATCCAGGTATCGGTCTTCAGCTCGCACGCGAGCGCGACCAACGGCCTGTCGCTGCAGCAGAGCTCCGACGGTACAAACTGGGACATCACCGATGCCTTCACGGTGTCAGCGACCACCGGAATCGCGATCCAGGTCCAGCCTGCAGCGCGCTACTTCCGCCTCGTCTACACCAACGGCTCGACGCTGACGACGTCGCTGCGTATCCAGACTGTGCTGCACGCGGTTGCTCCACGCGGCAGCTCGCAGCGCCCCTCCGATGCGCGTTCGAACGAGAACGACTTCGAAGAGATGCTGGCCTACAACATGGTGTTCAACGGCACCACGTGGGACCGAGCTCGAGGAACGACGGCGAACGGGCTGCTCGTGGACATGTCGCGCAATCCGGTGCTACCGCTCGGCACGGATCGCTCGGTGGCGGTCACGACCGGCGGCACCGCACAGCAGCTCGCCGCGGCGAATACCGCGCGCTCGGGCCTGAAAGGGCAGAACACCAGCGCGGAAGTGTGCTGGTACAACGAAATCGGCGGTACGGCCGCAGTGAACGGCACGGGCTCATTCAGCGTTCCCGCCGGCGGATCGTTCTCCGTGTCGACGCAGCGCGCCATCAGCTACCTGTGCCCGACCACGGGCAGCAAGGTCGCTGCAACGGAGTGGTGAGAAATCATGGGCGGCATGGCCGGAGTTCGAGCTGAAGAAATCCTCGCGAATGGCGCCGACGGCGTTCGCGGCGTACAGATCCTGACGAACGGCGCCGACGGCGTTGCTGGTTCGGAAATCGTCACCGGCGACGTTCCGGTGCAGAACCTGCGTCTGACGTTCGACTACGTGCCGAAGCGCGACGGGCTCGCGCTGCTGACGGGCGGGCCTTCGCCGGCAGGCTATGCTGCCAACTTCGCAGCGAACCCCTCGCGCAAGTGGGCGCCGCGCTTTCAAGACACCACCCCGATCGACATTGCGAAGGGCTGGCAGTCCGAGTACGACAGCTTTATCGCTGATCCTGAGTATTCCTGGTCGAACGGCTATTCGCCCTTCCGCATCGACAGCGACGGGAACCTCGTCATCTCGGCGAAGAAGACCGGCAGCGTGTCACCAGCCTTCGCCGGCGGAGAGATCCCGAACAACCCGGGCACCGGCTCAGCGTACCCGTGGGTTTCGGGCATGTTGAACTCGGCGCCGTCATTCCGCCAACGCGGCGGGTATTTCGAAATCGAGTGCAAGCAGACCTACGGAAAAGCGTTCTGGCCTGCCTTCTGGTTGCTGACCGGCTTCGTGTTCACGCAGCGGGCCGAGACCGACATCATGGAGATGGTCGGGAGCAACAACGGCAACGACACGTACAACGTCAACGCGATCGTTTCGGAGGGAACGGTCGACGGTGGCGCGCAGGTCATCAATCGAAAGCAGGTCCTGGCGCAGGACTTCCATAAGTACGGTGCATTCATCACCGACCAGGAAATCCGCCTGTATTTCGATGGGATGCTCGTCAAGACGTACAACATCTCGAGCTTCCCGAAGTTCCTCGACCCGGCTTTCATCCTGCTCACCAATCCGGTGGGCACGCAGCTGGGCGGGTGGGTCGGACATCCTGACGGGACGACTCCCGATCCGTGCGACTTCGTCATCCGTTCGGTGCGCGCGTGGCAGCGGCCTGGTCCGAACGGCATCGACCTGTCGGCGACGGCGTACATGGACGACCTGGGCGTCGGCGGCGTGGTGGCGACCATCACCACGTATGCGCTCGACGGCACCGTCGGACATCAGATCACCAAGCTTTCCGACCCGGAGAATATGTTCACGGTGGTCGGCAACCAGCTGCGCCTGGCGCAAGTGGTTCTTGCGGCGACTGACGCATCGCACCCCGTCACGCTCCAGGTGATCGACCCGCAGGGCCGCAGCTGCATTCGCTCGTTCGTGATCACGGCGGTGACGGCAACGCCGATCCAGGCGAACTACATCACGAACCAGGACCTCTCGAACGCCTACTGGACGAAGGAGCAGGTCACTGTCACGGGGACCGACACGATCGTCGAAGACGTATCGACGAACAATCACGGCATCTTCAAGGGCGGCATTGTTCGCGCGGCCGGCATCAAGACTTTCGTCGCCTTTGTCGAAATTGACCAGGCGTCGCAGCAGTACGTCTATTTGCAGATATTCGACGGGACGTTCGGAAGTCTCGCGAGCGCGCAGTACGACATCGTGAACAACCTCGTGATGTTCAACACGGCAACGGGAGTGTGGTCGAATGCGATAGCCACGGTGATCCCCATTCCGAATTCGACGCGCAAGCGTCTGCAGTTGACGTTCACGACCGACGGTGCCACCACGAATTTCAACTGGATCGTGCGGCCCTCGATTTCGTCGGTCTCGCCGAGCTATGCGGGCAGCCTCAGTCGCTCCGCGAAGCTCAGCAATCAGTGGCTCTACAACCAAGCAGCCGGTGTCGGCGGGACTTAAGTTTTCACGAAGGAGGATCGTTATGCACATAGCAGGATGGATCGGACTCGGCATCGTCATCGGCGTTGCCCTGGCCGTGGTGTTCACGATCGTGTTTCCGGCGAAATGGACGAAGCTCGCGCGCGAGAGTGCCGAAGAGCTGCAGAAGCACGGCATCGACGTGGCGACGGAAGCCGCTGCACTGCGGGCGCAGGTCGCTCGCATCTCGAACCTGAGCGACCAGCTCGAGGCGAAGCTGAAGGATGCGGCGAAGTTCATCGAGGCCGCGAAGGCGCTCGCCGGCAAATAGTGCGCAGGCGGGGGAAGGGTGTAGGATTCGGCTGACCTTGCAGGAGACCTGAGCATGGACGCTCCCCTGACTCCCCCGGCCGGTGCCGCGACTTTCGATTCCTGGCTCGACTACGGCTATCAGCTGTGGGAGCGCAAACCCCTGGTGACGATCGTCCTAGGGGCGCTCGTTTGTAGCTGGGTCTTCACGCACTACGTAAAATTGAACCTGCCGCTGGCGCTGGATGAGCGCCGCCGCGATTGGGCGATTCGCCGCATGGCGTTCTTCTTCGCCTTCATTCCGATGGTGGTTGTGTGGCCCAACCTCCTGGACAAGAAGCTGTTCCTGCACGACGGCTGGTACACCTACAACGCCACCGTCTTCTGCCTGTTACTCTCCGCGCTCATCGGTGCGGCGTCGCCGACGCTGTATACCTTCGCCATGTTCTTCCTGAACAGGTTCGAATGGTTCCGCAACGCGCTCTCCTACAGCACACGCAAGGTTCCGTCGCCGCCGGCGGTTCCAACGTCATCCCCTTCCCAATCGCCAACCGAAGGATCGAAGCCATGAGTATCCCGACCCCTTTCTCCAAGCTGAAGCTGATCGGTGTGCTCGCTGCCATCGTCGCGACGCTGGGTTTGATCGGAGTGGCGGCGTACCAGACGCAGCGCGCGAACAACGCCGAGACGCTGCAGACGAGCACGAAGGAACGGCTCGACAAGGTGGAGAACGAGGCGAGCACCGATCGCAAGGCGTTCAAGATCCAGATGGAGGCGCAGGCCGCAGAGCTGGCGAAGTCGGAAGCTCGAGCGCACGCCGCGGAGCTGACCGTTGCCGGATCGGTGGAGCGGGAGCGTACACTTCGCAACGAGGTGGCAGGGAACAGCCGACGGCTGCAGGAGCTTCTCGATGCGAACAAGGATGCTGCGGTGTGGCGCGCTCAGCGCGTGCCTGATTCTGTGCTTGTCAGCTTGCGGCAATCTCTCGAAGAGGCCCGCGCCGAGCGAGCCGCGCCCGGTGGTAGTCACCCGGTACCTCGTTCCGGAGGTTCCGCTGGCGCTGTTCCGGCAGTGTCCGCAGAAACCACTGCCTCAATCTTCTGAGACGGACAACGGCGCGCTGCTCGACGACATCCTGCAGAGGGTGATCGAGCAGGACGAGTGCCAGGCGCGTCTGTTCGACGTCCGAGACCTGCTCGACGCATGGAAGCGCCGTGCTGATTCGCAGTGACCAGTTCCACGGCGTTCGCCCGCGGCGAGACCCGCGCCTCCTAGCGCCCTTCGAGGCGCAGGTCGCCACCAACGCGCGCCTGTGGTCCGGTGCGCTCGCGAGCTGGCGTCGACCGTCCGACGTGCAGGCGATCGGCAAGAACTCGCTGCGCTGGTCCAATGCGTTCGAAAACGCCGCCTGGGCCAAGATCGCTGTCACCGTCCTGACGAACAACGGCACCGCCGGCGATGGCTCGACGACGGCCGACAAGCTGCAGGAGACCGCCACCAACTCCCTGCACCTGGTCTCGCAGTCGGTGGCGAAACTCGCCGCGGTGCAGACCTGGACGTGGACCGTAGAGGTCGACGACGTCGAGCGCGCTTACGCGGTGATCCAGGTCAGCGACGGATCGGGGTCGAACCTGGTCCGCCGCATCGTGCACATCGCATCCGGGGCGGTTACGAATCCGGAGCAGAGCGGCACCTTCCAGCTCGTCTCCATCTCGAGCGTCGTGGTGGGCACGACGCGGCGCGTGACGATGGTCGTCACCACTGGCGCCGAGTCGACGGTGGTGGGCGGTGTGGGCCCGGCATCCGGCGCGACGACGCACACGTACCTTGGCACTGCCGGCAGCGGGATCTTCGCTGCGCGCGCCTCGCTTCGACAGGCCTCCGCGGCCGGGACATATCGTGAGACCGCATCTACTGCTTTGTCTTCGATCGCCTCGATCTATCTCTACAAGTCGCAGTATTGGATCGCGACGGGGGTGCGTGCGTCGATTGCGAAAGGCCCTGTACTCGGAGATACGACCGACGCCCTGTACTTCACCGGCGGGCCCGCGAATCGCCCCAGCTACAGCTACGACCCGCTCGTCTACAACGGCAACAGCGGCCGCGGCGACATGCCCCGCGCCTACTACTCGCTCGGGTTGCCTTCGCCCTCGAACCCGCCTGACGTAACGATCACGCCGCAGAGCGGGACAGTGACTGACGTTTCGAGCGTCATCGCCACGAAGGCGAACCAGACGCTGCAGTCCTTCTCGATGACCGGCGTGACCACCGACGGCTATCAGATCCTCGCGCAGGCGAACTTCGCTTTCACGATCATCTCGACGACGTCGCACCTGCTCGTGGCGACCATGCGCATCAGCCGCGGCGGCCGCATCGTTGCGGAGACTGAGCGCAAGATCGCGCTCGAGGACTTCGCCGGCTCTGCGATCGAAGTGACTGACATCCTGGTCGAAGGCGTCGACCAGCCGGCGCAAGGCACGTACACATACGACTACGAGGTGCTGATCGTCGCTGTCGACGGTGGCTCGTTCAGCGCGAGCTACAACATCACCGACATCAAGGCCTATTACGACAAGGTCAAAATCAAGGTCGGCGCGGGGCATCCGTTCCGCATCGGCGATCGCATCAGCGTTGCGGGCGTCACGGGCTTCGAGGCGGTCAATACCGCGCTGATGGAGATTGTGGCGATCGGCTCGGACTTCGTCTGGGTCGACGTGCGCTCGTCGGAAACGTACATCAGCGGCGGCACGTGGCAGCTCGCATTCGATGATGACGAGCGCCAGGACACGGCATACGTCCTGACGTTCCTCACGCAGGTCGGCGCGCAGGTGCAGGAAGGCCCGCCCTCGGATCCGTCGGAGATTCTGAGCCTGGGCAGCGGCGAGCCGGTGCACCTAACCAACATCCCGACGACTCCGCCTGGTGATGGCGGCACGTACAACCTCACCGGCAAGCGCCTCTATAGGAACAACGTCGACAGCGAGGGCAACGCGGCGTTCTACTTCGTCGCCGAGCTCGCGATCGCCACGACGTCGCACACCGACAATCTGCGCTTCAACGAGCTCGGCGAAGAGCTTCCGTCGACCGACTGGATCAAGCCGCCGACGGACCTCACGGGACTGACGAGCGTGTCGGGCGGTTCGCTCGCGGGCTTCAGCGGCAACATCCTGTGCTTCTCCGAGCCCTACCAGCCGCACGCCTGGCCGACGAAGTATCAGATTCCGATCGAGTACCCGCCGGTGGCGGTGCGCTCGTTCGGCGAGAACACGTTCGTTGGCACGCTCGGCAAGCCGGTGCTGGTGCTGGGCGTGGATCCGGCGAACATGCGGCCCGTGCCGATGCAGCTCTCCGAGCCGTGCGTCGCGATCGACAGCGTCGTCGATATGGGCTCGTACCTGGTCTACGCCGGCGATAGCGGTCTGGTGCTGGTCAGCAGCAGTCAGAACGGAGTCATCACCGACCAGCTCTTCACCAAGGAAGAGTGGCAGGAGATTTCGCCGGAGACGATCCGCGCCGGTCGATACGACAGTCGCTACATCGGCTTTTTCACACGCAAGGATGGCAGCGAAGGCGGATTCGTCTTCGACCCGAAGGAAGCCACCGCAACGTGGATGTGGCTCGATTTCGCAGCCGACGTGTGCTGGACGGATCCGGCGAGCGGTGATCTGTACCTGGTCGTCGAAGAGACGATTCAGAAGTGGGACTCGCACCCGACGCTGCGCTACACGTACAAATGGCGCAGCAAGCAGTTCGTGCTGGACCGCCCTGTGTGCCCCGCATACGCGAAGGTGGTGGCGGAAAGCTATCCGGTGGACTTCCAGCTGTTCGTTGCGAAGGACCCGGAGGCGCCCGACCTGATGACGCTGCTGCACACGCGCACGGTGCAGAACGGCAACCCGTTCGCGCTGCCCGATGGCTATGAGTCCGATGTGTTCGAGTACGAAATCACTGGCGTCGCGAAGGTGAAGCGAGTGGCGATCGCTTCGTCGATTCGCGAGCTACAGCGGGTGCGCTGATGCCGGACATTGCACTGCGTGGAGTACCGCTCGGCCTGCAGCCGGAGCTTGCGGACTTCCTGAACAGCTTGCGCGAGGGTGTCATCGCGATTGGCCTGGGCGACGATCCGGCTGCCAAGGTCACGACCGCGCAGCTGCTTGCTGGCAGCGCCACGGCGGTTGCGCGTCGCACGAAAGGCTCAACGCTTCCGCCGGTGTCGAAGTACCGCGTCGAGGTGCAGCCGAACTCGTTCATGATCTACCTGGCCGAAACGCCGCCCTACTCCGTGGAGCTGTGGCGCAGCGTCGGCGCCGGCGCGGAGAGCAGCACTGCTGTGCGCGTCGGATCGACCACGGGCACGCTGCTCGAGGACCATCCGCCGCCGGGCGAGAACTGGCGGTATTTCCTGCGGTACGTCGACGGCGAGCAGTTCGGCCCGTTCGTGCCGCAACAGGGGCTGCCGTTCACCTCCGCCGGCGTGGCGAATCCGGAAGACGTGAGCACCGGTGCCGAAGGCCTGGCGTTCCTCGAGACGTTCGAGGACGAGAACTTCCACAGCAAGTGGGTGGAGCGCGCCGGCAACACGCCGGTTGTCACCTATCCAACGTCAGGCGTCGTGGGCGGCAAGGTCGCGCGCGCCACAGGTGAGGCCTGGCGCGCAGCACCGACGCTGCTGTCGTTCGATGCCTCGCAGCTCTACCGCATGAAGGTCGGCGTGCGGATGAGCGCTGCACCGAGCTCCGGTGGTGCTCGCGTGCGATTCGGCGTCGAGTGCTACGACGACGACAAGATCATGATCGACACCTTCGGCGGTACGAACTATCTCAATGCGCACTGGTTCTGCGCGTTCGACGTCGACCTCAACCTGTTCGCCCCGGGAACCTATGTGGAGTTCACCGGCTATCTGCAGGGACTGGGAACCACGCCGGCGAACAATGCGAATACCGTCATCGCGCCATCGGTGGCGCGCAACGGGACGCGCTATATCCGGCCGGTCGCTGTCATCAATTACGACAACGGCAACGGCACCACCGAAATCGACTACATCCGGCTCGAGGGCCTGGCGAAGGACATCGACACCGTTCAGATCGCGCCCAGCGCCGCGACGGAAGTGATACTCGCGATCGCCGACGACGTGGACATCTGGGTTCCGCATCCGATCGCGACGCATGTCAACGCCGCGGTGTTCGTGCTGGATTCCTCAATCACGGACCATCCGGATAACGCTGAGTTTCAGCTTCGAGTGCACGTGACCGGGCTCATGGACATCGACAACACGGGCAACGGGCCTTTCGTTTGCTGGTGCTCCATCGAGCCAGTCGCGGTGGGCTTCGCCAATAACCAAGACACTCAAGTCATGGAGACGGCTTCCACGGGCTTGGACAAGGGACAGCTGCGCTTCAACATCCAGGCGACTGTGGGCCTGTACAGCCATATCTACGTGAAGCTCATTTGCTGGACCGGCGGCGTCATCGCTCCGACGAAGGCGAAGATTTATGGGACGCGCTGCACGGTCGAGGTGATCAAGAAATGAAGTGCACCGTCAGTTTCTTCGATGCTCGGACGGGCCTTTTCACGGGCAGGCGGATGACCGGCAGCGTCGGCATCGTGAACGCCAGCACCCCGAAGGGTTGCCGCGCGATCGCCGGCGAGCACAATCCGCGCAATCGCCGCGTGAACCTCGACACCGGCCAAGTGGAGCCGTTCAAGCCCGATGCGCCGAGCGACGTTCATGTGTGGAACGAGACCACTGAGCTTTGGGAGCTGCCCGAAGATGCCGTGATGTCGAACCTCGCCGCGCAGATGGCGCAGCACCACATCAGCAAGATCGAGGGGGGCAGCATGCGCGCCATGCGCGAGGCGCTGATCGCAGCGCTGCCGTCCGATCATCCTGCCCGGAAGCGGCTCGAGCGAGTCGAGTCGGACATCGAGAAACACCGCCCGCTGGTCCGAGGGCGCGTCGTGGCGTAACCTACGGCCAGTTCGGAGGGACCCGACATGTCGTGGCTCGACACCCTGTTGAAAGTTGCCAAGCCCGTGGCGGAAGTGGCGCTGGCGGCATCCGCGAAGAAGCAGGCCGGCCGTG
>JADMIO011000851.1_pt1 | contig 13160 bp, 11 predicted proteins | sample 8958161 | NCBI WGS metagenome assembly JADMIO01 (sample SAMN16585339, study PRJNA669376) | soil metagenome | isolation source: Crop rotation soil | place: USA: Cullars Rotation, Alabama | collected 2011 | reverse complement strand
ACAACTTGTCCACGTGGAATTCTAAGCTTAGGATCCCAATGTGCTGGAAAGGATCTCCAAAACACAAACGCGCACTGGCCGGAAGTTATCCCCGCTACCGCAGGTGGTTCCGACACTGCTAACATGCGCGCTATGGCCACACTTTCATTCTGGGGCGCCGCGGGAACCGTCACCGGCTCAAAATACTTGATTGAAACTGATCATGCGCGGGTACTCATCGACTGCGGGTTATTCCAGGGCGGTCACAACCTGCGCGATCGCAACTGGCAGGAACCGCCGTTCAATGCCGCTTCGGTCAACGCGGTCATCATCACGCACGCTCACATCGATCACACCGGTTATCTTCCGCGCTTCGTCAATCATGGATTTCGCGGGCCGATTTATTGCTCCGCGGGAACCGCAGACTTGATGAAGATTTTGTTGCCTGATTCGGCCCGACTCCAGGAAGAAGAGGCTGACTATCGTAATCGTCACAAGATCACTAAGCACTTGCCGGCGCTGCCGCTTTACACCGAACAGGATGCCCGTGAGACATTGAAGCTGCTGCAAGTCGTCCCGAACACTGGCGAGCGAATCGGGGTCGCCAGGAACGTCGAAGCTGAGTTTCGCATCGCTGGTCACATTCTCGGTTCCAGTCAGGTGCTGGTGCACGTCAATGGTGACGAACCGCGCTCAGTACTCTTTTCCGGCGACCTGGGAAAATATAACCAACCGATCATTCCTGATCCGGTAGCGCCACCAGCCGCTGATTATCTGGTGGTTGAATCGACCTATGGAGATCGTTTGCACGATACGGAGGAACCGAAGGCGGCCCTCGAGCGAATAATCAAAGCGGCGGCAGCGCGCGGAGGCGCAGTCTTAATCCCGGCGTTTGCGGTGGGCCGTGCCCAGGAAATTGTCTATTTCATTCGCGAGCTGGAAGAAGAAAAAAGAATCCCTATTCTGCCCGTATGCGTCGACTCACCCATGGCTTCCGCGGCAACGCAAGCCTATGCCAGGCGCCGGGAAGAGCAGGATGACGAGTATGCGGCCGCATTAAAGAAGAATCCGACACCGTTGCGCACTCATTCGATGCTGGCGTGCAATACGCGTGACGAATCGAAGCGCGTGAATAAGATGGAAGGCGCGCGCGTCATCATCGCGGCGTCGGGCATGATGAACGGCGGCCGGGTGCTGCATCACGCGCTGCGTCTGTTGCCTGATGAAAATGCCACCGTAATCTTTGTAGGTTATCAAGCGGGCGGCACGCTGGGCCGTCGCGTGGCTGATGGCGAGAAGCAGGTGAAAGTTCTGGGTCAATGGATTCCCGTGAGATGTAGGATCGAAAAGATTGGCGGATTCTCAGCGCATGCAGATTGGAAAGAAGTGGTGCGATGGTTGGAAGGAATGCCGTCGCCGCCGCGACGCGTCTTTGTAACGCACGGTGAGGCAGGATCGGCTGAGGCCATGGCGTCCCGGATCCGCGAAAGGTTTGGATGGCCGATTGAGGTTCCGCAATACGGTGAAAAGGCCGAGTTGTAGCAGTAACCCGACCGTAAGGGAGGGTGCGCTCAGCAACCGGGCAATGTAATTTATTAGCGCACCCTCCCTGACGGTCGGGTTTCTGAAACTAGGCGGCCGCCATCTTGAGCAGCAGGCCGTCGCTAGCGATCTTCTTGTTGATGTTGACCTCGAGCGTGCCGCGCAGTTCTTCGATTTGTGAGAGCCATGAGGCCGCCTTGTCGCTGCGCAACTCGGCAGCGATCCGTTCGAGTTCTTTCAGAATGTCGCCGTTGGCAAGGCAGTCTGCCGGCCGGCCCAACGCCAGCGCCCACGCGTCGCGAATGAGGGTCTCAAGGATCGCCAGACTCTCTTCGTAATCAGCCCGGTCCTTCGCAGCGCCCAACTCTTCGGCAGCCCGCAGGAGCTGAGCGCGATTTCCCGTCACCGTCAGCGCTCTTAACACGGACAGCATTGCATCGCGGCGTTCTCGATAATCGTCGATGTTGGAGCCGCAAGCGCGGCCGAGGCTTCCCTGCGAGATACTAGCGAGCAGTTTGGCGTCCGCCGGATCGACCTTCTGGTTGGCCATGAGGAAGGTTTCGATCTCGCTCGCGGCCAAAGGCGCGAAGCGAATCACCTGACAGCGCGAACGAATGGTGGCGAGCAGCGCCGTCGGATTGGTGGTCGTCAGAATGAGATGGCTGGTTGGCGGCGGCTCTTCGAGTGTCTTGAGCAAGGCGTTGGCCGCCTGGTCATTCATGTATTCTGCGTCTTCGATGATAAAGACGCGCGCCGCTCCTTCGAATGGCCGGAAGTTCGCTTCACGCTCGAGTTCGCGAATCGGCTTAACGCGAATTATTTGTTTGTAAGGCCGGACCATGGCTACGTCGCCATGCTCGCTCCAGATCATGCGCTCTTTGTTGTCGTCGGCACTGGAAAACGGCGGAAAGGTTGAGTTCGAAATTCGTTTGCACGAAGAACACTGATCGCACGCTTCGTATCCAGAGCGATTCCGGCAGTTCAAAATTTTCGCCAATTCCAGCGCGAATAGTTTCTTGCCCAGGCCTTCGTCGCCGGTAAACAACAGCGAGCCGGGCAGCCGCGCGCTCGATAGCAGACGCTGCAACCTGTCCTTTACGTTTGCGTTGCCAATCAGATTTGAAAACATAAGCTGACGGCGAAGAGCCAGAATTAGTTTCTCGGCCCTCTGCTCCTGGCCCTTTGCTCTTGGCGGAAGAAATCTTTCTGCTCCAGGAACGGAATCACAATATCCATCACCGATCCGTGAGTTTCCTGCGCGGACCCACTGGCATCGATAACCCGCATCCGGCCCGGATTGGCTTTGGCTATTTCCAGATAAGCGCTTCGCACGCGTTCATGGAACTCGACTCTCTCCCGGTCTAACCTGTCAGTTCGCTTCGCGGCTCGGCGCCGGCGAGTGCGGACGGCCGATTCCGGCACTGACAGATCGAACAGCAAAGTCAGCTCGGGCTTTAAGCCATCGGTTGCCAGTTGAATGATTTGTTCGATTAGCGCCGGCTCGAAGCCGCGCCCGTGTCCCTGATAAGCGGCGGTGGCATCAGCGTAGCGATCAGAAATGACAATCTTGTTTGCATCGAGCGCCGGCCGCAGCACCGTCCGCACGTGTTGGGCCCGGTCGGCGGCAAACACCAGCAACTCGGCCAACGGATCCACTCGTTCCTCCACATCGAGCAGAGCGGCCCGTAACTTTTGGCCGAGAGTCGTGCCGCCGGGCTCGCGCGTAGTCAGGACATCGAGTCCGCGCGCGCGCAGCTCGCCCGTTAGCAGGCGCAGTTGGGTGGATTTTCCGCAGCCGTCGATTCCTTCAAAGGTAATAAAAGCGCCAGGCATGTGTTGGGAATAAAGCGAGGTTGATTAGGCCGGCGGCGGTTCGTGACGTTGATCGGAAGGGCTATCTGCCGGAAGCGATGAATGACGCAGTTCGCCCGTAGAACGTCGGGCTTGTGAGATGGTCGAGATCGCGTGCTTGAATATCAATTGATCCTGCGCCCCGGTTTCCAGCAACAGGGAAAACTTGTCGAAGCTCTTTATGCGACCCAACAGCTTAGCGCCGTTGACGAGATAGATAGTCACGGTCGTTTTCTCGCGACGCGCCAGGTTCAGAAAGCTATCCTGAATATTCTGCGGTGCTTGTTTTGAATCCACTGATTACGCCTCAGCGGCCGATCTGGAAAAGCGGACGCTGGAGAGTATACCAGCGAATTGAAGCTGACAACCAATTTTCTTCTGTCAAAAACGTGAGGTGATGAGAGCCATCGTGCGCTCTTGCACCTGTGGGTCGTCGCCGAACCCCTCGATCCATTCCACGCCGGGCTCGCGACGAAACCAGGTTAGTTGCCGCTTCGCATAATGACGCACGTCGAGTTTGGTTTGCTCGACCGCACTCTCGAGTGAGCGCTCGCCCTTCAAGCATTCAACTACTCGCCGATAGCCATGCGCGCCGAGCGCGCTGGAGTGGGGCGGTACGCCGTCGGCCAGCAGACGACGCACTTCTTCGACCAGCCCGCCGGCGAAGTGTTTTTGCGTGCGCGCATTGATGCGCCCGTACAGCTCGTCACGCGGGGGGTTGAGTACGAATATGCGAAGACGGCTCGACAAGTCCGGCGCCTGAGGCCGCAAGGGGCGCTGCTCTGAAATCTTTTGCCGGGTCTGGATACAAAACTCAATCGCGCGCTGCACGCGTGGCCAGTCGCGCGCAGATAACTGATTTGCTTCGGCCCGATCGAGACGCTTCAGGATGCGATGGAGATGCTCCGGCCCCTGCCGTTCTCTGATCTCCGTAAGCCGCTGCCGCAAGCTCTCATCAGTGGCCGGACTCGGAAAGAACGGCTGCCGCAACGCGCGCAGGTAAAATCCGCTGCCCCCGACGAGAATCGGAACCCGATGGCGGGCTTCGATTTCTTCAATTGTTTGGATTGCGGCGCGCGCCCAGTCAGCCGCCGTGAAAGTAATCTCGGGGGAAACAAAATCGATCAGGTGATGGGGTATGCCGCGCCGTTCGGCGAACGGGACTTTGGCCGTAGCAATCTCGATTTGCTGGTAAACCTGAACAGAGTCGCAATTGATTATCTCGCCGCCGAGCTGGCGGGCGATTTCAATTCCCAGCGCACTTTTACCAGAGGCCGTGGGACCAACGACGGCAATGATGGGGCGGAGGGTGTTTGGTTGCGATGCTGCTGGTGACAAAGGTAAAGCCGCAAACTAACAGTTCGCGTTACCGCGCGATCATAAAACGAATTGCAATCACGAGCCAGATGAGCGTGAGCAGCAGGACCGCGCCGATGATTTGATTGCGGGAGAAGCGCATCTTTCCAGCGCGGACATTAGTTGTAGACTTTGGTCAGCTCGATGCCTGTGTAATAGGTCTTCAGAATCTGTTCCACGTTGAGGCCCTGCTTGGCCAGGCCGTATGCTCCGAACTGGCACATGCCGACGCCGTGGCCCCAGCCGCGGCCGGTAAAGATGAATGCGGCGACGCGATCGGCCTCGTTGTAGATGCGGTCGATGATAAAGAGCTGTTCCTTCAAGCCCAGCGCCGAACGAATCCTGCCGCCCCGAATGTGAGCGGTACCCTGAGTGCCGATCACTTCGAGATCGATGACCCGCCGTGACGAACCCTGCCGGGCTATGCGCAGATCGGTAATGGCGCCAATGCCGCGCACTGAGCGACCGAGCCGCGCCTGCACCGCGCCCAGATTCATTTGCGCTGTCCAGTTTGTCAGAGATGAAAATCGATCGGCGGCCGCGCCATTGTTGGCGGGTTTCACTTCCAGATAATCGACCTGACCTCTGGCGTTGACATGAAAAGCCACCGGTTCGCCGCCGACCAACGCCAAAGACTTCATCTGGTGCAGGTGCTCGCCGAATTCGCGAAACAGAAATGCTTCGGTATTGACGGCGATGGGCAGGTCCTTGCCCTTGTTAGAGCGAAGAATCATTGTGCCGCTCGCCGCTGGTCGCGAAGTGCCTTTCTGCAACGCCAGCAGGTTCTTCGTTTCGAGCAGGTGCGCAATCGCATGCAGTGCGTGCGCGCGCGGCATCGCGTCCTTTGGTCGCAGCGTGGCGTCGGCGAAAAGAGAAAGCGCGCCTTCCCGCAGCAGCATTGCGACATCCGCGCGGTTGGGCGCCGGGACATCTTCACCGTCGCGGAAGCTCAACAGATAATCGGTATCGGCATTGTTCAAGAGTGTGTCCGCGCGCCGGTCCGCGTAAATTGCTCCCATTAATGCGGTGCTGAAGGCGCCTACCCTGGTGGCGTCGTCCGGCGCTTTGAATAATGGGTTACGCGCGAGTCGCGCGGCGGCATTTAACCAATCGCGCGCTTCTGAATCGGACAGGCGCGATGCCAGCCACGAGCTGGAAACTTTATCCACCGGCAAGCTTAGGCCGTTAACTGCCAGCAGTGCTACGTCACGCGCGTAAATCAGATCGCGCTCATCCTTAATCTCAAAAAGATCGCGTGAACTCCTGATGGTGAACGGCGCGAATGCTGCTTTGCCTTCCACCGCGCATTCGCGTCCTCGGAGATACGGAATCGCCTGATTAAAAATGTTCTCCGCGTCTTCGGTGCGCCCGCCGCAAGTCGACGTGTAGAGCGCGTTGATGGGTTCGCCGTTGTAGGTGGCGACGATGCCACGCGTCTGATCGACGGCCTGCGACGTCAGCGAAGTTTCACTCGTGAGGCCGCGATAGACCTGGGAGCGCGTCGTCGGCAGCAGGTCGAAACCTTCCGAAGCGAACTGGCCACGATTCTTGACAGCGTAGGTGCGGGCGGCGATGGCTTGCGCCTTCAGGGCCTCCAGCGCGGGATAGGACAATTCATTCGGCACCACGCCGCGCACGTAATCTTCCAGGCCAATCACGTTAACGACGGTCACGCTCCCGTGATTGTTGGCGAAGACTTCGATCTTTCCGCGGAATGGCTTGTCGTTGAAGCGCACCGGCGCATTCTTTTCGTCACTCGACGCGAACACCAGCGGCGCGCTCGATCGTAGTGACGGCGCCGCGCCGCGCGCGAAGGCCACGAGTTCGCGTGTCGGCGAGGCCGCGCGCGCGGTGTATTTCAACTTGTTAGCGGCGGAGAGCGTGGAGGCGGCGCCAGGACTTTTCGGAACAGCAGCATTCGCGATCTGTTTCTGCGTGTCCCTGACCGAGAGGACTTCAAAACCGGCGTCGTCCAGCTTGGCGCGCGTTTCTTCGACCTGCGCGGTGGTTTCCTTCTGAATGACGACTCTGAACTTGTCGGCTGATTCGGCGATGACCTGGGCTTGTTCCTCTGTGCTTTGTTTGATCGACTCGCTCAGCCGGTCGGCGTCTTCACGTGGCAGGGAAAGCGCGAGCGTCATTTCGTATGAGTGATCCGAGGCCGGCCGCGAGGTCGAAAGCATGCGCGACTCGACCCGCACCCGGGTGGCGTCCAGCGTCTGGTTAGCATCGGCGAGATCCGATGCCGCAACCAGTTTCGCCGTCGTCGAGATCGTCGCTGCTCCCGTGCCGGTCGAGAGGGCGATCCGCATTACGGGTTCGTCTGTCAGCGTGACGCTACCCTCAGCCGCGCTTTTGACCACTGATTTCGATTCTGTCGGCCACGCGCTCTTTTGGCTTGAGGTCGAGCGGTCACGCGTTTCCTGAGCCGAGATGAATTGACAAGGAATTGCGAATACAACGATGAAGAGCAGTGAAGCCGACGCGAATTTGGGAAACTTATTCATGATGAAGGGCGATGACGAGCCGGGGGAGCGGGCGGGCATTTTCATCTTACTACAAAAATCGAAGAGGAGATCGAAAAAGTGCCGTCGCCTTACTAAGTATCCTGCTGCTCCAGGGCTGCTACCGCCAGCGTGTGGAATTGACGGCGGACGCTGTTGATGTTGGCGAACGGCAACGCGCGGCCGTGAGTCCGATTAGTCAGGAGAATGAAAACGCGCTGCGTCGCCGCATCCACCCAGCAACTCGTGCCGGTGAAACCGGTGTGACCGAAGGCGTCTGGCGGCAGACTCTGGCTCGCCGTGGAATCCCTGGTAGAAGCCAGCTGCCACGCGAACGATCGGGCTTCATTCATACCGGCAGTCATGTTTTCGCGAAACAATTCGCAAATCTCCGGGTTAACTAAGCGCGACTGCGCGGCAATGAATTGATGGGCCAGCGTCAGAGTGTCGGCCGCCGTCGAAAACAAACCTGCATGTCCGGCGGCCCCACCGAGAAAATAGGCGTTACCGTCATGCACTTCTCCCCAAACGGTGTTCTGTCGCCAGTTCGCGTATGGCTGCGCCGGAAAGTCGCGCTCGCACATGTCGCGCTCGTAGGCGTTACCGTTTTCGCAAGCGGCAATGCCGGTGCGACTCGCGACCTTTGGATTGAAGAATGTTGTCGTCAATCCAAGCGGCTCGAAAATCTCCCGGCGCGCGAGCGCATCCATCTGCAAGCCGCTCAAATGTTGTAACAGGAACCCGAGGGTAATAAATCCGAGATCACTGTAGATGACCTGGGTGCCAGGCGTAGCTTGCAACGGTTCTGCCGCAATCGCCGCGAGAGCCTTGGCTTTGTCGTCGGCGAACAGGTAGAGCGGCCGCCATGCCGGCAGGCCCGAGGTGTGAGTGAGAAGCTGCCGGATGGTGATGGTGGCCTTGTCAGCTGGCGCAAACTCCGGCAAGTAATGCGCGACCGGCTGATCGATCTCAAGCTCGCCTGCCTGGACACAACGCGCGCATAAGAGTCCGGTCACTAACGGTTTTGTTAGTGAAGCAAGGTCGTAAATCGTGTCGAGACTCGCGGAAATACGTTCCGGTTCGCGCACCGCCTCACCAAGAGCATCGGCGAAGACCGGATTTCCGTTTTCAGCTATCAGATAAACGGCAGATGGAAAATCGGCGGCCCCAATGCGGTCGCGCAATAACGTCGAGATAGGATTATGACTCTTTACCGGAATGCCAGCATGTTAGCGCATTCGTTTGTCCTGCCGGAAGGTGAGTCAAATAGAAAGTTACTGTGGCTGAATGGCGGCGCCGATTCGCACCGTGTGCTCGTGAATTTGTTCCAGAGTGCGCAAAGCCAATGACAGCGCTCGCCGGCCATCTTCTCCCGGAACCAGCGGGAGCGTGCGGTTTGTTGCCGCCGCAAAGAACGATTCGATTTCAGCACGCAGCGGTTCGACGTCCTTAACTTCCAGCACTTGCGTGCGTACGCCGGGCCATGGGCTGTTGGTTGGCGGCGCGAGATTGCTGATTGAAGCGTAGTTATTCGCGTAATCGAGCACGACGTAATCGCGCGGCTGGAAGAATCGCATCTTGCGAATTCGTTCGGTGCCGACGCGCGACGCGGTGATGTTCGCCACGGCCCCGGTCGCAAATTCGATGCGGGCGTTGGCGGCGTCGACGCGATTCGTGAGAATCGGAATGCCAACGGCATGCACGCTCGTGGCTTCAACGTCGGGTCCGACCAGCCACTGGACGATATCCAAATCGTGAATCATCAAATCGAGGACGACGTCGATGTCCAGCGACCGGGCGGTGAATTGCCCGACGCGATGTATTTCAAAATATACCGGATTGGTGACCTGAGGTCGCAAGGCAATCATCGCAGGGTTGAATCGCTCGCCATGCCCAACCTGTAGCACGGCCCCGCCCTTCCGGGCGCTTTCGATCATGGCGTCGGCTTCCGCGAGCGTGCGAGCGATGGGTTTTTCAACCAGCACGTGAACCCCGGCTTCCAGTAAGGCGCAAGCAATCTCTGCGTGTGATTCCGTCGGCACCGCCAGACTGACCGCATCGACAGCGCCGATGAGCGATTCCCAGTTCGCATAGGCCGTAACACTGTATTCGCGAGCGAACTCGTTAGCCCGGGCTTCGTCGATGTCACACACGCCGACGAATTGCGAACACCCTTCCTGCGCGAGCGTTGCATGAATGCGCGCGTGGTGCTTGCCAAGATGGCCTACGCCGATAACTGCAGTTCGAAGCATAAATAGAGGTTAGAGATTAGAGGTTAGAGATCAGAATCCATGTCCCACAACTGCGATAGTCGCAGGTGTCATTTGAAATCGACAATGCTATTCGATGATACTGGCCGGAATCAGCAATCGTCCGTGTTGCAGTTAATTGTCTTGACGACATCTGATCGCTAACCTCTGACAGCTTATCGTTGTGTCGCGACTATACTTGCAACTTTCAACCCATGCCAAGCGAACGTGGCTCTTAATCTTTCTCGCCATCGCGGCTTTCTATCTTTGGGGTCTGGGATCGCTGCCGTTGGTGGGGCCGGACGAACCGCGTTACGCGCAGGTAGCGCGCGAGATGCTGGCGCGCCGCGACTTGATCACGCCGACACTCGGCGGGCTGCCGTGGTTTGAGAAGCCGCCGCTGCTCTACTGGATGATGATGCTCAGCTATCGCGTCATTGGTATTAACGAATACGCGGCCAGGCTGGGACCGGCGCTTTGCGGATTGCTGACTGCCTTCTTTATCTATGTTTCGGGAAACGCGATTGGCGAAGCCGGTGAGCACACGAACGATCGCGGCCCCGCCGGAGGATGGTGCGCGCTGGTTTGGCTGGCGAGTCTCGGCGCGATTGGCTTTTCACGCGGCGCGACCTTCGACATCGTGCTCACGATGACAATTAGCGGCGCGTTCGCGTGCTGGATCTTGCTTGAAGTCAGGAGTGAACAGGCTCCACGACCCACAGCCCTGCTCGCCGGTTTCTACATCTTTACCGGTCTTTCCTTGCTGGCGAAGGGACTGATTGGGCCGGTCTTAATCTTTGGAGTTGTCGGCTTCTATTTCGTTCTGCGGCGCAAATGGCCAAGCGGGAGATTCCCGATGAGCGTGCTTTGGGGAGTGCCGCTCTCGATCGCCATCGCGGCCGTCTGGTATCTCCCAATGATTACGCGACACGGATGGCTGTTTATCGATCAATTCATTATCCAACATCACTTCGCGCGCTTTGCCACCAACAAATATCACCATCCGGCGCCCTTCTATTTCTACATTCCGGTGCTGATCGGATTAACGCTGCCATGGACGATTCTATTTGGGGCGGGCCTGTTCTCCGCCAGAGGATGGCGGTGGCGTGGACCCTCGGCAATTGATCGCGTTCGCGTCTTTGCGTTGGCCTGGCTGTTGGTCCCGATACTTTTCTTTTCAATTTCAAGTTCCAAACTGGTCGCTTACATTCTCCCGGTGTTGCCGGCGGTCGCCTTGCTGGCAGGCGAGCGCATCGCTTGTTTCCAGGCAGCGCAGCGCGGCGAGAAAGTCTTGCGACTCACCGGCGCGTTCTTGATTCTGATTGGCTCGGCCGCCATCTGGTACACGCATCGAGAGACCGGAGCCAGCCTCGCTACCGCCAGCATAGTGGCGGGGCCGTTACTTATTACCGGCCTCATCGCCATCGTGCGCCCGCGACGAGCTTTGTTTCGGGCGATTGCCCTGGCGACGTTCGTGACCGCGATCCTGGGATTGATTTTGATCGGGCCGGCCGTGGGCCGGGCTGAATCAGTGCGCGATTTGCTCGCCGCTGCCACCGCGCGGGGCTATGCGACAACGCCGGTCGTCCAGTTACACACCATCGAGCGCAGCGCCGAGTTTTACGCCGCCGGACGAATCACTTACGGTAGCGACGGTGAACCTCTGAAGTTTGAAGGTGTCATGCAGGTGGTCAATGCGGCGCGACAAAGCGACGGCTCAGTTTTGTGTCTGATTCCCACCGAGTACGCCGCCCAGTTGATGACGGCCAGCCAAGTTCAAGCTGAGTTGATTGGCGATAACGGGAGAGTGGCCCTGATACTTGTTCGCGTAGCCCAGGCCGCCCGCTAGCGGAGAGATTTGTCGAAAAACTCAATCACCGGTCGATCATAGGCCTCTTCCTCTTCACCGGTTGATGATGGCAGGTTAGCGCCGGTCAACGGCAAATCGCTTTTGAGCTCCGGCGTTGTCTTCAAAAAACATTTACCGAGATCGAGGGTTGACTGGCGCCAGGGGTCGCCCCCCCGCCCGGCCAGCAATAGGACGCGCACATCTCCCAACGATCGAGCGAGTTCGCATGAACTCTTCGTGGGGAATTTGCCGAAGCTGTAGACCCTCATGCCCAGCCGCGCAAAAGTTTGAAAGATGCTGCTGTTCATTTGCGTGCGGTTGTTGGTGATCGCATTGACCAGGTCGTCCGGCGAGGCGGGCGCCGAATCAAGCGCGAGCGTCATCACTTGCGGATTGCGCGTGGCTGCGTCCAGAGCCGCGTAAGCGCCAAGACCGATTCCGTAGACGCCGACCCGGTTTCCTATCTGTGGTTTAGACGCAGGCGATCTCAACGTGTGCAGATAATCAATGGCCGCCGTCACGTCGTCTCCTTCGACTTTGCCGAAGGACGTCCAACTGACCGGCGGGTTTTCGCCATGCCCGCGAAGATCGGGCCAAAGCACCGTGAAATTTGTCGTCTCGTTTAACTTGACCGCGAAATTCAGCAGCCACGATCTATCGGCGCCATAACCGTGCAACAAGATGACGGCAGGCGCACCGTCGGCGCCGGTGATCAACCAGCCGCGTGAGTCCGTTCCGTCATGATTCTTCCAATTAACATCTTTCGCTTTCAGCACCGGACCGGTGACTTTTGAGAAGGTTTGCGGAGTAACCAGATATGCCGCGCGCGGCGGCCGGGTGATGCTGTATACCAGCCAGGTGCCGACCGCAACCATAGCGAATAGGATGACAAGCACGACCGGCAGGAATGTTTTCAACAACCTGCGGGGGACTGATCGGCGCGACGGCATGGCGCGGATTATGGATGATTAACGTAAATTTTCAAACTGCAAAATTGAGCCAGCTGACTCAATGGGCCAACGACGGCGCGCCGGGAAGTCGCGTCTTAGCGCTCAAGATTTGATTGAGCGAATATCTGCTGCGCCTGCCGGTAATTCTCAGGAGTGTTTACGTTAAAGAAAAAATGCTCCGCTCCTTCAAGGTGTGAAAGGTCGCTGAAGGGAACGTATCGGGTTTGCACTCGGTCGAGGAGCGCGCGCGGAGCATGCAGGCCGGCAGCCAGCGCCTCCTGAGTAGCTGCCCGGCACGGTTCGACTCGATATGCCGCGCAGAGCGGTTGCGGCCGTTTATCACGCTGCAAGGGCACGACGGCATCTCCTGGCGCGGTCAGTTGTAATAAGTGTTCGAAGAGTTGCGCGGTGACGAAAGGAAAGTCGCAGCCTACGATAAGACAATGCGCGGCCGTGGCGTGACGCAGAGCGGCTTCGATTCCCGCCAGCGGGCCCCAGTCTTTGCGCAAATCGGGAATATTGGGAAAGGGTCCGGACTTCTCCGAGATCCGGCCCACTGTAGTTACGGACTTCGCAGCCTTCAGCAAAACAGTTCCGATTAGATCAACGGCAGTCCGATCTCCGAACCTGAGCTGAGCTTTGTCTTTGCCCATGCGGCTCGAAGCCCCGCCAACCAGAATGAAGGCTTGCACATCAAACATCGGCATCATGGTATTATTCCCCGACCAATTTGGGCTATAGTGACGAGGTTCCCGCCGCCTTCAGGTTTGAAAATCATGCAAGCACTAACAAGAAACATCCTAATCACCCTGGCTATCGTTCTAGTCCTCAGCATCTCCGTCCCCGCGCAAACTCGAGTAAAACTCGACAAGGCCGATGG
>JADMIO010768878.1_pt1 | contig 13161 bp, 13 predicted proteins | sample 8958161 | NCBI WGS metagenome assembly JADMIO01 (sample SAMN16585339, study PRJNA669376) | soil metagenome | isolation source: Crop rotation soil | place: USA: Cullars Rotation, Alabama | collected 2011 | reverse complement strand
GACGTCGCCACGAGCGCGGCCAGAGCAAGAGCGGCGAGTCCGGCCACGACTTGGGTGTACAGTAACAATCGTCGTCGATCGATTCGATCGGCAAAGACACCGCCGAGCAGTGTGAAAACAAAAGCGGGCGACGTCGCCATGAACGCATCGAGTCCAAGCCAGAACGGCGAGTTGGTCAACTGGAGCACGAGCCATCCCTGCGCGACTGCCTGCATCCACGTGCCGACATTCGACAGGAACGCGCCGGTCCAGAAGAGACGATAATTGCGATGCGACAGCGCGCGAAACATTCCGCCGCGCCGCGCGGTCGACGTCCTCGGGCTCGCTGCAGGCGCAATCTCAGTTGGCATGAAAGCTACTCTTTACCATTGAACCCGAAAAAGCGCTAACCCTTGTTGTACTTTCCACTCCGGTGGCCTAATATCGCGGCCAATAGATGGGACATCCTCACTGGAACATCTTCGAATGGGATCATGCCGACCGAAAGAACGGTAACGTCCAGCACCTACGCGATCACGGCATCGAACCGCATGAAGCTGAAGAGTGCTTCTCTCATAAGTTCTTTTACATCAAAGAACATCGTCGCTTGGACGAAGTCTACCTGCTGGATGGAAGAACGAATCGCGGTAGATGGTTAAGGCTGGTGTTCGAAGACAAGGGCAACGGCATTGCGCGCGTGTTTTCCGGCTGGGATCTAAGCCCAAAGAAAAACCGATGAAAAAGAAATTTTCCGAACTTTCAAAAGAAGAGCAAGAGGAAATCGAGCTTTGGTATCACAACATGGATCCTCATGAGTTTGACGATCTCATGCGCGAAGCCAAACGCCATCCCGGCGTCAAACCTCGTCCCAAATCATCCAGGAAGGTGAGCCGAAAGCCTCAATCTGCGCCGCCCAAGCCGCACGCCTCTAAATAAATTTACGTCCTAAGACTTGCGACGTCGCAACGAGAGCGGCGCGCCGGTGCCGCCGCGGCGGGCGGCCACGATTTCGGCCATGATGGCGAGGGCAACTTCTTCGGGACTGACGGCGCCAATGTCGAGGCCGATGGGGGCGTGAATCTTGCTCAGTTGTTCTTCCGAGACCCCAGCTTCGCGCAGACGATCGATAACGATCGAAGTCCGCCGCTTGCTCCCAATCAAACCAACGTAGTCAGGGTTAGCCTCAATCGCGACGCGCATGCACTGCTCGTCTTCGTTGTGACCTCGCGTCACGACTGCGACTGAAACGCCGCGAGCATTCCCTACCGCCTCACGTACTGCCGAACTCCAATCATCAGCCACGAGCAAATCGATGTCAGCTTCCGGAAAACGTTCGCGCTTTAGAAACTCGGCGCGGTCGTCGAGCAGAGTTGTGTGATAGCCGGTGAACGCTGCGAGTCGCGCCAGCGATGCACCGACGTGTCCGGCGCCGCAAACCACGAGACGCGGCGCTGGCTGTAGTCGTTCAAACAAGAGCGACATCTCGCGCGCGGGAAAGTCAGGAGCAAAGTCACTGACACTGAACATGCGCGTTTCTTCACGCGAAGCGAGAAAAGCTAAGGCCTGATCGACAACCACGGAATCGAGCTCCGCGTCGCCGAAACTGCCTGTGATCGCGCCGTTCTCGTAAACGAGCAGCTTGGCGCCAATCCCTCCTGGACCACGCACGATCGTTACGACGGACGCGATCTCACCGCGTTCGAGTATTTGCTCAATCATCTTCGGAACGGAAGATGTTTGATAGATGGAGTCAGTCATCGATAGTGATTACTTTGGCAACGGCCTGGCGACGCCGATTGCAGAGGCAGCCCGGCGCACGAGCCACAGTGGTCCAACGAGGAGATAAACGGGGTTCTTGAAGAAAGCTGGTTGATTTCCTTCAATCGCGTGTCCTACGAACTGCAAAATCCAACCGATGATGAAGAGTGCCAGCGCCCAGCGCCAGTTGAAAAAGAAGAGCGGCAACGAGATGACGATCAGCGGAATGCCGATGCTGTGGCTGAGACGGTTGAGCGGATGCTGGTGCTTGGCTTTGTAGTTAGCGAGAAAATCCTGTGACATCAGTTTCCGACTACTTCAACAAAGATATCCATCGTGCCGCCGCAAACCATTCCTTCTTCACTCGCCTCGTCAGCGGTGAGCGAGAAGTGGTGCAGCCGCGATTCGCCCGAGCGCATGGCTGCTTTCGCCTCGGCCCAAACCTCAGCCTCGATGCAGCCGCCGCCTACAGTTCCCGCGACCTCACCGTTTTGAAAGAAAAGCATTTTCGCACCACGCTGCTGCGGAGTCGAGCCACGTGTATGCGCGACTGTTGCGACGACCACGCGCTCGCCACGGTCGTTCGCTTCATTAATTAATCGATATAAATCACGTTGTGGAATGGTGGACATGGAATTTTGCGCTTCGTTGTTCGTGCTTGCTTGCGGCGAGTCTACGTCACTACGACAAAAGTACAAAATACGAGCCCTGAAGCCCGGCCTGCGTCTTGTTGCAAATTACCTTATATTGTAAGAGTCACGTCATCAAATAATCGTCGAGAGGTTTACATGAAGAGACTTGTTTCCGCTGTGCTCTTACTGCTGTTCGTGACCGGCGCAGTTTGCGCGCAAACCGCGCCTGACGCCGCCGAGCTCACGAAGCTGCTCAACGACTTTCTCGCCGGCGCATCACGCAACGACGCTGCTATACACGAGCGCTTCTGGGCCGACGACTTGATCTACACACGTTCGGCTGGTCGTCGTGTGAACAAGGGCGAGGTGATGCACGACGTCCGCACTGCGCCCGCGCCGAAACCGACCGATCCGAAGACGGTTTACACGGCTGAAGACATTCGCATTCAGCAGTACGGTGATACTGCAGTGGTCGCATTCCGGCTTGTCGCAACCACCGAGACGGGCGGTGCGAAGTACGTCGCGAATCTGCTGAACAGCGGTACGTTCGTCAAGCGTGATGGGAAGTGGCAGGTCGTGAATTGGCAGTCAACGCGGATGCCGCGGACGGAAGCTGAAAGCAAGGGCGAAGTCACAACCGCTGCGGCGGCGCTTCATGAAGCCATGTCTTCGGGAGACGTCGACAAACTAACCGCCCTAACGGATCCAAGCTTCGTCTGGACACACGGTTCCACAGGAACTGCACGTCAACAATTGTTTGACGATTTGCGGGCGCGGAAGGTGAAGTATGGGAAGCCTGATCCGGCTAAGATAAGTATTTCAGTTTACGGTGATACTGCAATCGTGCGCGGCGAATCTTACACGCTAGTCTTCATCAACCAACTTGGCGTCTGGCGCGCGGTCTCACTCCACACCAGCGCCTAAACGAGACTTGTTCTATCTCCTGCTCTCTTTTGTGATTTCTGTGCCTTTTTGTGGCGAAAAATAAGATTATGGCTTTCGCGGGTTCGCAGGTGTTTCAACCGGCTGCGCGTCCATCTGCGCACGACGCTGCTCCAGTTTCGCTCGCAGGTTGTCGACTTCCGTGTCGGCATTCGTCACGGCAATTTCCAAACGCGATCGACTGGTCTCGGCGAGCTTCAACTGCGCCTGGACCCGCCCTTTTTCACTCTCGAGCGATTTCCTACGCGCCTCGCGCGCAACTTCAGGTCGCGTACTTCCATAACCGGCGGTGGAGTTTTCAATGTTCTCCGGCTGCAAAGCAAAATCGATCTGCTCCAGCTTCGATTGAAAATCAGCAATCTTGCTCTCCATATCCATCAACTGCCCGCGCAGCTGTTCCGCACGCTGTTCAGCACGAGTCAAACGCTCCATATCGAGCTGGTAGCGGTCGTCCTCCTGCATCGACGTCAGCTTCTGGTTCAGCTTGTTGACCTGGTTGGTGAGATCTTTGATGGTTGACTGCGTTTCTTCCTCTTCCGTCGGCGCCGGAGCAGTGACTTTGGGTTTCCAACCCTGAAGCGTTTCTGAAGAAGAGTCCTTGGAAGGATCCTTAGTCGCGTCAGCGGTGCTGATGATCTTCACGTCACCGCCTTCAGTAGGAGTTTCGGCAGCGGTTTTCGCGGAATCGGGCGGAGCGATCGTCGGATTCGTAATCACTGGTTTGGGCGCCACTGGAGTCGCGCGGCGTGCACGCTTCTTCTTCCGTCGCGTCTGCGCGTCGCCTTCAATTAAACAAAAACTGATGACGAGGCATGCGGCGATGAGGACTTTGACGTAATTGCGAATCCAAACAGGCATGGTGGTACTCCTTTTCAAATCCCGCCCTAAAGATACCCCGCTATCAAGATGCCATCAAGCTCCAGCCAGATGCTTCAAGGCTTCCACGTCAGGCTCGCGCTCTTGTTCCCCTGAAATTGCCTAATCCCGTCGCGCTACGACCTCATACAGCGCATTCTTGAAGAACACACGCTTCAGCCGGTCGCCAACATGCCTCGGCGGCTGTTTGCGTGCGCGCGCCCTCGCCTCGGCAACATTATTCTTCGCACTCAGAATCTCCAGCGGCAGGTCTTGAAACAGACGCTCGGCGGCCTCGACGGTGAGGTGCGTCGTGTGATCCGCAAACGGCCCGACCTCGTAAGGCACGCCTACCGCTCGCCAGCCTGAATGCACACCAGCCGCAACCGCGTACACCGGATGATGGACATTCACCGTGAAATACAGCAAGCCGCCCGGAACGAGAATTCGCGCCAGTTCGCGCAGGATTTTCGCTGGCGATTCCGCATGGTCAACGACGTTGTCGCAGATCACGATATCAAAACTTTGATCGCCGAATGGCAACGATTCGCCGACCGCAGCGACTGTCGGAGCACAGCTCTGCCAGCGTGGAAAAAGGTTTCGATAACTCACCGCCAGCGGGTCGACTCCGATTCCATGTTGCGAACCAAAGTAGAAGATCAACCCATGCGCGCCGCTGCCGACTTCGATCACGCGTGCATCGGATTCGATCGGTTGAAACGCCTCGAGAATCTCACGCACGCGTCGCGACGATCGCATCATCGCGCTGATGACCTCGTCTTCACGCCCGCGCAAGTGTTCCGCCTTGCGTTGCTGGTAAGCAAGTTGGCGCGCCAAGGCCCGCTGCGCAAGCCGGTGCCGGGTCTTTTCCCCCAAACTCATTTGTGCTTTTGTGGCTTAAAACGGCTGTACTTTGAAGCTGATATTCGCAGCGGGAGCAGCATTCGTGAGCGCCTCGACGCGAATCAATTGCGCGCCGGCTTCCGCATATTCGCGCACATTCGCGACCGTTATGTTTCCACCACACTCGATCGCGATCGCGTTCGACCGCTCTCGTGCGATCGACGTCAGCCGGCCGAATTCCTCCGCGCTGAGATCATCGATCACGAGTACATCGGCGCCCGCTTCAATTGCTTCTCGCACGTCGCTCTCACTCGAGACTTGCACCGCCACTTTGTGCAAGTAACCCAACTTCTCTTTCGCACTCCTGACTGCGCTCGACACGCTGCCGAGTATGGAAATGTGATGCGACGTCACGACCACGCCATCATCCAAACCAAACCTGCTGTTGTACCCACCACCAAGCTCGACCGCGTATCGTTCGAGCGGCCGCAGTCCCGGCGTCGTCGCGCGCGTGTCGGTGATCTGCGCACCAGTGCCTTCAACGGCTTTCACGTAATTGTTCGTGAGCGTCGCGATACCGGAGAGTCGTTGCAGAAGATTCAGTGCGACGCGTTCGGCAGAGATCAGCACGTCAGCAAACCCGATCATCCGCGCGATAACTTTTCCCGCTTCGACTGCCTCACCATCCGAAACAAACGCTTCGAGTTGTTGCTGCGAGTCGAGTGTAAGAAAAACTTCTTCCGCGGCTTCGAGACCCGCGACGATTATGTTTTCACCCGCGACGAAACGCGCTCGAGCACGCGTATTGCGCGCGATGATTGACTGCGTAGTGATATCACCGCGTCCGAGATCTTCGCGCAGGAAGAGACTGATTTGTGAGTAGAGAGCACCTTCGTCGATCCAGTTCATTGCAGGTTCTCGACTGTCTGCTGGAGTTGAGACGACTGTTGAGCGATGGCGGCGATGCGGTCGCGCACTTCATTCACGCGTTCGGCTGGTGCGCGCTCTACGAAGTTGGGATTGCTGAGTTGCGCTTCGAGCTTCGCGGCTTCGGCTTGCAGTTTTTCCTGTTCGCGTTGTAAGCGACGGCGCTCCTGTTCAAAGTCAATCAAGCCTTCGAGCGGCACTGCCAGTTCGGCTCCGCCAGTCAACACCGCACGAGCTGAAGCTTTCGGCGCTTCGAGTCGTTCAGTAACGGAGACTTTAGACGCACGAACGAGGCGGGAGATCTGTTCCTGCGCTGCTGAGAACACTCGACGCACGTTCTCATCAGGAGCGGCGACGACCATCGGAATGCGTTCCGCCGGTTTAATGTTCATCTCGGAACGGATGTTTCGCACGCGCGAGATCAACTCGATGATCGCCTGCATTTCGGATTCTGCCGCTTCGTCGATCAGGTTTGCGGCGCCTTCAGGATATGCCGTCAGCATCACTGTCGGATCTGCGCCTTGATAGGCCGGCTGCAGTCGCTTGTCGCCGGGCAGACGTTGCCAAAGCTCTTCAGTAATGTAAGGCATGAAGGGGTGCAACAATCGCAGCGCCTGTTCGAGCACGGTCAGCAGTCGTGCGCGCGCTTCTGTCCGTGCGTCGCTCGGCTGTTCCGCGGTCACATCGGCCTTCGCGAGCTCGATGTACCAGTCGCAGAAGTCATCCCAGAAGAAGTGATACAGAGTCTGCACCGCGCCGTGAAACTCATAAGCATCGATCGCGGCGTTCAGATCGCGGGCGGTTTTGTTTAGCCGCGAGACGATCCAGCGATCGTGCAGTGCCGTGCTCTGTTCGAGTATGTCTGGTCTAACTTCCGCGCCTTCTGAGTTAAGCAAGCAGAAGCGCGCGGCGTTCCAGATCTTGTTCGCGAAGTTGCGATACGACTCGACCTGTTTCTCGTTCCAACGAATGTCGGTACTGCCGACCTGCGCAAGCGTCAGACGCGTCGCGTCAACGCCGAACTTGTCGAACACGTCGATCGGATCGACGCCGTTCATCTTCGTCTTCGACATGCGCTGGCCCTGCGCGTCGAGAATTGTTCCGGTGATGAAGACGTCGTCGAACGGCTCCTTGCCGGTAAACTTCATACCCATCATCACCATGCGCGATACCCAGAGGAAGATGATATCGCGCGCTGTGACGAGCACTGAGGTTGGATAGAAAGTGCGCAGGTCTTGGGTGTCGTTGGGCCAACCGAGTGTCGACAATGGCCAAAGCGCGGATGAGAACCACGTGTCGAGCACGTCCGGATCCTGTGTGAGTTCGCTTGTGCCGGCTTTCGCGCGCGCCTCTTCTTCCGAGCTCGCTACGATGACGTCGCCGTCTGGCGTGTACCATGCGGGAATCTGGTGACCCCACCAGAGTTGTCGCGAGATGGTCCAGTCGCGCAGGTTCTCGAGCCAGTCCGTGTAGACTTTTTTGTAAGGTGTTTCGGGAAAGAACGCCGGTTTGTTTTCGCGCGCCATCAAACCGAGCGCGAGATCGCGGAGTTGGTCCATCTTCATGAACCACTGCGTCGAGATCAGCGGCTCGATGACGGTCTTGCAGCGTTCGCATTTAGAGATCGAAAAGTCGTACTCGACAACTTTGTCCAGCAGTCCGAGTGCTGCGAAGTCGTCGACAACTTTCTCGCGGGCCTGGTAACGATCGAGTCCGAGGAAGTCAGCGCCTGCCTCGGCGGTCATCTTCGCGTGACTGTCGATCACGATTACCTGCGGCAGGTTGTGACGCAGACCCATTTCGTAGTCGTTTGGATCGTGCGCGGGCGTGATCTTCACTGCGCCGGTACCGAACTCCGGATCGACGTACTCGTCGGCAATAATCGGAATCTCGCGAGCGGTGAGTGGCAGCATGATGGTCTGGCCCACGAGCTCGTGGTAGCGATCGTCGTTTGGATTAACCGCGACAGCCGTGTCGCCGAGCATCGTTTCGGGACGTGTCGTGGCGACAGTCACACGTTCGTCACGGTTCTTGATCGGATACTGAAGGTAATAGAGTTTTCCGGCTTGCGGCAGCTTCTCGACTTCGAGATCCGAGAGCACGGTCTGGTCCTGCGGGCACCAATTAACGATGCGATTGCCGCGGTAGATCAGTCCTTCCTCGTACAAGCGCACGAACACTTCACGCACCACGCGCGAAAGATCCTCGTCCATCGTAAACTTCTCGCGCGACCAGTCGACCGACGCGCCTTCGCGACGCATCTGCACGGTGATCTGGCCGCCCGATTCGCGTTTCCACTGCCAAACACGTTCGACAAACTTTTCGCGTCCGAGATCGTGGCGCGTCTTGCCTTCTTTCTTCAGCGCGCGCGAGACCATGAGCTGCGTTGAGATGCCGGCGTGATCCATTCCCGGCAGCCAGAGCGTGCGATAACCGCGCATGCGCTTGTGCCGCGTCATGACGTCCATGAGCGTGTGCTGTAGCGCATGTCCCATGTGCAGCGAGCCCGTCACGTTCGGCGGCGGGATGACTATGCTGAAGATTGGCGCGCCCGTATCTTTGTTGATTTCCGGCGCGAAAAATCCGTTCCTCTCCCACCGTTCGTAGTGGTGCTGCTCTGCCTGTTTGGGGTCGTACTGTTTGGGGATCTCCATGCGTAACTCTGTGCTTACTTGGGATGAAAACGAAAAGCAACAGTCTACGCTAGAGCGTGCGGAAAGTTCAAAACAGCGGCACTGATTAACTTGAGATCACAATTTGTGATCTCAAGTTTGCATCTCTTCGGTTTGTATTTCGAGGTTTCACTGCTATCTTGTCGGCATGCCTCACAAGAAAAACCTCACAACTACCGGTGTCGACGTCTCCGTTCAATTCATCGAGCGCAGGATCTATTTGATTCGTGGCCAAAAAGTCATGATTGATTTCGATTTGGCGGAGCTATATGGAGTGCCAACCAAGGTCCTCAATCAGCAGGTTCGTCGCAATCGAAGCCGGTTTCCCGAAGACTTCATGTTTCAGCTATCGGCGAAGGAAGCGGAATTTTTGAAATCGCAATTTGTGAGCTTAAAAGCTGCACATGGAGGGCGTCGCTCGCCTCCATTCGCATTCACAGAACCCGGCGTCGCTATGTTGTCGAGCGTTCTACATAGTGAACGAGCCGTTGAAGTTAACATCACGATCATGCGTGCCTTCATTAGGCTCCGTCAGATGCTGGACTCCAATGAAGAACTGAATCGGAAGTTCGCTGCAGTTATCCGGAAGTTATCGACTCACGACAAGTACTTCATGATCGTTTTCGACGAACTTAGAAACTTGCTGAACAACCATCCCCTCCTCGCAAAGCGATCGGATTCAAGGTTAGCAACAAGCCTTAAAGTTGTCCGGCCAGGAAATTTTTTGAGATCACAATTTGTGATCTCACACGAACGCAGGTGCTTCTTTTGAGTCGCCGTTCAGCACCGTCTTTGACGGTTACACGGTGTGACCTCAAGATCAAAATCTGCGTTTTTCCGAAGGTTTTTGATGATCTTGAGGTCACAATTTGTGACCTCAAGAATCGCGTATTTTTCTGGGCGGTTTGATCGATTCGGGAACAAAGCAGGTGACCCGAACGAGTCACCTGCGGAAAGAAAAACGTCTTTGAGTATACTTATTTCGCCTGCTTCTCCAATTGTTGCTTAATCAACAACTCCGCCAGATCGGGCACGACTTCCCACGCAATCTCGCGCACCACTTTGTCCGACATCATCTCGACTACACGTCGCGCGATGACGTCGATCATCTCGGGAGTTAGTTGTCCGGGCGTAAACGAAGTCGAAGGAGCGACTGGCTCCGGTTCAGCAACAGCCGGCTCGGGTTCGACAACCGCGAGATCCTGCATCGCTGATAACGGAACTTCCTGTGTATCCGCAAACGAAGGGTGAACCTGTGGCTGATAGCTAGACTCGTGAACACTCGCCGCCGCGACCGTTTCCTTCACTTCCGGCTCTACGAACGTCCGCGTCGGAGCAGGTGCAGCTACTTGAGCGGGCCGGTCGTCAAGATCCAACACAAAATCATCGTCAGCACTCGCGTGCACAGGCTCATACTCGCCCAGGTCCAACAGCACGTCTGAAGAATCGTCGCGTGTTTCAGGTTCCATTGTTTCCTCACGTGGTAACGATTCCGTTGCGGCAACCGGCTGTTCCACCTTCTGTTCGTGGTCTAACAACGCTTGCTCGAGCGGCAATGTATCCGCCGTCGTGACTTCCAACTCATAGGTATCCATGAACTGTTCTTCCTCAGGCTCTGGGACCTTCGGCAGTTCCGCAGTTGGACTCTCTTTCTCGACAGGCGGGCTTGAAACCAGGGCTCCCACCCTGTCGATCAGTCGTCGAATTGATTGAAATGGTTTGGTCAAGATGTCATCCGCGCCAACTCTGCGCGCCTCCGCTTCGTCGAACGGCTCAAACGAGCCCACGAGCAGCATCACGGGGATGTGTTTCAGCTTCTCGTTTGTTTTGACGTATTCGCAGACCTCGTAGCCGTTGCGAGCCGGCATAAAGACGTCTGCCAGAACTATATCGGGTTGCTCCTTCAGAAGCTGGTCGATGGCCTCCTGGCCATTACCGACCGCCACGACTCGCACACCTTCGTCAGCGAACGTAAGGTCAATAACTTTCTGAATGGTGGCCGAATCGTCGGCAAGTAGGAGTTTGCGTCCAGCTAGCAAAGCCAATCCCTTTAGCTGAATTGCACCATCGGCGGGGCCTAGTGCATATGCACGGATGGCGCGGGCAAGTCGAAACGAAGCGGGCCTCAGGAATAAGGCCCGGTAGAAAACCTAACACCCGCAGTAAGCGGCAGTCAAGGAGTTTATTTTAGAAGGGCTATTGCGACCCTAACTGCCATTAATTGAAGTTCTTAAACCGAGCGTACGAATTAAACGATGCAGGTTCGTCGAGTGTATGCCGAGGAGCTTGGCGGCTGCGGTGTAGTTGCCGTTCGACTGTTCGATGGCCTGAAGAATGAACTTCTTTTTCATCTCATTCACCGCTTCGTGATAGTTCGGTAAGTTCTGCGGTGCCGGGCTGGTAGCGAGCAGCGATTCGGGCAGATCATCCGGCACAATTACCTCTGAATTGCCGAGGACCACGGCACGCTCGATCGCGTTCTCCATCTCACGAACATTGCCCGGCCAATCGTAGGCCAGCAGGCAGTTGCGCGTTTCGGGAGAGATACCGCTGACCAGTCTCTTACACTTCTTGCTGTACTTGGCGACAAAATAATACGCGAGTAAAGGAATGTCCTCGCGCCGCTCTCGGAGCGGAGGCAATGTGAGCGAGATGACGTTGAGACGGTAATAAAGATCCTGGCGAAAGGTTCCGGCCTTGATTGTATCTTCCAGATTCCTGTTGGTCGCGGCGATGATGCGCACATCAACACTGATGGTGCGCGTACCGCCGAGTCGCTCAAACTGGCGTTCCTGCAAGACTCGCAAAAGCTTAGCCTGCGTGGCGGGCGTCAACTCGCCTACTTCATCCAGAAAGAGCGTGCCGCCATCAGCGATTTCAAGGCGACCTCGCTTCTGCGCAACCGCACTCGTAAAAGCTCCTTTCTCGTAGCCAAAGAGTTCGCTTTCCAGCAGCGTCTCCGACAACACGGCACAGTTGATCGCAACGAACGGATTGGCTGATCGATCGCTGTTGGCGTGAATGGCATGGGCCACCAATTCCTTGCCCGTGCCGCTTTCGCCACGAATCAGAACGGTTGCCTCCGTGGGCGCAATCTTCTCAATAAACCGAAACACTTCGGTCATGCGCGCACTCTCGCCAATCATGTTGTGCTCGAGATTGATCTCCTGATTCAAACGTTGATTCTCGCCCTCGAGCCACTGCAAATGCTGAACGTTCTCAATTGCAACGGCGGCAAGGCTTCCGATCGCCGTCAGTAGTTGCAAGTGGCCTTCATCGAAAACAGTTGCCGCGTTGCTGGTGTCGAGATAGATCACTCCGGCTACACGCTCTCTGATAACTAACGGCACGCAAAGCAACGAACAAACCTTCGCCGCCAGCAAACTCTCAGCGTCGCGTAGCAACTCGTCTTTTGTCTCGACACAAAGTAACGCCGCACCTTCACGAATCACTTTCTCCACCACTGAGCGGCTGATACGAACCGGCTGTTGTGTTTGAGATTTTTTATCCTTCGCATATGACGCGATTAATTCTTCCAAATTTTCTCGGACGAGAAGTATCGCACCGCGTTCGGCTGGGATGGTGTCCAGAACGATCTCAAGCAGCGAGCGCTGAAGCTGATCTGACTCGCGAATCGTGCTCAACAACGTGCTGATTCTCAGCAGCGCATTCAGGTCGCGAGCGATACGCGCATCAGCAGGAAGATTAGCAACGACAGCAGCCGGCTTGAGGTACAGCGCATCCTTCTGCGCGAGGCGAACTGTTGAAGGGTTGACTAACTCATCATCGCCAAGTTCAACCGGAACGTCTGAGGCAGTCGCTTCAACGTCCTGCGAAAGGAAAAGAAAGCGCACGCTTCCAACCGCGATTTGATCTCCGTGACTCAAAGACTGCTCTCCGACTGGTACCGCATTAACGAACGTGCCGTTGTAGCTTCCCAAATCGACAATCCTGAACGACTCCCCTTCTCTTTTGATCACGCAATGTCGCCGCGACACGGAATGATCGTTAACGCAAATCAGGTTGGACTGCTCACGGCCGATCGAGACTTCCTCTTCAGTCAAAGCGAAAGTCGTTCCCTCGGTTGGACCAGAGATAGCGATGAGTCTTGCGGTTGTCGTCATGAGAGGTGTCAGTTACGACAGTCTGGAGTGTCAATTATGACATACCTTCGTTGCGCTCGGACCATCAGATCGAGTCTGTTTGCTCAATAAATTCACGAAAATCTTTGTTTAGGCCGCGCTTCAGCGATGGTACGGCAGTGGCAATGGGAGAGATGCCGCCGGCTGAAACACTCCGGCAGAACAAACTACCAAATCCCATTACCTTAAGGAGGAGAATCATGACGACAGTAGCAACTCAAAATCCGCAGGATGCCAAGCAGGTATCGAATCCGCAGGAAGCCAAGCAGGTATCAAACCCGCAAGATGCCAAGATGCCAGACTCATCCGAAAACCCTCAGGACGCCAAGCTAGCGAATAGTGGCGCCGCGCGTCCGCGGCCAGACCTCAATGGACACCGTGTCCAGCTCCGAGATCATCTGGAAATATATC
>JADMIO011430634.1_pt1 | contig 13162 bp, 12 predicted proteins | sample 8958161 | NCBI WGS metagenome assembly JADMIO01 (sample SAMN16585339, study PRJNA669376) | soil metagenome | isolation source: Crop rotation soil | place: USA: Cullars Rotation, Alabama | collected 2011 | reverse complement strand
AATCAGTGAGCTACGCGGCCACACGCGAGATCATACCGAACGATTGCTGCAATGGTTTGGCGCCGCGATCGAAATTGAACCGGCGAAACAGACCGAAGATGTAGACCGGTGTGTGGTAACGGGTCCGGTCACAATGGCCGGAAAAGATGTTAACGTTCCCGGAGACTTTTCCGCGGCGGCTTTTTTCATTGCTGCCGCGGCTTTGTTGGACAAATCCAAAATTGAAATTGAAAACGTAGGACTGAATCCAACACGCACTCAATTTCTCGACACCATGCGCGCGCTGGGAGCGCAAATCGACATTGCCGGAAAGCGAGACGATTGTAACGAACCTTTGGGCCGGATTGAGGTCAGTGGCAGCAATTTGCGCCAGGGCGCGGAAGAATTACTGCTGACGATTGCTGGTCCATTGAGCGCGGCATTAATTGACGAGTTGCCGTTGGCAGCGATAGTCGGCAGCCAACTGCCGGCCGGCTTGATGATTCGCGATGCTCGCGAGTTGCGTTTCAAAGAAAGCGATCGGATCAAAGCGACGGCAAGAAATCTGAAAGCGATGGGAGCCGCGGTGGAAGAATTTGATGACGGGCTATACGTGCACGGCGGCGCACATTTAAAAGGTGCGTCACTTGAATCGTTTGGCGACCACCGTATCGTCATGGCGTTTACTGTAGCGGCATTGCTGGCAGAAGGAGATTCAGAACTTAAAGGCAGTGAGTGTGTGGCCGTCTCGTTTCCTGATTTCTTCAGAGTGCTTGAATCGTTGGTTGAAAGGTAAAGCCGGCACGGAATGACTGATCAGCTTATCGCCCTTACCGGTTTCATGGGAGCGGGAAAAACTACGATTGGCCGGGCGTTGGCGGCCACGCTCGGTTGTGATTTCATCGATCTTGATGAAGTGGTGGCGGCAAACCAAAAAAAGTCCATCGAGCAAATTATCGAAGCGGATGGCGAGACCAGTTTCCGGCGCTGGGAAACCGAGGCACTGCGTTGCGTGTTACGCGATCAACCTTCCGGCGTGATTGCCCTGGGCGGAGGCACGTGGACCGTGGCCGAAAACCGCGAGCTCTTGCGGAAACGTGAAGCCCACGTGATTTGGTTGGACGTGGACTTCGAATTATGTTGGAAAAGAATCTTGTCTGGAGGGCCCCGACCTCTCGCCGCGTCTCGAGAAAGCGCCGAAAAGTTAGCTCGCGAGCGACGGGGCTCCTATCAGACGGCGGATGAAAAGATCTCGATCGGTGCAAATGCAGGCGTGGACGAAATCGTCAGCCACATCGCCAGCCGGTGGCATCAGAAGTCCGTGCCGGATGGCAATTCGCAGTGCCTTGACGAAGGCAAATGACCTACTTAAATGTCTTAGCTTAGCGCTCAATTTGTATTTATTAGCGGCATCCTCATTGGCAACTAAACATGCCGATGCTAGAATCCCCACACTTTCCGTGCTTTGAGCGAGAGCACCACCGCAACGAACCCGGGTTAGGCAACGTTCGATTACAACTTGGGAGGAGACTTCCCCCGTGGCTTCACCTCTGATTGTACTGACGGCTTCATCAACCGAAGCGAGCGAGTGGCATCACAGCATCTGGCAACAGATGATGTCGGCAACCGTTCCTTATAAATTCGCAAACACCTTCTTCAATAAAGTTTCATTCCTGAACGAGTCCTGGCCTGATGGTCGCGCCAAGTATGTGCCGAACGGTCTGCGCATGGTGGAAACACTTCTCTTGCGTCAATACGCGGAAGAAGATGTAGTCACTTGTTATACGGACAAGTTAGACGAATTCGTTGGACCGGAAACGAAGGTTGTTGCTATTCATGCTCATAATCCGCTGGGCATCTCTTACGCCACCGATGTCTATGCCAAGATATTCGGCGAGAACATGATGCCTCTGAATGCGCATGAATTCGTGCGCATCGTTACGCATCCCGTAATTCAAAAGTACAAACCAAAGATTGTGGTTGGCGGTCCAGGCGCCTGGCAATTGGAAAAGGCCAACCGGCTGGACGAGTTTAAGATTGATTACCTGATTGACGGCGAGATTGAGCGCGTTTTTGCGGAACTCTTTCAACGCATCATGGCCGGCGATTCATCGTTGCCGCGGATTATTAAAGTGCCGAAAGAAATGCAGGCGACGGTGGACGAAATTCCGGTCGTCAAACATCGATCCACGTTTGGCGTAGTTGAGATCACGCGCGGTTGTGGCCGCGGCTGTCAATTCTGCGGGCCGGCCACAAAAGTTGGCCGCTCGTTCCCGTTGGACCACATCGTCGCGAGCGCTGAAGTGAACGCGCGTGAAGGCGCTACCGAGATCATGATCTCTTCGGAGGACATGTTTCTTTATGAGCAGTTGCCGAACTTTGAAACTAATGTTCCGGCGTTGGAAAAATTGTTTCAAAGCCTGATCGGCGTACCGGGCATAGAAACGATTCAGACTTCACACATCACGATGGCGCCGGTTGTGAAAGATCCGAGCATCATCGAGCGCCTGACACCATACGTCGTTCCTTATTCGCACGTTCACCATGATGACTCGACGGATCCCAAGCATCGTGCTGCCGATCCAATCATCGGTCTCGAAACAGGCAGCTCGCGCCTTTTCAACACCTACATGAAGGGCAAGGCTTATCCTTATAAAGCCCATCAATGGCGCGACGTGGTGTTGAAGGGCATGGAAATCTTGAATCGCCATAATTGGTTTCCGTTCTGCACTTTTATTATTGGTTTGCCCGGCGAAACCGACGAGGACGTGAAAGAGACGCTGAACTTGTTCTATGACTTGCGCGACGCTAAGGGCACGTTTGTGCCGACGTTCTTCGTGCCGCTCGAAGATACGCGTATGGAAAAGAAAGCCAGCGCCAAATTGATCGAGATGAGCGAATTACAGTGGGAGTTTTTCTTCACCTGCTGGAAACAAAATATCGAGTTTTGGTATCGCCACTCGCGCGCGAACGCGAAGTTCAGCCTGGGCGTGCCTTTTTATTATCAAAAGCTGGGCAAGAAATTATTTGGCAACGGCATCAAATATCCACTCGCGCGCTTTGCCGGCGTGCCGGATCGCTTCCTGCGCAAACATCTCTACCTGGACTACACCGGTCACAAGCGCAATCGCGTCGGCATGAAACCGTTTGAAGGCGAGATAGTGCCGGGCTTTCAGAACGTGCGAGAGAAGGGCCTCAACTTGATCGACGCCAGCGAGTTGCACTACATCAAGGCCGCGCCGCAATCAGCTACAGCGACGGTTCCTGCTTCGGGCGATTGATTGTGTTTGCGCTGGACACACCGTTTTAGCCAAAAGCTTTCCGGAGTTTCACAACTGATGCTTGATGATGGCGCTGGCCAGGCGGTCAGCGATCGCAGGATCGATTGTCTTGAGTTTCTCTTGCTGCGCGAGCGCTTTCTCGGTATCGCCGAGAATGAGGTAACTGATTGCCAGGTTGTAGTAGAAGGAAGGATCAGCCGGGTTCAGCGCAATGGCTTTTTCATGATAGGCAATTGCTTCCTTTGCGCGTCCTGCTCGTGAAAGCGTTACCGCTAGTCCATCGTACCCAAGTGCATAATTAGGATTGCTCTTGATAAGGTTGCGGAAGACAAATTCAGCATAGCGAGAATTACCCATCCGCCCATAAGTGACTCCCTGGTTGTAACGTGCTCGCAGCAACGTCGGATCCAACAGGGCGGCTTTCGTAAACGCAGCGATCGCATTCGCATATTGCTTCAGTTCGCCCAGCGCTTCACCAAGATTGTTTTGCGCCTCAGCGTCGCTCCCGTTCAGGCTGATGGCACGCTGAAAAGCGAGCACGGCTTCGGCAAATTTTCGCTGGGCCATGTAAACGCTGCCGCTCCGTAAATTGGCCAGAGCGAGATTCTTGGTAGAGCCTTTAGAGAGAATAATGATGCGGTCGTAGGTTCGCAGCGCTTCCTCAAAGCGGTTCTGCTCAGTAGCTGTTTGAGCACTCGCGAACAATTTCTGAATATCATCCGCAGGCCCATTTTTGGCTGCTGAAACTGCAATCGCGGTGCGTGGCCGAGTCAGCGATCGTTGCGCCTCCGCACTCAAGCCGAAAGCAGCCATGAGCAGACACACTACCAGGTAGCTTGCCACTTTTGATCTTGCCTGCGAGCCAGCGTCCATGTTAAAAGAGTGCCCCTTTTCAAACTAAACAGGTAATCAACAGGAAAAATTGGAAAGACGTGCGGATTCCTATTTTTCTTATCACCACAACGTGTTGATGGGAAATTGTTCAAGGAGGACTACCGCCCATGCGTAAGCTATTTCTGCTTTTCGCGATCATCCTCGTCTGCGTTCCAGCGAGTTTCGCTCAGAGCACCTACTCGGATTGGGAATTCTATGTTGGTTACGCTCACGAGCGTGCCAACAACGGCGCCGATCGATTAGATTCGCGCGGCAGCATCGTCAATGCCAATGGCAGCACTCAGCGCGCGGACTTCGCTTCCAAACGCATACCTTATAACGGCGTCACCGGCGAAGTGGTCGCCAACGTGCATCGCAACCTTGGCTTAGTAGCAAACTTCACGGCGACGTTTGCGAATACGACCTTTGTGGACACACTGACCGGCCGGCAATTTAACGCCCGCGTTTCGCGGTACACGCTACTCGGTGGTCCGCGTTACAACTGGCGGAACTCGTCACCGTTCATTCCCTACGCGCACGCGCTGTTTGGTGTTAGCCGCTATCACGCCAACTTCAAGAATAATGACTTTACTTGTCCGGACACCACGGATACTGCGTTCGCTATGGCGCTTGGCGGCGGACTCGACATTCAGGCATCGCACCACGTCGATATTCGCGCGATCGAGGTCGACTACTTGCCGGTCTTTCACAGTCACGGACGCGAAGATGGTCTGCGGTTCTCGGCGGGCGTAAAGATTAAGTAAGACTATTTCAGTTTCAACTTTTGACGCTGGTCAAAAAAGTCAGACCAGGCGTCGCCATTCTTCTTGAGCAGGGCGGGAACGTTTTTGACTGTGAAGTCAGAAATTTTCACGCCCTGCTCAATCTGTTTCCACGTCAACGGCATTGATACTGTTGCTCCCGGTTTCGCGCGCGCCGTTAAGACCGACGCCAAACTTTTGCCGCGCGCGTTCTGCATCCAATCAACATAAACCTGTTCGCGCTTGCGTTTTGAGATGGTCCGCTCAACGGTAGCGATTTTCGGCACGCGTCCAGCAACTTCAGTCGCCAATAGGCGAGAGAATTCAGCAACCTTGTCATAGTCGTTAACGGGCGTGAGCGGCAAATAAACATGAATGCCTGAGGAGCCGGATGTTTTTGGAAACGCCTTCAGTCCAATTTCATCACAGACTTGTTTTACCGCCGTGGCCACTTGCAAAACATTTTCCCACGGCGCTTTTTTAGGATCGAGATCGATCGCCAGCCAGTCAGGCTTGTCGAGTTTCGCCACCGTGGAATGCCAGGGATGCTGTTCGATGTTTCCCAGGTTGACGAAATGCAATAGCGACCCGGTGGTAGTGAAAACAGCATAATCCAGCTCGCGGCCTTCGCGATTAACGAGACGCGCCGTTTTGATAAATGCCGGCGCGCTTTCCAAATCCTGCTGAAAAAACATCGGCGCCTTTATGCCACGCGGCCAGCGTTGCAAAATCGCCGGGCGGTTTTTTAAGAATGGAAGCAGGTGATCGCTAATCTTCAGGTAATAACTGAGCAGTTCGTACTTGGTGATTTTCTCGTCGGGCCAATAGACGCGATCAAGACTGGTGAGAGAAACCCTTTCGCCGCCAACGGTCAGGGTTAAATCGCCTTTCGGATTTTTGAGAGCGAGAAATTCTTCAGGCGAGACGGCGGGCGCGCTGCTATTTCGGCTTCGCTTAACTGTTCCGGTTTTGGGCGCTGCTTTTTTTGACGCTACCATGCCAACCTCAGTCGTCGTAGCCGCGAGGATGGGCCAACATCCAACGCCAGGCCGATTCAATGATCACGCGCAGGTCCTGAAATTGTGGCTTCCAGCCAAGTTCTCGCTTAATTTTCTCCGAGCTGGCAATCAATACTGACGGATCACCGGCGCGTCTCGGTGCAGCGCGCGCTGGAATTTCCTTTCCGGTAACTTCACGGGCTACCGCCAGCAATTCATTAACGCTATAACCTTCACCGCCGCAACCGAGATTGTAAATACGGCTTCCTTTTTCCAAAACACCTAAGGCCAAAATGTGCGCGCGCGCCAGATCAATCACGTGAATGTAGTCGCGCACGCAAGTGCCATCCGGAGTTGGATAATCGTTGCCATAAACTTCGACGTAGTCGCGCGTTCCGGCGGCTGCCTGCAGCGTGATCGGAATAATGTGACTTTCGGGAGCGTGATCTTCGCCGCATCTTTCGCTGGCGCCGGCAGCATTGAAATAACGTAGCGAGGCGTAGCGTAGACCGTAGGCTTCGTCGTACCAGCGCAGCGCCCGCTCAAACGTCAGTTTTGATTCGCCATAAGGATTAGTCGGCTGGTTGGGATCAGTTTCTTCGATAGGTTGCTTAGCCGGTTCGCCGTAGGTGGCGGCGGTGGACGAGAACACCAGCCGCTTTACATTCGTCTCGCGCATGGCCGCCAGCAAAGTAAGTCCGGCAACAACATTATTGCGGTAATACTTGGCTGGATCTACGCACGACTCGCCCACCAACGAATCGGCAGCCATGTGAATCACCGCTTCGATCCGATTGTCATCGAGTGTTTGTCGCAAGGCCGCGGCGTCGGCAAGATCGGCCTGCACAAATTTCGCTTCGGGAACGACGGCGGCGCGATGACCTTTGTAGAGGCTGTCATAGACCACCACCTCATGACCGTCTTTCACCAATTCCTCGGTAACGACGCTGCCAATATATCCAGCGCCGCCTGTCACCATCACTCGCATTATTTTTTGAGCTTTCCGATCGGCAGTCGCGTGTTAGGTATGGGCCACTTTTGGTTGCACCGGTGCGGCGCTGGGGGCGGTCGAATCTGAGGGCACGTAATAAAGAATGCGGTTGCAATTATCGCAAGTGATAACTTCTTCGCCGCGGCGCACCTGCGCCATGGCCTGCGGTCGCAGCGCCATAAAGCAAGCCATGCAAGCGCCGTTGCGCGCTTCGGCGACCGCCACACCGTCACGAATGCGAGTGCTGATGCGGCCATAGAGCGCGGCCATTGGTTTCGGCAGCGTTCCCAATAAACGTTCTCGCTCGTTGCGGCTGGCCGCTACTTTTTCGGCTTGCTGGCGCGTCTCTTCATCAAATGATTTTAAGCGGGCATCGCGATCGGAATTGAGTGAAGCAACTTCGTCAGCACGTTCGTGCAAAGCTGCTTCGGCTTTTTCAAACGCTTCCATCTGCTCGAGTACTTGCGTCTCGAGGGCTGAGATCTGCTTGCGTGCTGCATCCGCTTCACGAATGGCAGCAGTGTATTCATCCTGTTTCTTTGACGACATCAGATTGCGTTCGGCACGTTCGGCGCGCGCTTTTTGCTCGGCAATCTCAGTTTCCAGGCGGGTACGATTGTGCCGCGCTTCGTCGCGGCTATTTTCCAAGGCCCGAATTTCAAAGGCGCGCTGATCGAATTCTGCTTCGATCTCAGCGCGCCTTTTCGGTATCGCTTCCAGTTCTTCTTGTAGTTTTCTTATGGTTGTATCCAGATTTTGTAGAGCGACTAATTGCTGCAATTCCGCTTTCACTCTTTATGCTCTCCTTAAAAGAACAAGGCCAGTTTGATTATTAAAAAGTCCAATCATCGTTCGGATTATCCGGCATTGGCGAGGTTCGTGCAAGTCAGCGCGCAGGGCGTGAGCTAATTTCAGGTTCTCTCTGTGATGCACCGAGATTTTTGAAGTTGCGCATTGCTGGCCAGAGCGGCAGATTTCCTAAACAAGATCGCCGAAATCGTGTTGCAGCAGGGCGGCGATGGCAATGGCCGCGGTTTCCGCGCGCAAAATCCGGCCGCCAAGAGTAATGATTAACCAACCGGCCGCGCGTGCAGCCCCGATCTCTTCGTCGCTCCAGCCCCCTTCCGAACCGACGAGTGCCGTTATGCGCTTAGGCGCCTGGGCAACGCTTGGTTTCATTTCCCCGAACGATTTACCGTCACGCTCGGAGAACATTAGATAACTTCCTTGTGCATCGGTTCTTTCAAGAAACGATTGGCAATCGCTCACGGTTGAAACTTCAGGAACGAATGCGCGGCCGGATTGTTTTGCCGCCTCCATCGCGATTCGTTGCCAGCGCGTAATCCGTTTTGTCTCGCCGGCATCATCACGCAAACGGATGTCAGCATGCGTAGTGACAAGCGGGACAATTTGCACGACGCCGAGCTCCGTCGCTTTTTGTACCACCAGATCAAACTTGTCGCCTTTCAGCAATGCGATCGCGAGCGTCAGTTGCAGATTAGATTCAGGACGCGCCGGCTCAACTTCGCGGATTATGTTCAGGACAGCGGCATCACGCCGGCTTTCTTCGATGCGTGCTAGAAATTCTTTTCCCGCGCCGTTGAATACATAAACTTCTTCGCCCGGCTTGAGACGCAAAACCTCTCGCAGATGACGCGCCTCGTCATTCACAAGCGTGACAGTGTCTTTATTGAACGCGCTAGGCGATGCGTAGAATCTGCGACGCGTCATATTCTTAAAAGCGCTGTTCGGATCTAAAAAAGTAATCGAACATATTCAAACAATCAGCGCGACCCATTCACCGTCCTGCATTATTTCGATGGGTTCAGCAATACCACAATCGTGAAGTCGAGTAATGACAGCTTCCAATTGCATTTCAAGAATTCCCGAAAGGACCAGGCGGCCGCATGTCGCGCCGATCAGTTGCGGAAGCAACTCAATAATCACGTCAGCGGTCAAGTTGGCGCAAACAAGATCTGCGGAAGCAGTAGTGCCGGCTACAGTGCCAACCCGGAACTCGATCTGCTCGGCAACGCTATTCAACTGAGCATTCACCCTTGCGATTTCGACTGCATCCGCGTCGGTATCCAACGCTTCAATACGAGCGTCCGGAAAGAGTTTGGCCGCCGCAATCGCGAGTATGCCCGTGCCAGTGCCAACGTCGAGAAAACTATTACCATGGAAATATTTTTTGACTGCGCGCAGACAAAGACGCGTTGTTTCGTGAGTACCAGTGCCAAACGCCATGCCCGGTTCGATGCGGATGACGAGCTGGTCTGCGTCTTCAGCGAGTTCAGTCCAGGGAGGCGCGATGACAAAGTCACCAACTCTCGTGGGTTGCCAACTCTTTTTCCACTCGCCTAACCAATCCTGATTTGCAACTTCACGAAAACGCAAGTCGCGCACCGAAGCGGTTGGCAAGTCGTAAATACGCAATGCTTCGGCGAGTGCAGCGCGAATGTTTTCACGATCCGGCATGCGGTCGAAATAGGCCGAGACAGTGCAGTCAGCCTGTCCGTTGTCATTGGTTTCGGTGCCTAAAGCGCCAGACTCCATTAGCGCATACTCGACCGCCTCGCGGGCTGCGAGGTTCGCATCCAGATCGATTGCATACCAGGTTTGCGTCCCGACAGGTTGCGCCATAGTTTGCGATTCAAAGAAGATTGGGCGAGCGTTTAGTGAATACCCATTTCATCGAGCAGGTGTTGCTTGTTGCGCCACTCATCTTCGACTTTTACAAACAACTCGAGGTGCACGCGATGGCCGATCAGATTTTCAATATCGTGTCTGGCCTGAATGCCGATTTCTTTCAATCGCGCCGCGCCTTTGCCGATGACGATTTTCTTTTGTGAAGGACGCTCGACAAAAATGGCGCAATGAATGCGAGTAAAGTCTTCGCGCACCTCTTCCCATTTTTCGGTTACGACGGCGGTGACATAAGGAATTTCCTCCTGCGTGGTTCGCAGGATCTTTTCACGCACTATCTCGGCGACCATGGTACGTACGGTCTGATCGGTTAGTTCATCGGCAGCAAAAAGCGGTTCGCTCTCGGGCAGGTGCTTGATCATTTCGGGCGGCAGACTCTCTGCAATTTTTTCGCGTAAGGCTGAGAGCGGAATTATTTCTCGCCATTCGTATTCATTGCGATACCAATCCATCAGCGGGAGCAGTGCGGTCTTATCGTTTAGTTTATCGATTTTGTTGAGTAGCAGGAGAGCCGGCTTGTTTGACTGTTGGATCAACTCGAGCACGAAACGATCGCCGGCGCCGGTTGCGACCGATGCATCGCGAATAAGACAAACCAGATCGACACCCAACAATGCATCCTGGACCGTAGCCATCATGCGCCGGTTCATTTCGTACCCTGGACGGTGGACGCCGGGGGTGTCGACCAAAACAACTTGGCCTGTGTCTTCAGTAATCACGCCTTGAATGCGAAAGCGTGTAGTTTGCGGCTTATCAGAAACAGCGGCGATCTTTTGCCCGACGAGAGCATTAAGCAGCGTTGACTTACCGGCGTTGGGCCTGCCGATCAGGGCGACGTAACCGGCGCGATAATTTAATTTCCCGGAGTCTGAGGCCATAAATTATTGAATGCAAAAAAACGCGTTCACTTTTTTTCCGCGAAAATTTGCACGAGATTAATCAGCGTTTGAGTGGTCTTTTCCAAACCCTTTCGCGAATTGAACTCGAGCTTGCCATGAAAATTTGTGCCGCCGGTAAAAAGATTTGGCGTGGGCAGACCGCGGAAAGTTAGATTAGAGCCGTCAGTACCGCCGCGCACTGCCAGCAGATAAGTTTAACTCCGGCGCGCCGCGCTGCCTCAAATGCATTCTCGGTTAGCTCTGGATAGTTCTTCAGAACCTCCTTCATATTCTTATAAGATTCTTTGACTTCGATTGACACCTTGACGTCTGGGAACTTGGCCTGCGTCTGGGCCACCATATCTCGCAAAATTTTCTCTTTAGCATCCAGGCCACTGACCTCGAAATCGCGCAACAGAATTTTCACACTGGACTGCTCGGTATCCACCACGCCGGTGTAAGGATGAACAAATCCGACGCGGCCTTCTGTAGTTTCCGGCAACATATCGTGAGGAAACCGTCCGAGAAAATCGCCCAAGGCATACACCGAATTAACCATGATGCCCTTCGCAGTGCCGGGGTGCGTACTCTTGCCTTGAAAAGTTACGGTCGCGCTTCTCGCGCTCCAGGTTTCATTTGCGATTTCGCCCAGCGATTCGCCATCAACTGTATACGCCAGCTTGGCGCCAAAATCGGCGATATCCAATTTGTCCACGCCAACGTTGACTTCCTCATCTGGCGTAAATGCGATGGCAATGGTGCCGTGCTTGAGTTGAGGATTTTGAATGAAGGTGTCGACCATCGTCATGATCTCGGCGACGCCTGACTTGTCGTCGGATCCGAGCAGGGTGGTGCCGTCGGCAGTGATGATGTCGTCGCCAATCAATTCCTTTAGCACTGGGCTTCTGGCAACGGTGATGACTTGAGTGGGATCCTTGGGCAACACGATGTCGCCGCCCTGGTAATTCTTATGGATGATCACATTAACGTTTTCGCCAGACACCGCCGGCGAGGTGTCCATGTGCGCGATGAATCCCAGCACTGGAACTTTCGAGTTGTCGGGAAGATTTCCGGGAAGCTTTGCGTAAACAATAGCGAACTCGCTGACGTGCACGTTCTGCGCGCCAAGCTCCTTCAATTCCTTTGCCAGCAGGTTGGCAAGGTTGAATTGCTTTTTCGTGCTGGGAACTGTTGGCTGATCTTCGGCTGACTGCGTATCGATTTTTGCATAACGCATGAAACGATCAAGCGCCGTTTCTTTTGGTGGGTTCAGAGTCTGAGCAGAAATGGAAAGGACCGAGAACAAGCCGACTATTAAGGAAAAGACTGATTTCATTGAACACTCCTTGAATATCTGAATTCGAAACGGCTTCCTATTTTCGAATCTGACGAATCCAACCGGCGACAGAAAGCCGTTCACTATTTGTTTTAGGAGGAGAAGACAAGACTACCTAAGGATGTCAGCAAAGCAAAGCGGGCTCTCTTCAATTAACATCGCGCGCCCACGGTGTGAAAGCCGGCGGCGTTAATTGCTGCACTTAGCCGTTGATCTCATCCAGCGCCTGTTGCAGTTCTGCGCGCTTGGCATTTAGAACTTTTTCATCAGCGTCGGCGGGAACAAAAATGGGCGGCGCAATTATCAGCCGCGCGCCGCTGAAAGGATAGGGAACTTGAAAGTGGTCCCAGCTTTTCTTTGCTTCCCAAAAACTGTTCGCGGTAATTGTGAATGGCACAATTGGTTGGCCGGTCTTCTTGGCCAACAGCACCGCGCCCATCTTCGCGACATAGCGCGGACCTTTTGGACCGTCGATAGTAAAACCGGCGGGACAGCCGGCGCGCATCAAGCGCGCCATTTCAATGACTGCGCCGACTGCGCCGCGCGTGCTGGACCCCCGCGCCGCGCCATAACCAAACCGCTGAATGAAGCGCGCGATGTACTCGCCGTCAAAACTCTGTGAAGTCATGACCACTATCCGACGCTTTCTAAAATAATAAGTGGCCAAAAAAACGCGGTTGTGCCAAAAAGCGAGAATTGGAATTCGCCCTTCACGATTTGCCGCCTCCCAATTCTCCCAACCAGTAACTTGCCACCGGATAGTGCTGCCAATCAGGCTGATCAGGCAGAAAAAGATCAGGTCAGCAGCGCGAATCAGGAATCTTTCTTTCGCTGTGTATGCCGAGAGGTCGGCAAACTCGTAGGCGCGCGCCACGGTTTCTTCTAAAGGACGCGCCCCTTGGAATGATTGAGCCGAAGCTTGCATGACTTTGCTGACGAAGTATAACTGAGGAAAGCCCGGGCCGATCAGTTGTACGGCGCGCAACGGCTAATTTCTTTAAAGCTCACCTAATAAAGATCCGGTTCGCCTGGCGGACGCGTTTTCCAACGCTTGTGAATCCAAAGCCACTGATCCGGATACAACCGGATCATGCGTTCCATCGCGGCAGCGAAGTTTGCCGTGTTCACTTCCACGTCCTTTGCATGATCCCCAGTGCGGACTAACTCCACCGGCGGATCGCCATGAAAAAAGTAGCGCCTCTTCTTTTCGTTCCAGACAGCGCAAGTTGGAATCACCACCGCGTCCGTCTTCAACGCAAGCGTGGCAATGCCCGCGGTGGTGCAGGCGAGCGTTCCAAAGAAAGGAACGAACACTCCTTCATTCGGCTGCGTGTTCAGGTCTGAAAGAATGCCGAGCGT
>JADMIO010647620.1_pt1 | contig 13163 bp, 13 predicted proteins | sample 8958161 | NCBI WGS metagenome assembly JADMIO01 (sample SAMN16585339, study PRJNA669376) | soil metagenome | isolation source: Crop rotation soil | place: USA: Cullars Rotation, Alabama | collected 2011 | reverse complement strand
GATACGCACCTTGGTGGTGACGACTTCGACGCATGCGTGGTCTCCTGGGTTGCAGACGAGTTTATGAACCTGGAAGGCATCGATCTAAGAAAGGATCGTCAAGCCTTGCAAAGACTTACCGAAGCATCTGAAAAGGCCAAGATCGAGTTGTCATCGGTAACCGAGACAAACATCTCGCTGCCATTCATCACGGCAGATGCCTCCGGTCCGAAGCACCTTGAGATGAAGCTGACCCGAGCTCGTTTCAACGAACTGACAAGACACCTTGTCGAGCGTTGCCGCGCTCCTATGGAGCAAGCTCTCAAAGACGCCAAGCTGAGCTTCGAAGGACTCGACGAAGTTGTACTCGTTGGTGGTTCGACAAGAATTCCAGCCGTTCAAGATCTGGTCGCCAGCTTGACCGGTGGAAAAGAGCCGAACCAGACGGTAAACCCTGACGAAGTAGTCGCCGTAGGCGCCGCAATTCAAGCCGGTGTTCTCGGTGGTGAAGTCAAAGGTGTCGTGCTCCTCGACGTCACACCGCTATCGCTCGGAATCGAGACGATGGGTGGCGTTATGACCAAACTTGTCGATCGCAACACGACGATTCCGACAAGAAAAACCGAAGTATTCTCGACAGCCGAAGACAACCAGACGGCAGTCGATATATATGTATTCCAGGGCGAACGTCCGATGGCGCGTGACAACAAGCTGTTGGGCAACTTCCGTCTCGACGGAATCGCACCGGCTCCCAGAGGGCAACCAAAGATCGAAGTTACCTTCGACATTGATGCCAACGGTATCTTGAACGTCACAGCCCGTGACCAGGCAACTGGCAAAGAGCAGAAGATCACAATTACTGCTTCAACCAACATGGGCAAAGAAGACATCGAGCGTGCCATTCGTGAAGCCGAAACTCACGCAGCACTTGACCGTGGTCGCAAAGAAGTCGCCGACGTACACAACGAAGCCGACAGTATTTGCTACGCAGTCGAGCGTCAGATCCGCGAACTCGGAGATCGAGTCACGGCTGGTGAAAAGTCGCGTGCAGAAATGCTCGTTGCTGACCTTCGTCAGAAACTGAAAGACGGAGCCGACATGGAGACATTGAAGTCGATCATGAACGAACTCCGGGGCGCCCTCGTTCTCTTGCAACAAGCTGCGAGATCTAAGGGCGAGCAAGAAGTGCAAGTCGAAGACTGGCAAGATCAAGGCGCTTACGGTGGTGGCGGCGGTGGTGGCTACGACCAAGGTGGTGGCTACGACGGTGGTGGTGGCGGCGGCTACGACCAGGGCGGCGGCGGCGGATATGGTGACTACAGCGAAAGCACCGAGCAAGAAGTCGGTTATACGGCTTCCGGTGATGACGTTGTCGACGCTGAGTATCGCCAGTCCGACGACTAAGCCGACAGGCGCTAAAAGCAACCCTCTAGGGTTGCAAGCAAAAAATTAAAGCCCGATGCCCCTGCATCGGGCTTTTTCTTGTCGATTTCCACGAAAAAGGACGGCAAAGGAGCCAGGTTGACCGCCTTTTTGTGGACAAAGTTCGAGGTGATGTTATTCTGGAAGTAGGACTTGGCATCTCCGGCTTCTCAATCCACCGGAATTCATCTAGAGGTTCATCACATCCTGGGGCAAAACTTGCCGACGTGGAACACAAGAGTAAGTAACATCGTCGCCGTACTGCGGAGGAAATGAAGGGGTTTAGACCGAAGGAGACTGTATTTCGAAAATGACACGTGATCTCAATTACTACCGACGGCTTCAATTGTTGTTAGGCCTGTCATTACTCATCGGCGTAAATTCTCCCGGTTGGCTTGCGGCTGATGCTGCTCCTCATGCCGGTGCTTCCAAACTTCCAAAAGTTCAGCGAGATCCATTCCGGGAGCTGAAAGGGCTGGAGACCCGCTTTTTTGTACACGACTACGATAAGGATTCACCGGAAAGACGACTGCAGCGGCTTGAGTCGTTCGTCTTCGGCGGCTATCAGACCGGCACCAACGAAGAGCGGCTTGACAGGCTCAAGGACGCAATCACAAAACATGACAGTGAAAATGCTAAAACGCTCAGCGAGAGGAACAAACAGCTAAGCAAGGCGGCACCTGCTCCCGAGACCGACAGCGCTCCAAGCAAAGCGAGCATGCCGACAAGCTCTCAACAGTTTCCAGTCCTCGACACGCTTGAATGGCGGGTTTTGAAGAAGACCTATCAAAAAGAATCGCTCGATCAAAGATTGGAGCGGCTCGAGACCGCGTTGATCGGACAGCCAAGGCCATCGATTTCTTACATAGACAGGATAGACAGCCTGAAAAAAATCGTCGGCATCGACATCCCGCAGACTAACCCGTTTTTGTCTATGCCGATGCCGAAAAGTCAGGTTGCTCCGACATCCCCTTTCTTGCCCCGACAGCAAAGAAGCATGATTCCAAGAAATGCTTATCCTCTGGGTACTCCATTCAACACGCCATTTGATTCACCGCTTTCCAGGCGTAATCCGAGAGATAAATCCGTAGAGCAAGATTTTCAAGAGCGCAGCACGAAAGACCTGGCGACCATGCTTGATTTCATGAACCAGTTTATGGAGAAGGACTTCATGGGCACTCCTGGTTTTTCTTCACCGCACGGTTTCTCGTCTCCGCCTCTGATTATTCCAATGCAACCGCAGCGAATGCTGCCGGTCAAGGAAAAAGAGACAATTCCGCCGTACGAAGATCCCAACAGCATTTAGAATGGCTGCTTGAGCGATTCTTGAGTGATATCAGTGGTTGCCTGATATCTAGTTCTGGATCATGGTAATGCTTTTTATCTGATCGCCGATTTGAATCTTGCTGACCACATCGAGTCCCTGCAGTACGCCACCAAATATGGTGTATTGATTATCGAGTCTCGGTTGGGGCTGAAGCGTGATATAAAACTGACAGCTGGCTGAATGCTGGTTCTTCGGAAAGCGTGCCATTGCTACGACTCCGGCAGCATTGTGTTTGAGATACGGTGAAGTCTCAAGCATCAACATGCGCTCTTTTCCTGTCTGTGGATCTATGTACATTCCGGATCCGTTTCCTTTCGGACAACCGCCCTGAATGACGAAACCAGGCTCTACTCGGTGAAAGGTCAGACCGTTGTAGAAGCCCTTGTTGACCATATCTATAAAGGCAAAAACAGTTTGCGGAGCGTACTTCTTGAAAAGACGAATCGTGATCTGGCCTTTTACCGTGTCGATGACAGCGATCGGATCGGGGCTCGATGATTCAGCTCCAGAACCCTGTGGTTGCGGCTGAGGAGGAGCATGGCCTGCAGGAGTCCCTTTCCAACCACCCATTGCGCTTGATCCTGCCGGTGGTGGCGGCGGTTGTCCGGGAGCCCCCGGTGTTTGTGCGGCTCCTGCCAGACCGGGCGCGTTCGTCTGAGGAATCGAGGCGGCTGATGATGGAGTGCCTGAAGAGGGAGTAAGTGTTACGTCAGGTGGGATGAGATCTAGCGGAAGACTATCTGCAAGCGCAGGCAGGGCCGATGCTAATAGGGTGAGCCAGGCCAGGCACACTGCTACTTTGATAGTTCTCTTTTGATTGCGATATTGCATCGTCTGTCTACAAGAGGTTCTTCTTAGCATTTTAGACAAAGCGGCGATTTGTTGCACGCTGATTGTGATTATCAGGTCTTCGAGCCTCAAAGCTCGAGATCGAAGTCTGTAAAAATATTGACGCGATCATGCAGAAGTAGAAACGATGCAGGGATGTCCGAATCGGGCTCCCTGTCATGGAAAGCCTTCTCGATTATGGTTTTCTTCTCGGGCCCGAAAGCCATCAAAATGATGCGTTTACTGGCGAGAATCGTCGAGATGCCCATGGTGACACCAGTTTTGGGTACTTCATTGGGATCATCAAAGAACTTTTCGTTGTGAATTCGGGTTGAATCTTCCAACCACGTGCAGTGGGTCCAGCTCTGCATCGGTGTCGATGGTTCGTTAAAGGCTATGTGTCCGTTGGTGCCGATGCCTAAGACGGTCAGATCGAGTCCACCACAGTCGGCTATCAAGCCGTCGTAGTTGTCTACGAATCTGGGGTTGTGCTTGTTGGACTGATCTAAATTGAGGTGCTTGTAGAGGTTCTCTTCCAGATAGCTCTGGAAGGTCTCGTCATCATCAGCGTTGAGGTAGTCATCCAAGGCGAAGCATCGCACCTGCGACCAGTCAACGCCCTTATTGCGGGAGAGCTTAGCCAGATGCACATACATGCGCAGCGGCGTAGCTCCAGTTGGCAGTCCCAGGCAGGCGTTCGGCTTCTTTGTGACCAGGGCTATGACGGCCTCGGCCACTTGCATGCTCAATTCATCGAACCTGTCGGACGTCAATTTTTGACCCTTTTCTTCGCTTACTGCTTCTTTTGCACAAGATTGTAGTGTTTGTGCGCGGATTGGAATTAAATCGGGAACGTTTTGTGCCATCTCAACTCCAGGGATTCTATTCCCCATTGTGTGCGGTGCATCTCCAGCTTGGATTGCTATATTATGGACTTATTGATATGGGTATTAATGTCTTATAAGACGCGCGGAACGCGAACTGTAAAGGGTGACTCTAGAGTGGTTAAGCGGCTGATAAAAGCAAGTCTGATGGCTTTTGCGGTACTCCCGCTTCTCTTTCCTGCGTCAGCCGGTGATTGCCAGACCAGGCGTCTGCCTAAAGCCCAGTTTCAGCGCTACGGCGGTAGCATGTTGCCAGCTACTCAAAGCGTTGGCGGATTTGGGGGCTCAAGCAACTACGATGCGCCTAACACCAACATCAACTCGACTCCAGGCGTGCACCTGACGACCGGTGAAGATAGAGGCAGGCAAGACGCCACTACCCCATATAATCCGGGCGAACCGTCTCTCAATATGAAACTGGTGCGCTGGCAGCGAGAAAAAATGCCTCTGCGCATCTGGATAAGCCCCGGTCTGAGGCTGCCGGAGGTTCCTTTCACTCAGCTCCAGGCCACGCGAGTAGAACAAGTCTTCAACATGCTCAAGGAAGAGTATCCGTTTTCCGACCTGCCGGTCGCCAAAGGCTGGACTGAGCAGACCAACTACCAGGTGGCTGCCGGAATAGAGCAGTGGAGGCAATTTCAAAACGAAGGGCTGGTGAGCTTTGGCTTCACAACTGATCCAAAACAAGCTCAAATTCTCGTTTTCTTCGTGTCGGCATTCCGAGGTGCCAGCGGACCTGGTGGTATCAATGTCGGTGGCAACACCTGCGCTCAGCTTTTTACGCCCGATCAGTTGAAAGACCCGCGATATAAGCAGAAGCCAGTCGTCATCGAGCTTTCGACCGGCGTCAACCATATACCGGAGAAGATGCAGGGAGCCTCGGCTCATGAATTCGGTCATGCTCTGGGTATCAAAGCTCACAGTCCGTACCGAAACGATATCATGTACGCTGATCGGGTCGTGAATACGCTCTCTGAAGGCGACAAAAATACTATCCGCAAGCTCTATCAAGTACAACCGCAGTATTTCATGTGAGGTGCTTGTGTTTGCAAAGGATTCGGTAGGCAAGTTTTTCCAGCGCGTGGCTAAGCCTTCAGGCAAAGGACTGAAGTGCTCTTTTTGCGGCAGGTCGCAAGACGAAGTGGAAAAGCTCTTAGCTGGTCCGCCAGGACTATATATTTGTGGCGAGTGCATAAAAATGTGCAATGACATACTGGCGGAAGACGCTAATAAAGCCGATTCCGCGAAGCCGGATGAAAATTAGAGAGTGGCTGCTTTCAAAAAAATAAGTTTAGTCAAAACAGATTAGTATGGGCTGAATTGCAAAGGCTGCTGCTGTCGGAAAAGCACCACCGGCGGTGATCGATATCTATACACCTCGGCGCTGCGGAACGAGACAGGGCGCAAGAGCGAAAGCGTGATCTGGAGCGGTGTTGGATACATGCCGCTTGACCAGATCGCAAATTCGTTGAGATAGAGTTGCGAATACTTTCGACTGACTCCCAGAAATACAGCCAGAAAAAAAAGTATTGCATCTTTGACGACGCCGTCTGGGGCGGTCGGTTTAGGTATTCTGGTGCTTGAATCAGGGGGAATCCACGCATCTGCTTCTTCGCTGCTTGGTTTGAAAATTCCTGTTCTCAATCTTGAGCACTCTATTTCAGCCGCCGGCTCGAATGTCATGAAAAATTCGATGGCTAGCCGAACCTTGTGGATGAGATTCCAGATAGTCGAGTAGTTTTTATGCAACTCTTTTGCAATTGCCATGGTCGATTCATGTTGCCCGGTGATCATTTTGTCTGCTAACCGAAAAATCAGTGCCAAGGATTTTGTTTTGTGCAGGCCAGTATTTGCTGTCGGCGAAGTCTGTTTTCGGCAAACTCGGCATTGAATCACGTCTCTTGTTTTCAGCTGTGTGCCTTCTGTGCTTCCACATCTTGGGCAGACAAATCCGTTTTGCCAGCGGCCTATTCGAGCAAGGATTCTTGCTTCACTATTGGTCTTTATGTTTTTGAATTGCTGCGAAAAAACTGTCATGGCGATATCACCTCCTTTATGTTTGGGGGGAACAGAATCTGTTATAGAAAACCAGGGTGCGAAATATATGCACTCTGGAATTTTTTAGATAAATTCTTGGCGGCGATGAACGTTATCGGCTCTGATCAGCTGCTGAAAAGACCGGATAAAGGTTTTGGATATCGGCTCTGATCAGCTGCTGAAAAGACCGGATAAAGGTTTTGGATATCGGCTCTGATCAGCTGCTGAAAAGACCGGATAAAGGCTTCGGATATCGGCTCTGATCAGCTGCTGAGAAGACCAGATAACCGTTGCCGCCCTGGGCCATAAAAATCTGGATCACAATTCCTCAACGTAGTACGATCTCTTCGCCACCTGAGGGAAAAAAATTGGAAAATAAAGAAGTCGCCAAAAAACTCGTGCGCAAAAATGATCCTGCCGAAGCTGCTTATGATGGCGTGTTCTGCCTCTACGACGGGCTCGCCTATTCCGTCGGCTCGTACTTGAAAGTCGACGGTCTCAACAACAAATTGCTTTATTGCAAAGCTGACGGTACGTGGGAACTCAAAGATCCGCCCAGCAAAAAGAACAAGTGATCAGCTCAACGGCACCAGCGCCAGATGTGCTGAGAGGTCCGCATATTTGTGGAAGATGAAGTGCGGCTCGTGCTTTCTCAGTTCTTCGAAATTGTAGAAACCTGAATGAGCATCAGGCAAGAACAATGCCTTGTCGAGACCGGCTGCGTGAGCGGCTAACATATCGACGGCTGCGTCGCCGATAAAAATGGCGCCGACGCTGTCTCTTTCAAGTGCCTTCAAGGCTAGATGAACAGGTTCTGGATGGGGTTTGAGATAAGTGATATCATCGGCGGTGATCACGGCATCAAAAAAGCGAGCCAGTTGCAGCGCGTCGAGAGCTCTTGTGACCACTTTTCTGGTCGATGAGGTAACAATGCCCATCTTTACTCCGCGCCCGTGGCATCCCTCGAGCACGTTCAAAACATCTTCGAACAGTTCGGCTTCGTGAAAGCTCGCCTCCAGTCCCTGATGTATGTAAGCGCCGAATTCAGTTTCCGACGGCAGTTCGTAGAGCGCGACGACCTCTTCCCACGCCTTGTAGAAGCAGTTTCGCACTACCTCTTCATCTGAGAGATTCATTCCGTATTGTTTGAAGGCAAACTGATATGCTTTCAGCCAGATTGGCAGAGAGTTCGTGAGCGTTCCATCGAAATCAAATAAGATCGTTGAGTAGCGCAAGCCGGTCACCATTGTTGTTACTTAAGAAATGGTAGCTGATCGAACGAACCAGATCCAGCTTCTGTTGCGATCGGCTAAGCTGGCTAACCTCGATCGTTTATTCCAGTGAAGGAACTTGCAGCACTAGAGTAACCGAGGTGCCTTCGCCCTCTTTCGACTCGACCGTGAGACGGGCAGGGTAATAGGCGCGAATCAACTCGACACGCTCCTGAATTCCTGGCAGCCCGAAACCGCCATCCGTTCGCCCTTTTTCCGAACGACTCTCCGGATTGAAACCAACCCCGTCGTCTTTGATTTGCAAACGCAGCGAGTCGTTGACGCACACGATAGAGACGGATATCGATTTTGCGCTGGCGTACTTCTCGATGTTGTTAAGGCACTCTTGAACGATTCGAAACAGATGCAGTTGCACGGTTGACGGAAGGTCCGGAACGGTTCCTTCCACTTCAAAAACACAATCCGCTTCGATTCGTTCTTCTACCTTGTCGATCAGATCCTGTATAACGGTCTCCAATCCCCAATCTTTGAGATCGCGTGGCACAAGACCCCGACAAATTTCTCGAATCGAGCCTGTGAGATTGTCGAGCACTTCGAGAATCTCTTCTCGAACTTCTTCATCGACTTCTTTTTGTTTTTCCTCGTCTTCTGGTGTGAGTTTGCGCATCAGCATGAGAATGTCGGCAAGAACGCTGTCGTGGAGTTCGCGCGCTATATCTGCTTGAATCTCTTCTTGCTGATTCAAAAGCTTGTGGACGATATTCTGCTGGGCGAAAATCAGATCACGCATCAGATCTTTGTTCGGTTCGCTGTCGAGTGAAAGCGCGTCTTTGAACCCATGCGCATCGTTTACGCGGACGAGATTGTCGACATGCTCGAAGTTGTTGCCGGTCTCCTGCTCTATTGCATCCATGGCCGACAGAATAATCAAGTCGCGAAAGAGTGCTTTGAGCAGATAGTCCAGATCGCGCTTGCCGAGGGGCAATCCGTATACTGTCCAGGCGTGCCCGGCTCCCAGCGTGGTTAAAAGCAGTGTCAGTTTATGCCGTTCCTTGGTCTGACTGTCACGTGGATTGAATGATATCGTCGCTGGTGCCATGTAAAATCTGATTTTGGCGGTTTTACAGACAGCCACCAACTTGCGATATGTCGTTGAGACGGTAAATTGCTTGAGTGTGCTTCTCTTTTTGCCGTCGGCTATTTTAGAGGGATCTTGAAGGTCTGAGACAGTGGCTCGAACACGAGCTGTGCGTTCCGTTTTCGATATCAAATTGAAACGGTTGGACATCTGGTTGAAGCGTGAATAAATGTGCTCGAACAGTCTTTCTGTGGCCGTGGTTGCGGAAGTCAGGTTTGTGAACTGTCCGCCTTTGACGAACTCGCGACCGTCATCTATATCAAACTCGTTGACCAGCTCTCCAAGCATCTGAAACCAGCGCTCGCTGAGCTCGTTTTCAGGTACGATGGCGCTGAGTGTTTCGGAGGTGACGGTAGAGCCCTTTTCTTCTGCTACTTCTTGTGTTTTCGTCTCGACCGCTTGTGTGGGTGTAACCGAATGCGGTGCCGGATCAACCGCGTTGCCGTTCTTGTTTTCATCGTGTCCGGACAGTTTCAGAAGAAAGGTACCTGCGGCAGCCAGGAAAGCTGACAGCGGGTTGTTTCTTTCTCTTTTCTGATTGTCCATCTCTGATTTGCGTTTTAGCTCTTTAATTTGTATCGAGCTTTCCGTAGCCATTCTCGACGGCCCAGGCGATCAACTGCTCTCGATTATCGAGCCCGAGCTTGAGCAGCAAGAACTCGCACTGTTTGCGAACCGTGGCGGGGGACGCGCTTCTCTCCTGCGCAATCTCCTGGTACTTCATGCCCCGTGCCAGAAGATTGAGGACTTCTTGCTCGGCCTTCGTCAGCTTCTCTTTGCCTGCTGCAATGCTGCTGGATTTTACGAGCTTAGAACCACCGGCTACCTGCTTGATTGCCTCGATGACATTTTTCATGCTCTCCGATTTGAGCAGATATCCAGCAACACCTAGATCGAGAATGGCTTGCACAAAGGCTCTTCGGTTCTCAGCCGAAAAGACGATTACCTTCGAGGAGCGCAACTCGCAAAATTTTTGCACTGTAGAGCGTGGCCCGTCCGACCCCGGCAGGTGCAAGTCAAGCAAAATGATGTCCGGCTTTTTCTCACGCGTCAGCTCGAGACCTGTCTGCGCGTCCGTCGCAGACGCGACTACCTGAATTCCTTCCTCCTGTGACAGAGCGCTAATCAGCCCGGTCAGCGTTGCTTCATGGTCTTCAACGATCGCTACTGTAACGTCCGACAATTGCTATTCCGACCCTCTCAGTTCTACCTTTATGGTGCCAGATTCTTGACTATTATCATTCATTTTTGTTAAGCGGGAAATCAATGTTGACTTTGAAGCTTGTAAGCTATCAAACGTTTGCAAGTTCACCATGGCACAACTGTGATCATGGCACAAGGGAGAGTCCAACGATATGGAATCGAAAAAATCAACAGCAGCGGTAGCTTTGTTGACAGCCGCAGCACTTACGGGCATGTTGACCGCCTGTCAGGGTGGTGGTGGCGGTGGCGAGAGCACAACCACAACGACGACTGAAACACCTCCTCCGGCAGCTGATGGCGCAGCCACAACGACGACGACCACTACAACCACGACACCGGCTGAAGGCGAAGTTAAACCAGCTGACGGTACGACAACGACCACGACGACAACTGCGCCAGCCGACGGCGCCAAGCCAGCCGAAGGTGACAAACCAGCTGAAGGCGCCAAAGCTCCTGATGCAGGCACCCCTGCTGCCACAGCAACGGGTCCCGGCAAAAACGAGTGCAAGGGCAAGGGTGGTTGCCATACCAGTGACAACGGTTGCAAAGGCAAGAACTCTTGCAAAGGAAAAGGCGGCTGCAACGGCTAGTCCAACCGGATAATCCAATTTCATGACAAGGGACCGGCTAAGCTGGTCCCTTTCAAGAAGGACCTACGATGCCCGCTAATCGATTCAACGGACAAAGCAATCTCGGCATCGGAATCGGTCTGCGCATTCCGCACTATCAATTTATTCTTGAAAACAAACCGGCCATAGATTGGTTCGAGATAATCTCCGAGAATTTCATGGTAGACGGTGGTCGACCTCTGGAGATTTTAGAGGCGGTTCTCGAGACGTACCCGGTCGTTCAGCACGGAGTGTCTCTCTATTTTGGATCGTTAGAACCGTACAACATCGATCAACTGCGGCGTTTGAAGAGACTGACGCAAAAAACCAAGACGCCGTTTCTCTCGGATCATCTTTGCTGGGGTAGCTACGACGGCAGCTACAGCCACGATCTTCTTCCGCTTCCCTACACGAAAGAAGCTGTACGCAACACAGCCGAACGCATTCGCCATGTCCGAGATTTCCTCGAGATCCCCGTCTGCGTCGAGAACGTAAGCAGCTATCTTGAGTACAACGATTCGACGATGACCGAGTGGCAGTTTCTCTGTGAAGTCGTCGAGGCGGCGGACTGCGGCATGCTACTCGATGTGAACAACGTCTATGTCTCGTCGCAAAATCATAAGTTCAATCCTCTCGACTATCTCAACGGCGTTCCTCTGGATCGCGTCGCTCAGATTCACGTAGCCGGTCACTCAACTTATGACACTCACCGGCTCGACACTCACGATCATCCGGTCTGCGAGCCTGTCTGGGAGTTGTATCGATATGTCATTGAGCGAATCGGTCCCACCAATACTTTGCTTGAATGGGACGCGCATCTGCCAGGCTTCGAGCAGGTGCATCAAGAGGCGCTCAAAGCGCACAAGTATTTGACGGGAAACTCCCATAAAACTGTAATTGACCTCGAGGGCAAACAAGGTGCCGGCAAAAAAGCAGCAGCAAGAACCACCGACTGAGACGCGGTCTCTATCAGAGTTGCAAGAGTTTATGGCGACATCGATAATGCGCCCTCTTGCTGCTGATTGGTCGATGCAGAAAAAATGGATCGATGGGCGATCAATGCAGGCTGTTGCATCGCAGTATGTCAAGCCTGGCGCTACCCTGACCAGCTTCCAGCGTCTCGAAATCTACAATCAGCAGTACTGGTACCGTCTGCTTGATTGCTTCGAAGAGGATTTTACTGGTCTGGCTGCCATTCTCGGTCGCCGCAAATTCAACAAGCTCGCTAACTCTTATTTGACGAGCTGCCCGTCACGTTCGTATTCGTTGCGCGATCTTGGATGTGCTCTGGTTCCTTTTTTGGAAAGGAACCTTGAGCTCGTTGCACCATATGAGGTGCTCGCTCTCGATATGGCTAAATTCGAATGGGCGCAAGTAGTGGCCTTCGATGAACGAGCACTGCCGCATTTGTCTGAGGATCAGCTGAAGCAAGCCGACTCGCTCGTTATGCGACTGCAGCCCTATATCACATTGCTTGATCTGGACTACGCTCTTGATGATTACTCGATCGCATTGCAGAAAAGCCATGCACCCCGCGGAGAAGCAAGCAGTCAGCGAAAGAGCAGCGAGCAAAAGGTCAAAAAGGTGCCACGCCCCAGTCTGAGTCCAACCACTCTAGCCGTGCACAGATTCGAAAATCAGCTCTATTACAAGCGCCTCGATCCGCGCGCTTTTGTTCTCCTTTCCTCGTTGGGATCGGGCAAGACTCTTGGTGTTGCATGTGGTGACATGCTCGAGTGGTGCCAGGGCAATGATGCTTCGGTCGATGATCTGCCGGGCAATGTCAAAGAGTGGTTCAACAACTGGGCGCGCCTGGGTTGGCTCTGTCAGCCGGAGTAAAATCGACCGCTAAAAGTTCGAGCTTAAGCTCAACGCTTTCGACGGCGTCGGTTCTGCGCTTAATGAGGTACTGCGCTTAATTAGAGCTGGTGTTGAGCGCCGAAATCGGGACCGTCAAATGAACGTCTTTAGGACCAGAGGCGCTCGAGACGATCTTCGGCAAGAAGACGTCGGCTGTCGGATCGAGCTTGGTTCCTGGAAGTGAAATTTCCCCAGCCACCGAGGCACCACCTGAGATTGTCTTTCTGTCGAAGCGCACTTTTACAGCTTGGTCCGGCTCGCCGACAATTCGCACGATCGCTTTTGTAGAACCTGGAATTACGATCTCCTGTTGACCGTTATTCCGGAAGGTCACATGCAGTTTGATATTTTTCTGTTGAACCTTGACGCTAGTGAGCTCGAGACGCACAGATCCATCGCTTCCGAACATGGCGGCGTCAGGTGCCGGGCTCGACTTAGGGGCCTCGATTGGCGGCTTCAAGCCCGAAACCGAATCTGTATCGAAGCCGGGGAGGACTGGTGCACTAATAGCTGGTACCGCCGACGAGGCAACGAGTGGAACAGTCGATGCAGCAGCTGCTGCTTGTGCGGAACCGTTGCCTGCTCGCTTTTCGAAATGCAATGTGGAAAGGTTTCGTTTTACCTGGAAGAGTGCAGGTGGGTGAT
>JADMIO011419609.1_pt1 | contig 13167 bp, 12 predicted proteins | sample 8958161 | NCBI WGS metagenome assembly JADMIO01 (sample SAMN16585339, study PRJNA669376) | soil metagenome | isolation source: Crop rotation soil | place: USA: Cullars Rotation, Alabama | collected 2011 | reverse complement strand
GTGACCGCCGGTGCGCTCTCGGACCCGCACCAGCAGCTCGTCGTCGCCGTCGGGCAGTCGTACGCCGCCACTGGCACGACCGGCCGGCACCCGACCGTCCATCCGCTCGGTGAAGAGCAGCACCTCGACTCCCTTTCGTCGCAGGACTTCCAGCAGCAGCAGCCCGATCGGCCCCGCGCCCAGCACCAGGGCCGAGCCGCCCGGGCCGACCCCGGTCCGGCGGACGGCCCGCAGGGCACAGGCGGTCGGCTCGGCCAGGATGGCCCGGCCCGAACCGTCGGCGGCGATCGGGTGCAGGGACCCGGCGTCGACGACTACCAGCTCGGCGTTGCTGCCGTTGACGTGGCCGCCGAGCAGTCGCCGGTCCGGACACACGTTGGGTCGTCCGGAGCGACAGATGGGGCAGCGACCGCACGACCACAGGGGGTTCACGGTGACCAGGCTGCCGGGCTCCAGGCGCTGACCAGCCGGCACCCCGGGCCCGTACGCGTCCACCGTCCCGATCAGCTCGTGGCCGAACACCAACCCCGGGTGGCGCAGACCGTCGGTGCCCCGGAAGCCACCGAGCTCGGATCCGCAGATGCCCGACTGGGTCACCCGGATCCGCACCTCGCCGACCCCGGGTTGCGGGTCCGGGAGGTCGACCAGCTCGAACCGGCCGACCTCGGCGAGGACCAGGGCCCGCATCAGGTCAACAGCTTGGTGGCGCCGTCCTGCATCTTCTGGGCGGCGTCGGCCGGGGTCAGCTTGTTGTTGAACAGCTGATCGAAGTTGGGCCCGAACACCTCGTTGAAGATCTGCTGCATGTTGCCGGTGTAGATGTCGCCGATCCGGGCGTTGGGCAGGTTCTCCATGGCGGCGGTGAAGCCCTCCGGCATGCCGTCCAGCATCTCCTTGGAGCCACGAGCGGCGTTCTGCAACGGGATCCAGTCGTGGTTCTTGGCCATCGTCGTCTGGAACGTCGTGGCACTCCAGAGCGCGAACGCCTGGGCCGCCGAGATGGCGCCGGACTTGGCCGGTACGACCCAGCCGCCCAGCCAGTACGGGGCGGTGCTGTTGCCCTGGTACAGCGGCAGCGGGGCCATCGCCCACTCGTCCTTCATCTGGGTGTACGAGGCGATGTTCCAGGTGCCGCCGGGCATCATCGAGTAGGCGCCGGAGGAGAAGCCGCCATTGTTCTCGCTGACCGCCGCGCGCTCCTCCGGTCGTGGCGCCACGTGCTTGTCCCACATCAGGTCCTGGACGAACTTCATCGCCTCGACGACCTTGGGGTCGGTCATCTGGAACGCGGTCGGCTCCAGCGGCTTGTCCACGAAGGCCGTGCCGGCGGCCCAGGCCAGCGTCTGGATGCCCCACCAGACCCCGAGATCACCGATGTCGAGTCCCCACTGGGAGACCTTGCTCCCGTTCTTCTTGGTCAGCTGGGGAGCCACCTCGACCACCTTGTCCCAGGTCCAGGTGGCGTCTGGGTAGGCGATGCCGGCCGCGTCGAAGTGGGTCTTGTTGTAGAACAGGGCCATCGACTGGATGTTCTCCGGCACGCAGTAGAGGTTGCTGCCGTCGAACTTCCACGTGTCGTAGAGATTGGTCGGGTACTTGGCGTCGTCCACCATCTCCGTGGCGTCGATCGCCGGTTGCTGGTCGAGGACCAGGCCCTTCTTGAAGTGCGCGTACGCCTGCACGTCCCAGTAGTAGATGTCGAACGGCTTGTTGGCGGCGTACTGCAGCTGGATCTTCTGCCAGTACTGGTCGTAGGGCAGGAAGTTGATCTTGGCCGTGAACTTGCCGGCCATCTCGGTGTTGAACTGGGCGACGCGCTTCTTGAAGTTGTCGTCGATGGTCGGCCCGTTGGTCCAGGCCAGCACCTCGAGGTCGGTGCGGCCGAGGATCTCGGTGCTGCTGGGCGCGGGCGCCTGGGCGGCCGGCTCGTCGCCGGAGCAGCCGGCCAGGGTCAGCGCGGTGGCACCGAGCAGGCCGCCCAGCAGGGTGCGGCGACTGACCGGGAGCCGGCGGAACGGACTCGGATTGACCATGAGGGCGGTCCCCTTCGTTGGGTGCTGGTGGAGGCGGTGGGTGTGGTCGAGGTGAGGAGCTACTTGCTGACGCCGCTGACGGCGATCCCCTTGATGAAGTAGCGCTGGGCGAGGAGGAAGACGACGATCGAGGGCAGTGCGGCGATGGTGGTCGCCGCCATCAGGAGGTGGGTCTGCGGTCCGATGCGCGGGGAGCCGCTGAAGTAGGACAGGGCGACCGCGATCGTGTACTTGGACTCGTCGGAGAGGTAGATCACCGGACCGAAGAAGTCGTTGTACGCCGCCACGAAGGTGAACACCGAGACGGTGGCGATCACCGGCCAGGACAGCGGCAGGAAGATCGTCCACCAGATCCGCAGGTAGCCGGCCCCGTCGATCCGGGCGGCCTCCTCCAGCTCCTTGGGAATCCCGAGGAAGAACTGCCGGAACAAGAAGATGAAGAAGGCGGAGCCGAAGAAGGCGGGCAGGATCAAGGGCTTGAACGTGTTCAGCCAGCCCAGGTGGTTGAACACGATGTAGGTGGGCACCAGGGTGACCGTGGTGGGCAGCATCAGCGTGGCCATCAGGATCAGGAAGATCGCGTCGCGACCGGGGGCCTTCAGGCGGGCGAACCCGTACGCGCAGAAGGAGCAGCTGAGCAGGGTCCCCACGGTGACCAGGCCGACGATGGTCGCGGTGTTGAGGATGTAGCGCTGGAAGGGGACGAGCTGCAGCACCTCGGGGTAGTTGCTCCACTGCGGTTGGAAGATCCAGATGGGCGGCATCCGGAAGACCTGGTCCGGCGCCTTGAGCGAGGTGAGCACCATCCAGACCACCGGCATCAGCACCAACAGGCAGCCGAGGGACAACACGAGGGTCAGCAGCCACGAACCGAGGGTCATCCGGGGGCGGGACGTGCTGACCCGGAACGGGCGGGCGTCGGTGCTCACTTCTCCTCACCCGCCTCGGAGTGCACCCACATGGGCATCGAGCGGAAGACGAGCAGGGTGAACACCAGGATGATCGCGAAGGTGACCCAGGCGATGGCCGAGGCGTAGCCCATCTTGAGGTACTGGAACGCGTTCTGGTAGAGGTAGACCGACAGCAGCAGGGTGGAGTTGTTCGGCCCTCCCTTGGTCAGCACGAACGGCTCGGCGAACACCTGCAGGCTGGCGATGATGCCCATGATCAGGTTGAAGAAGGTGACCGGGGAGAGCATCGGCACGGTGATGTGCAGGTGCTGACGGAACCTGCTGGCGCCGTCGACCTGTGCCGCCTCGTAGAGCTCCTTGGGCACGCCCTGCAACCCGGCCAGGTAGATCAGCATGGTCGCGCCGAAGCCCCAGAGGCTCATGAAGATCAGCGCCCGCAGCGCCCACTGCTCGTCGGTCAGCCAGGCCGGGCCGGCGATGCCGATCCGGGCCAGACCGGCGTTGATCAGGCCGTACTCGCCGTTGAACATCCACTTCCACAACGTCGCGACGGCCACCCCGCTGATCACGCTGGGCAGGTAGTAGGCGGACCGGAAGAACGGCAGGGCGGGGATCTTGGCGTTCAGCATGATCGCCAGGACCAGCGCGATCGCCATCGTGCAGGGCACCGCCACCAGTCCGTAGATCAACGTCACGCTTAGGGACTTGCGGAACAGCGCGTCCTGGGCGAGGTTCACGTAGTTCTCGGTGCCGATCCACTCCGGTGAGCTCAGCAGGTCGTAGGAGGTGAAGCTCAGCCACAGCGAGGCGATCATCGGGCCGAGGGAGAACAGCAGCAGGCCGAGGATCGCCGGGGCGATGAAGACGTAGCACCACACGGCCTGCCGCCGGGCCAGGCTGCCCCGCCGGCGCGGGGGGTCCTGGGTGGCCGTGGCCGACCTGGAGGGCGGCGCGAGTGTCGTCATGACTCCCGTTCTCTACAGTGATCCGGTCGTTCCGATTATCGGAACATCTTTCCTCTGAGTGGGATGGTGTTATCGTACGACAGCAATCGAAGAGGTCAAGTACCTCGCACAACGGATGCGTATCGGTGGGTGGTGAACGATGTCGGACGGCGGACTGACCGGCTCTGCGCGCGTGCTGGCCATCCTGCGGTGTCTGGGGGAGCGCCCCGCCGGCGCGCGGCTCGGCGACGTGGCGGCGGCCGTCGACGCGCCGAAGTCGAGCGTGCACCGGGCCCTGGCCGCCCTGGTGACCAGCGGGTTCGCCCGGCAGGACGCCGACGGTGTGTACCACCTCGGCTTCGACCTGCTGCAGCTCGTGTTCGGCTACCAGGAGGCTCAGCAGTCGAGTCTCACCGTCGAGCCGGTGCTCCGCCGGCTGGCCGACGCCACCGGCGAGACCACCCACTACGGCGTCCTGGTCGGTGCCGACATCGTCTACCAGGCCAAGGTCTCACCGACCCGCAAGACCTTCCAGATGAGCTCGGTGATCGGCGGTGGCAACCCGGCGTACCGGACGGGGCTGGGCAAGGCTCTGCTGATGCATCGCCTGCGCGACCTCGGCGCGGTCCAGGACTACGTCGCCCAGTACGGGCCCCTGCCGGCCAAGACGGCCCACACCCTCACCACCGCGGAGCTCCTGGACGCCGCGTTCCGCGAGGGGCGGGAGCGAGGCTTCGCCATGGACCTGCAGGAGAACGATCTCGGGATCGTCTGCATCGCCTTCCCCCTGTTCCTCGACTCGCCGAGCATCCCGGCCGGCGCCCTGAGCATCAGCGCCGTGTCGAGCCGCACCTCGCCGGAGGAGCTGATCGCGCAGGCCGATCGGGTCCGCGAGATCGTGACCGAGGAGCTCGGGGAGCGGGTGCTGACGCCCGAGCCGGTTCCGGCGGACGGGGCCGCGACGACCACCGCGCCCGGGGCGCACGCCCAGCGAGGAGCGCGATGATGTCCGAACCGACGACGTCTCGGCGAGACATCGCCGACCTGACGATCACCGAGGTGGAAGCCGTCTTCTGTCGACTGGACGAGATCGACGCGGAACGGTGCGACGGCACCCAGGACACCTTGTTGATCTTCGTCACGGCCAGCGACGGCACCGTGGGCGTCGGCGAGGTCGACTCCGCGCCCCTGGTGGCCAAGGCCGTGGTGGAAGCTGAGCCCTCCCACCTGATCGCCCGTGGCCTCCGGTCGATCCTGCTCGGTCGCCACCCGTTGGACATCGACGTCTGCTGGCACGCCATGGTGTCGGGCAGTCGGTACTTCTCCGGCGGGGCCACGATGCACGCGATCAGTGGCGTGGACATCGCTCTGTGGGACCTGGCCGGCCAGGTCCTGGGACTGCCGGTCGCCCGCTTGCTCGGTGGGGCCCGGTCGGAGTGGCTGGACGCGTACGCGAGCCTGGTGATGCCTGAGACGCCTGTACTGGCGGCGAAGGAGGCCGCACGGTACGCCGAGCGCGGCTACCGGAGGATCAAGTTCGGATGGGGCCCCATCGGTCAGGATCTGGCGTTCAACGAGTCGCTGGTGCGGGAGATCCGCCGCGCCGTCGGTGACGACGTGACGATCATGATCGACGCCGGTCAGGTCTGGGACACCAAGACCGCTCTGCGGATGGCCTCGATGCTGGAGAGCTACGCCATCGGCTGGCTGGAGGAGCCGGTGGCTCCGGACAACCTGACCGGCTACCGGGCACTGTCCGATCGCAGCTCGTTGACCATCGCCGGTGGCGAGGCCGAGAGCGACTACGCCGCCTTCGAGCGGTTGATCGACGACGGAGGAGTCGACCTGATCCAACCGGATCTCGCCCGCTGCGGTGGTCTGACCCAGGGACGGCGGCTGGCCTGGCTGGCCCACCAGCGGCACCGGCGGGTGGTGCCGCACGCCTTCAAGAGCGGCGTGCTGGTCGCCGCGTCGACCCACTTCGCGGCGGCCATCCCCAACGGCGGCCTGATCGAGCACACCGTGTCGACCTCGCCGATCGCCCGCGATCTCGTCCGCCGGCAGATCGACTTCGTCGACGGCCGGGTCCGGGTGCCGCTGGACCGACCCGGCTTGGGGATCGAGGTCGACCGCGACGTGCTGGAGCGGCTGCGTGTCCGCTGAGGGTTCGCCGAGACTCAGCACCGAGTGGTCACTGGCCGGCCAGCCGGCGGTCGTGCTGGAGAACCGCTGGCTGCGCGCCGTCGTGCTGCCCGGACTCGGCGGCAAGATCATCAGCCTGGTCGACAAGACGGCCGACCTGGAGCTGCTGTGGCGCAACGAGCGGGTGCCCGTCCGGCCGGTGCCGTTCGGCTCGGGCTACGACGACGCGTTCCTGGGCGGCTGGGACGAGCTGTATCCCAATGACGAGCCCGAGGTCCTGGCCGGCGAGGCGATGCCCGACCACGGCGAGCTCTGGTCGCTGCCCTGGCTGATCACCGACCTGACCCAGGGGGCCGACGAGGTCGCTGTCGAGCTCACCGTCCGCACGCCGATCTCGGCCAGCACCGTGTGCAAGCGGCTGGTGCTCGGTGACGGGCCGGCGTTGCGCACCGACTACCGCGTGACCAACGATGGCCGGCGGGAGCTGCCGTTCCTGTGGAAGTCCCACGTCGCCGTCCGGCTGCATCCCGACACGGTGATCGGGATGGCTGCCGGCGACGTCCTCGTGCACGAGTTCGGTGATCCCCGGGTCCGCCCCGAGGGCGGACGGTTCACCTGGCCGAGCGCGGCGGTGGCGGGCACCGCACACGACTTCCGACGCCTGCCCGACACCACCGTCCGCGGCGTGACCGAGTTCCTGATCGCCACGACGCTCGACGAGGGTCGCTGCGGTGTCGAGCACCCCGTCGCCGGCAGCGGGTTCACCTTGACCTGGGACCCCGCAGACCTGCCGTCCTGCTGGACCTTCGCCTCGTACGGCGGCGGGTGGCGCGGACTGGACGTGCTCGTCCTGGAGCCCTGCACCGGGTATCCGCTGTCGGTGCTCGACGGGGTGGCGGCCGGCAGTCACCAGGTCCTGCCGGCCGGCGTGACGAAGGAGTGGTCAGTCACGGCCTCGGTGGGTCGCTCCGTGTAGTCAGGAGTCAGTCCCGGTGCTCACCGGTCCCCGTGGCCACGGCCAGCTCGTTCGGGACGGCGGACAGGGTGGCCTTCGTGATCACCGTGCCCTTGGTCAGGTCGACCGACATGACCGACTTCGTGGCCGGGTCACTCACGTACGCGACGTCTCCGCTCACCGTCAGGGTCGGCCGCGGGGACTGCCACTCGTCCGGCTCGGTCCATGACGCCATCAGCGCGACCGAGTCCGTGATCTCGCCCGAGTCCGGGTCGATCACGTGCAGCTTGCCGTCGGTCCCCAGCACCAGCGCCTCCCCCTTCGGGCCCCGCCCCAACGACCGGAAGGTGTACGACGACGGCAGGTCCACCAGGGTCAGCTTCGCCTTCTCCGTGTCGATCAGGCTGATGCGGGTGGGGCGCTCCAGCTCGGCGTCCTCGTCGACCTTGTAGTCGCCCAGCACCACCGGGGAGACGGCGCTGCCGGCCTGGTTGCCGATCCGGCCGTAGGCGTCCGGGCTGGCGACCTTGGTGATCGTGTCGCCCCGGTAGACCAGCGCGCCGTCGGTGCAGCCGATCACCACCGTCTCGTCCTCGGCGGTGGCTTCGCCGTGCACGCCCGGGCACCGCGTGTTCTCGCCGATCTCACGGTTCTTCGCGTCGAGCACCCGGATACCGGTACGCGCCTCCGCGGTCCCCTCGGACACGACCAGTCGGCGGTCGCCCAGCTCGAGGGCCACGCCGTGGTGCGGGTGGGGGGTCGTGTACTCCCGTCGCGCCGCGGCCGGGTCGGCGATCTCGTCGCTGTCGAGCACGCTCACCTGCCCGGTGCCGTCGTCGAACAGGGCGGTCTGGCCGTGGTGCGAGACGACGTGGCCGGGCTCCTCGGCAGCGTAGGTGAGGTCGGTGAGCGCCGGAGCGGCGGTGTAGAAGTGCCCGTGGTCGCCGTGCGAGGACCCCCAGGTGCCGGCGTCGAGGACGCGGAACCCTCCCGCGGTGGACACGAGCACGTGGCGACCATCGCCGGCCGCATTCAGCCGGTTGAAGCCGGTCAGCGGCAGGTCGGCGACCACTTCGAGGGTGGTGGCGTCGAGGACCTGGACGCCGCCGTCGTAGGTGACCGTGAGACGCGGGGTGACCACGGCCGCTTCGGCCGGCCTCCCGGCTGTGGAGGGGACGGACGGGGACGCTCCCTCGGTTCGGGCAGCGGGATCGACACCGGTGCCGCAGCCGCTGAGGATGGCCGCGGAGGCGAGCCCGGTCAGCAGGGCGAGGGGTCGTCGGATCGATCGGTGGAGGAGGACGGAGGGCATGGGCGGGTTCGCTCTCTGGTTCGGGGAACGGGGCTGGGCCGCAGGATGCAGCGGAGTTCGCAGCCTAACAAAGATGAGATTCGTTTTCATTTAGCGCTCGGGTTTCCGCCCCGAGCCGCCTCGCCCATATCCTTCGGCGAGTGACATCGGACTCTCAGCGACCGTTCGTGGTCGGCGTGATCGGCGGCGGACAGCTCGCCCGGATGATGGACGAGGCGGCCACCGGCCTGGGGCTGCGACTGCGGCTGCTGGCGGAGGGTGCGGACACCTCGGCTGCGACCGTCGTCCACGACGTGACCGTCGGTGACTACACCGACCCGGCCACCGTGAAGGCCTTCGCCGCCGGCTGCGACGTGATCACCTTCGACCACGAGCACGTGCCGACGAACCTGCTGCACGAGCTGGTGGACTCCGGCATCGCGGTGCGACCCGGTCCCGAGGCGCTCGTGCACGCCCAGGACAAGGCGGTGATGCGCGACCGGCTGAGTGCCTTGGGCGCCCCGTGCCCGATCTACCGGGTGGTGCCGGACGCGGCGGCGCTGATCGCCTTCGGCGACGAGATCGGCTGGCCCGTGATCGCCAAGACCTCCAGGGGCGGCTACGACGGCAAGGGGGTCTGGAAGCTCGACTCGGCGGCCGACGCCGGACAGCCGTTCGCGCAGCTCGCTGCCGGTGTCGCCGTGATCGCGGAGGAGTACATCGCCTTCCGTCGCGAGCTGAGCGCCCTGGTGGTGCGGTCTCCGTCGGCCCAGGCCGTGGCCTACCCGGTGTCGGAATCGGTGCAGCGCAACGGAGTCTGCGTGGAGACCACCACGCCGGCACCCGGCCTGGACGACGACCGGACGGTGCAGATCCAGCAGCTGGCCCTCGGGATCGCCGACGAGCTCGGGGTGGTGGGGCTGCTCGCCGTCGAGCTGATGGAGCGCCCGGACGGCTCCGTGGTGGTCAACGAGCTCGCCATGCGTCCCCACAACACCGGGCACTGGAGCATCGACGGCGCGCACACGTCGCAGTTCGAGAACCACCTGCGGGCGGTGGTCGACCTGCCGCTGGGCGACCCGGCCGCGCGGGAGCCGTACACGGTGATGGCCAACGTCCTCGGTGGCACGGTGACGGATCTGCCTTCGGCGTTGCTGCACTGCTTCGCCCGGGACCGGCGGCTCCGGGTCCAGCTGTACGGCAAGGAGGTCAAGCCTGGCCGCAAGGTCGGGCACGTGACCGCGTACGGTCGCGACCTCGACGACGTCCGCAAGCGGGCGCGGCACGCCGCCGACTATCTGATGGGGGAGGACGCATGAGTGCAGCAGGCGGTACGAGCGCGGGGGGTGCCCGGGTCGGCATCGTGATGGGCTCGGACTCGGACTGGCCGGTGATGAGCGCCGCCGGAGTGGCCCTGGGGGAGTTCGAGCTCGCGTACGAGGCGGATGTCGTCTCCGCGCACCGGATGCCGGAGGCGATGCTGCGCTACGGCCGCGAGGCCCACACCCGGGGACTCGAGGTGATCATCGCCGGGGCCGGCGGTGCTGCCCACCTCCCCGGCATGCTCGCCGCGTTGACCCCGCTGCCGGTGATCGGGGTGCCGGTGCCCCTGAAGTACCTGGACGGGATGGACTCCCTGCTCTCGATCGTGCAGATGCCCAGCGGGGTACCGGTGGCGACCGTCGCGATCGGCAACGCCCGCAACGCCGGGCTGCTGGCGGCGCGGATCCTGGCGACCGGCGACCCGGTCCTCACGGCCCGACTGGTCGCGTTCGCCGACGAGCTGCGGGCGACGGCCGAGGCCAAGGGGGCCGCGGTCCGTGAGGCCTCCCGGGAATCCCGATGATCACCGACGCCGTGGGCGGGGCGGCCCTGCTGCTGAAGGGGCTCCGGTTCCTCGTCCAGCGGCCGAAGCTGTTCTGGCTGGGTGCCGTGCCGCCGTTCATCATGTCGGTGCTCTTCGCCGGACTGCTCGTGTTCTTGATCACCAAGCTGAGTGCGATCGGTGACGCGATCACCCCGTTCGCCGACGGCTGGGCCGAGGCCGCCCGCACCACGATGCAGGTGCTGGCCGGGGTCGGGGTTCTCGGCGCCACCCTGCTGATCATGATCATCTCCTTCAGCACCCTGACGATGGCCTTCGGTGCGCCGATCTACGACAAGATCAGCGAGGCCGTCGACGCCGAGCTCTCCGGTGGGCTGCCGGACTACGAGGAGCCGTGGAGCAGCTCGCTGCCGCGGGCGCTCCGTCAGTCGGTCGGGCTGATCGCGATCTCGGTGGCGGCGGCGCTGCCGCTGTTCCTGGCCCAGTTCATCCCGCTGGTGGGCCAGACCGTCGTCCCCGTCGTCGCGGCGTGCTTCGGCGGGTGGATGCTCTGCTTCGAGCTGATCGGGCCCAGCTTCGAACGGCGTGGCTTCCCGCGGCTGGCCCAGCGCCGGGCCGCCATGCAGCGTCGCCGGTGGCGGGTGCTCGGCTTCTCCGTGCCGTGCTTCCTGCTGCTCGCGATCCCGTTCGTCGCGGTGGTCGTCTTCCCGGTGGCCACCGCGGGCGGGGTGTTCCTGACCCGCGAGCTGCTGGCCTCACCCGAAGCGGCGAGCTCTCCGAGCCGCTGAGGTCACCGCGGGGCCGGCGCGGTGCTCTCGCGCTCCACCAGGACCGGGGTGGAGTCGAGGTGGGCCGCGGGTTCCGCCCCCTCGAGCAGATCGAACAACCGTCGACCGACGTGGGCGCCGAACGCCATCACGTCGTGGTTCAGGGCAGACAGCTTCGGGTGGGTGATGGTGCAGAGCGCGGAGTCGTCCCAGGCCAGCAGGCTGACCTCGTGGGGCACCGTGATCCCCAGCTCGGCCAGTGCCGACAGACCGGCGATGGCCATCAGGTCGTTGTCGAACACGATCGCGGTCGGTGGCTCGGGCCCGTTCCACAGCTCCCGCGCCGCGTGCCCGCCGGCCGCGTCGGAGAAGTCGGCGTGCAGGATCCTGCCGGACAGGCCCTCGGCTGCCACGGCTCGGTCGAAGGCGAGATCGCGCACCCGCGTGTGGCTGAGGTCCGGTGGGCCGGCGACCCGGCCGAACCGGCGATGACCAAGCTCGACCAGGCGCTGCACGGCCGAGGCCATGGCGGTGGCGTCGTCGGTCCACACGGTGGTGAAGCCCCCGGTGGTGGCCGGGTCGCCGACGAAGACCGCCGGCATGCCGAGGTCCCTGAGGGACGCCACCCGGGGGTCCGAGACGTGGATGTCGACCACCACGACGGCGTCGACCCGCTGCTCGGACCACCACCGCGGGTAGAGCTCCAGCTCGTCGGCGGACGTCGCGGTGAGCTGCAGCAGCAGGGCGTACCCGCGCTGGGAGAGCTCGCTCTGCAGCCCGGCCACGAACTCCATGTAGAACGGCTCCGAGCCCAGGGTCCGGGGGTCGCGGGCCAGCACCAGCCCGAAGGTCTCGGTGCGCGAGCCCGACAGCATCCTGGCCGTCCGGTTGGGCGCCCAGCCGAGCTCGGAGGCCACCTCGAGGATCTTGGTGCGGGTCTGCTCGGAGACGCCCGGACGACCGTTCAGGGCGTACGAGACCGCCCCTTTCGACACACCAGCACGACGCGCGATGTCGTTGATGGTGACGCGGTTCATGGTGGACAGAGACTAGCGACTGAACCGGTTTTGCGATATGACCGACACCAAGTCCCCCTCGCCCTTTCCCGAACAGGCGTTTAGTGAAAGGGTGGATGGCGTCCACGAACACCCCGAGCCGGAACCGCGGCTCCGTACGAGGAGAAGCATGCCCAACCCTGATCAGCTGTCGGTCCAGCTCTACACCGTGCGTGGAGCGCTCGCCGAGGACTTCGACGGCACCCTGGCGAAGATCGCCGCGTTCGGCTACACGCAGGTCGAGCCCTTCGCCTTCACCTCGTTCTTCGACGACCTCAAGACCGGGCTCAGCACCCACGGCCTGGCCGCGCCCACCACCCACATGGGGCTGCTGGCCGCCGACGACCAGGAGGCGATCTTCGTGGCCGCCCAGGAGCTGGGCATCAAGACGATCATCGTGCCCTCCAGCGACCGCGCCAGCTGGGCGACCGCCGAGGGCATCGCCGCGGTGGCGGCCGACCTCAACGCGGCCGCGGCGAAGGCCGCCGAGTACGGTCTGACCGTCGGCTACCACAACCACGAGTACGAGCTGACCTCCCGGATCGACGGCGTGCACGGGCTCGAGGTGCTCGCCGAGCACCTCGATCCGGCGGTGGTGCTGGAGGTCGACACGTACTGGGCGTACGTCGGCGGTGCCGACGTCCCCGCACTGCTGGAAAGGCTCGGCGAACGCGTCGTCGCGCTGCACATCAAGGACGGAGACGGATCGTTGGACAACAAGAAGCAGGTGGCCGTGGGCTCGGGATCGGTGCCCGTCGACGACTACATGGCAGCCGCTCCCGCGGCGCTGTTCGTGGTCGAGCTGGACGACTCCGAGGGTGACCTCGTCGAGGCCGTCGGCGCGAGCCGCGAGTTCCTGGTCGGGGGTGCTCGCTGATGACCGGCAAGGGACCCGTCGGCGTCGGCATCATCGGCGCGGGAGTGATCAGCGGCACCTACATCGAGAACCTGAAGTCGTTCGCCGACGTCGAGCTGCTCGCGATCGCCGACATCATCCCGGAGATCGCGGCGGCCAAGGCGGCTGAGTACGGCGTCGCGCTGCACGGTGCGAACGACGTGGTGCTGAACCACCCCGACGTCGAGCTGGTCATCAACCTGACCCCGCCCGCGGCGCACACCGAGGTCTGCGGCAGCGCCATCGCCGCCGGCAAGCACGTGTGGAGCGAGAAGCCGCTGGGGCTGACCCGCGACTTTCCAGCACATTGGGATCCTAAGCTTAGAATTCCACGTGGACAAGTTGTCGC
>JADMIO012610954.1_pt1 | contig 13168 bp, 6 predicted proteins | sample 8958161 | NCBI WGS metagenome assembly JADMIO01 (sample SAMN16585339, study PRJNA669376) | soil metagenome | isolation source: Crop rotation soil | place: USA: Cullars Rotation, Alabama | collected 2011 | reverse complement strand
CCCCCAAGCGAGCGCCGCGCGGATGAGCGCCTGTTTCTTCCGCCCGCCGTCGGCAGGACGCTCGAAGGCCCGCCGGTCGAGTCGGTCAACTTCCTGCGCGACGAGATGGCGAACATGGTCTGGGCCGTCGAGTCCAAGATTCCCGACGACCTCGGCGGCGGGATGAACGGCTACGAGGCCGCGACCGATCTGCTCGAATTCATCCGCCGGCACGCGCCCCCGCCCGCGCCCGATCCCGGCCGCGTCGAGAATGACGCGCGCAGCAGCTACCGGCTGGCGACGACCGTGCCCGAAAACTGGATTCCGTTCATCCCCGTCCACCTCGAAGGCTCGGCGCGCGAGATACAGCTCCAGCGCGCGGCGATGCCACGCGTCGTCGTCGGCCTCGATCCCGCAGCCGTCGCGCCGCGCGGCGTGATTCTGCGCCCCGCAGACCGCACGCAATACTTCGTTCACGAGGAAGAGGTGCCGCGCGCAGGAGCCGTCGTCACGCGCTCCTTCCAGCGCGCTCGCTGGCACGGCGGCGCGACGCGCCTCTGGCTCGGCCGCCGCAAGGAGCACGGCCGCGGCGAAGGATCGAGCGGCCTCCGCTTCGACCAGCTCGTCGAGAAGGCATGAGCGCGAAGCTCACTCATCTTTCACAGCCTGTCGGCGGGGCCTCGCCAAGAGTTGTTCACTGTCGGCAGTCCATTCTGAATAAACGTGCAAAGCCTACGACTACTATTTCTCCCTGCCCATGAGGGCGCGGAGAGTCAGCTTCTTGCTGCCGCGCATCGTCTCATAAACTTCTAGCTGTCCATTGACAACTCTAGCGAAAACCGCAAAGGCTCTGAGTGGGTGTTGCATAAGCTGTATCTGCTTGACGAACTCCCTGATTTAAGCACTGCTGGCTTCCTCGCCTCTCTACTCTAACAATGATGGGCGATTGATGGTGGATTTCCATTGACAGTGCTTGAGAGGGGGACTACTATTCTGCCAGTTTCAAGCGACCTGTCCTCGACGCCTCGTCCAGCTATAGACTTAAGGACAACTTTCACTCGCAAATGCCGGCATTTAAGTGACAAAGGAAAGATGCAATGCTCCTCATTAACCACAGATACTCACTGAGCGTTCTCCCGCTTCTGATCACACTTTTAATTCCATGTGGAGTATTAATTGCCGCTCCTCCGCCAGTCAATCGAGCGGCGGTGCTGGATTTCGATGGCGATGGCAAGAGCGATTACGCAGTCGTGAGGATGGAGATTCTGCCGGGCGAGTCCGTGGCCTACGATTGGTACATCAAGCGGAGCAGCGACGGCGGGATGACAGCGCAACGCTTTGGCTCGCCAAGTCTGGGAGACCAAGTCGTTCCGGGCGATTACGATGGTGACGGGAAATGGGATTTGGCCGTCTGGCGCAACGGCGGGCAGGAGGGCGCACAGGCTTACTTCTATATCTGGCAGAGCCAGAGCAACAGCTTGCGAGCGGTGCCCTGGGGCATTTTCGGCGACGATATTTTAGAGACGCAGGACTTTGATGGCGATGGCAAGGCCGACCCGACCGTCGTGCGAGGAGTGGGCGCGGGGCTGCTCTACTGGTACAGCTTGCTCAGCCGGACGGGAGAGTTTCGCGCCGTGCAGTTCGGTTATCTCGGAGATAAAGGGATCCGCGGTGATTTCGATGGCGATGGCAAAGCCGACATCGGCGTCTTTCGCCGGGGCTTCAATGGTGAGACGCCGCCCAACACCTTCTTCATCCTGCACAGTTCCGATGGACAGGTGGAAGCCTCTCACTTCGGCAACTACGAGACGGATACGGTGGTGCCGGGAGATTTTGACGGCGATGGCAAGACTGACATCGCCGTGGCGCGCAGTGACAATGGACAGCGTGTGTGGTACTGGCGACGAAGTTCCGATGGCATCGTGGTCGGGCAACAGTTCGGTCTTGCCCTCTCAAATCCAATAGATGGCGTAGTGCCGGGGGATTATGACGGCGACGGCATCACCGACCCAGCTACGCGGCGCATAACCGGAGGGTTTAATCCGGGCTATTTCTATGTCAATGGTAGTCGAGACGGCTTCATTACCACACAGTGGGGCATCTCAACGGGTGACACTACTCTCGCCTATATTCTTCAGGCACGATAAGACGGCTTAACACCAATCAGAGCCTCAGGGTCGCGACAATTTTCTCATCATTACGGGCGCGAGCATCACAGCCTGTAAAGTTTCACTTCCATCACTTGCTGCCGCGCAAGGGCAGGACACAGGAGACCCCTCATGACACGTCTTCATCGCCATCGTTGCATTTTATTCACACTTGCCTTCTCTCTCCTTTCGCTTTCAGCTCAAGCGCAGACGGCTACGCATAAGACGCCCTTTGATTTCGACGGCGATAACAAAACGGATTTCGCTGTGTGGCGGCCATCCGACGGCACCTGGTACATCTGGCAGAGCGCCACCGACACGGCCCGCATAGAGGCCTTCGGAGCCGTCACCTTCGGCGTCAGCACAGACCGCATCGTGCCGGGCGACTATGATGGTGACGGGAAGTGCGATGTGGCTGTCTTTCGTCTGCTCACCAGCACATGGTATGTGCTCAAGAGCACGAACGGGGCGGTGATTCAACAGCAGTGGGGCACGAATGGCGACCTTCCAATAGCTGCTGATTATGACGGCGACGGCAAAACTGACTATGCTGTCTTCCGCCCGCAGGACAATACGTGGCACATCCTGCAAAGCGTAAATGGCGTTTACCGGACGCTCTCCTTTGGCGGTCTCGGCGATGTTCCGGTGCGCGGAGACTTCGACGGCGACCACAAGGCCGACATCGCTATTTGGCGACCGAGTGACGGCTACTGGTGGTATCTACCCAGCGCAAGCACGACCGGAGAGGTTGTGTACCAGCAATGGGGCTTGGGCAGTCTGGGCGATACGGTCGGCGCGGGCGATTATGACGGTGACGGGAAGACAGATCTTGCGGTATGGCGCAGCTCAACAGGCTATTGGTATGTCTTGCGGAGTCGGGACGGAGTTCTCACACAGCAGTTCGGCAGCGGCCCGAACGGCGATGTGCCCGTGCCGGGTGATTACGACGGAGACCTTAAGACCGACTTCGCCGTGTGGCGCGTCCCGACCGGCATCTGGTACGCGCAGAAGAGCACAAACAATTCCATCCTCACGCAAACGTGGGGAAGTCAGCTATTGGGCGACAAACTCGTGCCGTCGGCCTTCATCCCGACCGGAGCAGTGACGGGCACCATCAAGACGCGGACGGAGCAGCCTCTCAGCGGCGCTTTGATCGAAGTCTTTGATCAGGGCACCTACAAAACGGCCGTCATGAGCGGTAGCAGCGGCTATTTTTCCGCTGCCGGATTGCTCGCCGGCAAATACGAGGTCAGAGTCACCGCCAATGGTTACAAGGACGTGCGCCTAACGGGAATCAACGTGAGTGCGGGCGGGACGACCACCAGCAACGTGACGTTGGCCGAGCAAACTATCCTCCTCGAAGATAATTTTAATGATAATTGCATTCTCGCGCAGCCAACTCCGAGTTGTTCTGCCGATACAGCATGGGAAGCCGGGCTGCTGCCTGTAGACCCCACTACTAGCTCTGCCGTGACGGTCGCGGAAGTCAATCAACACCTTGAACTCACCATCCCTTGCTCTGGCACGCCTAACTGCCAGACGCCTTCAAATGTTTTCAACGGCGTGCGCTCAATCAATAGCTATGACCTACGCGATGCTTCAGTCTCGGTTCGCGTGGTCGAAGCCGCCAGCGGATTTGACGGTATCGAAACTCGTCTAGACGTTGGCCTCAACAGCGGTAATAAGCTTCAGTTTATGATTAGCGGCGGCGGGACGGCTTACGTTCGCAAGATATTAAACAGCGGCGAACCGATTGAATTGGGCCATAGTATTCCTTTCAGTACGGTGACGATGGCTTACATCAGGATTAGATTCAAGCCGGACACGGCTGTGCCGTCCCAAAGTAAAATCTACTTTGAAACAAGCCCGACCGGGGCTGACGGAACATGGACAATTCGTAATGACATCAATCAGATCTTCACCGATTTTTCTTTAACCTCGGTCAAGGTCAGTCTCAATACCGGAACTTACAACAGCGGGACGGGCACGAGAAAAGCCGTCTTTGACGATTTCAAGTTTGCAAAGTATGGGACGACTATGGCTAACGCAGGTGAAGACAAAAATCTGACGCTTGGCGCCACCACCAGCCTGGATGGCAGCGGCTCGTCCAGCGATGGCGGAAGCATCACGAGCTACAAGTGGATTTTCACGTCCAAACCGAGCGGCGCTCCCGATCCGACTATTTCCTCTTCCGACACAGCGACGCCCGGTATCAGCGGCCTCACTTTCGTCGGTTATTACGACTTCGAGTTGATTGTTACGGATAACCTAAATAGTACGGCCGCCAGCACCGATACCGTGCGTGTCTATGTGGCCGAGCCGCCTGTCGCGCGCATCAGCGTGCTGACGCCCTCCCCCATGGAAGATGAGCCGATTGTCTTTGACGGCACTTTCTCTTCCGGCGCCTATCAGTTCGAGTGGGATTTCGGAGACGGGCGCAAAGCGGAAATCCCCCGCGCGACCCATCTCTACATGAATAGCGGCACATATACAGTGACGCTCAAAGTGACCAATGAAGCCGGAGCTTCCTCTGATTCCTTGCCTGCGTATCCAGCGGCGATAACGACCTTTCAAATCACGGTTGAAGCGCTTCCGGGACCTGCTATCACCACACAGTATCCTACCAATCTGCAAACAGCGCTTAATACCGCCGCCGCCTATTGCGGTCGGACAGACATTATTCTGGCGCACGGAACGGATTATGGCTCGGTTACTCTGCCAGCCAGACCACCGAACTGTAACAGTTACGGTTACGTGGTCATCAAAAGTGATAGCACAAATCTGCCGCCCGAAGGGACGCGGATCTCCGAAGAGTATGTGGCCGAGATGCCACGCATCAGCACGCAACAGCAAGCCGCCGCGCTGAAGACCAATCCGGCCGCGCAGCACTACCGGTTTGAGGGGATTCTGTTTAAGCGGGCTTTAAGTTACACAGGGTATCTGTACGATCTGCTTGATCTTTCAGATACTGACTCGCCCGAGACCCTTCCAAACATGCCGCACCACCTTATCTTCGACCATTGCATCTTCAGCAACGTGGCGCTGGGCGACATTAATGCGCCAACTCTGGTGCGGATGCGGCGCGCCATCTCACTGAACACAGGCAGCACGTCCATCATCAATTCATACTTCAAGGAGATCAAATCGGACGAAGAAGCCAAGGCCATCAGCTGCTGGTATGGAGCCGGGCCGCACGCCATCATCAACAACTACATAGAGGCCGCAGGGCAGAGCGTGCTCTACGGCGGGGATGCAATGAAAATCCCCTATCTCACTCCGTCCGACCTCACCTTCCGCGACAACTACATGTTCAAGCCTCTGCGGTGGGCGACCGAAACGTTTCCCTGCGTTCCCAATCCCCCGACTTGCAGTTGCACGAGCGAGCCCTTCTGTCCTCCGCCCGGCGTGACGGTCAAGAATATCTTTGAGTTGAAGCACGCCCGAAATGTCATTCTCGACGGGAACGTGCTGCAAAACTCATTCCCGCGCGGGCAGTTCGGAGATGCGATCGTCTTTCAGGTCGGCAATGAGACTTATAGTGGAAACGTTAATACCGGAAGCAATCCCTGGGTCACTGTCCGCAATGTACAGGTGACCAACAACAAAATTGATAATGTCGGGCTCGGGGTGAACATCAAAAGTCTGACCATAGATGTGCCGAGCGTGGCAGCAAGAAACCTCATCATCCGCAATAACCTGTTTGATCGGGTTGGTAACACTAACCCGGATTCTGCGATGTTCATGCAGGTCGGCTATGTTCCAGGCAAGCTCTGGATCACGCACAACACCGTCTTTCAAAGCAGCCATGTTCTGAACGGATATGGTTTCCCGCTCTTTACCAACGATAGCGAGTTTCGCTTCGACAATAATATCCTGCAACATAATCTAGGCGGCTTCGTCACCGATGGCGTGAGAGGCAACGGCCTGCGTTTCCTCAACACCTACGTTCCCGGCTGGCAGATGCGGCATAACGTGCTCGTCTTTCCCAATGGAAAGTCAGGTGAGATAGTTAACTATCCGTTTTCAGCCGACATCAACAGTTCTACCGGCTGTCCCGTTCTGCCCAGCGAGCTCAATCTGAACAAGTATCTCACCGAATCGCCCCAATCCTTCAACAGTCTGTTTGTTGACCGTGCCAGAGGAGACCTGCGCCTCTCCGGTGTGGCCTATGGAGGCCAGCAGTGGGCGACGGACAAGTTTGAAAACGTCTGTACAGATGTCGGGGTCAATTTAATAATCCTGCAAGAGGCGACGGCCGGCGCGCGCGCGGGCTTCTGGAACCTGAGCGGGAGCTTCGAGTTGTTGGCTGATGATTTCAACGACGCGGCGCGCGACACTTTCGCCTGGGCACCGGGCACGATCTACGGTAGTGATGGCGCGGTCAGCATCAATGAGCAGAACAACCGGCTGGAAATAACCTCTCCGGCAGGTGGCGGCGAGCATTGGAACGGCTATGATTCCATCTACTCATTGAACTTCAACAACGCGCAGGCATCGGTTGAAGTGCCGCAGGTGATGAACAACGAAGGCGGCGAAACATGGCTCTTCGTATATCAAGATGCTTCCAACTTCTACCGCATTGGCGTCAGGCATGAGAGCGGCGGCAGCTTGACACTGCTCGCGGATAAGATCGTCAGCGGCGGTTATCAGAACATCATCATCGCTACCTACAATGCCAGCAATCATCGCTGGTGGCGCATCCGCCATGAGGCCTCAAGTAACATGATGAAGTTCGAGACCAGTGCGAACGGAATCACCTGGGCTACGCTCGGCTCGGTCAGCAATCAATTTAATCTGGCAGCAACAAAGGTCAGTTTAGGCGCAGGCAAGACTAACGTCACGGCTACGTCACCTTCGACCGCTTTCTTCAATACACTTAATGTTTATAAGCTTCCTTAGCTTCTGGATAAAGATGGTAAGCTGGTGACGGGTAGAAAGATTTCAGTCTTTCATCGGGACGATAGGCTCAGCTTCTATGCCAACCCTATCGTCCTGTTCGCTCAAATTGTGAAAGGGATGTGCTTCAGCTTTCGCCGCAGGATAAGCCTATTCTTTCCCTAGCAGGGCGCGCAACGTGAGCTTCTTGCTGCCGCGCATCGTCTCATAAACTTCTAGGTGTCCATTAACAACTCTAGCGAAAACCGCAAAGGCTCTGAGTGGGTGTTGCATAAGCTGTATCTGCTTGACGAACTCGACGAGGTAGTAGTCGCTCGCCAGCATGAAGGTATTGATCATGATGCCGGCCTTACGGCAGGCCTGTATCTCTTTGAAGGTCTCGTCCATCACGAACGGGTCGAGCCCCATCGGGTTTTTGTAGAGCCTGCGCCCCGTCGCATCACTCGCGCCGCCGCGCCGGGACGAAGCGGAGGCCGTCGCGCCCGCTTCCAGAAAACAGGCCGTCGGCTTGCCGTCTGTGATCATCACGATCTGCTTCATCTCTTTGCGCTGTGCTTGCAGGAGGCGGCGCGCAAGGCGCAGGCCTTCCGCCGTGTTCGTGTGATACGGGCCGACCTGCGTCGTCGCGAGCTTTGCCATCGGCAGCTCTTCCGCTGAATCGTGAAAGAGCACGATCTTCAAAGAGTCGCCCGGATACTGTGTGCGGATCAGATGAGCCAGCGCGAGCGCGACCTTCTTGGCAGGAGTGAAGCGGTCTTCGCCGTAGAGGATCATCGAATGCGAGCAGTCGAGCATCACGACCGTCGCGCACGATGATTGGTAATCGCACTGGTGCACATGCAGGTCGCCGTACTCCAGATTGAGCGGGACGCCGAGCCCCTCGCGCTTGATGGCGGACATCAGCGTCGCGTTGACGTCGAGATTGATCGTGTCGCCGAACTCGTAGAGCTTTGAAGCCTGCGCCGCCTCGATGCCGGTCGAGAGATGCTGCGTGTCATGACGCCCGACAGAGCTTTTGCCCATGCTCCCGAGCAGGCCGCGCAAAGTCTTATAGCCGAGGAAATCCAAGCCCTTCTCCGTGACCTCGAAATGCACATCGCGCGGCTGTGGCTCGCCCACTTCGCCCTGACCGCCGCGCTGCCGCTCACGCGTCTCGCGCGGCTGCTCCTCCCTGAGCTTTAAGTAGCCCTCCTCGACCAGCCGCTCGATCAGCTCGTTCAGCATCTCTTCGAGCAAAGAGCCCTTGAACTTCCCCTCGTTGTCCGCCAGCATCTCCTGTATCTGCTGCTCGTCGATCAAACCCTGCTCCAGCATCGCCTGCAACAGAGCCCGCCGCAAAGCATCCAGCGACGTCTCCGGCTCCCTCCGCTGCCGCGTCCAGTAGTAATCGTCGTCGTAACCCGACTGCAACACAGAATCTGAGAGCGCCTCCATCAGGTCGCCCAGATTGATGCCGCTGATGTCGAGACCCTTGAACTTTGAATAGCGTGTGAACTTCATAAAATTTCAGCCACAGATTAACGCGGATTTTCGCGGATTTGCTTTCTGGGATTATCGAAGACAAGTCGTTTAAATTCAGGCTTCAGACCAAAATTTAAGAGCAAGCCAACTTCGATGTCTGTCGCACGCAGATAATTAAGTAGCTGCGCTTCATGTGCAGCATCGAGGGCTCGAACTGCTTTGAGTTCGAGCAGAACGCACTTATTGACCAACATATCTGCTGTAAAGTCTCCAACCTTCTCACTGCGAAACCAGACCGGAATCTGGATTTGACGTGCGACCTCAAATCCCGCAGCAGTTAAAGCCACCTCAAGCGATTTTTCAGACACCGATTCAAGAAAGCCACAGCCAAGCTCATTATAAACCTCATAGAAAACGCCAATGATCTTTTACGTTAATTCTCCGTGTTTTAATCCGCGAGAATCCGCGTTAATCTGTGGCTTCATATCATTTTCAACTATACCGCCCGGTCTCCGTCAGGTCATCATAAATCATCCCGCGGCGGTCTTTGCGGGCTTTGGTGGCGGCGGTGTAGCCGCCCTCTTCGTTGCGGCTGATCTTGTTCTGCGCGTAGAGCCCTTCGAGGACGAATTCGCAGGCGGAGACGGTGAGGCCCGCGTCCGAGCGTTTGAAGTCGAAGGGGATGAGCGCGGTGTCGATCAGTTCCGGCACGGCTTCGAGGAGGTTCATGCATTCGAGCGCGTCGGCCGTGTCTGCGAGGCGCAGGTTGTGCCCTTCGTCGAACCAGCGCGTCGTGGAGGCGAAATCTATCCCGACGAAATAGCCTTCGAAGATCTCGCCGGAGGCGCGCTTGATCAGGTCTTTGGCGATCTTGTTCGCGCCGATCTGTTCGCCCTCGTACTCCAGCTCCATCTTGCCGGTCATCGAAGGCAGCGCCGCGTAGATGTCCGAGATGCGCGGCACGAGCTCCGTCTCTTCGGTCAGGAGCGCGCGCCGTTCGGCGTTCGAGATGACGGATTCCATGACCGTGATGGGAAGTCTCTGCGAGACGCCGGAGCGTTTGTCTATCCGCTGGTCGTCGCGCGCCTCGAAAGCTATCTGCTCGATGATGTCGCGGATAAAGTCCGGGACATTCAGCTCAGCACCCATCTCATCGCGCGCCGTCCAAGCCTCCTGCCTTGTGATCTCGACGCCGAGTTGGAGGTCTGTCGGGTAGTGCGTCGTGATCTCCGCGCCGATGCGGTCTTTGAGGGGCGTGATGATCTTGCCGCGCGCGGTGTAGTCCTCCGGGTTGGCCGAGAAGACGAGCATCACGTCGAGCGGCAGGCGCACGGGATAGCCTTTGATCTGCACATCGCCCTCCTGCATGATGTTGAAGAGCCCGACCTGAATCTTCCCGGCCAGGTCCGGCAGCTCGTTGATGGCGAAGATGCCGCGATTGGCTCGCGGCAGCAGGCCGTAATGAATCGTCAGCTCGTCGCTCAGGAGATGCCCGCCCTTGGCCGCCTTGATCGGGTCTACGTCGCCGATGATGTCCGCGATGGTCACGTCCGGCGTGGCGAGCTTTTCGACAAAGCGCGCGTCGCGCTCGACCCACATGATGGGAGCCTCGTCGCCCTGCGCTTCAACCAGCTGTCGCCCGTAAGCCGAGATCGGATGAAAGGGATCGTCGTTGACCTCTGAGCCCGCGAGCGCCGGGATCGAAGTGTCAAGGAGGTCTGTCAGTTGCCGTATGATGCGGCTCTTGGCCTGCCCGCGCAGGCCGAGCAGGATCAGGTTGTGACGCGAGAGGATCGCGTTAACGAGCTGCGGGACGACCGTTTCGTCATAGCCGACGATGCCCGGAAAAAGACGCTCGCCCGCGCGCAGCTTCTCGATGAGATTGGCGCGCATCTCGTCCTTCACGCGGCGGACGCCGTACCCGCTCGCTTTGAGTTCACCTAAAGTCTTCGCTTGTGCCATTACGATTATTCCCTGTTTATGTTCTGTGGTTCCCGTTGGTTTTGATGATTTCGGCCAGGGCCTCGGCCAGCGTGCGGTGCGTACGCATGCCCGTGAAGTCCACGCCGAGGCCGACCAGGGTTTGCGCCGCGTGGGCCGTGACGCCAGTGACGATGGCTTCGGCCCCGATGAGCCGCAAAGAGGAGACGAGGCGGCCCAGGTTCGAGACGGCGTGCGAGTCTATGATGCGCGCGCCGGTGATGTCTATGATGCAGGCGCGCGCGCCCGTCCGCGTGACTTCGCCGAGGGCCGCGTCGGTCGCGCGCTGCATGCGCGCCGTATCCAGCGAGCCGATGAGCGGCATCACCAGCACGCCGCGCCAGACGGGCACGAGCGGCGTCGAGACCTCTTCGAGCATCAGTTCGCGCTCGCGCGAGAGCCTTTCCAGTTCCTCTGCCGCGCGCTTGCGCTCGGTGATGTCGCGGATGATGCCCGTGAAGTAACGCTTGCCGCCTCGCGTGTACTCGCTGAAAGAGATCTCGACCGGAATCTCGTGCCCGTCCTTGTGCAGCCCCGGCAGCTCGACCCCGTCCCAGTTGATGTGCTTCTCTCCCGTCTCGACGTAACGGCTGAGGCCCGCGCGGTGCAGGCGGCGCAGGTAATCGGGCATCAGCCTCGTCAGGTCTGTGCCCAGCAGCTCTTCGATCGTGTAGCCGAAGATGTTCTCTCCGGCGCGATTGACGTAGGTGATCTTGCTCTCTGTGTCAATCGAGATGATGGCGTCCGAGGCCGTTTCGGCGAGCGTGCGAAAACGCTCTTCACTTTCAAGTCTCGCCTCTTCGGCGAGCTTGCGGACGATGAACTGCCCGATCTGTCCGCCGACGCCGCCCATCATGTTGAGCACGTCTTCGTCCGGCTCGCGCAGCTCGGTGGTGTAGAACTCCATCACGCCGAGCGTCTCGCCCTGCGCGAAGACCGGAAACGCGAAGGCCGCGTGCAGTCCCTCTTTTTTCGCGAAGGGCACGCGCGGGAAATTGCCGTTGAGCGTCACATCCGTGAGCCACGTCGGCTCGCCGCTCTCCCAGACGCGGCCGGGCAGGCCGACGCCGCGCGCGAGCGGCTGTTCCCGGCTGATCTCCTCGAACTCCGGCGCGACGAGCGTGGGCACGTGCCACGTCTCGACGCAGCGCAGGACTTCCCGTTCGCCGTCCACACGCCAGAGCGCGCCGAACTCCCAGCCCAGACTCTCGCAGACCGCGCGGAGGATTTCCGGCGCGGCCTCGCGCAGCCGGGTTGAGTCGGCCAGCGTGCGCGTCACTGCGTACTGCGTTTGCAGGCGCAGCTCGGCGCGTGTGCGTTGGTTAAGATGATCGCTCAAGGTCTCCTCTGGTGTGGCGCGGCGTTAGAGGCAATATAACAATCCCCGCCGCGTTTTTCCACGAGGCGGTCGGCGACCAGTTTTTCCAGGTGCGCGAGGACGGCGCGCGCAGCCATCGGGAGCGCCTTCGGATGCACGTCTGTGTAGACGCGCTCGACGATCCCCTGCGGCGTTGAGACGCCGTCGCGCACGGCGGCCAAGATGTTCTCTTCGCGTTCGAGGCGATGCTTGATGTACTCGTCGATCTTCGCGCGCGGGTTGCCGATGGCCGGGCCGTGCGCGCCCAGAAGGATGGTCAGCTGCGGCAGCGCACGCAGCCGCTCAAGCGAGTTGAGATAGTCGCGCATGTCGCCTTCGGGCGGGTCGATCAGCACCGAGCCGAGGCCGACGATGTTGTCTCCGGTGACGAGCGCGCCCGTCCCGGCTTCGTAGAAACAGAGATGGCCGCGCGCGTGTCCCGGCGTGTGCATCGCGCGCAGGGTAATGCGCGGCTCGCCCGCCAGCTCGATCACCTCGCCGTCTTCGATCAGGCGGTCGACGCGAATCGAGCCGTTCAAGGCTTCAGCCGTCAAGCGATGGGCCGCGACCGGAACGCTTCCGCCCAGATGTTCTCTCAAAGCATTGACGCCGCCGACGTGATCCGGATGCAGGTGCGTGAGGATGACCTCGCGCACGATGCGGCCTTCCGCTATCAACTCATCAATACAAGAGGCGAGCGCTTTTTGCTCCTCTTCATAAGGTGAGGCCGGGTCGAGGATGACGAGTTCCTTTGAGCCGATGAGATAGGTGTTGGTGTGCGTCGCGGGCGGCTTGGTCGGCGTTCGCACGGGGAAGCAGATAAAGCCCGGATGAAATTCGATGCGGCGCGTCGGCTCGCCGTGTGCCTCTTTGACGGAGAGAAAACGTGCGAGCAGGTCGTCCGTGATTCCGCCCGCGAGCGTCGTCAGGGCGTGCAGCACGGGCGGCACGCAGATGACCTCGGAGCGTTGCCAGCGCGCGTAGGCCTCGCGCGCACGCGTCCATTCGCCCGTCTCCAATTCGCCGGGAGCGACGTGCGGCTCCTGCTTCGGCGGGCAGCTCGCCAGAAAGAACCAGGTGTCGAAACGGCGCGGGCTGAAGGGCGGCGTGACCCAGCGACCGACGAAGGTGAAATCCTCCGCATCAAGATAGAGCTCGAAGTGTGCGAGGAGCTGCGCGAACGTCATCCGCCCGGATTCCAGATCGTCGAGCAGAGAGGCGCGCTGTCCCTTCGTCAACCTCTCGGTCCCGCGCGCGACGAGCACGCCCAGCTCTTCAAACAATTCTCTGGCGGCGCACGAGATCATGGCTCGCGTCGTCGCGTCCGCGCAGTTCTCGACGCGCGTCT
>JADMIO010814650.1_pt1 | contig 13168 bp, 10 predicted proteins | sample 8958161 | NCBI WGS metagenome assembly JADMIO01 (sample SAMN16585339, study PRJNA669376) | soil metagenome | isolation source: Crop rotation soil | place: USA: Cullars Rotation, Alabama | collected 2011 | reverse complement strand
GACAACTTGTCCACGTGGAATTCTAAGCTTAGGATCCCAATGTGCTGGAAAGTTGTCCAGCAAACCGCATCACGAGCTGATGCTTCGCGGGGGGCTGGGCGTCTTCTATGATCTCGGCGGCGGCCAGTCGGCACAAGGATTCGGCAACGTATTTCCTTTCGTAGGCGTGAAGCGCTTCAACAACGTCGCGTATCCGTTGACGCCCCAACAGAACACGCCTCCGCCGCTCACTTTCACGCCGCCTTTCGGGACTGTTGTGGTCTTCGATCCAAATCTAAAGCTGCCGCGCGTATTTCAATGGAACGTCGTTTTTGAAAAGGCCCTGGGCTCCACACAACTCTTATCGCTCGGTTACGTGGCTGCTGCCGGCCGGCAGTTGTTGCGCGAAGATGTCCTGCTTAACCCGAATCCAAACTTTACGGTCATTCGCCTGAGTCGCAACGCTGCTGAATCAAGCTACCAGGCAATGCAGATTCAATTTGTGCGGCATCTGGCGAAGGGTCTGCAGGCTCTTGCGTCCTACACCTGGTCACATTCGATTGACAACGCTTCGAGCGATTCGCTTTCGCGGTTGCGCATCACCGTCGGACCGGGCGCAGCGCAGGGCCAGGCCTTCGTGCCTAACACCGATCGAGGCGCATCAGACTTTGACGTGCGTCATTCGGTGAGTGCGGCGATTAGCTACGACTTGCCGGCCCCCAGCGCCGGGACTTTTGGGCGATCGTTGCTTCGTGACTGGTCAGTGGATGGATTGTTTCGCGCGCGGACGGCGACGCCGGTGAACATCGTTGTCAGATCGGATGTGATTGGCGAGAACTTGATTGTTGAACTGCAACGTCCTGATCTGCTTCCGGGTGTTCCGCTCTACCTTAACGATCCCACGGTGGCGGGTGGCCGGCGAATCAATCGAGATGCGTTTCTCGTGCCGGCGCAGATCCGCCAGGGCTCTTTGGGTTATAACGCGCTCAGAGGCTTTGGCCTCTCCCAAATCGATCTGGCACTGCGCCGGCAATTTCGCTGGGGTGAGCATTTGAAACTGCAGTTTCGGGCTGAAGTCTTCAACATCTTCAATCATCCGAATTTCGGTAACCCGGTTAACACTCTCAATAGTCCGTTCTTTGGCCAGTCAACTCAGATGACGTCGCGCAGCCTGGGCACTAGCGGCATCAACGGCGGGCTGAGTCCCATTTATCAAATTGGCGGTCCTCGCTCGGCTCAAATTGCACTCAAGCTCCTGTTCTGAATCACGAACACGTGTTTGGAGATCCCGGGCTGGGAACAATCACACAACCGCCGAAGGTGCCCGGGTTCTCGACGTTGGTATCATTACTGCCCAGCGCGACCGCCAGCATCAGAGCAACCACTGTCCCGATTCCCACAAAGAGTCCCAATTTTTCTTTCTTGCTGACCTGCGATTGAGTTGATTGTCCTGCAGAATCGGGTACGGTTGAGAAGCTCTCGCCAGCCAGTACGGTGTATTTACGGCCGGAGCTCCGTAATTCCACCTCGCCCTGGTTCACTGTGATCATTGTGCCCTGGCATTCGCTGCTATGAAGAGTGAAGACCAATGGCTTCGGCGCGATGCTGACAATTGAGGCGTCACTGGTCCGAAGTTCCAGGGAAACACCAGGCGGCACGTAGCCGGACACGGTTCCAGTTGGTAAAGATCCCGAAATGCGGTCGGCAAAAAAATCCACGGCCAGCTCGCCTTTGGCTGCTAGTCTTAACCGCACCTGATTGTAGAAAACGATGAGTGCATCCGAGTCCGCGGCGGTGACAATCGCACCGTGGTCAAAGAGCGTTTGCCCGGAGATGGCGTTGTCGCCGTTGAGCTTTACCATCCCACTGATCGTAAGGACCCCGTTTGCTCGCGAGGGAGTGGTTGACGAGGCGATGACTGTCGCGTGCAAAAGCAAAATCGCTGCTGAGGCGGTCGTCAGGCGACGAAGAACGATGCGTGTTCCAGAGCGATACGTGACATTACGAGAAGGGAAACCTTTCATCTTCACTGTGATTGAGCGAGTTAATTCGGGCCTCCAGGTTGAAGACGCGAGCAGTAACCGGAAACCCACGTTCCGTTCTCAACAAATTTCCTTTGCGCAGTCTGCGCAATCCTCGTCGTCCTCTGTCCGCTCACAACAGAGAATTAACCGCAGAGGAACATCGAGGTATCCGCAGAGCCTTTGCTGCAAAAGTCGATACTCGCGGTGCGGCTCCGCCGTCTGCTGTGCGGAAGCGCTGCGCGCTTCCGAGTGCGTAGATGTCACCTTGGGCTGCGCCCTAAACTGGGCCTAGCCCAAAGAAGTTCCAAGTACTTCCTGGAAGGCCAAAGGCCTTCCGCACAGCGGACGGCATAGCCGCGCCTTACCAACCGACTTTTGCAGCAAAGCCTATCCGCAGAGAGAAGCGGAGGCTTGAGGGGTGAGCGCACTGGCGAAGACCACGAGCCGCTGGCGTTACATCTCGTGGCGGTTCGCCAGTGCCTTGTCCATGGTTACTTCGTCTACGTATTCGAGGTCGCTACCGACGGGCATGCCCATGGCGAGCCGCGTGACGCGGATGCCTAATGGTTTGAGCAAACGGCTGATGTAGTTGGCGGTGGCTTCGCCTTCGGTGTTGGGATTTGTCGCCAGAATGATCTCGCGGACTTCGATGCCGTCGTTGTTTTCCGGTTTAAGGCGTGACACCAGATTGTCGAGGCGTAGATCGCTGGGTCGCACCCCGCGGATCGGCGAAAGCGAGCCATGCAGGACGTGATAGAGGCCTTTATAACTGCGGGTTTTTTCCACCGCCACCAGATCGTAGGGCTGCTCGACGACGCAAAGCTGGGAGCGATCGCGCGAAGGCAGCGAGCAAAACCGGCACGGATTTACATCAGTCAGGTTGTTGCAGACGGAACACTCACTGATGGTTTGCTTCACTTCGTGCAGCGCCTGGATCAGTCTTTCGACGTCAGCCTCGGGTGAACGAAGAATATGAAAGGCGAGACGCTGCGCAGATTTCTGGCCAATACTGGGCAGGCGTTTGAATTCGTCGATTAACTTAGTGACAGGCTCGGCGTAATCTAACATCTCGGCTTTTGGTTTTTGGTCTTGGGGCTTTGGTCTTTGATATGTCGGTTAGGTCAAAGTCCAAAGCCCAAAGTACAAAGACCAAAGCCACGCAACTGGCTTAAAATAGGTTTCCCAGACCCGGCGGCAACATCGACCCCAACTTTCCCTTCATGGCTTCGTCGCATTTGCGGTTGGCTTCGTTGATGGCCGCTACGACCATGTCCTGAAGCATCTCGACATCGCCTTCCTTGACGATTTCCGGGTCGATTTTGAGGGCCAGGATTTCGTGCGTGCCTTTCATTTCGACGGTTACGACGCCGCCGCCGGCAGACGCTTCAATTCTCATTTCTTCCATTTCCCGGGCCATCTTTTCCTGCATCTGTTGCGCCTGCTTCATCATGGCCTGAATGTTGAGCCCACCCGGAAATTTCATCGCCGTAACCTCGCTTCGTTTTGTGATCTGGATCGGAACTGCGTGACGAAAGCATCGTAACTGTCCTGCTGAGCGAATGCAAAGAAGAGTTTATGCTTCGGGCGGAAGTCTCAATCAGTTCGAATGTCCGACGCGTAGCGTCGTGATGAATTTAGCCCGGCCTTTTAAGGGCATTAATATACTTGATTCCCAAGCTGTGTTTTTGCTCTGCTCCCTTCTCCCATGGGAGAAGGGTCGGGGATGAGGGCCTGGCGCGAAGGTCCGAGTTTGAATTGATTGCGAGAGATGAGTTCGCTCAAAGCGAACTCATCTCTCGCAAATGTCTATGGGTGGTTTGTTCCCTGCGCTAAGCCCTCACCCTAGCCCTCTCCCAATGGGAGAGGGAAATTCAAACTCCTGTTGCCGTGACTTGGTCGGGCGCCACTTAATGTCAAGTATATTAATGCCCTTTTAAGGCCGGGTAGCTGAGTCACAACGATTTGTCCGTCGCGTAGCGACGATTGAAAACGACTCGGTTCTCGGTTTCATTGCGTCGCTAACAATTATTCGTTCACCTGATCCCGGCGTAAAAGGCCTTCATGTACTTGATCGACCCAGGCTTTCGACGTTCTCGTCTGAACCATTTTTAACGTAAAACTGCGTATCACTCGTGGCTAATCGCATGGTATAAGCCTGATCGGTGACAGACACTTCGGCGAACGCCGCCAACGACTGGTCCGCAGCTTTCAAGACTGCCCTGCGCGTACTGATCTTTCGCGTGTCACAACGCGAGTTGTATCTCCGCCGGCCATCGTCTATGCAATTCCGGTCGAGAAATTTTTCAGTTTGGGAACGGCCAATTCGATCAATGCTAACTTCCTGGGCCTGGTAGCCCTTTGGCGAGTGGCATTGCTGATTTTCTTTCTCAAACGTTTGGCGGGTTTGCGTCTATTTCCGCTCATTGTAGTGACGCTGTTTCCACTGGTGCTGATCACCTTTACGTTAATGTCACTCAATCTCGAAAAGGTGGTGATGAATCTTATGGGTGGCCTTAATAATCCATCGCCGAATGATGCAGCATATATGGTCGTATCAACTTTGGGGTTGCTGTCAGTGCTGCTGATCGTGCCGGTTGCCGGATGCTACCTTTCACTGGTGATCTACCATCAGATTTATGAACGCCTGGCGGAAAGAGAGGACCGAGCATGAGTGAGCGACCTGCAGTAGTGGAAGACCGGACGCTGGTGTCCCGGATCAATCTTTATTACGACTGGTTGCCTGCGGAATCTGAGTCCGCGCCTTTACTCATCGCCCTGCATGGCTACGGTGCCGGCAAGTGGCACGCAACGCGTGAAGCGAAATTAATCGCGCCGGAAGGCTTCGCCATTGTCTCTTTGCAGGGACCACACCAGCATCTGCGGGAACCGAAACAAGCGGGTGGACCTTTGCGGTTCGGGTTTGGTTGGCTGACGAATTTCCGGCCGGAAGAGTCAGTTGCGGTTCATCAACGCGCGCTGCTGGAGATCATTGAGTCGTTGAGTCAGGAGCGATTAATCGATCGCAGCCGTATCTTTCTGCTGGGCTTTTCGCAATCGTGCGCATTGAATTATCGCTTCGCGTTTACCCACAGGGAAGTGTTACGGGGCGTGATTGGCATCTGTGGCGGATTGCCGGGCGATTGGGAAGCGAGCGAGCTTTACCAGCCCACAAATGCTGCGGTCTTTCATGCGGCCGGCGAACGGGACGAGTTCTATCCGCCCGCCCGCGTAGCCGACTATGAGAAGCAATTAAGACAGCGTGCGACCGATGTTGAGTTTCGCAGTTACGATGCGCAGCATGAGATTTCCGCGGCGATGCGCAGAGACATTCACGATTGGTTAAGGCAAAAGACCGAGCTTTAGAACGTCCTTTTCGGTGGCAGCAGGCGTTGTCATTGGCCCTTGAATCAATTCATATCGCCGCCAACCTGATTACGGAACGCGTCGACCAAATCCGGCGTCTAAGTGGTAATGAAAGTCTTGCAAAGCGCATTCATCCTCGTCGTTCTCCTGCTGATCGCGGCCTGCCAACAGCAGATCGCCGGCACCCGCCCTCCGCTAAAGCCGCCCGAGCAGCAGACCGAAACACGAGCGCTGCCGGCAAACAGCTCGCCAAATCTCAAGCTCATAATTGACGGTGCGGTCGACCAGGTGGGAAAGACCACGAGCTACGATCCTTCGTATCAAAGACTTGATTACCCGAATGGCGACGTACCGATTGAAACCGGCGTTTGTTCTGACGTGATCGTGCGGGCCTTCCGCAAAGCCAGCATCGATTTGCAGAAGGACGTGCACGAGGACATGAAGTCGAACTTCTCGGCTTATCCGACGAAGTGGGGGCTGAAATCAACCGACTCGAACATCGATCACCGGCGCGTTCCCAATCTTCAGACATTCTTTGCCCGCAAGGGCAAGTCACTAAACACGACGGCCGGCAGCGAAAACTTCCAGCCTGGTGACATCATCAGTTGGGATTTGGGTGGAGGCGTCGATCACATCGGCATCGTTTCCAACGTTTGGTTCAAGCCTTCACAGCGTTACCTCATCGTGCATAACATCGGCGGCGGCACCCTCATGGAAGACGCGCTGTTCGCGTGGAAGATCACCGGCCACTATCGCTACTTCTAGGTACGCACGCTTCCAGCGTGCCGCTCCAATTTGCAATAGCGTTGTGCCAAGAGCAGCACGCCGGCGGCGTGCGTACCGAAAACTTCTAGCGCCTTTGGACGCGTCATGTTATAAGGACGCGCCTAAAGGCGCTTTCTTTTATTAATGAGGCACGTATGAAATTCATCTTGATGTTCGCTTTGTTGCTCGGCCTATCCACATTAGCCGAATCTCAAACTGCTAACGACCAGACGTCGGAAGCTGCAATTCGCGCAGTGCTCGACGCCCAGGCCGCGGCGTGGAACCGGTGCGACATCGAAGGCTACATGGACGGTTACGACCGTTCGCCGAACACTGAGTTCGTCGGCGGTGACAGCATCACGCGCGGCTGGCAGCAGGTGCTCGATCGTTATAAGCAGAAATACAGTTCGCGTGAGTTGATGGGCACGCTCACTTTTTCTGATCTCAAAATCAGTTTGATCAGCCCGGACGCCGCACTGATCCTTGGTCGCTGGCGTTTGAAACGTGCCAGTGACGAACCGCATGGAACATTCACGCTGCTGTTTCGCAAAACGAAAGCCGGCTGGAGAATCGTCCACGACCATAGCTCCAGTGCTTAGGTACGCACGCCGCGGGCGTGCTTCGGTTGATGCGTAGGCCCCGGGGCGACACGAGCACGGCAGAGGCGTGCGCACCGATATGAACTCCAGCCCCTCAAATCTCGCCGCGGTTGAGCGCCAGGTCGAAGAGCGCAGCGCGGGCTTCAAAAAAGAACTTGGTCTGTTTGACCTGGTGCTGACGCAGGTCGTCTTTGTAGTGGGCACGATCTGGGTAGGTTGGGCCGCCCAATTGGGACGGCACCAAATGGCCTACTGGGTTCTGGCGATTATCACTTTTTATCTGCCGCTCGCCGCCGTGGTCATCTTTCTCAACCGGCTCGCGCCGCTGGAAGGCGGCGTGTACCAATGGGCCAAAGTAGCGTTCAATGATTTCGTGGCCTTCATGGTCGCGTGGAACCTCTGGATTTTTGGCATCTCGGTGATGTCGGGCATTGGCCTGATCATTAAGAAGAATATTGCTTATGCCGTCGGGGCGCGCGCTGATTGGATGCACAACAGCAAAGCGATGACCGTGATCGTTTGCGTGGTCTTGATGCTGAGCATCGTGGCCGCTTCACGCAGAGGTTTGGCGCTGGGCAAGTGGGTGCAAAACGTTGGCGGCATTTTTCTCCTGGTAACCTTCGCGACCCTGATACTGCTTCCGTTCATTACGGCCGGACGCGGGACGCTGGCGAACTATCATCCTTTCGCGGCGAGCTTTCCGCCGGTCAACAGTCACAACATCAACGTCTTCAGCAAGCTCGCGGTCGGCGCCCTTTCGGGATTCGAGTACATTGCGATTCTCGCCGGTGAATGCCGCGCCCCGGCAAGAAACATCAGCCGATCGGTGCTGATCTCGGCGCCGATAATCGCTGTGATGTTTATTCTCGGCACTGCCTCGGTGCTGGCGTTTGTGACTCCGGAAAAGGTCGACTTGATTGGACCGATACCTCAGGTCCTCAGCCTCGGCTTTAACTCATACGGCTGGGTTTCGACGTTGGTCTCGCTCACGATCTTCGGAGTTGCGGCGCGGCAGATTGCTTTGATGAGCATTTATTTTGCAGGCAATACGCGGTTGCCGATGGTCGCCGGCTGGGACAATTTGTTGCCGGGTTGGTTTGCGAAGCTGCACCCGAGATACAAAACCCCGGTGAACTCGATTCTTTTCGTCGGCGTGGTAACCCTGGCGTTCAGTCTCATGCCGCTGATTGGAGTGATCGAGGAAGAAGCATTTCAAATTCAGGACAATGCCGCGACGATGTTCTACGCGCTCATCTACATCGTCCTGTTTGCGATTCCGTTTGTGGCGATTAGACGTTTCGGAGTAAAGGCCCCGCTGTGGCTGAAGATTGCTTCGGCTTCGGGTTTGCTGGTCTCGATAGTGGCCGGAATCTATGCGATGTTTCCGGTTAAACCGGTCGACCAACCGCTCGCCTTTGCTTTGAAGGTCTTTGCCTTCGTGGTGGTCGCCAACCTGATCGGCCTGGCGATCTTTGTGTTGGATAAGCGGCGGGCGCGATAACTTCGCCGCGTAGACCTCGGCAACCCGAATGGTAGCGCGCTACGCGGCCATCCTGATCGACCTCACGCCCATGAACTTGTAGCCTGTCTGCGTCTATGATAGTCATGCGCCGCCCAATGGCTTCAAAACTAAATCCCCTGAGGAGTGTCTGCTCATGAACCAGATTAATATTGGGCGCGTGTTGATCGGCGGCCTGGTCGCCGGCGTGATTCTGAACATAGGTGAGTTCCTGCTTAATGATGTTGTTCTGGGAACTCAGATGAAAAGCTTTCTGACGACGCACAATTTTCAAGAGCCGGGAACCAGCTTCATCATCGCCGCAGTTGGCGGGACTTTGGTGTTAGGCGTGGTCATGGTGTTGGGCTACGCGGCGATCCGGCCACGGTTTGGCGCTGGCCCAAAAACGGCGGTGATCGCCGCCTTGTTCGCCTGGTTCGGCGCCTATCTCTACTCCGGAACGATCAACGGCCTGTTGTTTGGAATTCCACCGGCGACCATGCTGACGGTGATCGGCTGGGGATTGGTTGAATACGTAGTCGCCGCGCTGGCCGGTGCGGCACTTTACAAGGAAGCCTGAACTTACAAGCTGATTTTGCCGGACTCTCTCGCCGTAATTAATTGCTCCCAGCTCGTCACGCTGGCCGGCGCGCATCATCCGCGCACGGGCGCCGATCTACGCCAACTCGCGATTATCGAGGATGGAGCGCTGCTGGTACGCGGCGAACGCATCGAAGCCGTGGGGCGGCGGCGCGACATCGAAAGCCTGATCTCCGGTGATTGTGAAGTGATCGATGCCGGGCGGCGCGTGGTCATGCCCGGCTTCGTCGATGCGCATACCCATCCCGTCTTTGCCGGCATCCGTGCGAATGAGTTCGAGCAAAGATCGACCGGCGCAACGTATCGCGAGATCGCCGCGCGTGGCGGAGGTATTCGCGCGACGGTCAGGATGACGCGCAACGCGTCTCTGAATGATCTGGTCCGAGCAGGACGGCGGTACGCCGATTGGTTTCTGCGCTGCGGGACGACGACTGTCGAAGCAAAGTCAGGCTATGGTCTGACGCTGGAAGACGAGCTCAAGATTTTGCGAGCGGTGAGGCAGCTGGACGAAGAGACGCCGCTCAGGTACGTGCCGACGTTTCTGGGAGCGCACGACATTCCCGCGGAATACAAAACCAGGCGCGAGACCTACGTCAGTCTGGTAGTTAACGAAATGCTGCCGCGAGTGGCGCAAGAGAAGCTGGCCGAATACTGCGATATCTTTTGCGAAGAAGGTGTTTTCTCGACTGATGAATCCTGGCAGATACTTTCGGCGGCGCGTTGTCACGGCCTGGGCCTGCGTATTCATGCCGATCAGCTTTCGCTTTCAGGCGGCGCCAGGCTGGCCAGCGAACTAAATGCGGTCACGGCCGATCATCTGGAGCACACGGACCTGGCCGGCATCATGGCGCTGCGCACGGCAAAGGTACAGCCGGTGCTGCTGCCGGGATCGGTTTACGCGCTGGGATCAACTCAATATCCGGCAGCGCGGCAGATGATCGATGCCGGTCTGGCAGTCGTGCTGGCAACTGATTTCAACCCCGGCTCGTCACCCACACCGTCGATGTCCATGATTCTCTCGATTGCCTGTACGCAGATGAAAATGACCCCGTCGGAAGCAATTAGCGCGGCGACGATTAATGCAGCGTACTCGCTGGGGCGCGGCGGCGAAATTGGCAGTCTGGAAAAAGGAAAGCGGGCTGACTTTGTGATTCACGACTGCGAAGACTATCGCGAGCTGGCTTACTTCTTTGGGATTGAGCATCCGTGGCGAGTGTACACATCAGGCGATTTGGCGTTTCAGAAGCCCGACCGTTAGGGAGGGCCTCCATCACAAACTAAAACCTATCCACAAAAACTTGAATACGCGAGCCGCAAGACGCTTTGCTTGTTGTTCCAATCTCCAACCGGCGTCGAACCGAACTTGCCGGTTAAAGGAAATGACACTCGAAGAACTTTTCAAAAATTTTCGTTGACGATCTCGCGCTTCAGTTTTATTATCCACTCAACACTGGAAAGGAGGTGATCCAAAGTATATGAGTTCTAATCACAGTGAGGTGGCTGAGACCTAACCTCAGGAAATAATCGCTCTGTTGTCTGGATTGTTTTCCTGAAAGTCTCTGTGACACCTTCTTTCCGAAGCGTCACAGCCACGGGTCAATCCCAACAGTTCACCGGAAAGCCGCTCGCTGAGTCGATCGCGAGCGGCTTTTCTTGTGTCGCAATCGGTACGCACGCCTTCCGGCGTGCTAAGCGGTCTGGGTACGCACGCCTTCTGGCGTGCTAACTGTCTAACCGCCGGCAGTTTTTGAAAGGTCTCGCATACTGTGGCTTAAAGAGAAGCACGCCGGAAGGCGTGCGTACCCAAAAGCACGCCGAAAGGCGTGCATACCCAGAGGCACGCCGGAAGGCGTGCGCACCGCGGCGTTTCTTGACTATCAACGCGCGCGCCTTTATAGACATCAAAGGAATTCCCGCAACCAGAAACCGTCTTTCCTTCTTTCCGTTGCCGGAATCCTTTAAGTGCCAGAGAAGAGTCCCTCGAGTTCTCCAGTCTTTTACGACCCCCGCGGCCGGCGCTGGAAGCACGTACGCCGCACCTACCTGGCCATCGGCATCGCCGTCACCATCGTCGCGGTCATCTTTATCACCAGCGTTCTTTCGAGTCCGTTTCTGCCGCACTATGAATTGCGGCCGCTCAAGAACCTGCCCCGCGCCAGCGATATCAAGCCACAGCCTGCACCGCAGATACCCACTGCCCGCGAAGCCAAGGCCCGGAAAGCCCAGGCCGAGTTGCAGAGGGCGCTGGCCCAGACGCGCATAGTTCCTGGCAAAAGGGCCAGTCTGATGCCGATCGCTTCGCCGCCGCCGGTATTACCTGCGCCCTCTAACTTCAATACCAAACCGTTGGCCATCGGCTTCTTCATCGATTGGGACGAGTCAAGTCTGTCTTCGCTGGAACGAAACCTTAACAATCTCGACTGGGTGATGCCTCAATGGGCAAACCTGGTTCCGGGCAAACCGGGCGAGAGCCCCATCGCGGAAATCTTCACCGACTCCAAAGCTCCGCGCAGTGAGTACGAGCAAGCTCTAAAAGGCTTGAATTTGATTCGCGAACGCCGGCCGCAGACGTCAATCATTCCGATGGTGCAAAACCTGAATGATGAAAAATGGGAAGGCGATTTGCTGGCGCGTGCAATCGCCGACGAGCCCTCGCGTCAGAGATTAATTGCCGCGCTCAGCCAATACGTCGAACAAAACAAGTTTGCCGGGATCTGCATCGATTTTGAGGAAGTGGCGAAGGACGTACACCCAAACCTGCTGCACTTCATGCAGGAGTTGCACACAGCCTTTCAGGCAAAAGGATGGGTGCTCACCCAGGCGGTTCCCTTCGACAGCGCTGAATGGAACTATCGTGAATACGCCGCGGCCTCGGACTATCTGATCCTGATGGCATACGACGAGCACTACGCCAACAAGGAGTTCGGCTCGATTGCCGGACAGGGCTGGTTCGAAGAACGCCTGGCCCGGCGCATGAAGGAATTGTCTCCGGCGAAGACGATCATTGCGTTTGGTAATTACGGCTACGACTGGACGGAAGGCGAAAACGCCGATGAAGTTAGTTTTCAGGAAGCGGTGATTCATGCAGCTGAATCGGAAGCGAAGATTGAATTCGATCCGGTCACCCGTAATCCGCATTATGACTTCTACGAATCGGACGAGTCGCACCACATTGTCTGGTTTCTCGACGGCGTGACGGCCTTCAATCAAATGCGCGCCGCCAGCGGTTATCAGCCGGCCGGCTTTGCTTTGTGGCGCCTCGGATCCGAAGACCCTTCGGTCTGGAATGTGTTCGGCACGAACGAGCCGACTCCAGCCGCCGAAAAACTTAAGCGCATGTCTTACGGTTATGAAGTCGACTTCGAAGGCACCGGCGAGATTTTGCGGGTCCAAGCCAGTCCCCACGAAGGCGAGCGCGGGCTGGAAGTCGATCCGAAAACCGGCTTCATCACCTCAGAGACTTACGATAATCAGAACATCCCCACGTCGTTTGTGATTGAGCGCACCGGCGACAAACCGGGTTCGATTGCTTTGACCTTCGACGATGGACCCGACCCGCTTTGGACACCGGCCATCCTCGACATCCTGAAACGCGAGAACGTGCCGGCCACGTTTTTTGTGATGGGCAAAAACGGCCAGGCCCATCCGGAACTGCTGCGGCGCATGGTCAGCGAAGGTCACGAGATCGGGAATCACACGTTTACGCATCCGAACCTTGGCGAAATTCCCGGACGAATTACCACCCTCGAACTCAACGCGACCCAACGCCTGATTGAATCGATCACCGGGCGGTCCACGGTGCTTTTCCGGCCGCCATATTTCGGAGACGCGGAAGCCGACACGCCGGAAGAAGTAAAGCCGGCGATTATCGCGCGCGACCTCGGCTACATAATGGTCGGATTGCGCATCGATCCCGGCGATTGGGAGCCCGGCGCCACGGCCGATCAAATTGTGCAGAAGACGGTTGAGCGAGCCGCGGACAAAAACCCTGAGACCCGCGGGCAGGTGGTGCTGCTGCACGACTCCGGCGGAGATCGAGAGGCAACCATCGAGGCCCTGCCGCGGATCATTCACGAGCTTCGCGCCCGGGGATATAAATTTGTGCCCGTGTCGGATCTCGGCGGATGGACGCGTGATCAGGTGATGCCGCCTTTGCCGCCAGGCGAAAGCATCTTCACGCGCACGGATACCGTAGCGTTCCTTTTGCTGTCGACCGGGGGCTGGCTGCTGCAATGGGCATTTCTGATTGGCATCGTGCTGGGCCTCGGCCGTTTGCTGGTGATTGGCGCACTGGCTTTGGCGCAGTGGCTGCGTTCGCGCCGTCGCGAACGGCGGGAAAG
>JADMIO011863674.1_pt1 | contig 13171 bp, 14 predicted proteins | sample 8958161 | NCBI WGS metagenome assembly JADMIO01 (sample SAMN16585339, study PRJNA669376) | soil metagenome | isolation source: Crop rotation soil | place: USA: Cullars Rotation, Alabama | collected 2011 | reverse complement strand
GTCGATCGCGCTGTCCGACGAGATCACCGGCGAGCTTGTCTACCAGTCGGCCTGGGGCGCCGGCGCCCGCGAGATCGTCGGCGTCCGCCTGCCGCCCGGCCAGGGCATCTCCGGCGCCGTGGTGGCGACCGGCGACGCCGAGGCGGTCGCGGACTGCGCGAGCGACCCGCGCTTCGCCGCCCGGATCGCCGAGGGCACGGGCTACGTGCCCTACACGATGCTCGTGGTGCCGCTGAACCGCCGCGGCCGCGCGATCGGCGTGCTCTCGCTCCTCGACCGCCGCGGCGGCAACCGCTACGGCGCCGAGGACGTCGAGCGGGCCGCCCTCTTCGCCGACCTCGCGGTGGCGGCGCTCGACGTCGACCCGGGCTTCTTCCACAGCCTCGGGACGTCGCTGGGCCACAGACCGGCGTGAGCGACGAGCCCGAGGGATCCGGGTCCGAGAACTGGGGTCCGAGGATCCGCGAGCTTCGCGCGTCGCACGACGCCGCCGGGCTCGTCGACCTGCTCGATGGCGACTACTGGGAGTGGGTGCACGCTCGGGAGGCTCTGTATGAGCTCGGAGGCAATGCCGTCGACGCCCTCTTGGGCGCGCTGGAGCGACCGGAGCCCCGCGTCCGCGCGAAGGCGGCGGGGATCCTCGGCGGGATGGACGAGCGCCGGGCGGTCCCGCCACTGCTCGACCAGTTCCACAGGATCGATCCCGTACGCACCCGTGGTCCCGAGTTCGGCGTCTGGGCGCGCCAGGCGGCCGCGACCGCCCTTGGCGACATCGGCGACCAGCGGGCGGTCGCGCCACTCGTTGCGGCGCTCGAGACCCGGAACCCCTTCGAGCTGCGCGACGTCGCGAGAGCGCTTCGCAAGCTCGGCGACCCGGACGGCGTCGCCGCGGCCGAGGCGCGCGAGCAGGAATTGCGAGACGAACGGGAAGCACGGGACGCGGCGCGCCGAGCCCGTGAGGCGACGATGACCCCCGAGGAACTCGCCACCGAGCGGCTGGAGCGACGCGCGGACTTCAAGCGCCGGATCGACGAGATGTTCAACCGACGGCCCCGGGAGTGAAGACGAAGAAGTCGGGGCGGCCGGATTCGAACCGACGAACCTCCGCGTCCCAAACGCGGCGCTCTAACCAGGCTGAGCTACGCCCCGTCTGCGTTCAAAGGTACGCACCGCATGGCAGTTCGCACAAACCAGTTCGCACTTCGCGCTCTCCTCGAGGACGATGCGGCGGCTGGACTACCGCTGCAGGAATCCCACGTCCGCGCGCTTCTCGTAGCCGGGCAGGTGGTCCCACGACATGGCGGGGTGCGGGTAGAAGCTGCCACACCTGGCGCACGGCCGGCTCTCCTTGAGGGCCCAGTACCACTTCTTGAACTCGATCGCCTTGAGTCGGCGCTGCTCGCGCCGTCGCTCCCGGTTTTTCGCGTGATACGCGGCGTCGTACGTCTTCCGGCATTCGCGGCCGACGCGGCCGCATCCGCCAGGCGCACACCTTCATGAGGCGAACACTAGTTCGCTGATCGGATGGTCCGAAAAAGCGAGCGCTCAGACAGGCGTCCACACTCGCCACCGCTAGGCAAAAGGTCCTCGGGGGTTGCCGATCCTGACAGCGGAGAGCGCCACCAGCCGCCGGCGCTCGGCCCCCGAAACAAGGACTTGATCCGTGTCCCACCGCCGCCTGCTGGCCGGCGCGGTGACCTGTGTCGCCGCCCTCGCCTTCGCCCCCGCCACCGCCCTCGCCTGCGACAACGCCGACGACATCCCGACGGCGGACTCGATCTCCGAGGCCCGCGACGCCACGCTCTGCCTGCTGAACAAGGAGCGCACCTCCCGCGGCCTGCGCAAGCTGCGCAACAACTCCCGCCTCCGCGACGCCGCCCAGTCGTACTCGCGCAACATGGTGGTCAACGACTTCTTCGACCACGTCTCCCCCGGCGGGTCGACGATGGTCAGCCGCGTCAAGGCGACGCGCTACCTCAGCGGCGCCAACGGCTGGAGCCTCGGCGAGAACATCGCCTGGGGCGGCTCGACCCGCGCCACCCCGCGCGAGACGGTCGAGGCCTGGATGGACTCGGCCGGCCACAAGCGCAACATCCTCACCGGCGCCTTCGAGGAGATCGGGATCGGCATCGCCATCGGCGCGCCCGCCCGCCTCCCGTCCGGCATGGACAGCGCCACCTACACCACGGACTTCGGGTACCGCGGCTAGGGCTAATAAGGTCGTCGGCCGACATGGCCGACGTCCAACCGCTCCGAGCACTCCACTACGACCCCGCCGTCGCGGGCGATCTCGACCGCCTGGTCGCCCCGCCCTACGACGTCATCGACGCCGAGCGCCGCGCCGAGCTGGCCGGCCGCTCGCCCCACAACGTGGTCAACGTCGACCTCCCCGAGGGCGATGGCGATCCCTACGAGCATGCGGCGAAGCTGCTCGCCGAATGGATCGAGGCCGGCGCCGTCGTCCGCGACGACGCGCCCGCCCTGTGGGTCCTCAGGCAGGACTACGTCGGCCCCGACGGCGAGGCCAAGACCCGCACCGGCTTCTTCGCCCGCATCCGCGTCGAGGAGTACGGCGCCGGCCGCATCCGCCCGCACGAGCGCACGCACCCGGGCCCCAAGGAGGACCGCCTCCGCCTGACCCGCGCCACCAGGGCGAACATGAGCCCGATCTTCGTGCTGCACCCGGGCCCGACCCTCGTGCACGGCGGCGGCGAGCCGTGGGCCGACGTCACCGACGAGGACGGCACCCGCCACCGCCTGTGGCGGATGGACGACGCCGAGCAGATCGCCAGGGTCCGGGAGGCGCTCAGCGACAAGGAGCTGCTCATCGCCGACGGCCACCACCGCTACGAGACCGCCCGCGCCTACGCGGAGGAGATCGGCGGGGAGGGCCCGCACCGCTATGTCCTCGCCTGCCTCGTGGGCCTCGAGGACCCGGGCCTGACGGTCTACCCGACCCACCGCCTCGTCAAGGACACCACGCCCCAGCAGCAGGAGGCGCTGGCCGACGCGCTCCGCGAGGACTTCGAGATCGAGCGCGTCGACACCGGCGACCTCGCCCCGCCGGCAGGCAACGGCACGACCGACCTCGGCTACCTCGACGCCCACTTCAAGCAGCCGTTCCGCCTCAAGCTCAAGGACCAGGGCACGGCCGACGCCGCGCTCCCCGACAAGCCCGAGCCCTACCGCCGCCTCGACGCCGCGGTCCTCGAGCAGCTCCTGCTGAAGGGCCCGCTCGAGCTCACCGACGACGACATCGACCACCTCCACCGCTTCGGCTACGCCCGCGACGCCAAGCAGGCGGTCGCCCTCGTCGAGTCCGGCGAGTACGACCTCGCGTTCCTCCTGAGGCCGACCCCCGTCGAGCAGGTGCAGGAGGTGGCCGCCTCCGGGGCATCCATGCCCCCGAAGAGCACGTACTTCTTCCCGAAGCTGCTCACCGGTCTCTTGTTCAACCCGCTCGACTCGTAGCGCGTATCCTCGATAGGACCATGAAGGCCACCGCACGACGCACCGGCACCTACTCGCATCAGATCGCGATCCGCACCCACGCGGTCGCGGCGGACGAGCCCAAGGAGCACGGCGGCGGCGACACTGCGCCGAGCCCCCAGGAGCTGCTCGCGGCCAGCCTCGCCTCGTGCACCGCGATCACGATGGAGATGTACGCCTCGCGCAAGGGCTGGGACATCTCCGACTGCGAGGTCAGCGTCGAGTACACGCCCGCCGAGCGCGGCTGCCCGACGAAGTTCGACCTCGTCCTGCGGCTCCCGCAGAACATGCCCGCCGACCAGGTCGAGCGCCTGCAGGTCATCGCCGCCAAGTGCCCGGTGCACCGCACGCTCGAGAGCGAGGTCATGTTCACCGAGCGGGTCGAGCGGGTCGCCGCGGCCGCACACGCCGCCTAGTGACCCACGAAGAGCTCCGCGCGGTCCTGCTCGATGCGCAGGAGGCGGCGGCGCTCGACGTGCACGGCCGCACCGACGCGGCGGTCCTCGTCCCCCTCTTCGAACGCGACGGCGAGCTGCACGCCGTCTTCACCAAGCGCCGCGAGGACCTGCGCCGCCACGCCGGCGAGATCTCGTTCCCGGGCGGGCGCGAGGACGACACCGACCACGACCTCGTCCACACCGCGCTGCGCGAGGCCGAGGAGGAGATCGGCCTGCCGATCGACGCCGTCGAGGTCCTCGGCGCGCTGCAGCCGACCCCGACGATCGCCACGAGCTACGCGATCTACCCCTTCGTGGGGTGGATCGAGCCGGGCCACGAATGGCGCCTGTCCGCACGCGAGGTGGCCGAGGTCCTGGAGTTCTCGTTCGCCGAGCTGCGCGCGGGCTACGGGCGGCAGCGGCTGATCCGGCGGGGTGTCCCGTTCCGCACGGATGTGTACGTAGTAGGTGAGAATGTGATTTGGGGCGCCACAGCACGGATCCTCGGAGACCTGCTGGAGCGCGTGGAAGGGAGAGAGGAGCTGCCGTGGACGGCCTGATGCAGGACTATCCGCTGCTCGTGAGGCACATCGCCGAGCGCGCCGAGACGGTCTTCGGAGACCGGGAGATCGTGACGCGCACGGCCGAGGGCGTCGAGCGCACCACCTACAGGCAGGTGGTCGAACGCGCCCGCCGGCTCGCGAGCGCGCTGCGCGACATGGGGATCAAGGAGGGCGACCGCGTCGCGACCTTCGGCTGGAACTCCGCCCGCCACCTCGAGCTCTACCTGGCCGTGCCGAGCATGGGCGCCGTCCTGCACACGCTCAACATCCGCCTCTTCGAGGACGACCTGCGCTACATCGTCGGCCACGCCGAGGACAAGGTCATCTTCCTCGACGCGTCGGTGGCGGGGCAGATGCCCAGCTTCGAGGGCGTCGAGCACGAGGTGCTCATGCCCGACGCGCCCGGCGAGCGCGAGGGCGCGCTGAACTACGAGGAGCTCATCGAGAAGGGCGACCCCGGCTTCGAGTTCCCCACCTTCGACGAGAACCGCGCCGCGGCCATGTGCTACACGAGCGGCACCACCGGCCGCCCGAAGGGCGTCGTGTACTCGCACCGCTCGACGGTCCTGCACTCGCTCGCCGGCCTGACCGCGGAGGCGCTCGGGCTGCGCTCGACCGACCGCGTCATGCCCGTCGTGCCGATGTTCCACGCCAACGCGTGGGGCCTCCCCTACGCCGCCGCGCTGACCGGCGCGAGCCTCGTCTTCCCGGGCCCGAAGATGACCCCGGCCGACATCGCCCAGCTCATCGCGGACGAGGGCGTCACGTGGACGGCCGCGGTCCCGACCATCTGGCAGGGCATCATGCAGCTCGAGAGCCCGCCCGACATCTCGGGCGTGCGCGAGATCATCTGCGGCGGCTCCGCCGTGCCCGAGTCGCTGATCCGCGGCTTCCAGGAGAAGTTCGGCGTCCCGATCATCCAGGCCTGGGGCATGACCGAGACCAGCCCGCTGGCCTCGGTGGCCCGCACCGCGCTCGACAACTACCCGCAGCGCGCGCTCCAGGGCCGCATCCAGCCGCTCGTGGACGGGCGCATCGACGAGGAGTCCGGCGGCGAGCTGCAGGTCCGCGGCCCGTGGATCGCCCGCGACTACTACAACGACCCGACGTCGGGCGAGAAGTTCACCGACGACGGCTGGCTGCGCACCGGCGACGTCGCCGAGATGGCCGACGAGAGCTTCATCAAGCTCGTCGACCGGACCAAGGACCTCGTCAAGTCCGGCGGCGAGTGGATCTCCTCGGTCGAGCTCGAGGGCCACGTGATGGCCCACCCCGACGTCCTCGAGGCCGCGGTCATCGCCGTGCCGGACGACAAGTGGAGCGAGCGCCCCTGCGCGTGCGTCGTCCTCAAGGAGGGCTCCGGCCTCGACGCCGACGGCCTGCGCGACTTCCTCAAGGACCGCGTGGCCAAGTGGTGGCTGCCCGACCGCGTCGAGTTCATCGACGAGGTCCCGAAGACCTCGGTCGGCAAGTTCGACAAAAAGGTCCTGCGCAAGCAGTTCGCCGAGGAGGCGGCAGGGCAGCCGACGTAGGGCTTAGGCTCCGCACCATGACCCCCCATCTCCGTCTCATCGTGCCCCTCGCCGCCTGTGCGGCGCTCATCGTCGGCGGCTGCGGCAGCAGCGACGACAACGGCGGCGGTGGGGGCGGCAGCCAGCTGAGCTCGTCCGAGTACAAGAAGCAGGCCACGAAGATCTGCACCGACTCGGAGAAGGCGACCGACAACCTTCAGCAGCCGACGAAGCCGGAGGACGTCAAGCCCTTCCTGCAGAAGGGCATCGACATCACGCAGAAGGCGCTCGACGACTTCAAGAACCTGAACCCGCCGTCGGACCTGTCGTCCGAGCACGACGCGGTCGTCAAGGCCGAGCAGCAGGCGCTCGACAAGCTCCAGGAGATCACCGACAGCCTGAAGGGCGACGCGTCCGACGCCCAGAAGGTCCAGGAGGCCAGCCCGGAGCTGGACAAGATCTCCAAGGACGTCGACGCCAAGCTCAAGGCCGCCGGCCTGAACGCCTGCGCCTCGAATTGAGTGCCGCGTCACTAGGCGAGCAGCTCGTCGACTCCCGACCGTGCGGCCTGCAGCCAGGCCGCGCGGTCGCGCGGGTCGGCGGTGAGGACGTGCAGCGGGATCTCGTTGTAGGCGGCGAAGCGCTCGACGAGCGCGCGGCCTGACGCGAGCGTCTCGTCGTCGACCGTGCCCGCCGCCTCGTAGACGATGCCGCGCGCGGTCGTGTCGATCGTGCGCCAGAGCATCATCTCCAGGCGCGAGCCGTGCAGGTCCGCGACGTTGTCGCCGCTCGCCGTGCCGAGCAGCCAGAGCACGAGCGTGACGTTGTCGAGCGCGTACCGCAGCGTGCCGATGCGGTCGGGGTCGGCGATGACGCACTCGGCGCCGGCCTCCTCGATGCGCGCGCGGCCGTCCTCGCTGCGGGTGACGGCGCGGATCGCGTGGCCCTCGCGGCCGAGGTCCCGCGCGAGATCGAGCGCGCGGCACCCGCCGCCCACGACGAGCAGGCGCGCTATTTCAGGCCCGCCTCGTACTCCTCGCGAGTCAGCGGCGGCAGGCCCTTGCGCTCGCGCCGGGCGTTCTTGAGCGCGAGCATGTCCTCGATGTCCTTGTCGCGCTCGGAGGCCTCCGCGAGCAGGCGGTCGCGCTCGCGCTGAGCCTCCATGACGGACAGCTCGACCTGCTCGAGCGTCCTCTCCGGCTTGCCCAGGCGGCGCCGGCGCTCGTTGGCCGCCTCGATCATCTGCGCGACGTCGTCGACCTCGTTCTGGGCCTCGACCTCGGGCGAGCGCGTGGGCCGCCAGCGCAGGACGTCGGCGCCGCTGCGGGGGTGATAGGCCCCGAGCAGCATCAGGGCGATGATCAGCAGGGCGGTGCCGCCGAGCATGATCGCCGCGAACGGATCGACGGACGCGATGAGACCCATGGGTGCGTAGGATCGCACGCCTTGCGAGCCCCTGCTGACCTTTTCGCGGAGCACTGCGCGCGCGGCGAGCTCGCCTACCAGGTCGATGCCGCCGGCCGGGCGGTCTTCCATCCGCGCGTCGGGCGCTACGAATGGCGCGTCAGCGCGGGGCTGGGCACGGTGTACTCGACCACCGTCGTGCACCGCCGCGGCGAGGAGCCGCACGACATCTCGCTGATCGACCTCGACGAGGGCTTCCGGATGATGAGCCGGGTGCGCGGGGGCGGCGAGATCGGGATGCGCGTCCGCGTCGCCTTCGAGGACGGCCTGCCCGTGTTCGAGCCCGCATGACGGTCGTCGTCGCGGGGGTGGCCGAGTCCGACCTCGGCGAGGCCGGGCCGGGCACGACGCCCGGCGACCTGATGGCGCAGGCGTCGCATCGCGCGCTGCGGGACGCGGGCATCCCGGTGGAAGACGTCGACGGGCTGTTCGCCACGTCGTCGCAGCTGCCGATGGCGACGCTGAACCTCAGCGAGGAGCTGCGCGTCGTGCCGCGCTGGACGGACTCCACGAACATCGGCGGCTCGTCGTTCCTCGCGCACGTGCAGCACGCGCGGGCGGCGCTGGAGGCCGGGCTGTGCTCGGTGGCGCTGATCGCCTACGGCTCGACGCAGCGCTCGACGGGCCGCTCGAAGGCCAGCGTCCAGGAGATCTCGCCGTGGGAGGCGCCCTACCGGCCGTGGCTGCCGGTGACCGGCTACGCGCTCGCCGCCGCGCGGCACATGCACGAGTTCGGGACGACGCGCGAGCAGCTCGCCGAGGTCGCGGTGGCGGCGCGCGCGTGGGCGGCGCTGAACCCCGTCGCGTGGTCGCGCGACCCGCTGACGGTCGAGGACGTGCTGGCGGCGCCGATGGTCTGCGACCCGCTGGGCGTGCGCGACTGCTGCCTGGTGACCGACGGCGGCGGCGCGGTGGTGCTCGTGCGCGAGGGCGACGCGCCGGGCGTGCCGGTGCTCGGCTGCGGCCTGGCGCACACGCACCGCCACATCTCGGAGATGCCGTCGCTCGTCGAGACGTGTGCCGTGGAGTCGGGAGCGGCGGCGTTCGCGGAGGCGGGCCTGACGCCCGACGACGTCGACGTGCTCCAGCTCTACGACGCCTTCACGATCACGCCGATGCTGTTCCTGGAGGACCTGGGCTTCTGCGCGAAGGGCGAGGCGGGGGACTTCGTGAGCGGCGGGCGGATCGCCCCCGGCGGCGCGATGCCGGTCAACACCAACGGCGGCGGCCTGTCGTACTGCCACCCCGGGATGTACGGGATCTTCACGATCATCGAGGCCGTGCGGCAGCTGCGAGGTGAATGTGAGGACCGGCAGGTGCCGGACGCGCGCGTCGCTTTGGCGCATGGCAACGGTGGCGTGCTGTCGTCGGAGGCGACGATCATCCTCGGCACCTGATGCTCGCCGCCGCAGCCGCCGCAGCCCTCGCCCTCTCCCCCGCGCCCGGGACGCCTGACGCTTCGCCCAAGACGCAGATCAGCGTGCTCACCACGAGGTCGAAGATCGTCTCGGTGACCGTGGTCGGCGCGCGGTCCGGAGCGCACGCGGGCGGCCTTCGGCCCTACTCGGACGGCCGCGGCGCGAGCTTCGTGCCGCGCGAGGCGTTCGCCGAGGGCGAGCGCGTCGACGTCACCCTGCGGCTGCGCGGGCGCACGGCGCGGCGCTGGTCGTTCACCGTCGCGCGCCCGGGGACGACGCCGCCGGTGCTGAACTTTCCCATCACCGTGCGCAAGCGGGGCGGCGAGCGCGACGGCTCGATCTTCCTGACGCCGCTGCCCTCGCCCGTCGTCCATCCGGGCAGCACGCAGACGGTGACGATCAGCCCCGTCGGGCCGGGCGGCCCGATGATCGTCGACGCGCGCGGACGCCTCGTCTGGTTCCGGCAGCTCGCGCCGCCCGACGTCGCGGCGAACCTGCGCCTGCAGCGCCTCGACGGCCGGCCCGTCCTGACCTGGTGGCAGGGCCCGGTCACCGCGGCGGCCTTCGGGCTCGGCGAGGCCGTGATCGCCGACCGCGCGTACCGGACCCTGCGCAAGGTCCGCGCCGGCAACGGCTACGACATGGACATCCACGAGTTCACGCTCACGCCGCGGGGGACGGCGCTGTTCACGATCTACTCGCCCGTCGTGCACGACGGCACGCCGGTCCTCGACGCGATCGTCCAGGAGGTCGACGTCTTCACGGGACTCGTCGAGTGGGAGTGGCACGCGCTCGGCCACATCCCGCTGTCGGAGTCCTACGCGACGCCCGAGAACAGCGCGTCCAACGACGCCTTCCACTTCAACTCGATCCAGGACCTGCCCGGCGGGCGCGTGCTGATCTCCGCGCGCGACACGTCGGCGGTGTACCTCGTGAAGCGCGCCGGCGGGAAGGTCCTGTGGACGCTCGGCGGCAAGGCGAGCGACTTCAAGCTCGGCCCCGGCGCGCGCTTCTGGTTCCAGCACGACGCCCAGCTGCACGGCGACCGCCTGAGCGTCTTCGACGACGAGGCCGGGCCGCCCCAGAAGGCGCCCTCCTCGCGCGGGCTCGTGCTGAAGCTCGACACGCGCCGCAGGCGCGCGACCGTGGCGCGCTCGTACAAGCGACCGGAGCCGACGTCGGCGCAGAGCGAGGGCAGCGTGCAGCACCTGCCGGGCGGCGGCGTCTTCGTCGGCTTCGGCGCGGAACCGTGGTTCTCGCAGTTCACGTCCGCCGGCAAGCTCGTCTTCGACGCCCGCCTGCCGGCCGACGACGGCAGCTACCGCGTCTACCGCTTCCCCTGGCGCGCGACGCCACGCACCAAGCCGAAGGCGGTGTTGCGCGACGGCGCGGTGTTCGCGAGCTGGAACGGCGCGACGGAGGTCGCGCGCTGGCAGGTGCTTGCCGCCGGCAAGCCCGTCGCCTCCGCTTCAAGCTCCGGCTTCGAGACGCGCATCCCGGTGACGGGCGCCGGCCCCTTCACGGTCCGCGCGCTCGACGCCCGCGGACGCGTGCTCAGGACGAGCTGACGCGGTATACCTCCGGATTCATGGCCGTCCGCGTCGCCTGCCTCGTCGCCGCCCTCTGCGTGCTGGGCGCGGGCACGGCGCAGGCGGAGGCGCCGGTCTTCACGCCGCCGCTGAAGCTCCCGAACTCCAAGCCGCAGGGACCGCTGGCGGGCGGCGAGCCGTCCGTCGCCTACGACCCGACGGGCGACGGGCACGTCTACGCCGACGCGCCCGGCGGCTCCAACGCCGTGAGCTTCTGGGCCTCGAACGACGGCGGCGACACGTGGCCCATCGCCAAGGGGATCGGCTCGGCGGCCGGCGGGGGCGACACCGACGTCGAGGTCGCCTCGGACCACACCATCTACGTACCCGATCTCGAGATCCTCGCCAACGCGGTCTGCCGCTCGCACGACTTCGGCGTGACCTTCAGCGACGGCTGCGCCGAGGGCGAGGGCGAGGCGACCAACCAGACGGGGCCCGAGTCCGACCGCCCGTGGATGGCGCACGACCCGCGCAACCCGAAGGTCCTGTACTTCGTCTACCACGACCTGGGCGGCGGGACGCTCCTGGCCGAGCGCTCCGACGACGGAGGCTCGACCTGGGGGCCGTGCGGCTCGGTGCTCGAGCCCGGCAGCGACGCGCAGCTGAACTTCTCGCCCACCGGCGGCACCGGGCTCGGCAAGCCGGCGATCGCCGCCGACGGCACGATCTATGTCCCGTTCATCCTGCCGAGCTCGCGCAACACGCTGAACCCGTACGACCGCTTCTACATGGCGGTGGCGCGCGGCGGGTGCAACGCGACGACCGTCTGGCAGGACGTGACGGTCCACAGCGACCCGGGCGCCGACCTCTCGCACTTCTGGCCCAACGCCGCGGTCGACTCCGCGGGCACCGTCTACGCGGCGACGGCCGGCAAGGCGAGCGCGGCCGACCAGGGCTACGGGATGTACCTGTGGGTCTCCAAGGACGGCGCCAAAACGTGGTCGAAGGCGATCCGCGTCAACACGCCGGACCTCAAGACGAACGTCCTGCCCGCGCTCACGGGCGGCACCGCGGCCGGGCGCGTGGGCCTCGGCTGGTACGGCACGCCGACGACGACCCAGGCGACCGACACCACCAACCACTGGCGCTACTACGCCGCCGAGTCCTCGGACTTCGGCTCGCACTTCGTCCAGATCCCGCTGTCCGGCCCGGACGTGCACGTCGGCGCGATCTGCACGCTGGGCGTCCTGTGCACGGGCGGCCGCCAGCTCCTCGACTTCACCACCGCCGCGACGGAGCCCGTGAGCGGCTGCCCCGCCTACGTCTACGGCGCCGACAGCGCCGGCGCGGGCAGCGCCGCAGCGCCGTACTTCACGCGCCAGATCGGTGGCGCGTGCCTGGACGAGGAGAAGCCCTCGACCCCGTCCGCGGACCAGCCACCCGGCACGACGGCGGTCCCCCAGTCCCCGGCGACGCTGCCGTCGCTCGGCCTCTCGGCGCTCGGCAGCCGGTCGTGCCTCAGCCGCCGCGTGTTCCGGATCCGCCTGCGCGCGCCGGCCGGGCAGAAGCTGCGCCGCGCGACCGTCACCGTCGCCGGCAAGCGCGCGAAGGTCGCGAAACGCGGAGGGCGCCTGACCGCGAGGATCGACCTGCGCCGGCTGCGCAAGGGCAGCTTCGAGGTGCGCGTCTCGGCGATCACCAGGTCCGGGCGGCGCGTCAGCGAGCGGCGCCGCTACCGGACCTGCACGCCGAAGAAGCGGCCCTAGACGATCCGCTCGCCCGGGAAGACGAGGCCGAAGCGCTCGGCGAGCTCGGGCACGGTCTCGGGGCGCATCTCGAGCCCGTAGCGGGCGTTCAGCGCGTCCAGCGTCTCCGGCTCGACGTTCGCGACGCCGCCCATGTCGGAGAGCTCGGCGAAGAAGTCCTCGAACCCGGCCGGGGCGATGATCTCGAGGACGTAGCAGGGCTCGTCGCCCGCGTTCCAGAACGTGTGCCACTGGTTGCGGGGCTTGAAGACGAGGTCGCCCGGACCGGCCTCGACCACCTCGTCGCCGAGCAGCGCGCCCATGCGGCCGGAGACGACGTAGCTGTACTCGTCCTCGCGGGTGTGGCGGTGCAGCGGCGCGGCGAGGGCCCGCGGGCCCATCGGGTGCTCGACGAGCGAGAAGCCCTCGTTCGTCTCATCGCCGTCGATCATGAAACGAACGCCGATGCTGCCGAGGAAGCCGGCCTTGCCGTCCTTCGGGCCGACGATCTTCGCCGTGGTCGTGGTGGGGGTCATTGCCGTCGCACTCCTTTGGTCGGACAGTAGTGTCGTGTGAAAGCATAGACACGGCCCGCCGGCCGTGTCAATATCATCGGACACGCATGACCGTTCAAAAACGCCCCTACCGCATGAAGCGCCGCGCCGAGCTCGAGGAGCAGACGCGCCGGCGCATCACCGAGAGCGCCATGGAGCTGCACGGGACGCTCGGCCCCGCCCGGACGTCGATGAAGGCGGTGGCCGAGCACGCGGGCGTCACGCGGTCGACCCTGTACCGCCACTTCCCCGACGACGAGGCGCTCTTCGACGCGTGCTCGTCGCACTGGCGGGCGCTCAACCCGCTGCCCGACCTCGCGCGCTGGGCCGCGATCGACGACCCCGACGAGCGCTTCCGCTCGGCGCTGACCGAGCTCTACGCGTTCTACCGCCGCACCGAGCGCATGACCGGGAACCTCCTGCGCGACGCCCCCTCCGTGCCGACGGTCGCCCGGGGAAAG
>JADMIO011081531.1_pt1 | contig 13172 bp, 11 predicted proteins | sample 8958161 | NCBI WGS metagenome assembly JADMIO01 (sample SAMN16585339, study PRJNA669376) | soil metagenome | isolation source: Crop rotation soil | place: USA: Cullars Rotation, Alabama | collected 2011 | reverse complement strand
CCGCCGGCATCCTCGATTCGGGACGCGCCCTGACCAACGCAGCTCACGCCGGAGCCATCGTAGGCGGCATTGGAGTAACCCTCGCCCATTCTCCGGCTACTCGAATCCTTTTTGCGGTCGTCATCGTATGCTGGCTGATCGAGTGCTGGCTGGCAGTCCGCGTAGCTATCGATGCCTCGGTATTTCGGACGCTCGCCGCCGAATCAGAGGGTGGAAGGAGGCTCGACGCTTTGCTCACTCGATGGGCCCTACGGAAGAACTTGAACGAAAGAAGCATCGCCGAACGGTCTCGGGCCGCAATCCGTCTGTGGAGGCTTCAAATTGGCGGGCTAGGGGTCGAACTCGTCGTTCTGATGATTGGTGTCATCGTCGAGGCGTTACGTTTCTGATGCTGGAATCGATTGTCTGCAATCTCGTGACGGGTGGCGCTGGGCTCCTGACTGGAGCGCAAGCTCGATGGGTGGGGTGCGGACCTGATGAGACTCAGCGCATCTACTTCGCCAACCATACGAGCCACGCCGATTTCATCCTGCTATGGTCCGTGCTGCCTCCCAGACTGCGGCGGAATACGCGCCCGGTTGCAGCCGGTGACTACTGGACAAAAGGAAAGATTCGCTCGTACATGATCCATCGCGTTTTTCGCGGAGTTTTAGTCGATCGTGGACGGCTTGACCGGTCTGCCAATCCAATTCAACCGATGCTCACAGGTCTCGACGAGGGAGCGTCTCTAATCCTGTTTCCTGAGGGCACTCGGGGAACGGGAGACGATGTGCAGCCGTTCAAAAGCGGGATCTTTCATTTGGCCGAAGAAAGACCCAATGTGGATTTGGTCCCTGTGTGGATGGACAACTGCTATCGGATCATGCCCAAGGGCTCTCTATTCCCGCTTCCGCTTCTGTGTTCCGTCGCGTTCGGTGCGCCTACCCGGCTTCGAGCAGATGAACCCAAAGGCGTCTTTCTCGACCGTCTGCGTCAATCCTTGATCGAGATGAGGCGCGAATGACGATTCATCGGGAAGGCGTCATCGTTTTTTGCGGCATTGTCGGCGCGCTGGTCGTCGCAAGTCTGGTAGCTTTCATCCTCAGCAAAAAGCTCCGTGGCGAGAAGGCGCGGCCGGTTCTCGAGAACCTGAACGCCCGGATCAAAGCATGGTGGGTGATGGTGTTTCTGTTGGGCGGAGCGCTGGTGCTTGGCCGCAATGCGATGATCATTCTCTTCGCCTTCGTTTCGTTTGTGGCGCTACGCGAATTTATTACACTGACTCCTACACGCCAGGCCGATCACAGCGCTTTGCTCATGAGTTTCTTCATGGCGCTCCCTATGCAATATGGCCTGATTTGGATCGACTGGTACGGCCTCTTTGCGGTTCTGATTCCGGTTTACGGCTTTCTCATTCTGCCCATCGCTTCTGTGTTGTTCGCGGATTCCAAGAACTTCCTAGCGCGGACCTCGGAGACACAGTGGGGGTTGATGATCACGGTCTATTGCATCTCGCATGTCCCTGCCCTCTTGACTCTCGATATTCCGGGATACAAAGGACGCGATGCGCTGCTTGTCGTATTTCTGTTGGTCGTGGTGCAATCGAGCGACGTACTTCAATACGTCTGGGGAAAATTATTCGGCCGCCACAAGATTGCACCGGAAGTCTCTCCTTCCAAAACGGTGGAGGGGTTTGTCGGCGGCGTCGCGTCGGCAACGCTCCTGGGAATGAGCCTTTGGAAGATCACTCCGTTCACTCCCTTGCAGGCGGCAGGGATGGCCTTAATCATTACCTTCATGGGATTTCTTGGGGGACTGGTGATGTCGGCGATCAAACGCGATCGCGGTGTTAAAGATTGGGGCAACCTCATCGAAGGACACGGCGGAATGCTCGACCGCGTCGATTCCGTGGCTTTTTCAGCCCCGATCTTCTTTCATCTGACCCGCTATTTCTTCAGCCTGACCTAAGCCAGCGGAATCTTCATCGTTTTCTGGATGTAGTTCGCCGTGATCCGAGCGCTTTCCTTGGGAGGCCGCCAAGGCGACGTATCCAGCTCGACTACCAGGAAGCCACGCCAATTGATGCTGTCGAGATGAGTCTTCAGCGCCGGGAAATCCACGCCACCGTTACCGAGCGGAAAGAAGTACGGATCCTTCATCTGATCCACTTGCCTGCTCGGAACGTTCTTCGTTCCGCCCCGATCTTCGGGCTTCGTATCCTTAAGGTGGAATTCGACGACGCGATGTCCCAGTTTTTTGGCGAGCGCGATCGGATCCATACCCGCCATCGTAATGTGACCCGTATCGAGAACGAACCCCACATGCTTGGGGTCGGTGTTCGCCATGATGTATTCGACCTCATGCTGATTCTGAAGCTGGCTGCCCAGATGAGCGTGGACTCCGAATTTCATCCCTTCCTCTTCGACGATCCGCTTACCTAACTGTTGAAGCGTTTCGGCCATCTGCTTCAGGTCTTCTTCGGTAGTGCCCTCAGGACGGCGCGTTCCCATGTTCGTCTTTTGGTGATCCGATCCGAACTTCTTGCTAAAGCGGACGACCCCAAGATGGTTTTCGATCACAGCCTGGCGGCGGGCCGGATCTTCGAAGTGAGTGTCGCCGCCGCGCTTGCCTCCCGTGAAAGCGCAGACTCCGACGCCTATTTCATCGAGGCGCTTCTTTAGCTCGGAGGCCTTGTCGGGATAGTAATCGCCTAGCGATGCGGCAAAATGTTCGACCCAGCGAAAGCCGACTTCATGCGCTTCGCTAAATCCAATGAAGGGGTCGCCTTCCCATCCGCCTCGGGTGTTGGACGTGTATCCAATCTTATAGCGTGAGGGTTCCGCGCCAAATAACTTCGCGATTGCCAATGCGCCGGTCGACGCCAGAAAGTCTCTACGGTTCATGAGAATGCCTCCCTGCACTGGGAATCTTACACAATTTCGCGGGCTGTGACACTCCACAAAGCGCCACAACGTGGCGACTGGGAGCCGGGAAGCGACATTATTCTGAACTTGCCATGAAATACTTAATGCTCTTGTCCACGCTGATGTTGTCGATCGGGTCTGCCCGTGCAGCCGAAAAGATTACCTGGCACGAATTCCAAGTCGGCGTCAGCGATCAACTGAACGGTCGAAAGGATATAGACGTATTCACCAAAGATGGACGGAAGCATCGGGCCGAATGGCTGCGCATCGAAGACGATTCGCTGGAGCTTTACGACAAAGATAACAAAATGTCCTCGTTGCCACGCGCATCGGTAAAGCGCATCAAAGTCCCTCGTAACAAGACGAGCTACATTCCACGGATCACCCGAAACTTCCAAATGACGATGTTTGGCGTCGCCTTACTTTGTTGGGATTCCTGCAATGCGGCAACTGTGACGGTCGCCTTCGTTGCTCTGGCCCCCATAACAGTACCACTCGGAGCTTTCACAGTTGCAACGGCCCCGGTTTATCTCGCACTACAAGGAATATCGTCTCTCAAACCGAAGAAGGCGTACGAGATCGTTCAATAGCTATTTCGTCGCAGCCGGCGGAGGACCTGGCCGAGTCGCCTGACGGGCGACCAACTGCCATCCCTGGTTGCCTTTGATCCACACATGCAGCACGCTCAGAGGCGATGGTTTTTCGGCATTGGTCTCGTTCCGCAGATCGATCGTGAGTCTCATGATCACGGTATTTCCGTGCGCGTGGACAATCGGCTCAGCGAGATCGAACCGGACGTACTTCGGTCCATCCGCGACTGCTTTCAGGAAGACAGCCTTGTCTTGCGTCTTTCCGTCGGAATGCGTATAAACAAGATCGTCGTGAACAAGCTTGCCCAGCGCAGCCATATCTTTCTTAAGGAAGGCTTGCTTGAAAGATTCCATGGCGGCCATGGCATCCTTCTCGCCGCGCGTGTCGACTGCCGCAAATGCCACACCTGCAGCCAAGGGGAAAATCATTCGTCTGGTCATCACGACCTCCTCACCAGTGAGATCTTCCCACAAATCGCAGCGATCTGCACTTTGGCCCTAATCTTGCTCGGATAGATGTGAAGAGTTGAGCTTGGTAGAATATAGGTGTCGCCACGTCCGCACACCGGCCTCGCTCCGCCACAATCCACACAGAAATGAAGCAATTTTATGTTGATCCGGCTGGGCTACGACATTCAATTCGACGTTCCGACTGACACTGCCTTTCTCGGAATGGTAAACGTTCATCCGTCGCGCGAGCAAGATCTGCGTGAGCCGGATGAAGTAACCGTGGAGCCGTCCACGGCTGTCAGCAGCTATATCGATTCCTTTGGGAACAGGTGCACGCGATTCCTGGCTTCGAAGGGGCCGGTCCGCCTTTCTAATTCGACACTGATCGAAGATTCGGGTGAGCCCGATGCGGTGAATCCATCCGCGCGGGAAGTACATATCGAAGATCTTCCCAAGGACATCCTGGTTTATCTTTTGAGCAGCCGTTATTGCGAGGTGGACCTGCTCTCGAGCACGGCGCTCCAGCTTTTCGGAGGGATCCCAAACGGCTGGGCGCGGGTACAGGCGGTTTGCGACTGGGTCCACAATCACGTCACATTCGGATACCCGCACGCCCGGTCGACTCGGACAGCGCTCGAGGTTTTTCACGAGCGCGTGGGCGTCTGCCGCGATTTTCAACATCTGGCGGTGACGCTGTGCCGATCCCTCAATATTCCAGCTCGCTATGCGACCGGGTATCTTGGCGATATCGGCATACCTCCGCAGCCCTGTCCCATGGATTTCAGCGCATGGTTCGAAGTCTACCTGGAGAATCGCTGGTGGACTTTCGATGCGCGTCACAACACGCCGAGAATTGGGCGCGTTCTGATGGCGGTAGGGCGCGATGCCGCGGATGTCGCGATCACGACTTCCTTCGGAGCGGCTTACTTAAAGAAATTTCAAGTAGTGACGGACGAAGTAGTCGCAAAGGCAACGGCGCTGACGGTTTAGTCGAGCGGTTCCATCTCGACGCCAACCTTGAGCTCATGATCGCGCCCGCCAAGGATGATTCCACGTACCGGGCTCACGTCGCCGTAGTCACGGCCCCAGGCCAGGGTGACGTGACCGTCTCCCGGAACCACATTGTTAGTCGGATCCACGTCCAGCCAGCCCGTACCCGGACAATACACCGAAACCCAGGCATGAGAGGCATCTGCTCCGATCAATCGAGGACGGCCCGGCGGCGGGTAAGTGCGTAAATATCCGCTTACGTATCTGGCGGGCAGGCCCAGCGACCGTAAGCAGGTGATTTGCACCTGTGCGAAATCCTGGCAGACTCCCTTCCTCAGCCGTAGCACTTCCTCGGGCGACGTCCTCACATTGGTCGCTTTGGAATCGAACCGGAATTCCGTAAAAATCCGATTCGTCAGATCGAGGAGCGCTTCGGACAAGGGCCTGCCCGGTGGAAATGACAGTTGGGCGTACTCGGCAAACAAAGCGTTCGGTTTGATGCGAGGCGACTCGAACACGTACTGATAAGCATCCAGCCCTTCGGGACTGAGATCCGCAGGCATAGCCCGCACCACTTCTTCCCAAGGAGGTGATTGCGCAGGCCAAGGTGATGCCGCTCCGTCTACGACCACGCGCGATTGGGCTTCGATCATTAGCTCTTCATGAGGTTCGTCGATGGTGAAATAGGTAACGCGGTTTCCAAAGAAATCGTCGCGCTCACGCAGGTCAATCGGAACCGGAGTTACCAGCAACTCATGAGAAGCACAGAGTTGGTGCGGCCGCGTTCGGGGAATGAGGTACGCCACATGATCCCCAAAGGAAACGGGGTGCTTGTAGGTGTACGTCGTCTTATGAATGATTCGGTAGGTCATCCACCCAAGTTGATCGGATAAGTGCGCGCGTGATTGAAGTAAGTCAGCGAAATATTGTCCGCCCACGACGGCAAAAGATCCTGAACAAAGCTAAGAGATCGATCGAGCTGTAAAACGTCATCCGAATCGGAGATCTTCCGGCCGCTACCCGGGAGTGGAAAGTCGACGCGCCCCAGGTCAAGGTCCCGAACCAGCTTCAAGGCGCGAAGAATCGCTTCCAGATCGTTGGGTGTGTGGCGCGGCAGCTTTCGGTAAAGATCGGCCAGGTGCGACACCTGAAAATTCAGCGACCGGGGATTGGTTTCATCCGCCATCAGGACATCCAATACCGCCAGCGGCTGCAGCGTGGTGAAGTATCGCGAGCGGTAGGTCATGGAGCTATCGGCGACTTCGAGCAGATACTCCAGCAGCGGCCAGCTATCCTCGTCCAGATTGCTTCCAGTCAACTCACGAAGCTGTCTGACCGAATACATGGCGCGCTCCAGCCGGCGACCGAGGCTCATGAAAAGCCAGCCATGGCCGCGCGTAATATTTTCACGCTCCAGACCGGAAAATGCAGAGAGCTGTTCCAAACATCCACTCAGCACCGCGGAGTACTCGATGAACAGCATGTACTCTTCCGTATGCGCCGAGTCAGCGAGATTCACTACCAGTCGCGACATGTCCGCCGAAAGGCGCTCTCGCAGATTCCCGCCGACGCGCTGCACTTCCGCCAGGCAGGATGCCAGACTATCCGGACGTTCGACGTTCGACATGAGCGATACAAGCTCGTCTTCCAAATCCCGCGCTGTCGCCGGACGATCCTCCGGGAGAATACTCTCGTCGGAATCGAAACAACCGTGGAGACGGAAGAGACACTTGAGTTCCACGGCGCTCGCGCGCCGTACACGCGACATCAGACAGCGCAGAAGCCGTGCGATGCATTCTGCTCTCTCAGCGTAGCGGCCGAGCCAGAAAAGATGGTCGGCGGCGCGGCTGGGCAAGTCGCTATGGGCGTGTTGGAGTTGGACCGCCTGGTTCCGCGGGCGGAGCATGCTGAACGTATCTACCGCTTCGTCCCAAAGGACCCACGCGTCTTTGCTACGTCCACCGCGCTGCATGGACACCACTGGCCCGTCGGCGCCGGCAACACGAACCAAACCACCCGGCATCGCGACCCATCCTGCGTTGGTATTCAACACGAAAGCGCGCAATACAAGACTTCGGGAGTAGAGCCGGCCACGATCCCACACCGGAGCGGTAGAAAGCGCCACCTGTTCCTGCGCGACATACTCATAGGGGCGCGACCGCAGCTGATCGCCGAACCGCTGACGTTCCGCCTTCGCGAGACCGGCCCCGAAGATAGGCTCCATGCCGCGCAACGGAAACGCCGGCTTCACTACCACTTCGTCCAAATGCTTCAGGACCCAGTCGAGAGCGTAGTCCTGCCCGCACCACCAGGTCGCCACCGAAGGCAGCTTGAGCGGCTCTCCCAACAGTTTTCTGCAGAGACCCGGAAGAAACGGCATGATCGCCGCCGTCTCAATGACGCCGCTCCCGAGCGCGTTCGCGACCACAACATTCCCGGCATTGATCGCGTCGACAAGCCCCGCAACCCCGAGGAGTGAATCGCCTCGCAGTTCTACCGGATCGCAAAAGGCGTCATCCACGCGACGCAGGATAACGTGGACGCTTTCCAGTCCTTCCACCGTTTTGAGATAGACCTTGCGATCGCGCACCGTCAGGTCCGAACCTTCGGCCAAGGTAAATCCCAGATAACGCGCTAGGTAGGAATGCTCGAAATAAGTCTCGTTGAAAGGTCCAGGCGTCAGCAGCACGACTCGTGGATTGTCGGATCTCGCCAGGCTCAGCAAGGATTCGCGCTGTGTCCGGAAGAAGGACGCCAGCCTCCGCACGTTGGCGCTCTTGAATGCATCCGGCAAAACGTCCGACACAATTGTGCGATTTTCCAGCGCATATCCGGATCCCGAGGGTGACTGGGTACGGTCGGCCAGAACCCACCAACGGCCATCAGGTGAACGCGCAAGATCCACTGCCAGCACATGGAGGTAGGAACGTTTCGGGACATCGATTCCGGCAAGAGGCCGCAGAAACGCGGGATTCGCGAAAAGAAGAGCCGCGGGCAGATCGCCGTTCTTTACGAGCTGACGCGGCCCGTAAATATCTTCCAGCAGCACGTTGAGTAGCTGCGCGCGTTGAACAATGCCTGCTTCGATGGCTCGCCACTCGTCCGGCGCGATCAGTAACGGAATCGGATCGATCGATAGCGGTCTGCTGGCGCCTTGAGAATCGGTGTAGACGTTGTAGGTGACGCCGTTTTCCCGAATCCGGCGTTCGGCCCTTTCCCAACGACGCGCCAGTTCCTCGGCTCCGATCGCTTGCAGGGATTCAATAAATTTCGCCCAGTGCGGACGGGGTGTCACGCCGTCGCTAGCTAGTTCGTTATAGACGGACGGATCGGGCAACGGGATTTGAAGCAGGTCAGCGATCATGGCTGGCTCTTATGCCGGCTTAAGTCCCGTAAGTTTCATTGATTCATCAAAAGCGGCTTGCTTTTGATGATAACAGCCCGGTGGTCTTGTCCGGCGCCGGACGCTCGGCTTGGCGGGCGGGCCAGCGTAAATCGAGTGTCATTGGGAATTCGGCATTTTTCTCTTCGGGCGGGACTTCGATAGGGCCAGCAGTGTGACCGATCGCGCTGAATCGCGCCAGACGCCGGCTCTCCGCTTCATTCGCATTGACGGGAAATTGTTCGTTCGCTCTCCCGCCAGGGTGAGCGACATGATAGGTGCACCCTCCAATGGCGCGATTGGACCAGGTATCGACGATGTCGAAAATCAGCGGCGTGTGGACCGGAATGGTCGGATGCAGACAGGATGGCGGTTGCCAGGCGCGATACCGGACTCCGGCCACATACTCGCCTTCTTTCTCTCCGGTATGCAGCGGGACTCGCCGGCCATTACAAAGCAGTACAAAGCGGGAATCCGCCAGTCCACTGATCTTGACTTGCAGACGTTCCACGGACGAGTCGACATTGCGGACAGTCGCCCCTGCGATCGATTCCTCGCCCATCACATGCCATGGCTCCAAAGCTTGACGCAGCTCGAGATGCATGCCTCGCTGGTCGATTGCGCCGATGAGCGGAAATCGAAATTCAAAGTGGGGCGCGAACCATTCCTTTTGAAAAGCGAAGCCCGCTTTCATCAAGTCTTCCAGAACATCTTCCCAGTCGAGTTGAACGAAGTGCGGCAGCATGAAGCGTTCATGCAAGGCTGTCCCCCAATTGACCAGCTTCTGTTTGTAGGGAGTTCGCCAGAACGCGGCGATCAGAGCTCGCACGACAAGCTGCTGGGCGAGACTCATGCGCCAATGCGGCGGCATCTCGAAGGCGCGCATCTCGACGAGTCCCAGGCGCTGCGAGGCGGAATCGGGCGGATACAGCTTGTCGATGCAAATCTCGGCGCGGTGCGTGTTGCCTGTGAGATCCACCAACAGATTCCGGAAAACCCGGTCGACCAGCCACGGCTGAATTTTTCGCGTTCCAGGATCCGGTATTTCGCTGAACGCGATCTCCAGCTCGTACAAAGAATCGGTGCGCGCTTCATCGACCCGCGGATGCTGGCTGGTGGGCCCGATAAAAAGACCCGAAAACAGATACGACAACGACGGATGATTTTGCCAGTACCCAACCAGACTTCGCAACAGATCCGGGCGCCGCAGGAACGGACTATCCTCGGGTGTCGCCGCGCCCACTACCACGTGATTCCCGCCGCCAGTACCCGTATGCTTGCCGTCGATCAGAAACTTTTCCGCGGTCAGCCGGGATTGGTGCGCGAGTTCGTAAACCTGACGCGTATTCTCTACCAGTTCCTCCCACGATCCGGCTGCCTGTATGTTCACTTCGAGAACGCCTGGATCGGGCGTCACTTTGAGCACCGAAATACGTGGATCGTAAGGTGGAGTGTAACCCTCGATGATAACCGGCATCTCGAGGTGAGCTGCGGTATCTTCAATCGCAGCGATCAGGTCGAGGTAATCGGCCAGGAATTCCACTGGCGGCATGAAGATGTAGAGCTTGCCGTTGCGCGGCTGAATACAGATCGCCGGACGCGAGATCCACTTTGTCGGCTCGCCAGGTTTAACTTCCTTGGCTGGTTCCGGCTTATCATCGGACGGCGCCGCTCCAAAAAGATCGGAACGCCGGGGAGGTCGAGCCGGAAGTTTATCGCGATCTTGAAACGGATCGGGATCGAAGCTCCATTCCGTATCCTCCGGCTTCGTCCAGGGGAGCGAGTCGAGCGGCAAACGATAACCCATCGCCGAATCGCCGGGGATCAGGAACAGGTGTTCCGACCGGACAAACCAGGGATGGCTGGTCCATCGCGGACCACCTGACTTAACCGGAATGCGCCGTAGCGGGAGCATGTATCCAACTGCGGCGCCCACTCCTTGCTCAAAGACTCGAGCCAGTTGCGAGCGCTCAATCGGATCTTTCAGTTTCGAATCGAAAGGATCCACGTTCCCGGGGAGTTTGCGCTCCCTCCACAGGTAATAAAAGACATCTTCGTGGGCGGGTGTGATGAAAGCAGAGTTGACCTGAAGCCGACGGGTAAGGGCCTCCAGAAACCGCTTGGCGGTTTCAACTGTGTATCCGTAATCCTTGTTCTCGTCAGCGAACAGAGCGGGGTTTTCCCAGATGGGAGCGCCGTCCTTGCGCCAGTAACAGCCCAAAGCCCATCGCGGCAATAACTCGCCGGGATACCATTTCCCTTGTCCGAAATGCAGCAGCGCGCCTTTGGTAAAACGATCGCGCATCTTGAGGAACAAGTCCACAGCGAGCTTTCGTTTCTTAGGCCCGAGCGCGGCGGTCGTCCATTCGGCTCCATCCACATCGTCAACCGATACGAAGGTCGGCTCGCCACCCATCGTGAGCCTCACGTCACCGGCACGCAGCGCCCCCTCCACCTTGTGCCCCAGCGCGGAAATGTCATTCCATTGCGAATCGCTGTAAGGTTTGGTGACGCGTGGCGATTCAAAGATACGGCGCACAGACATCTCATGACGGAAGTCCGTCTTACACGGATCGAGTAGTCCGGAGATTGGCGCAGCGCTGCTCGCGTCGGGCGTGCACGCCAATGGAATATGACCTTCCCCGGCGAGCATTCCAGACGTCGGGTCAAGGCCGATCCAGCCCGCGCCGGGAAGGTAGACTTCTGCCCAAGCATGCAAGTCGGTGAAATCGGCCGATGGCCCCGCAGGCCCTTCCAGCGGCTTTACATCGGCCGTAAGTTGAATCAAGTAACCCGAGACGAAGCGCGCAGCCAGTCCCAAATTCCGTAGGATCTGCACCAGCAACCAGGCGGAATCGCGACACGAGCCGGTAGCGAGAGTCAGCGTCTGTTCGCAAGTTTGAACGCCCGGCTCCATACGGATGACGTATCCGATTTTGTCCTTCAGCCGCTGGTTCAGTGTCACCAGAAAATCGATCGTGCGAACTTTGTTGCGCGGGGTCTGGCTCAAGAACGAGGTCAGCGCCGGTCCCGGAGTCTCCAGTTCGAGAAAGGGACGCAGCTCACGGGCCAGGTCGGCGTCGTAAGCGAAAGGATACTCTTCCGCATATGGCTCAAGGAAGAAATCGAATGGGTTGAAAACCGCCATCTCCGCGACGAGGTCGACTTCAACCAGAAACTTATCCGTCGTCTCGGGAAAAACAAGGCGCGCGAGATAGTTTGCCTGAGGGTCCTGCTGCCAGTTGATGAAGTGAATTTTCGGCTCGATCTTGATCGAGTAGCTCAAAATCCGGTTGCGTGAATGCGGGGCCGGGCGCAGCCTTACGATCTGCGGACCGAGTTTGATCGGCCGATCATAAAAGTAGTGAGTCTTATGATTCAGCGCTACGTGAATCGCCATAAAGGATTTGCGTTTTACCGGCTCACGACGCGGGGAAGCGACGGCTTAACTGGAGGTTAGCACGGATTGGCGCCCCGAACAGGTGTCGTACCATAAGCTATGGCGGGCGCGGGCAAAGAGGTTTTGGTCGTTTATAGAAAAGCTTCAGAAGCAGAGCCTTATGCTTGTGCTGTAGAAGCAGTTGGCTTGCGTCCGGTGCTCGCAGAGGCAAAGCCAGGACTCAAGATCGGCGATTGCGCAGGACTAGTGCTCACCGGAGGAAGCGATGTAAATCCGGTCCTCTACCGGGAACCTGTAGATCCGAAAACTCAGCCTCCGGATGACGAGCGCGATGCGTCCGAATCGGCCCTCATCGACGAGGCGCTTAGTAAAGATCTTCCGCTCCTGGCGATCTGCCGGGGGATGCAGTTGCTCAACGTCAAGCTTGGCGGAAGTCTCATCCAGCACCTGCCTACTTCAGAACACCATGTCGTCAAGACCCCCGAGGACAAAGGAAAGCCCGCTCACTCGGTTGTGGTAGAAACGGGAACCCTTCTCGCGGAAATCACGAATCGAGAGAGCCTGCAGGTCAACTCCCGCCATCATCAGGCGGTGGCGAAGCTTGGAAACGGCTTGCGCGTCTGTGCGCGCGATCCGGAAGACAATACGGTGGAGGCCGTCGACCTGCCGGGCAAGCGGTATGTGCTCGCGGTCCAGTGGCACCCGGAGAATCAGGCGCCGAATGATCCAGAGCAGCGCCGGCTTTTTGAAAGCTTCGCCGACGCGCTCTGATCGAGACTTCCTTAGAATTTAGATCGAAGCAGGAGCTGCCCCTGCCGCGGATTGCCACCCAGGTTGGTCGGGTTGTCGATAACCGACGCGTTGCCCGGCGACTGTGAGTTGATCCATCCGAATCCGCCTCGCGCGAAACCGCCCGTGACGATCTGCGCGCCCTGAGGATTCGTCGAGACAGGATCTGCCATCTGCGCCCGGTTGAACACATTGAACAACTCCGCGCGGATTTCGAGCGACATGCCTTCTCGCCAGAAGTCGAAGACACGGCCGATGCCGATCCGCTCCTGCGGATGGCGCTGGAAGCGATAGTCGTTATAGAAGGCTGCGCCATCGCCCCAAGTTCCCTGCGCCGGATCCTGCCACGCCGCCTTGTTTAAGACGAAGTCCTTGTCAGGATCGATGCAGTGACAATCGAGGTCCTTCAGGAACAGAGGCACGCCGGGGATTCGATTCTGCCGGGTGCTCTGGAAGACATATTGATTCAGGTTGTTGTTGGCGCCCGGCGTTTGGATGGGAAGTCCGCTGGCGTAGCGGAAATAACTTCCAATCGTCCAGTTCCGGGAGACAGCGCGGAGCACTTTGCTGCTGCCCAGAGCAGGTGTCGCATAGGAAAGACCGATCGCGGTAACTTTCCAGCACATTGGGATCCTAAGCTTAGAATTCCACGTGGACAAGTTGTCGCG
>JADMIO011421332.1_pt1 | contig 13173 bp, 13 predicted proteins | sample 8958161 | NCBI WGS metagenome assembly JADMIO01 (sample SAMN16585339, study PRJNA669376) | soil metagenome | isolation source: Crop rotation soil | place: USA: Cullars Rotation, Alabama | collected 2011 | reverse complement strand
CTTCCGATCTGATCGTCGACGGCCTGACGTTTGGCCAGTCGACAGGGCGTCCGGTCGCGGTGTCGATCAGATTCGCGGCGAGAAACGGAAACTCGGCCTGGGCGGCGCGTGCCTTGAGCGCTCCACGTGGATCGTCGGCTGGCTGCTGCGGCGTGGACGTGGGACCGACCGGCCCGAAGTCGAAGTCGTGATTGCCGATGGCTGCGGCTGCGTAGCCGAGCGCGTTGTATGCGGTAATCACCGAGGCGCCCTCGTTGAGGTTGGACTCGAGCGTTCCCTGGAACATGTCGCCGGCGTCGATCAGCAGCACCGCCCCGCCGTCGCGCGCCCGGGCGGCGCGCAGATTGGCGACGTAGCCGCCGAGCAGCGCCAGACCTCCGCGGTCTCCGCGCTGGAGGATGCCGCCATGCAGATCGTTCGTGCCGACGATCGAAAGAGTAATAGTGGGTGCGGCCGGAGCGACGATCGGCCGCGATCCAGGGCCTGCGCAGGAGAGTGCCGCAAGTGCGGCGAAGACGACGAGGCCCGGGCGGGGCATCGTGGACACGATACTCGATCCGCCCGCCGGCTTGCCTATCGAGCGGCCTTCAACAGGAACGCCCGGCGCCGGTCGACGAAGCTCTTCAGGCTCTCGTCACCGCGATCGACTGCTGACGTGAACGCGGCGGTCGTATAGAGCTTCCGGCTGTCGGCTTTCACGTCCGCGGCGATCACCGACTGGTACTGTTTGATCAACGGCTCCAGCGTGCGCCAGTCTAGCCACTTGTCGGCGATCTCCCGCACGTATCCGAGATACTTCGTTCGCAGCGCCGGGACGGCGAGCAGCTTCGACCGCAACGGCTTGCTCATGTCGTCGAGTCCCACGAGCGGGTCGAGCTCGGCCCCTGCCTGACCGAACGTCGTCGGGAACTGGAATCCCGGTGGGAGCTGGATTCCCGGTGGCAGCTGAAATCCTCCGCGTCCTCCTGGTGGGCCCCCGGGGCCGCCTCCCGGGCCGCCGCCTTCTTCCTCGAGCCCTTCGTTCATGTCATGGGGCAGCACGTGTACGCGACCCTGGCCGTCGAGATAGATGTTGTAGTCGCTCGCGCGCGTCCAATAGCCGTCGGTGTTGACGAGCGCGACTTCAATCGCCAGGAATTTCAGCGCGCCATCGATGTCGAGGAGCGGGGAGAGCGCGGCTTCAAGACGATCCGGAGGAGTCTGGTTCAGCACACGGAACATCTCGATCAGCCGCCGCCACGATTGCTGATCGTCGCGTGACTTGATGTCGTAGATCCCGCGGTAGGCGTCGGCAGTCTCGCCGAGATAGGTCATGCCGCCACGACCAATAGGGCTCCCGGGAACCTTCCAGCGGGCGCCGCCTTTGTCCTTGAACCGGTCGCGCACGAAATCGGAATTGAACTGTTCGGCGTTGAGATAGACGCCCCAGCTCTCGCCGTTGATGACGACGCGGACGTAGTTGATTCTGGCGGCCGGCACGTACTGGCGCGCGATGTGGCTGTAGAGGAGAGCGCGGACGAATGTCGGGTCGCTGTTGGCGTTCAGCAGGTTCAACGTCCGGAACCCCATCAGCCGCTGGTTGTCGTCCGCAAAGTCGATCGAGACGTTCAGCGACCGTTTCGAGCCTTCCGATACGAAGGCGAACGAGGACATGCCGCGGAAGCGCACCCCGACGTCGCGATACTGACGGCCATCAACGGTGAGCAGCGCCGGCACATCGACGTCGGAGTTGTAGAAGTCCGAGAGCTCCTTTTCCCAGTCGGCGTTCTCGAACTGCAGGAACAGTGTCCGCAGGACACTGGTGTCGTAGAACGGCTCGTCGCGGTACGTTCGGACTGCGTCGGCTGCGAGACGCGGGCCCGGTGAGCTGGGCGCGAAGCCGCGGCCGCCCGGCGGGGGCATTCCCGGAGGAGGGCCGCCAGGGCCGGACGGACCTGCAATCCGGCCGATGACCGCCGCCAGACCGGTTGGCGGCTGTTTGGCCAGCCATGCGCGCGCGTCCTGCCGCTCGGCGTTTTCGAGGCGCCCGTTCTTCGACGCATCGAACTGCGCCAGGATCTGCCGCTCCCGGAACATCGCATCGAGATCGATCGGTCCCGCGGGGAAACCACCGGGCGGTCCCGGCGGGGGAAACTGATTCTGCGCGTGCGGGACGCCTGCCAGAGCAGCCATTAGGCCGAGCAAAGTGCCCGTGGAGATGAAAAGACGGCGCATGAGGTCGAGCTTAGCACCTAGAATGATCCGGCGTTATGGGAAAAAAGGATGCGCGGGTCGACGCTTACATTGCGAAGTCACCGGATTTCGCGAAGCCGATACTCACCTATCTTCGTGAGGTGATTCACGAAGGCTGCCCGGACGTTGTCGAGACGATCAAATGGAGCACGCCGACATTCGATCACCAGGGGATCATGGCCGGCATTGCCGCCTTCAAGCAGCACTGCACGCTCGGGTTCTGGAAGGCGCCGCTGCTGAAGCTCGATGGCAAGCCGGTCAGCAAGGAGATGGAGTCGGGTGCAGGTCAGTTTGGAAAGCTGACACGCATCAAGGATTTACCCACCCGCTCGAAGCTGGTGAAGCTCGTCAAGGATGCGGCGAAGCTCAACGAGGCCGGTGTGAATATCCCGCGCGCGCCACGCGCCGCTCCGAAACCGGTTCAGGTGCCAGCGGAGCTGACGAAGGCGCTCCACAAGAACGCGAAAGCGCGCGCCGTGTTTGAGGCGTTCCCGCCCAGCCATAAGCGCGAGTACGTCCAGTGGATTGTCGAGGCCAAAACGGACGAGACACGACAGCGACGGCTCGACCAGGCGGTTGAGTGGATCGCGCAGGGCAAGCAGCGCAACTGGAAGTACATCTAGTTCGGCTGAAGCCGGACACTGCGAACATCGGCACAAACCATGCTCCTCAAAGCTTGGGATACGTGAGTTCCGAGAAACTCATCAGGAGGAGTGTGTGATGAAAGCATTCTTAGGTGCGGTCTCCGCCGTCGTGCTTGCGTTCACGGTCGCCTGCAGTCAGACGGATGCGGGCATCACCACGGCCGTGAAGTCGAAGATGGCGGCCGACGATACGGTCAAGGCCTACAAGATCGATGTTGATACACAGAACCATGTGGTCACCCTGAGCGGCGACGTGGACACAGCGGCGCAGCGCGAGCAGGCGGTGCTGATTGCGCGCAACACGAAGGGCGTATCCGATGTGATCGATCAGATGCGCGTCAATCCGACGGCAGCAACATCCGGCGTTGACGTCGATATCAACGTCGACGACAAGCTGGAAAACGACGTCAAGAACGGCGCCGACGCGACGGCCGATGCGGCCAAACGCGGTGCCGAGAAGACGAAGGACGCCGCCAAGAAGACCGGCGAGGCGATCAAGGACGTCTTCACGGACAAGGATCGCGACAGCGACAAGGACGGCAAGTAACAGGCCTCAGGAATCAGGCCGCAGGGCCCAGAAGGCCTGAGTGAAGAAGGCAGGAGCTTCATCGCTTTTGCCTTCTTCTTTGCGCCAACTACAATTCATGCCGTGGCGAACGGTCCTTTCCGCGGCATTTCCACCAGCATCCTCGACACCATCGGCAACACGCCGCTGGTGCGGATCAACGCGATCATCCGTGACCTGACCGAAGCGACGGTGCTCGCCAAGCTCGAAACCTTCAACCCGGGCAATTCATTGAAGGACCGCATGGCGGTCCGCATGATCGAGGACGCGGAGCGGCAGGGGCTGCTGAAGCCTGGGGGCACGATCATCGAGGGCACCTCCGGCAACACCGGCATGGGCCTCGCGATTGCGGCGGTCATCAAGGGCTACCGCTGCATCTTCACCACCACCGACAAGCAGTCGAAAGAAAAGATCGACGCGCTGAAGGCGTTCGGCGCGGAAGTGATCATCTGCCCGACCGATGTCGATCCCGAGGATCCGCGGTCGTACTACTCCGTCTCGTCACGGCTGGCGAAGGAGATTCCCGGCGCGTGGAAGGCCAATCAGTACGACAACCTGTCGAACACCGCCGCGCACTACGAGTGGACGGGGCCGGAAATCTGGGAGCAGACGGGTGGCCGCGTGACGCACCTGGTCGTCGGTGTCGGCACCGGCGGGACGATCAGCGGCATCGGCCGCTATTTCAAGGAACAGAACCCGGCGATCAAGGTCTGGGGCGTCGACACCTATGGCTCGGTGTTCAAGAAGTACAAGGACACCGGCATCTTCGACAAGAACGAGATCTATCCGTACATCACCGAAGGGATCGGCGAGGACTTCCTGCCGGCCAACGTCGACTTCGCGATCATCGACCACTTCGAGAAAGTCACGGACAAGGACGCCGCCATCATGACGCGGCGGCTGGCGCGTGAAGAGGGCATCTGGGTCGGCAATTCAGCCGGCGCGGCAATGGCCGGCGTCGTCCAGCTCGCCGACAACTTCGGCCCCGACGACATGGTCGTGGTGGTGTTCCACGATCACGGCTCACGCTACATGGGGAAGATGTTCAACGACGAGTGGATGCGCTCGAAGGGTTTCCTGGAAGTGTCCGGCATGACCGCCCGCGACCTGGTGGAATTTGGTGTGTCGGGCGAGCTGTACACCATCGAAGCGGCGCGGCCGGTCGAAGAGGCGATCCGGGTCATGAGCGACCACGACTTCTCGCAGATCTGCGTGACGAAAGCGGGCCGCATCATCGGCTCGCTCAACGAAGCGCACCTCTATGAAGAGTTCGTGCGCGACCCGGACTGCAAGTCGAAATCGGTCGAGGACATCATGCAGCCGGCATTTCCGTTCGTGGACGCCTCGACACCGGTGCACTACCTGGCGACGATGATCTCGCCGGAGCAGCCGGCGCTGCTGATCAGGGATTTCAAGAGTCAGAAGACGTTCATCATCACCCGGTCCGACATCATTCGGATGCTGACATAGGCGGCGGGTCCGGCTCGGTGGATCCGGACTCGCCGGGACCCGCCCCACCGTCGACCGAGGATTCGCTGGTCGTGTGGGTTACTGGCCGGTGGGGTGCTCCACGCTATCGATCACGAACACGTTGATCGGTCCGCGGGTTGATTCGAGCTTGAGGCCCAGCTGCTCCTGCAGCGCGGTAAACAGCTGCGGCGCGTCCGGGTCTGTGCTGCCTTCGGGGGCGAAGGTGACGAAGAAGTCCCACTTGCCCGCCAGGCCCGTGCGATCGACGACCTGCCGCCCTGTCCGAACGCTCAACTCGCGCATGAATTCCGCGAAGCCGTACCCGCCGGACACAATCCGGCCGGGAGCGGTCCGCAACCCGCATGGCGTCCAGCTCTCCGTCCTCGGCGGATAGGGGGACGGACGTCCTTCGCGCGCTGCCGCTTCGGATTCTGTCCGCAACGCATCGCAGTCGGCTTTCGCCGGCTGCAGGTTGGGGCCCGGCTTTCGATCGGCGCGGGCCATGACGAGCGCATAGATCGGCAGCTCGCGGGTTTCCCGGTGGAATGTCAACCGGGTTCGTTCCGCGAGCAGGCTCCGAAGGGCGAGCGCCCACGTTGGCGGGTGACCGTCCGGTTGCAGGCGCTTGGCGATCTGCGGATCGAGCCTGGCGTTGATGTCGTAGCGCTCATCGGCAGTCCACGCCGGTGCGCCCTGGAGCTGATAGGGCTGGAGCTGATAGGCGGCGGTGATCAGCGTCGCGAAGGGAAAGTTGATGACGGTGAATTGCCCTGTTGCCTGAGGGTTGAAGGTCGTCGGTCCGCCGTTGATATTGCGCTTGACGCTGGCGACCTCGAACGACGCCTCCAGAATTGGCGGCGGCTCCTGTGCGTAGAGTGTCGTCGTTACGGCAACCAGTGAGCAGGCTGCAAATCGCCTGAACATTCGCATCGATGCGGATGGCGGGTCCGGCTCGATGGCTCCGGACTCGCCGAGACCCGCCCTACTTCACTAAACCGGCGGTGATGCCGCCAGGAATTCCAAGAATGCCACCCAGCGCCCCGAGCTTCGCCAGATCGATGGGGCCGACAACGTTGATGACCTGCAGTTCGCCGGGTTCAGCGTTGATGATGAAGATGCCGCCGAGCTTGCCGCCAGGATTGAACAGCCAGATCTCTTGAAGCTCGAAGTCGCCGTTCTTGCCCTTCTCCTCGTTGGCGACGATTTTTGACCAGCCGGGTGCCGCCAACTGCTTGCGGATGGCGTTGATGTCGTCCATCGAGAATGCCTTCTGGTCGTCGAACTCGTAACTGCGGACGTAGACGCCCTCGAGTTCGGACAGAACCTGCTTGGCGGCATCTCCCTTTGGGCCTGAGGGTACGAGAGGAGTGGCGGTCTGCAACATCGATTTGTCGATGGTGATCTCCTGCTTTTCCGAGGCTTTGTCGGCAAGACGATCGAGAAACGACAGGTTCAGCCGTGCGCCCTGAGCGCTGGCGGCGACCGGAACAAGCAGTGTGAACGCGACGAGCGCAAGCGTAGTCTTCATAGGTCCCCTTACCGGCCTCTGGCATCGGCCGGCTGCGAAAGCTTGCTCTGCACGACCGCGAGGGTGTCGTTGGTGATCTGCAGCGCAATGCGAAGTTCTTCTTTCACGCGCGCGGCCTCGGCGGCCTGCTGCTGCTGCGTGTAATACCGTTCGGCGCCACCGGCGGCAATCGCGAACACCGCCGCCGCGGCCAGCCACCGCATGACCGGGTTCGCTCCGCCGCCGAAGCGAGAAGGTTGTGCCGCTCCCGAGTTGATTCGCGCGAGCACGCGATCGGCCAGATCGTCTGGCGCCTGCTTGCGCTGCAACGCGTCGTGAAGGTCGCGGTCCATGTTCATTCCCTGCCTGCCGTTCCCTTGCCGGTACCCATCAAGCTCTCGCGCAACGCGGCGATCGACCGGCGAAGATGGCTCTTCACCGTGTTCACCGGCATGTTCAGCGTGCTGGCGATTTCCGTCGGCTCCATCTCTTCCTGATACCGGAGCACCACCACCATGCGCGCGTTCTCCGGAAGCTGCGCCACCATCGCCTGCAGCCGTTCCGCGCCAAACACATCGCGCGTCTGCGGTGAATGGCCTGGCTCCGGCAGCGTATCCGTCGCGAACTCCTGGCGATGGTTCCGACGCCGGATCTCGTCGATGCAGCGATGACATGCCACCCGCCGCAGCCACGAGACGATGTGCGCGTCCGACTCCAGACGTCCCAGCCTGCGATACAGCTCCAGGAACACCTCCTGCGCCAGATCTTCGGCTGCCGGCCGGCTGCGCAGCATGTGCAGCGCCACGCTGAACACCATGTTCTGGTGGCGTCGAATCAGCGCTGCGAAGGCCGCCTGATCGCCGGTTTTGGCCAGGGCGAGCAGGTCCGGCGCCTCGCGGTCGACGGTGGCCGCCATGTGCGGCGACGGCGCCGGAACGGCCACCGGGCGCGGCCGTGAAACCGGGCCATCTACACGTTCAAGCGGTGGGGCCGCCGTGACCATCTCTATCGGGGAATTACGGCTGCTGGGGCTGGGAAGGTGCACCTTACGGGTTCACGGGGTTCATGAGGTGCACAGGGTTCAAAAGGTCCAGGGCCCAGGGCGAACGGTCGAGGTCATAGGCAGATCCTACGCTGGAAGTCCGCCTGCAGGCGGACACTACGGGGGGCTACGGGACGACGCGGAAGGCGGTCACTCGCGCCACGGTGCCTTGCTTGACTTCCATGGCGTAATAGGCGGCGGCCAGAGGCGTCATCGGCACGTCAACGACCACCCATTGGAACGTGCCCGATGGATCGGGCCGGTTGTTGACCTGGACGGGCACGGTCAGCGCGCTGCCACGGCTGTCCAGCAGCCGTGCCGTCACCGGCGCACTGGAGGTCGTCGGCAGCTCGAAGCGAAGGGTTTCGGTCTTGCGCAGCCGCAGATCCGCCGTGCGCGTGAATTGCTGGCCGGGTGAATTCATGCGGCGCGATAACAGCGGCTCGCCCAGCGGCGCAGGCTCCCCTGGAATCGTCAGGCGCATGAAATCGCCGAGCGGATCGCCGTTGGGTGCGACGAGCTGCAGCTGCATCGAATAGCTGCCGGGTGCGAGCCGCGAGTCTCCACCGACGAAGTCGAACTCGACGACCCCGCGTGCAGGCGAGATCTCCACTTTGCGTGTGATCGCGTCGCCGCCGGCGACCGGCTTCAACGTCACCTCCGCCGATCCGCCGTTCTTCCACGGCGGCTTGCCCCGCAGCTGCGAGTCGAGTTCGCCCACGATCCAGAGCGCACCGGCTTTCGTGCCGGAGCCGTTATCGAGCGTCCAGGAGATCGGCCGCAGGTGGAGCAGGCCGGGCGTTGTCCGCGTCAGATCACTCAACGCTGTCGACACCGGGTCTGGCGTTTCGACGGTCTCGACCGGCGCCGCGGGTCGCATTTCTTTCGGCGTCATGTTGAGTGTGGTCGCAACGTAACCCGGACGAACTCGTACATGCGTGTTCGGACGTTTCACTTTGACAGAGATCCGCCGGAACTTGCCGTCGACGGCCGTATTCGTGGGCGCGTAGCTCAGAAGGTAGTAGTCCGACGTCGACGTGACGATCTTCGTCAGGTTTTCCTCGAGGTCGTTCTCATTGACGATGGCCAGGCCGTCGGTGTCCTCGGCGAGCCCGCGCAACGCATCCTGACGCCTGAAGGCCGTCGGGTTGAATGCGCCGCCCGTCTGGCGGCGCGTTGGCAACCCGGCCAGGACGGCCCGCATGATTGGGTAGAGCGAGACGTTATTCAGCCGTGCGTGCGCTGCCAGGTCGTCAAGGCGGTGCCCGTTATCCAGCGACGCAAGGTCCCGAAGATCGCTCTCACAATCCCGCGACGAGATCATCGCCCCGGCCGACTCTCCGAGTCTGGGAACGAGTCCGGCGGGCGTCGAACCGCCGGTCGTGGGCGTGCCAGCCTCCGTGCCGGGGCGGCCGCGCTCGCTCAACGTCGGGTTTTTCGGGTACAGCCGGAAGCCGTCAGTCAGGATCAGCACCTGCTTGCGCTCGTCCCGAAGGCCCCCCAGGTGCGCAATCAAGGCGTCGAGGGCCTCGAATGTCATCAGCTCCTGGTAGCGGGCTTTCATCTCGCCGTTCGGGCTGCCGGGGAAGGCGGCCGGGTAACACGCGTCCCAGAGCGCGTAGCGCGGGTCGGAGGACTGACTGGGCCAGGCGGGGGTCGTCAGCGGCAAGCGGTGCTCGAACGTCAGATCCTCGACGCGCATATCAGACGTCATGACGGCGACAAGATCGTCCGGCCCGAGCAGGCCGTTGAGTTGCTTGATGAGGGCCAGCCGCTCGCGAGTCTGCATGGCGAAGGCCATGGAGTTGCGCGCAGAGAGCGGCACGAACACGACGAACAACCTGTATCGCGGATTCGAGGCCATCTGACGGCGTTCGGCGAGCGAACGCGTCTCGTCGCGTGTCGTCGAGATGTGCGCGGGAACCGCAATATGCTCGAACGTTTGGATGGCGTGCGGCACGCCGTCTTCGAACAGCTCGATTTCTTCGGCGCGAAGGTCAGAGACGGGCTGTCCGTCTTTCGTTGCGTACAAATCGAGCCGGACGGCCTGGACGCCGGTTCGAAACGTGGGTTCCTGCCCGGAGGCAGCAGGTTTGTCCTGCGCCGTCGCCGCAGCGGCGGCTATGGACAGCCACAAGCAGATCAGGATCGCCCGGCGCGGCGCCATATATGACGCCCTGATCCTACCGCGATCCTACCGCAGGACGACCAGAAGCCCCGCCACTGTTGCCGCTTGACCGCCCCAGAACAGGAATGACCACTTGATGAAGTCGGCGCGCGCGTTCGCGAGCTCGACCTTGAAATCGGCACGAAGCTCCGTTCCGAGGGCGTTAATCTCGAAGCGCAGCTTCCCGCACTCCTCGGACAGGCGGCGCTCGAATCGCTCGGTGACAACGCTCATCATCACGTGATCGCGCTTGTCGAGCACGTCCGCCATGGCGGCGCTCCCGCTGTCGCCCAATCGCTCGCGCAGCGCGACGGGCCAATGCCGATAGTCCAAGGTTTCGCCACTTTCTGCCCGGCTGACGACGACGTTCTCATCGTCCGGAGAAAGAGTCAAGGAGGGTGGGCTGCCTTGGCGGAGAGGGTGGGACTTTGTCCCACCTCCCGAAGCACCTTATTCGATGGCCTTCACGATGTCTTCGACGACCTTCTTGGCGTCGCCAAACACCATCATCGTCTTGTCCAGGTAGAAAAGAGGATTGTCGATGCCGGCGTAGCCTGACGCCATCGAGCGCTTGTTGACGACCACGGTTCTTGCCTTGTGGGCCTCGAGAATCGGCATGCCGTAAATCGGGCTGCCCGGCGTCTCGGCGAGCGGGTTGACGACGTCGTTGGCGCCGAGGACGAAGGCGATGTCGGTCGTACCGAAGTCGCTGTTGATGTCCTCCATCTCCAGCACCTGGTCGTACGGCACTTCCGCTTCCGCGAGCAGCACGTTCATGTGCCCGGGCATCCGGCCGGCAACCGGGTGGATCGCGTAGCGAACGTTCACGCCCTTGGCGATCAGCTTCTGCGCCATCTCCTTCACCGCGTGCTGCGCGCGCGCGACCGCCAGACCATACCCGGGGATGATGATTACGCTTTCCGCGTTGCCCAGCAGGAACGCCACGTCGTCCGGCGAGCCGGACTTCACCGACCGCTGTTCGGTGGCGGCCGCCGCTGCTCCCTCTGCGGCGCCGAATCCACCAAGGATGACGCTGAAGAACGAGCGGTTCATCGCCTTGCACATGATGTAGGAGAGGATCGCGCCCGATGAACCGACGAGCGCGCCGGCGACGATGAGGAGCGGGTTGTTCAGCGAGAAGCCGATGCCCGACGCCGCCCAGCCCGAGTAGCTGTTCAGCATCGAGATCACGACCGGCATGTCGGCGCCGCCAATCGGAATGATGATCAGCACGCCGAGCACGAATGCCACGGCGCTCATGGAAATGAACGGCCCCCACATCGCATCGTCGGCGGCAATCACGAAGAGGACGCCGAACGCGACCATGACGATCGCCAGCAGAAGGTTCACCATGTGCTGGCCTTTGAACACGATGGGCGCGCTCGAGAACAGCCGGAACTTCTTCCCGAGGTTGGCGAGCTTCCCGAAGGCAATGACCGAGCCGGAGAACGTCATCGCACCAACGAACGTGCCGATGAACAGCTCGACCCGGTTGCCGTGCGGCAGCGGGACCGGGATATTGAATGCGAGCGGATTGCTGACGACGGCGAAGGCGATGAGGACCGCGGCGAGACCGACGAGCGAGTGCATCGCTGCGACCAGCTCCGGCATCTGGGTCATCTCGACGCGTTTGGCGACGTACCAGCCGATGACGCCGCCGATGGCCAGCGCCAGCAGCGCCCATTGAATCTGGCCAGCCATGGCCAGCGTCATGACGACGGCCATCGACATGCCGACGATGCCGAACCGGTTGCCGCGCCGGGCGCTCAGCGGGTGCGACAGACCCTTCAGCGCGAGGATGAAGAAGACGCTGGCGACGAGCGAGAGCAGAGCCGCGATGTTGGCCTGGTTCACGCCGCCTTCTCCGTGCGCTTTTCTTTCGGTTCCTTCTTCTTGAACATCTCGAGCATTCGCTCGGTCACCAGGAAGCCGCCGAAGGTGTTGATGGCCACCAGGGCGACGGCGAGCGCCCCCAGGACCGGGCCGGGCCCGGCGGTGGTCGATCCGGCGGCGAGGATCGCGCCGACGATGATCACCGAGCTGATCGCGTTGGTGACGCTCATCAGCGGCGTGTGCAGCGCCGGTGTGACGTTCCAGACGACGTGATAGCCGACGAAGACCGCGAGGACGAACACGGTGAGGTTGGTAACGACTGGATCGACGACGACTCCGTGCATGAGACCTCTAACGCGTAATGCAAAATGCAAAATTCAAAATGCAAACCCGGTCAGGTGTGCATTCACGAAGCGTTTGCATTTTGCATTTTGAATCTTGCATTACCGGGTTAACTCCGTATCGCAGCGCCATCGACACACACCAGCGTGCCGGCAATGATTTCGTCCGACCGATCGAGCTTGAGCTCGCCCGTTTTGGGATCGGTCAGCAGGTTGATGAAGTTCAACAGGTTGCGGGCGTAGAGCGCGCTCGCGTCGGCGGCGACGCTCCCGGGCAGGCTCGACGGCGCCAGAATCTTCACGCCGTGACGGATCGTCAGCGCGTCGGCCACGCTGCCGGCGCAATTGCCGCCTTGCCGCACCGCGAGATCGACGACAACTGAGCCGGGCTTCATGCCCTTCAACGTGTCGTCAGGGATCAGCAGGGGAGCCGGGCGGCCGGGAATCAGCGCCGTGGTGATGACGATGTCGGCGGCCTTGGCGCGTTCGGCGATAAGTGCCGCCTGGCGCTGTTTGTAGTCGTCGCTCATCTCGCGCGCGTAGCCGCCCGATGTTTCAGCGGAGCGCTTCTCCTCCTCGGACAGAGCGACCTCGACGAACTTGGCACCAAGCGATTCGACCTGTTCCTTCACGGCTGGTCGCACGTCGAAGGCTTCGATGACGGCGCCAAGGCGTTTGGCCGTGGCGATCGCCTGGAGGCCGGCGACGCCGGCGCCAAGGATCAGCACGCGCGCGGCTTTCACCGTGCCGGCGGCCGTCATCAGCATCGGCATGAAGCGGCCGTACTCGTTGGCCGCCAGAATCACGGCCTTGTAGCCGGCGATGTTGCCCTGGGACGAGAGGACGTCCATAGCCTGCGCGCGCGAGATTCTCGGCAGCAGTTCCATCGCAAAGCCGGTGACGCCAGCCTGCGCCAGCGGCTCGACGCCGAGGTGCGGGCTCAGTAGGCCGACCAGGATTACCCCGCGCCGGAGCAATGGCAGCTCCGCCGGTTCGGGGCCGCGGACTTTCAGGATGATTTCGGACTGACTGTAGACGTCGGCGGCGGAGCCGAGCGTGGCTCCCGCTGCGACGAAATCCGTATCAGGAATGGCCGCGTGCTGACCGGCGCCGGACTCCACCATCACCGTGTGACGGCCGCCGGCGCTCAGTTTCTTGATGGTTTCGGGCGTCGCGGCCACACGCGTCTCGCCCGGATAAATCTCGGCAGGAATGCCGATGCGCATCGAGTTGAACCCCCTACGTAGTGTCCGCCTGCAGGCGGACCTCGCCGGACTCAACTTCGCGCCCCGGCCAGTCGCTCATTCTATACGGACTATCCGCCTTCGCGCCTTCGGCGCGACCGCCGTTCGCGCTGCGGCGGTCCGGCGGG
>JADMIO010814649.1_pt1 | contig 13173 bp, 4 predicted proteins | sample 8958161 | NCBI WGS metagenome assembly JADMIO01 (sample SAMN16585339, study PRJNA669376) | soil metagenome | isolation source: Crop rotation soil | place: USA: Cullars Rotation, Alabama | collected 2011 | reverse complement strand
TGCTTTGATTTGTGGCACGCGCATCTTGCGCGTGTACTTCGTTGTTTATGCGACTTAACGAGGCACACGGGCGGGACGCCCGTGCCACTGCTTTGATTTGTGGCACGCGCATCTTGCGCGTGTACTTCGTTGTTTATGCGACTGGACGAGGCACACGGGCGGGACGCCTGTGCCACAATCAAGCAGCCACTTTATAGCTCCGTTTCACATTTCTGGAGTATAGTTTCCGCGAACGCGGGCAGGTCGCCGGCCTGACTCAAATGGAAGATCTCATCCCAATTCTGGTAGTCCTCGGGATCATCCTCGCCCTCATCACTCTTGTCGGTCATTTGATCTGGGTAGCGTTGGCCGCAATCTTTCGGTTGATAACCAGAACCGAGCCGCCAGTCTCCGCTCCCTCAATCATCACCGCACCACCGGAACCGAAAACACCTGACTGTCCGAATTGTGGGTCTGGGCTTTCGGTGCAACTCAAGTTCTGCGGCGTATGCGGAGCGCGACGGCCGACACTTCAGCAAGCAGAACAGATTCGCGAACTCGAGATCACGTTGCGTCAACTTCAGCGCCTGCATCAATCCGGCACTCTGAGTGAAGCCGAATTCAGTGCGCTGAAGACAAAAATCGAGAGCGAGCGCGAACAAATCCTTTTCCCGCAAGGCCGGCCCCAAGCGCAGGAACAACCTCGTCACGTCCGGCCTGAGACAGTCTCGCCAAAACCAACGGCGCCTCCGCCCGTGGCCGGACCGCAACCACCGCCATCGATCACCAACGAAGCTCCCGGCGCGCGAGCACCTGAAGCCGAACCCGCGGCGCCGGGCGCGTGGAAAAAAGACTCGGACTACGTACCGCCGCGCGCGCCCGCCCCGCCGTCGCCGCCACGCAGGCCTTTCGCCGAAGTCGTCGCTGCTTTCATGGAGCAAAGCAACATCCGCTGGGGCGAAATTATCGGCGGTCTGCTAATCATCGGTTGCTCGACTGCGCTGGTTGTCAGCCTCTGGGCGCAAATCTCACGCGTGCCGACCGTTAAGTTCCTGATTTTCACGACGGTGACGGCGGCGCTGTTTGGAATCGGGTTTTATACCGAGCATCACTGGAAACTTCCGACCACCAGCCGCGGCATTCTGACAATTGCCACGTTGCTCGTCCCGCTGAATTTTCTGGCGATTGCCGCGGTCTCGTCGAGTACAGCGCCATCGGGTGTAGGTGTATTCGTCGGGGAAATAATCGCGCCGGCAATATTTCTGTGTCTGATTTATTTCGCCGGCCGGGTGATTACGCCTGACTGGCCACACCTTCTGGCCGCGGGCGCGCTGGGCTCATCGGTCGGGCAGTTGCTGATTCGTCATCTGGCCGGGGTCGATAACTCGACCGCCTTGCTGACCTTTCTCGCGGCATTCCCTGTCGTGTTTTATGTGGCAGCCTGCGCCTGGATGCTCAAGCTTGCGTTGGCCGACGGCGAGATCGACGGGGACGAAGCCACCGAGATTTTTATTACGCTTGGGGCCCTGACATTCGCCGCCGTCCTGCCGTTTGCGCTCCTGCTCTACAAGGTTGAGTCGAGCGCGGTGGCGGTGATGCAGATTGCTCCGGTGATCACGTTAGGTGGAGCGCCGATGCTGGGCACAGGAATCCTGCTGTGGCAAAGGGCCCGGCGCAAAGAATTGGTGGTGACGCGGACCGCCGGCGCCAGCGTGGCAATTCTTGGAGGTGTCGTCGCGTTGGCCGGTATGGTCCTGGCCTGGCCGAATCCGGCGAGCATTGTGCCTGCCGCTTTAATCAACTTCGGATTGTTCATGGCCATCGCGTTGTTTCTGGATGAACCGCGGGCCCACATCCTTGGCGCAAGCTGTCTCACGCTGGCGTACCTGCTCACAGCTCACGTGGTCCTGGGCCGCGTTCCTTGGCGCAGTTTGCAGCCCGAGCCGTTGCTGCAGGCGATCCTTGCCGCGGTTAGCGGTCAGGCCATGGTGATTCCGTTCATCAGTTTCGTTCTCGCTTACGACTGGTTCAGAAAGAAATCCAAACCACGCGACGCCTTTTCGTATTTGCTGGTCGCGTGTTTGGTCGCATTCGCAAGCTTAATCTTCCTGGCAATTTTTGGCCTTGGCCCACAGTCAGATCCGTATCACGTATCGGCGATTGCCGCCCTCTTCGCGATCGGGGCTTTCTGGTTTGCGTGGCGGGAAAAGATCATTGGTTTCGCGTGGGCCGGATCATTTCTGTTGTTACTGGCTTCAACCCAGGCCTGTTACTCATTGCTCGCACTGAGGTTTCCCTGGGAGGCCTCCATCCTTCTGTTTGCGGCGATCACCACGCTAGCCGCCTTGACCGTCCGGCGGTTTGCAAATTCAGACATTGAAATCCTGCTCAAGCCTTTGCGCCAATCGGCAATCGTCGGCGGAGCCGCGGCCGCGTTCGCGTTATTTGTGACCGTGAGCGCTTACGAATTCGAGCCAGCTTCGCTCCTGGCGCTGCATGCGTTTGCTTTGGCGGCGGTCCTGTTTGGATTGTTGATTTTGACGCGCGCGCCGCTTGCCTTCATCGGATTCCAGGTGGCGTTGGTGGTCGGCGCGGTACTCACGACTAAGTCCATTCTGCAGCGTTTCGACTGGTACGCCTTTCGACCGGACGCTTCATTGCATCCGTGGGCCCTCCAGACTCAGTTCGCAGTTCTCGGTTTGATTTGTCTTGCCTGGATCGCGCTCCGGCTGGTCGCCCGTAAGCGGTTCGGCCCCGATGAGAGCCAGCCAGAGCGAAGTTGGTTCGCGCGAATCATTTTAGATTTGCCTTTCGCGTTTGATCATGTGCTCGCAGGCCTGCTGGTGTTTGGATTCCTCGCGCTCGTTGTCTTCGGCGCGGCTAACGGCATCAGCAAAGAACTGACAAACAGTGGTCGCGCGCCATGGGTCTTTAACCTCGCAGGTTTCCCGCATGAACTGATTTTCAGCCTCGGTAGCCTGATCGTTTTGGCGATTCTACTGGCGGTGATGCTCGCCAATCTGCGCGAGCGGAAGCTTCGAATCTTTGGTGTCGGCGCAGTGATGGTTTTGTGGGCAGCTTGTCCTCTCATCGCCGGACGGTTTGAATCACAATTTGCGACCGCCTCGGCATTGAGATTTAGCCTGGCTATTTTTCTGCTCGGCGCCTCAGTCGCGTTCGCTTTCAGAATCAAGTTTGCCGCAACGAAATCTTGGGGAGACCTCGTGCTGGTCCGGGCGCTGGTGCTCGTGCTCACCCTCGTGCCCTTGATCCTGTTAACGCTCTTACCAGTGATTGACGATGTTAACTACCTTCCGGCCCGTGGCCCTGAGTCGGGGATTTTTTACTGGATGGGTAAGGTTTTGTTGTACGGCTTACCGTTGATTCTGGCGGTGCTGGCCCTTGCGCTGCACGCGGTCCGCGAGCGCTCACCGTCATTCGCCTTCGGTGCGGGACTGTTGGTGAACTTCACCAGTACCTGCGTCTTCATCGTTTCGGTGGCGGCGAACGGCGGGCCGATGAACCGGATTGTTCTGATTGACGCCCTTCAGCTTAATGCGATTGCGGCGGCGGCTGTCGGGCTGGCCTGGATTTCCACCCGCAACTGGTGGATGCGTTCAGAACTACCTGATCAGACCGAACGCGTGCTGCTGATGTGCCAGAAGTTTTTCGCGATTGGGTTCGTAGTGCTCTTCATTGCCCCGACGTGCTTACGCTTGATTGCGATGCCCAATCAAGTCGGCGCCGGCACTTTCGCGGCCGGCAGGTTTGAAGGATGGCTGGCGCTTGTGCTGGTTGCGGCAGTGGCAATTGCTTACGACAAGTTGTTCGCGCGCCCAGTTAGTGTCGCATTCGTTTCGGCGTCGCTGCTGGGCGCGGGTTCGTTGCTTGCCTTCAAGGTCGCGCCGCTGGGCGTGGCGCAATGGGTCGGGCTACATGTCCTGTTGGCGGCACTGATCCTGATTCCATGGATTCTGGTCCTGCTGCGCGACCTTCCACGTTTCATCAATGCCGAGAAACCAAACTTGTTCGCGCGCGCCTGGCGACAAACGGGTCTAATCCTTCCCGACAGTTGGCAGGTGGACACCACAGTCTTTGCCACGCTGATAGGCGCGATTACGGTTTTCGTGGCGTTGCGCGCCTCACTCAGCGATCCGCAGGGAGCCTGGTGGTCGATTGCCGCGCTGTTATCAGTTTGTATTCTCTCGGCGTCGCTTAATTGGATCACGTTACAGCGCGTTTATCTTTACGCCGCCGGAATTCTGCTCAACGTGGCGCTCTCAGTTTGGCTGCTCCGGTACCGCGGTCACGAAATCGGCAACCTGGGAACGTTTATCAAGGCAAACATCATCGCCTTGAGTTTGGGAGGAATCGTTTGGCTGCTGCTCGAATTGCGCGCCCGACGCTTGCAACCGCCGGACAATACGGCAGCCTCGTTCCATAACCTCGCGGCGTTCTGGTCGTTGTTGTCGATCTCCGCGCTGGTCGCGCTGGCGCTGTTTACGGACTTGTTGGGGTTTCATCGAACGCCGGAGGTTTGGCTCGACTGGATCTCGCTGTTCTCGGTTGTGGCCCTGATGCTGGCGTGTCTGTGGGATTGGCACGCGGGATATTCGGTCGCGGGATTGTATCTGCTTGGCTTGATGGCGGCCGGAACGTTTCTCGATCACCTGCAGCTAACGCCTTCACGTTTGCTTTGGTCGTTGATGATGGCGGCGGCGATGTACCTGTTAGCGGTTGCGGTCCTTTGGCGCGCTCGCCGGCCGTTGCTTGCCTGGGCCAGCGGTTTGCGAATTCCTATACGTATCGATCCGTCGCTCAGTGAATTGAAATGGCTGACGGCTGGTAACTGCATTATTGTGGCCGCCATTGTGGTCCTGGCCTTCTGGAGCGACCGCGTTTTCCCTGAATGGTCCCTGCGTGCAGGCGGCGGCCTCGCGGTGATCATTCAAGCGCTCATGTTCGCGCTGATAGCCGAGGGACTCAGCCGTTTGCGCTGGCAGCGAGCGGCCGTAACGATGTTCATGCTCGGCTTGATCCTGTTTGGCTGGTCATTGCTGACACCCGGCGCCGGCGCCAGTTGGTTGAACCGCGCGGTGATCGTGATGAGCCTGATGCTGGTTACGGTCGCGGCTTTCGGCGTGGGCTTGGATCGCTTCGTCGAACGTGAACCGAACTGGTCAAAGGCGGTTCGCGAATGTGTGCCGGCGATGGTCGTCGCGGCGATCTTTTCGCTGCTGTTCGTACTCGGCAGTGAAGTCTACTACCAGGTCGTCTTTGGCTCCGTCCAGGTAAGTTTCCTCGCCCTGGCAGCGGTCGCGCTTACACTGGTTGCCGGGGTGGTCATTTGCATTTTCTTCGCCGTCTCGCCCAAACATGATCCGCTGACCCTGGCGGAAAAATGGCGCGGCAGTTATGTGTACGCCGCCGAGATCATGCTGGTGCTGCTCTTCATGCACATCCGGCTGACCATGCCGTATCTCTTCAGCGGTTTCTTCCAACGTTACTGGCCGCTGGTTATTTTGGCCATTGCGTATGCCGGCATAGCCATCAGCGAGTTTCTGCGTCGCCGGGAAATTACGGTGCTGGCCCAACCGGTTGAACGCACCGGGGCGTTCCTGCCGCTGCTGCCGGTCATCGGTTTCTGGATGGCCCAATCAAACGTTGAATACTCGACCCTCCTGTTCGTCGTGGGCGGGCTTTACGGTCTGCTTTCGATCCTGCGTCGTTCGTTTTTCTTTGGGCTTGCCGCGGCGCTGGCCGGAAATGGCGGGCTTTGGTACATGCTGCACGAAACGTCTGAATATCACTTCTTGCAGCACCCGCAGCTTTGGCTGATTCCAGCGGCGATATCGGTTTTGATCGCGGCGCATCTTAATCGCAAAGACTTTTCACCTTCGCAGATGACGAGCATTCGTTATCTATGCCTGGCAACGATCTATGTCTCTTCCACCGCTGATATTTTCATCAACGGGGTGGCGCGTTCACCGTGGCTGCCGCTGGTGCTGGCCGCGCTTTCAATTGCCGGAGTCTTTGCGGGCATAATCTTTCGCATTCAGGCGTTCCTGCTGCTGGGCTCGACCTTTCTGCTGCTGGCGGTGGCCACGATGATCAATTACGCTTCGGTGAATTTCCACTGGACCTGGCTCTGGTACGTCGCGGGCATCGTGGCCGGGGCGGCCATCATTACCACCTTCGCTGTCTTTGAAAAAAAACGCGCCGAGGTCCTGCGCGTCGTTGATGAATTAAAGGATTGGAAAGGTTGAAGGATGACGCAACAAAAGATCAACGAAGCGGCGGCAGCGATCAGAGCTAAGCGGAAAACGAACGTGAATAAAACAGAGCCGGCTCAAGTGGGTCCTCGGAAGCGGACGACTTAAGCTGCCAACGGTGATGCGTCTGGATTGCTGCCGCGGACGACACTAAATTGGTTTTGAAATCGCCTGGGAGGTTAACTCGTGAAAAAACTGATTAGCCTGATTTTTGTTTCCCTGACCGCGCTGATTCCAGCCCTCAGTCAGCAACAAGCTGATGAAACCTTCAACGCGCGGGTTGCTAATCCTGCGTACACGACATCGCATCCGAAGGTGGCCATTGATGAAGCCCACTTGAATTTTCACACTATGGCCGGCCGTTACAAGCCCTTCGCGAACTTAATTACGAATGATGGCTACCTCGTCACCGTGAACAAGGGCAAGTTTGAGAAGTCGGTGCTCGAAGGTTTTGATGTGCTGGTGATCGCCAATGCCGGCGCGGCCGCCGAAGCAGCCGCAGACCGGACCAGGCCCGCTTTTACCGATGAAGAATGTGATGCCGTGCGTGAATGGGTGCGCGGCGGTGGCGCCCTGCTGTTGATTGCCGACCACGCTCCCGCTGGAGACGCTGCGGCGATCCTGTCGGAGCGATTCGGGGTGAATATGAGCAAAGGCTTCACTGGTGATCCGGTAAACCATGACCGACTTGCCTTCAACATAAGTTGGATCAGATATTCACGTGCGCAGAAAAACCTGGCCGACCATCCCATTACTCGCGGCCGCGATACGAACGAGCGAGTCAATACGGTGCTCACGTTTACCGGACAATCTCTGAAAGGGCCGCCGCAGAGCACTGCCCTCCTGCGACTTTCGAACGAGGCTTACGACGCCTTCGGGATAGATCGTCCGGACAAAGCCAGGATCGTTTCCGCCGCGGGCCGCGCCCAGGCGGTGGCCCTGCCTTTTGGCAAAGGACGTGTGGTTATCGGCGCCGAAGCGGCGATGTTTACAGCGCAGAATACAAATTTTGGTTTGAACTATCCCGGCACAGACGATCGGCAATTTGTACTGAACGTGATGCACTGGCTGACGGGACTGTTGAAGTGAACTCTGACTGGAGCGCAAGCGTCTCTTGCCGAATTTAATCGCGATAGCTAAGCCGTACCTCGGCGGGGAGGGGGCAGTCCCTTCAGGATTCGCAAACAAGGCTCGCGCTCGATCTGGTCCCTGGGTGACTCTAAACCGGATCATCCCGATCCCAAACGCTGAACGGATGCTACTGACCTCAGCCCATCGATAAGGTGATGAGAATGAATCGTCGCAATTTCAACATTGGTTTGATGGGCGCCGCCGGCGCGCTCGCTTTGCAGCAAGGTCTGTCCGCTCCTCAACTAAAGCTTCGCGTAAACGGTGCGCGCCTGAACTCGCATCTCAAAGCCCTATCCGAATTCGGCAAGAACCCGCAAGGCGGCGTCAGTCGGGTGGCCTACAGCGAAGCCGATCGGCGGGGGCGCGAATATGTCATGGGGCTAATGCGGGCGGCCAAGCTCGATGTTTCCATCGACGCCGCCGGCAACATCATCGGCCGTCGCGCGGCAGCAAATAACAATGACGCGCTGACGCCAATCCTGTTCGGGTCGCACATCGACAGCGTTCCCGAAGGCGGAAACTACGACGGCGACGTCGGTTCGCTGGGAGCGATTGAAGTCGCCCAGACGCTGGCTGAAAACAACGTAATGTTGCGGCGGCCGATCGAGGTGGTCGTTTTTCAAAACGAGGAAGGCGGATTAATCGGCAGTCGCGCCATGGATGGCGAGTTGAGCGAAAAAGAACTCGACCTGGTCAGCCGTAGTGGCAAGACGATTCGCGAAGGCATCAGGTTTATCGGCGGCGATCCGGCGAAGCTCTCGACCGTCAAGCGTTCGAAGGGAAGTATCGCGGCGTATCTCGAGCTGCATATCGAGCAGGGTGGAATATTGGAAGCCGAGAAAATCGACATCGGCATCGTGGAAGGGATTGTCGGCATTAACTGGTGGGATGTGACCATCGAAGGCTTTGCCAATCACGCCGGCACCACGGCCATGAATAACCGGCAGGATGCTTTGTTGGCCGGCGCCAAATTTATCGAAGCCGTTAATCGCGTCGCGACCAGTGTTCCCGGACGACAGGTGGGGACGGTCGGCAGGATTCAGGCCTGGCCCGGCGCGCCAAATGTAATTCCCGGCAAGGTAATCCTGAGTCTCGAGCTGCGCGATCTCGACGCGCGAAAGATCGACACGCTGTATCAGAAAATCCGTGGTGAAGCGGATCAGATTGCCCAGTCCTCGAAAGTCAGTTTCGACTTCAAAGAGATCAATGTGAACATTCCCGCGCCGACCGATCCACGCATCCGCGCGATCATCGGCGAATCGGCCAAAGAGTTGGGACTCACCACCAAGACGATGCCGAGCGGCGCCGGACACGACGCGCAGGACATGGCGCGGCTGGGACCAGTGGGCATGATTTTCATTCCCAGCGTCGCCGGCATCAGCCACTCGCCCCGGGAATTCTCGCGACCGCAGGACATCGAGAATGGGGCCAACGTCCTGCTGGGCGCCGTCATGCGAATCGATCAGACCAATTTGATCGCCAAAACGCGTCTCGGCGGTTTACCTATACTCACAAATTCGCTATAGTCCGCGCCCAATACCCCGATATTCGCGTTTTGAATTGACACTTCGTCTAAGTTCTAAGTCGCCTGAAGTGTCTTTGTTGAAGTGTAACGGCTAGCAAAATCAAGGAGGATCCTTCAAATGCAAAAGAATTCACGCCCATCTGGCGCGGCTAAACTTCGCGCGAGCCGCAAGAAAATGCGGACCTATCTCGGAGCGGCCCTGCTGGCCTGCGCCCTCGTAGCGCTGGCCACCGGCAACCGAATTTTCAGCGGCTTCGCTGCTGGTCCCGTGCAGGACAGCAACGCGGATGGACAGATCAGCCTCTCTGCCCAGAAACAAATTCAAGCGCTCATAGCTGAGAAGATGTCGCGCACTCCAACCCAGCAGAAGATCGATTCACAACTTATCTACGCGGCCAAAATGGCCCGCGGTGAATCAATCGCGACCGGCGTTCAGACTCTCGCCGTTAACGTCGAAACGGAAGGAAACCGGGTCGTAGTAGACATCACTGGCGAGATCAACGATGCGCTGTTGCGCGTGCTGAACGCAAATAACGCGAAGATTTTGGTTTCGACTCCCGATTACGGAACGCTCCGGGCGGAAGTCAGCCTTGATCGGCTCGAGTCGATCGCCGCGGCTTCCGAAGTTCGTTACATTCAATCAAAACAGGAAGCACTGGCGTCGCGTCATTCAGCGCGTCGCTCAACATCTGGAATGCCGAGCCTGGGATCGACCGACTTTGCATCGCGCGCCGCGCGCGTGCGGGCCAACCTGAGCAAAGCGCTCAGCAGAATGAATCAGGACGATGTACCAATTTCGGGGCCGGGAACGAATGCCGGCGCGCGCCAGTCGCAGGGCGTAGTTACGCACCGCGTCGACGTGGCGCGTTCGCGCTACGGCGTTGATGGTACGGGCATCAAGATCGGTGTTCTGTCAGACGGCGTAGTTAACCTGGGCACGGCTCAGCAGACGGGAGATCTCCCGGCGGACGTCACGGTGCTTCCGGGACAAGCGGGACAAGGCGATGAAGGCACGGCCATGCTGGAGATCATTCATGACATGGCGCCGGGCGCAAAACTCTACTTCGCATCGGCTTTTTCGAGCATCGGTTCATTTGCGCAAAACATTCGCGACCTGCGCACGGCCGGCTGCGACATAATCGTCGATGATATTTTTTACTTTGCTGAAGCTCCTTTGCAGGACGGTCAGACAGTAGTTCCATCAAATACAAATGGCGGCATCGTCACGCAAGCCGTCAACGATGTTACGGCCAGCGGAGCGTTGTACTTTTCGTCGGCCGGCAACGAAGGCAATTTGAACGATGGCACCTCCGGCGTGTTCGAAGGTGATTTCGTCAACGGCGGAACCCTCGCCCTGATCGGCGGAGCGGGAGCTGGACCAGTCATGGATTTTGACTCCGGCGCCGGAGTTCAGCAATTTGACCGGATCACATTGGGTTCCGGAAATCCGATTACGCTGGCCTGGTCTGATCCGCTGGGCGCCTCGGCTAATGATTATGATCTTTACATTCTGAATGCTGCCGGTACCGCACTGGTAGCAGCCTCCACCGGCTCTCAGGACGGCACCCAGGACCCCTTTGAGTTAGTTGGCGGCGGCGCCAACGTTACCAATAATCGAATTGTGGTAGCCAAGTTTGCCGGCGCCGATCGCTTCATTCACGTGAATACCTTCCGCGGCCGGCTGCAGTTCGCCACTATCGGTCAAACCCATGGACACTCTGCCGCCGCCAACGCTTTCTCAGTGGCGGCCACGCCGGTGGTGGGACCGTTCCCGGCTCCTTTCAACTCCAGCAGCACGGTCGAAACATTCGAATCTGATGGGCCGCGGAGACTTTTCTTTCAACCCAACGGCACTCCTTACACTCCGGGAAACTTCTCTTCGACTGGGGGCGTGGTTCGGCAGAAACCGGATATCACCGCAGCCGATGGCGGAGTCATTTCCGGCGCCGGTGGGTTTAATAACCCCTTCTTTGGCACGTCCGCCGCGGCGCCGCATGCGGCGGCCATCATGGCTCTGCTTAAGCAGGCGCGACCGTTGTTGACGAATGCTCAACTGCGAAACTTCCTGATTAGCAGCGCCATCGATATCGAAGCGCCCGGCGTGGATCGCGATTCCGGAGCGGGAATCATCATGGCCGATACCGCTATTCAACTCGCGGGCGGCGTTCCCGTCGACCTCGAGTTGGGGACCGTGACCGTGACTGAGTCGGCCGGCAACGCCAACGGATTTGTCGAACCTGGCGAACGAGGCACGCTGTCGATTCAATTGAAAAACAATACGGCGGGGACGCTCTCGAATATCTCGGCGAGTCTCAACAGCAGCACGCCTGGGGTGTCTATTGTTCCACCGGGAACTTCGGCCTACGCCAACATCGCTTCAAATGGGAATGGTACAAATACAACGCCGTTCCAATTTGTAGTTGGCAGCGGAGTGCCTTTCCCGGGGAGCATTGACTTTACCCTGACGGTAAATCTCACCGGCTCGTCAAGTCCCAAAGTATTTAACTTTACGTTGTTCTTTAGACGTTCGGTTAGCTTCAATACGATCCTGGACACGACTGCGCCTGGTGGTGGGGAAGGGTTCACGGCCGTGACCGGTTTGCAGATTGGCCGGCTGGTTCGGACGGCGGCAGACTCAAACTCGAGCTGCGGCATCACTAAGGCTAATCCGAACATCAACGCCGCCGATGCCACTGTTAATCACCGCTATGACGCTTACACCTTCCAGAACAGCAGCTCTTTACCGATCTGTGTCACGGTTACGCTAACGACCTCGGTCGCCGATGCCGCTAAGTTGCAATCGGCAGCGTTTGCGCCAACGTTCGATAAGAATAACGTTAGTGACAACTACCTCGGCGACATCGCGGGCAACGGCTCTGCTACGCGCAGTTACTCGTTCGTAGTCTCGCCGAACACAACCTTCGTGGTTACCGTTAACGAGGTTACCGGAGGTACCGGAGCCGTGCCGTACACCTTAACTGTAGATGGGCTGCCGGTAGCGACGGTAGTACCGCCTTTAACCACAGTGCAATTTGCTTCAGCATCAGCGTCACAATCTGAAGCAAACACGGCAATCTCGCTCCAGGTTAACCGTTCGGGTGATACCAACTTCCCGGCTGCGGTGGACTACACGACCGTTGACGGGACGGCTTCGAGTCGCTCGGACTACAACGCCGCCATCGGCACGCTGCAATTTGCCGCCGGACAAACGACGGCGACAATCCCAATCCTGATCAACGACGATTCGCTGACGGAAGGCAACGAAACATTTACCGTTGTCCTTAGCAATCCGCAGGGAGTTCAAGTAGCGCTGGGAGCTACCACCGTCGAGACCATAACAATTCAGGACAACGCCGTGGAGCCGGCGACCAATGCGATCGATGATACGGCTACGTTCGTCCGGCAGCATTATCACGACTTTCTCAATCGTGAGCCGGACGCGGCGGGCCTGGCTTTCTGGAGTAACCAGATCGATTCGTGTGGCGCTAACGCTCAATGCCGGGCCGAGAGACGCGTCCTGGTGTCGGCGTCATTCTTCCTGTCAATCGAGTTCCAGGAGTCAGGCGGTGTGGTTTACCGGACCTACACCAGTGCGTTTGGACCGACCCGGATTGGCGGCACCGTACCGCTTACCTTCCAGGAATTCCTGCCGGATGTGCAGCGAATTGGCCGCGGCATCATCGTTGGCCAGGGTAGCTGGGAGGCTGACCTCGCGGCGAACAAAGCTGCTTACTTCAACGAGTTCGTTCAGCGGTCGGCCTTTGTCGCGCAATACCCGGCAAACCTCAACCCGGCGCAGTTCGTCGACGCGCTGAATACAAATACGGCCAATGCCCTTTCGACCGCCGAGCGAAACGCTTTGGTAGCCGAATTGGCGGGGAACAACACGAACTCGGGCCGGGCATCTGTGTTGCGACAAATCGTTGACGACGCTGATTTGAAAGCCGGGCATTCTAACCGAGCGTTTGTGTTGATGGAGTACTTCGGCTATCTGCGGAGGAATCCAAACGACGCGCCCGATGGAAATTTCTCGGGTTACAACTTCTGGCTGACCAAACTGAATTCCTTTAACGGGGACTTTGTGAAGGCAGAGATGGTGAAAGCATTCATCACCTCATCCGAATATCGCAACCGTTTCGGTAATTAACTTTCAGGGTCAGCCTGTTAACCGAAGGCCCGGCATAACTGCCGGGCCTTCTTCATTGTAAGTGTGACTTTCCAGCACAGTGGGATCCGAAGCTTGGAATTCACGTGACTTGAAGTCGC
>JADMIO010950821.1_pt1 | contig 13174 bp, 10 predicted proteins | sample 8958161 | NCBI WGS metagenome assembly JADMIO01 (sample SAMN16585339, study PRJNA669376) | soil metagenome | isolation source: Crop rotation soil | place: USA: Cullars Rotation, Alabama | collected 2011 | reverse complement strand
TAGCCCGACGTCAGCACGCCCGCCATTCCCAGCAGTACCACGGCGGCGCCAATCAGCGCCATGCACAGAAAAGCCTTGGAAAACGCCCGGCTAATGACTAGCGAACTATAACTCGAGCACGACCACACGCCTAGAAACGCCACGCCCAAAAGCTCGATATACCAGTGGAAAATATCGGCGGCGATAAAATACAATTCGTTCCGCCACGCCACCGAGAGGGCGATAGCGAACAATCCCACGGCGCCCAACCAGGTGCCGGTAGTGAACCAATAACGCATGGTCATGGAATGATCCGACGCCCGCAACCGCGCCTGGGAAATGAGATCGAACCCGGCGATCAAGAGCACGATGAAAAACGCGGGACCGACCAAAATAGCCCGTTCGCCGTCGGACACGAAAATGATTTGAGCCAGCACTTCCAAGATGGGAATGAGCAGAAACGCGCCGATTTTCCAGGGCACGACGTGGCTATCATCCGCAGCGACGTCGTAATCGTGCTCCGAATCGTGTTCCGAGTCGTGAAAATCGGCGTTGTAGTAGTGATTTGCTTCCATTGTGCTCATACGCGTTCTCAACATCATGCGGAAATAATTCGCCCGTTTCCGTCCGCTAGGTAGACCTAACCAGGCAGGCGTTGCCGAGTGACTTGTCGGTACAACTGTTCGTACAATCGAGCATAGGTGACATAAGCCCGAATGGGCCATGGGGCGTTAATTCGAGCGGTGGAGGATCGGGGCGCTATTTCCGTGAACGTCTTTTCCTTCCACGATTCTCCCACTCCCACGATTCCCCGCGCCTCAGCGCGACGACGTGCGAGAAGTTCTTCATCGGGCTTCAAATCGAGCCATGCTAATAATTGTTCCGTTTCACTCGCGGGCGACGATACGAAGTCGTCATAAAACACGAAATAATGGTTTTTCGATCCGCAATAACGGGCTGAAAAAGCCAGGGATACCCGCCAGTGAGCCAAACAGTGCAGCCACGAACGCTGTTTGCCCCAACTGCCGGTTGCTTGTTTCAACGAGGCAATCGTCGGTAATGGCTGGCGGACGACGTGGACAAACCGGGCGTTCGGAGCAATCGATTCCAATAAGGGAATCCGCCAAACGTGATCGGGAGTCTTCTCCAGCCATACGGGACGCCCTGCCTCTTCGGCCAGACGGTCCAGAAATCTGAGCAACCACGATGCCGCAGCGGGCACTTCCGTGAGCAAAGAAAATTTTTCCAGCCAGCAGGCGCGTTCCGTGGGTGTGCCGATTTGGTTTTCGTCGAGAAAATTCGACAGCATGGTGACGCGGTCCGGCACCAGCCGATAGCCGCCCCAAGCGCGCGGTCGGAACCCTTTGTCGAAGAAATGCGACTCTTTGAAGGTCACCACGTCCCGATGAGCAGCCAGCACGCTCTGCACGAGCGTGGTTCCGGAACGCGGACATCCTACCAGGAAGATTCGCCCGATCTCGCGACCATTGGCACCAAGGACCGAATCGTTCGTAGTGGCGGTGGAAATTTGCATAAGCATTTTATCGTTGGCGAGGTCGATTCAAATCCGTTTAGCTGACTGGTGCAGCCTAAGTAATTCTAAATCCTTCGCATCCGGCGTAAGTTGCGAACTTTGAACGCAAGTTTCATGGTACTCGCAATCCGCCCTGGGCAATCTCGCTTCAATCCCGCAGTTTCGACTTTTATCCACTATGCAATGGCAAAGTCGCTTTGATCCGTAATGCTCCGACGATCCCACCCGCCCGAACGGATATTTCAGGCCTTATATTCGTTACTAGCTCGTTCGGGAACCAAAATGCAACCGCTTGTCGCATGCCTAACTAGAGGGAATGGTATGTAAACGAATATTAACATTTTCTTCCCGCGACCGCAATTTTTTGGTCGCCTCTGGGACGCGTTGCCGCCGGATTTTTTCGAAGAAGCGGCACGGCAGGGGGAGGCGAAAGTCGGACCGCGAGCGATAGCTGCGACAAGGGACTAACCTACATCGCCCAAATCCAAAGCGGCGCCGTACCGCGCCAACACCATTCGCCGCAGATTGGCTAAGGAGGGGGAAGCGAGTTCCGGCTCGCTGGCAATCAGGCGCTGAGCATCGCCGCGAGCTTCTTCGACAATGGCCGCATCGCGAATCATGTCGGCGATTCGCAAAGGCGGCAGGCCGTGTTGCCGGGTGCCGAATAAATCGCCTGGACCGCGGAGGCGAAAATCGATTTCCGCCAACTCAAAGCCATCGGTCGTTTTTGCGAAGGCAGCCAAACGCTTTACCGATTCTTCCGTCTGCGGCTGAGCGAACACGCAGCAGTAACCGGGATGCGTGCCCCGCGTGATGCGGCCTCGCAGTTGATGCAGTTGGGCCAGCCCGAACTGATCTCCCCCTTCGATGGTCATGAGCGTGGCATTGGGCACATCGACACCCACCTCGATGACGCTCGTGGCGACAAGCACTTTCACCTGCCCGCGGCGAAACCGCTCCATCACCTCGTCCTTCTCCTTGCTCGTGAGCCGGCCATGCACCAGGCCGATGCGGAAATCGGCGAGTTCGCCTTTGAGCAAGCGTTCATAAAGCTGAGTCGCCCCGCGATTCGTGGTGCCGCTATCCTCGTCCTCCACCAGCGGCGCCACGACATAGCCTTGGCGCCCTTCGCGAAGCTTCTTGCGAAAGAAACCCCACCAGCGTTCGCGGCGTTCTTCGCCGACCACGTAGGTGTAAACGGATTGACGCCCCGGCGGTGGTTCGCGAAGCGTGGATATATCGAGATCACCGAAGATTGTCATGCAAACGGTTCGCGGTATCGGCGTGGCCGTCATGACGAGATAATGCGGGTCGGATCCCGTTTGCTTCAACGCGCGGCGTTCCTCGACGCCGAACTTGTGCTGTTCATCGATCACGACCAGACCGAGTTTTTTGAAGGCCACCTCACCTGACCGGATTCCAGCCGTGATGGCGTGCGTGCCGACCACTAAATCGACCTCGCCTGATTCGATTGCCCGCAGAGTTTCGCGCCGCTGCACGGCCGACAGCGACCCCACCAATAACCCGATTCGCACCCGACCCGCCGCTAAATTGCGGGCCAAAGTCCGCGCATGTTGTCGGGCGAGAATTTCGGTCGGCGCCATCATGACGGCTTGCTGTCCGTGGGCGACCGCCAGTAGCATGGCATATTCAGCGACGACGGTTTTTCCGCTCCCCACATCCCCCTGGAGCAGTCGATTCATGGGCGCCGGCTGATTCAGATCGTTGGCAATTTCCGCGATCGCCTGATTTTGAGCGGGCGTCAGTTCAAACGGAAACAGCCGACGAATGCGGGCATCGATCTTGGCCGTCGCTTCCAACAGCGGCGCCTGGTTGCGATGGGTCGTCAACCATTTTCGCATTCCCAGCGCCAGTTGCAGCACCAACAATTCTTGATAGATGAACCGCCGCCGCGCCTCCGCCAACGCGTCGCGATTTTGCGGTTGATGAATTTGAGGCAAGGCGGCGCGAATCGGCCAGAGGCGATGCTCGTCGAGAAACTCCGTCGGGAAGACTTCGTCGAGAAAATGCGTGTGGCTGTCCACCACGCCTTGCACGATACGCCGCATGGTCGATTGGTTCAGCCCCTCGGTCAGCGAGTAAACGGGCAGGATTCGTCCGGCGGGAATATCTTCATCCTCGGCCAGCGGCGTGAATTGCGGATGAGTCATTTCCCACCGCACGCCCTGCAATTTGGGCGTGCCGGAAAGCATGATGCGCTGGCCCACGGTGAACTTCTGCCGCATGAACGCTTGATTGAACCAGAGGGCTCGCAGATACCGCGTACCCTGCTTAATCAGCACGCCGAGAATGCATTTACCAGGCCCCGTTCCGCGGATATCGACATCTTCGACCGTGCCCACGACACTGCACTCTTGCCCTTCCTCGATTTGGTCGAACGATCGCAACTCGCTCATGTCCTCGTAATCGCGAGGAAAAAAGAAGAGCACGTCGCGGGCGTAATAGAGTCCCAGCTTGGCGAGCAACTCCGCGCGTTGAGCCCCCACCCCCTTCAAATACTGAACGGGCGTATTGAGTTGTTCCAACGGCGTTTTTTCGATCGAAGTCGGCATTCATCACCGAGGCGAAGCGGACGATCCTCTATCTATAGTGTACAAACGTTACGTGCCGCAAGACAAGCTAAGCGAAGCGAATTTGTACTCGGGCAATAAGCGCCGATGCGGCATTACCGTTCGCATTCGGCCAGCAGCTCTTCAAAACGTGGTTTCCAACCTGAGGTATCGAGCTCCGCATGCGTTTGGAGAAGGTACCGCACCAACGTGGCGGCCTCCTGCTTGTTTCCCAGCCGCAGTTGCAACGACGCGACGGCGTATTTTGCCTTAACCCACCGCGGTTCGTGAGGGGGCGACTTGGCGGCGATCTGACGCCATTTTCCCAGCGCCCCGGTAAGCGACTCGGCGTCGGTTCCTTCCGCCAGCAACTCCGCATAGGCCTCCTGCACCCGTCCATTGTGCGGTTCCTCCTTGGCCAGCGCGGCGTAGGCTTCTAACGCAGCCGCGCGGTTACCCGCCTGAGCCAACGCGGTCGCCCGGGCGCGCCGCAGTTCTAATTTTTGAGGCGCGGAGAGGTCTTTGAGATTTGCATTTAACCGCTCCAACACGGCCAACTGGACGTTAGCAATCGCGGTTCGCTGCTCGCGCGAACCCTGCGCCTCAAGCGCCGATAATCGTTCGAGCACCGTGAACAATGTCGCCGATTTCCAATCGCCGTCTGATAAGAGTTTGACTGCCTCGGACGCGCGTTTCGGCTGGCCGGCGAGCGCCACCGCCAACAGCGACCGCGCCTCGATTCGCCAGGCGGAGGCTTTATCCGAGTCTGTCGACAGGCCCGAGGATAGGAGCGTTTCGGCCGAGGCACATCCCCCAGCGATATAGCGCACGAGGATGTCCGCGGCTGCCAAGGTCGCCACCCGTTCTGTATCGGTGAAGCGCTCGCGACCCGTGGTTGTCTCGCCCAAGGCGAGCCGAAACGTTTCGAGATATTCGCGGGCCAGAGCTTCGGTGGGTTTGCCAACCGAGGTGAGACGCGCGAGTTCTTGCCGCGCGCAAGTGGCTGCGCCTTGGATCGCGGCAGGAAATGCCGGCGAATCGCGGCGAACCTTTGCATACGCCTGGAATCCCGCCGAAAACGATCCCTGCGATTGCCGCCAATTTCCCAACCACACGTTTGCCTGATCGGTGGTGGACGAAGCTGCCCAGCGGGCGAGATGTTCCTCCAACATGGCGGCATAGGCGGTGCCAAGTTCAAGATCGCCGCGCACTTGCTGGGCTTTATTCCAACAGGCGACCAAATGCGCTTCAGGTGCCTTAGGGTGCGACGGAAGGTCTTTCGCCAATCGCTCCAGGCGGGCCGCTGCCACCGCGAACTGTTTTTGCTCTTGCGCGATCAAACCCGATTTGAAGGTCAGATCGAACTCGCGGTCGGATTGTCCGGCGCGATGCGCCGCCTGCGCCGCTTGCAGATAGAGCGATTGAGCCTCGTCGGGCTTGCCGCGCAGATAGTTCGCATCGGCCTGGCGAGCGAGGAGTTCCACGCTCGCATCGGCGGCGACGTCGCTCGTTCCCGCCAAAACCGCCAACAACTGGTCGGCTCGGCGGCCCCAATAGGTCCCATGCGTACGTTCGATCTGAGCGGCCCATTGAGCCGCCGCCTGCTGCCACTGTGCCAAGTCGTTGGCCTTCTTCTCCGCCGCCGCCTGCTGTGCCAGTCGCATGATCACTTCTAATTTCGCTAAATCCAATTCCGGCTCGCGAGTTCGCTGCAAGGCTTGATACTTCGGCTCCTCAAGCATCCGCAAGGCTTCGCGCGGTTCTCCAGCCAAGGCGCGCACTCGCAGGGCTTCGGCCAGCGCTTCGCGGCGAACGCCAGATGAGATTTCATCGCGATCGACGAGCTCGAACGCCCGGAGCGCTTCGTCGTACCGCTTGAGTTCTCGTAAACAGGCCATTTGCAGAACGCGCAGGTTGCCGCTGAGTTCATCCTGCGGACTGAGTCGACCCACCGCTCCCTCGACGCTTTCCAACGCCGCCAGCAATAGGGCTTTGCGATCGAGGCTTTCCGCGGGATAGCAATAGGCTCGGGACCACTGCGTGCGGGCGCATTGAAATTCGGCCTGCATTTTCAGTCGACCGAGTTCGTCCGCCGTGAGTTCAGTTCCCTTGGACGGTTGGTTGCGACGCTGCGTCATTTCCTGAGTCACTACCTGGGCCAAGTCGTCGAACATTTTTTCCGCGGTGCGAAGCGTGTTGCTGGCGGTCGCGAGCGCGGGGCCGTTCTCGACCAACGCTTCCGCTTCGCGGCGCTGTTGATCCCCTTGGGCCTGCACGGTGAGTGCGTCTTGCATTCGAACCAACAAGGCGCGGGGCTGATTCGGCTGCTTGGTCGTGAACTCCTTCGCCAATTTGCGAGCCTGTCCCCATAGTGCCTCGCGTCCGGCCGCTGGCGAACTCAACGCGTGCAGGGAGATGGTTCGCATTTGCTCCACGGTGAAATCGACCGCCGCGGCGCTGGTAAGATCGGTGCGGGCCAATTGCTGTTGGCAATATCGTTCCGCGACATCGAACAACTGCAAGCGCCGCAGTTCGCGCAGCAGTCGCGCATCGCGATCCTCGCCGGCCAGCGGATTCAATCCGGCCGCTAGCCATAGCATCCCGCAGACAAAGCCGCGCGTGATGCTACGTTTGGCGGAGGGGATCGGAAAGTTGATTCGCGTGGGCATAAGACTACGGCGCTTCCGCGGCGAATTGCACTTTGTCGAAACCAACGATGCGGCACACATCGTACACTTCAATCACAGCCCCCAGCGCCAGCAACGGATCGGGATGCAAGATCACCGGGGCATCGCGTTTGATCGCCGCGAGCTTTTCCAATTCGCCTCGCAGTTCGGCCAAACTCGCCAACGGCTGATCGTTCAATCGCCAGGCAGGTGAATTCGCCTCGCCGACGATTCGCACCACGACAGGATCGAAATCGGCTTCCGGCGGCGGAACGTCGTTCGTCTCGCTCGGCGATGTGCCAGTCTGCTCGGAAATATGGCTCGGCAGCAGCATTTCGACCGCTTGCATGCCCGAGGTCCACACGAAGAACACGATCAATAGGAATACCATGTCGATCATGGGCGTCATTTGTATTTCGAGTACGCCCGACCGATTGCGCGTGTTTGGAATTTTCATTTGCGGGCCTCCTCGGGACGATACACGGCGAACGTGACGTTCCAAATTCCCGCTTTGGCGCAGGCGACAAGAATCGGCGCGACGACGCGATATGCCACGTTTCGGTCGCTACGAATCCGCACTTCCAAGCCAGGTCCCACCGACGCCCGCTTCGCGGCCAAACGTTCGCGCAACTCGGTCGGGTTGACGACCCCTGCTCCGAGCAGCACCTCGCCATTCGCATGCAGGTTGATCGTGATGCGGGGCGAGGTGTCGTCGATCTGCTCCTTGCCGCTCGTGGCGATGGGGAGCGGAAGCTTCGTTTGAGCTTCTTGTTTGGCAAGATGGCTCGACACGAGGAAGAAAATGATCAACTGGAAGACGACGTCGATCATTGGGGTCATGTCGAAGCCTACGCCCCGGCCTGGATCTCGGCGAGGGATATTCATTTGCGAACCTCGCGCCCCGGAGGTGGAACGATGGCCGGAGCAACTGGCGGCGCTTTCGGCAGGGGCGTTGTCGGCGCAGGTGGCGGGGGCGGCGCCGACGGCGCGGAAACAGACGTCGTCCGCAAGCGCTTCAGAGGTCCAAAGGCGTGCTGAATCATATACGCGCCTTCCGCGACGAGTTGATCCACGCGATTTCGGAAAATCGCGAAGGCCCCCAGCGAGGGAATGGCTATGATCAGTCCCACCACAGTGGTTACCAACGCCTGATAAATACCTTCCGCAAGTTCCGCCGCTCCGGCCGCGCCTTGACTGGTGGCGACTTCTTGAAACGCCATGAGCATGCCCGTGACCGTTCCGAGCAAACCCAGCATCGGCGCGAGACTGCCGATCACCGAAAGATATTCTACGCGGCGATAGAGCCGCGCGGCTTGTTCCGCGAGAGCCTCTTCCAGCGCTTTTTCGATTTCGCTCCAACCATTTTCCGCTTCGCGCAGACCTTGTCCCATGATGAAGCCGAGCGCGCTTGGCTGCTGGCGGCAGCGTTCCACCGCTTGGTCGACGCGTCCCGATTGCAGCAGCGTATGCACTTCATCGGCCAGCGGTGCGGGAAAGAGATCGTCCTTGCGAAGCGACAGCACATTGTCGAACACCAAATACGCCGCCGTCAACGACAGCCCAATCAGGGCCAGCATGATCGCGATCCCGATCAAACCGCCGGAAAACAGAATCTCAAAAAATCCTTTGGCCTGAGGTCCTTTGGCCGCAGGTGCATCGGGCGCGGAGACGCCAGGCGCGGAAGCGGTTGCGCCAGTCGCCGGCGGGGCCGTGTTACCCGACTTGTTCTCCTGAGAAAGGCCCAGCGGGGGACTCAGCGCCGGCATAATCGTCACAAGCAGAACAACGACAAGTTCCTTCCAGTCGCGCAAAACAAGCTCCTTTATATTGAGTGCGTTCACATTGTAGCCAGCGTTCCGCGCAGGAGGAAAGCGGAGAAAGTAAAAACTCGCGTTCCCCGGCTTCGCGCGTCGCTCGCCTCAGACACTCTCCATTCAATAGATCAAAGGCTGAACCACGTGAAAAGGACGCACATTTGCCTTTCTGGGCCACGCGCCTAAGATTAGATGTACGAAACTCTAGCGAAACGATCGGGACGTTTCGCGGTTCTTGCAGGATGTCCGCTGAGGATCAGCAGCTTCGGCATCCTTAGGGTAAGGTGGGTTATGCTTATGCGTTCGCGCGCGCGCGATGTTCCGCGACTATGCACCGCATTGCCGGGTCCTCGAGCGGCGGCGATCTTGAAAATCGATCGCCAGTTCACCTCTCCTTCGTATACGCGCATGTATCCCCTCGTCGCCGCGCGGGGAGCAGGTGCCATGATCGAAGATGTTGACGGCAATCGGTTCCTCGACTTTACCGCCGGCATTGCCGTCTGCAGCACGGGACATTGTCATCCCCGCGTGGTCGAAGCAGTGCAACGGCAGGCTGCCCAGCTCATGCACATGTCGGGCACCGATTTCTATTACGCTCCCCAAGCGTTACTCGCCCAAAAGCTGGCCGAGATTGCGCCTGGCCCTACGCCGAAGCGGGTGTTCTTCACCAACTCGGGTGCGGAATCGGTGGAAGCGGCGTTTAAGCTGGCCCGGTACTATACGCGTCGTCCCCACATGATCGCCTTCTTCGGCGGATTCCATGGCCGCACGCTGGGAGCGCTCTCGCTCACTTCGAGCCGAGCGGTGCAACGCCGCGGCTTCGCGCCGTTGTTGCCGCACGTCTCGCACGTCGAGTATCCGAATCCCTATCATTTTCCAGGCGATGCTGAAGCGTGTTGGCAAGCGAGCCTGACACAGATCGAGAATCTGTTCGCCCGGACCGTTCCGCCGGAAGAGGTGGCGGCGTTCGTGGTGGAACCGATTCAAGGCGAAGGTGGATACGTTGTGCCGCCGCTGGAATTCCATCGTCGCCTCAAAGCGCTCGCCGAGCAGCATGAGATTCTCTACATCGCCGATGAAGTCCAATCGGGCATGGGCCGCACTGGACGCATGTTCGCCAGCGAGCATTTCGGCGTCGAACCCGATATTCTATGCACCGCCAAGGGCATTGCTTCGGGACTGCCATTGGGCGCGATCATCGCGAAGTCGGACATTATGACTTGGCCACCTGGTTCGCATGCGAGCACCTTCGGCGGCAATCCCGTGGCCTGCGTGGCCGCGATGGAAACGATTGGCCTCCTGCAAGAAGAACTGCTGGCGAATGCGTCGCATACAGGCGACTACTTGCAAACTTGCTTACGCGAATTGCAGAACCGGCATGCAACCATTGGCGACGTCCGCGGCTTGGGCCTCATGGTCGGGATGGAACTGGTGCACGATCGCCAAACCAAGGAGCCCGCCGCCGACTTGTGTTCCAAGTTGATCGATCAATGTTTTCACCGTGGATTGCTCCTGCTCTCCTGCGGCAAGAGCACCATTCGGTTTTGTCCACCGCTGGTGATCGATGAAGACGATGTCGACACGGCTGTGGAGATCATCGATCAAGTGCTGAGCGAGTTGGAGCCAAACGAGGTTCGCAAATAGGCGGCTTTAGTTTTTCTTCATTTCCTCGGCCCGCGCCAATAATTGTGAGAGGCGTTCCTCCTCCTCGCGCGCGGAACGAATCAGCGTGTTGAGGGCGACCATTTTGGTATCGATTTCGGCTTTCAATTCGCGAGCCGTCTCGTGCATTTCCACCTGCCAGCGAATGAAGTCAACAGGAGGTTGGGCCGCTCGCACCGCCTCTTTTTCGGCCTTGAGCTTTTCAAAGGGAATTCGCTCGCGGGTTAGCGCTGGCCGCATGCTGCGGAAGTAGAAGTAACCCACGATTACGAGCAATCCGCCCCAAGCGAGCATTTGTTGCGTGGTGATTTCAGCGAGCATGGCGACATTCCTTTTCGCACCGGTGGGATTTATTCGCTCCGTGGTTCGGCAAAAACCCGCAGGGCCGCTTCATACACGTCTCGCAACGGCACGGTTCGTTGATCCGCGATCTGACGGCACGATTCAAACTCAGGCGAGAAGCTGAGGCTGCCATCGGAGAGAACGGCAACCTTGCCCGTCACGGGACCAAACGAAGTTTCCACCACGTGCGCCCGCCGCTCCAACTTATGCCGGGAAACGGGCCAGCGGCGAATGCCCAGCGTGCCCGTCTCGCGGAAGATGATCTTTTCCATTTTCGGAGCAAGTTCATTCCCGCAGAGCACGGTGAGCAACATGCCGGGCCGATTTTTCTTCATTTGAATGCTGGTGGTGTAGACATCGAGGGCTCCGGCTTCGAGAAGCTTGGCCGTGGTGTGGCCGACGATCTCTCCGCTGATGTCGTCGAGGTTGGTCTCCAGCACCAGAATTTGATCGCTGATGGCCGGCGGCTCCGCATCGCCAATCAATAGGCGAACGACGTTGGCCTGTTCCTTGAGTTCGCGTTCACCTGCGCCATAGGCGATCGTACGAATCGTCATGGCCGGCAACGGACCGTACTCATCGGCCACGGTGGAAAGAATGGCCGCGCCGGTGGGCGTGGTGAGTTCGCACGCGACGTTCGAGGGAGCCAGCGGAATGCCCCGCAACAACTCCGCCGTGGCAGGCGCGGGAACGCTCACGCGGCCATGCTCGATCTCGATGAAACCCGTGCCCACGGGCACCGGCGAGCAAACGATTCGATCCACGCCCAGCAAGGAAATTCCCACGGCCGCTCCGACGATATCGGCAATGGAATCGACTGCCCCGACTTCGTGAAAATGAACCTTCCGCAACGTGGTGCCATGCACCTTGGCTTCCGCTTCGCCCAGACGCGTGAAAATACGCTTCGCCAAATCCTTCTGGGGCGCGGTGATCGCATCGCTGGCATCGATCATATCCACGATGTGGTGCAGATGACGATGCGCCTGCTCCGGTTCGTGCTCGACATTCACCTTCGTCGCGCGGAAGCCGCGCTTCTTCACCTCCGTCGCGGTGAAACGCACAGCCTTCGGCAATTTCAGGGAATCGATAGCCGTTTGCAAAGCCGCTAAGTCCACGCCCGCATCGACCAGTGCGCCCAAGGTCATGTCGCCGCTGAGTCCGCTTAAGCAATCGAAGTACGCGATTTTCATGATGGATGCTGAGGATTGGTTTTTGTGACGCGACAGACCGTGCGTCATTTATAACAGGCGTTTCAAAAAGTGGTAGGACTCGGTCGCCTGGGTGGGACCTTCATGCGAGTGGCGGCTCAATTCCACGTGAATGCCGCCGGTGTAATTCACTGCTCGCAGCGCCGCAAAAATGGGCGCGAACTCGATTTCCCCTTCGCCAAACGGCAAATGTTCATGGACGCCGCGCCGCATATCTTCCAAATGGACATTCACCAAACGGGAACCATAGCGGCGAATATACGCGTCGATCGGCGTTTCTCCGAGGCAATGCAAATGGCCCATATCGAGAGTGAGTTGAAAATGCGGCGCGTCGATCAAATCGACGAGTCGGTCGTATTTGGCCATCGTATCGATGAACATGCCCGGCTCGGGTTCGAAGCCCAGCACCACGTTGAACTTCGCCGCGTAATCGAGCACCGGTTCGAGTCCCTCGACGAGGCGTTGGAACGCCGCCGGCTCCGAGCATTCATCCCGCAACACGCCGGACCACAGCGAAACGCAGTCGCTTCCCAACTCGGCCGCGATCTCAATCACCCGGCAATAGAAGTCGATCCGCATCTGGCGGCGGCGCGGGTCAGGCGTCATGAGCGTGGGCTCGTGCTTGATATACCGATCCAGCAGGAAGCGGGCGCCCGTTTCGAGCACGTTGCGGAGTTTGTGCCGCTTCAAGGCCAGCCGCATCCGCGCGATTTCGGCGTCCGCATCGGTGCGAAAGGGCGATAGCGAATGATGATCGATCGTGATCCCGACGCTGCGATAGCCAATTTCCGCCAGCAGTTCCACCGCATCGACCGGATCGTGATGGGACAAACCGTTGGTGTTATAACCGAGTAGCATGAAACGTGGCCCCCAAGGGAAAGTCGTTCGGCGTCGGTAATTCCACTGCCGGCGTTGACAACTTCGCTGATCCGGTATCTCTATTTAAGAGTGCCTAACAAAACACAACCGATAGGGGGCCAATGACGAAGCTCGAATGACGAATGTCGAAAGAATAACAAAGCCCGAATGTCGAATGGTACATTTAAGCATTCGTCATTGGGGATTCTTTCGTCATTAGAAATTCGTCATTCGTCATTATCCCGATCGACGGAGAAGTTATGTTAGGCGCTCTAATATTCGTACTGCCGTTATAGCAAGTGAATTCGAGCCGGAGCAGGGCCATGTACCACTTTTTTGTGCGCGTATTTGCCGCCGGTGATGCGCCCACAAGCGCGGCGCCCTTGCCCGTGACCTTCGATCACGCGGTCGTGGAACTCGGCCGATTGCCGCAGATGTTTATCGAGCCCGATGGCGCTTTCCTGTGGCGCCCGTTGCCGGAAATCGCCCCACGTTGGCAGGTGGAGGGCAATTTGTTCGACCGCGGCGAGTCGTTGTTCTA
>JADMIO011298121.1_pt1 | contig 13175 bp, 11 predicted proteins | sample 8958161 | NCBI WGS metagenome assembly JADMIO01 (sample SAMN16585339, study PRJNA669376) | soil metagenome | isolation source: Crop rotation soil | place: USA: Cullars Rotation, Alabama | collected 2011 | reverse complement strand
CGGCGGAAGTGCTCCGCGAGCCGGCATTCCCTCCCGCCGAGCTGGAGGAGATCCGGCGCGCGCGGCTGACCTCGCTCGAGAACCAGCGCTCCGAGCCGCAGGCGGTTGCGTCGCGCGCGCTGCAGCGGCACAACAATCCCTATCCGAAGGGGGATCCGCGCTACACCCCGACGGTCGACGAGGACGTGGCGGCGGTGAAGACGACCACGGTCGAGCAGCTGCAGCGCTTCTACGCCCAGTTCTACGGTCCTGCCAAGGCGGAGATCGCGATCGTCGGCGACTTCGATCCCGCGGAGATGAAGAAGGTGCTGGCCGAGCTGTTCGGCGACTGGAAGCCTGCCGCGCCCTACACACGCGTACCGACGCCCTTCATTCCGAACAAGGCCGCCGCGATCCAGCTCGAGACGCCGGACAAGGCGAACGCGATCATGCTGGGCGCGATGGCGATGCAGATCAACGACGACAGCCCCGACTATCCCGCGCTGCTCGTCATGAACTTCATCCTGGGCGACTCGACCAACTCGCGCCTGCTGAACCGCCTCCGCCAGAAGGAGGGCGTCAGCTATTCGGCCGGCGATTTCCTGTCGATCAACTCGTTCGAGCCGAACAGCTCGCTCGGCGTGTACGCGATCTTCGCGCCGCAGAACGTGGAGCGCGTGCGCACCGGCACGCGGGAGGAGCTCGCACGCGCCGTGCGTGACGGCTTCACCGACGCCGAGGTGGAGGAGGCGAAGCGTGGCCTCATGCAGGAGCGACGCCTGGCCCGCTCGCGCGACGCGGGCATCGCAGGCGGCCTCACCAGCCAGCTCTACCTCGGCCGGACGTTCCAGCGCACGGCGGAAGTGGACGCAGGCATCCAGGCCGCCACCGCGGCCCAGGTGAACGCCGTGGCGCGCAAGTACATCAAGCCCGACGAGTTCGCGTTCGTCTACGCGGGGGACTTCGCGAAGAACCGGCCGAAATGAGCGGGCGCGCCCAGAGTGGCGCGGTAGCGTTCTTGGACGCGCGGTGCCGCGTCGTTTCCCGCGGGTCCGCGAACGCCGCTACGTATTCCCCGCCGGGCCACCGGTGATGATCCTTTCGATCGGCGCCATACCTTCGGACAACGCGAGGCAGCTGCCGACGACGCCGGACAGCGCATCGTTGATCGAATCGGCCGTAGCGACGACCGGACCGCGGCCGGTGATGCCTTCCGGTCCCGGGTAGGGCGACACGCATCCGCCAGCCTCCTCGACCAGCAGGAGGCCCGCGGACACGTCCCACGCCGACAACGCCAGCTCGACGAACGCGTCGAGCCGTCCGTCGGCGACGTGCGCGAGCTCGAGCGCGGCGGAGCCGAAATTGCGGAAGGCGGAATTGGTGCCCATCAGCGCGCGCCGGATCTCGACATAGCGTGGGTCGGGATAGCGATCGTGATGGCCGACGGCCACGATGGCGCCGGAGAGGCCTTCCGGACGCCCGGCGGCGATGCGCCGCGTCCCCTGGTGGTTCACGCGCCACGCGCCGTGGCCGCGGCGCGCATGGAACAGCTCGTCGTGGGGCGGATCGTGGATCGCGCCGATCATGCGCACGCCGCGCTCGACGTAGGCGATGGAGACGCCCCAGTACGCGATCCCGCGCAGGAAATTGTGCGTCCCGTCGATCGGATCGACGATCCACAGGTTGTCCTCGCCGCGATAGCGCGCCGCCGTTTCCTCGCCGAGGAACCCGTCCTGCGGAAAAGCCTTCGCGATCTCGCCGCGGATGAACGCCTCCACGTCGCGGTCCGCGTGGCTCACGAAATCGCGCGGCCCCTTGAGCTCGACCGTGAGCCGCTCGCGGTTGCGCCAGTATTCGAGCGCCTTCGCGCCGGCCGCGCGCGTGACCTGCAGCAGCAACTCGTAGCGTGCTTCGATCGTCATCGCACTACTCAGCGCGGCACCGCGGCCACTTCCTTGTCCCATTTCTCGAGCAGGCGCTTGCGCTCCGCGGCGCTGCCGTACTTGGCGAAGTCGTAGCTGATGAGCTTCAGCGTCCCGAGCTCCGGCGCGCCCGCTGGGGCCGGGGTGTTCCTGTTCGACGGCGTCTGGAAGTTCTTGGTGTCGCCGCCGATGCGCTGGGCCGCGGGCGTAAGCGCCCAGTCGTAGAACTTCTTCGCGTTCTCGAGGTTGCGCGCGCCCTTGACGATGCTCATTGACCCGACCTCGTAGCCCGTGCCCTCGCACGGCACGACCAGCTTCACGGGGAAGCCGTTCGCGATCTCGGTCATGCCGTCGTGCAGGAAGGTCACGGCGATGCCGTTCTCGCCGCGCGCCGTGGCGCGGATGGCGCCGACACCGGAGCGCGGATAGTTGCTGATGTTCCTGTGCCAGGCCTTCAGGAGCTCGAACGCCTTGTCCTCACCGAAGATCTGCACCAGCGTCGCGATCGTCGCGTACGCAGTCCCCGAGGCGTTCGGGTTGGCCATCTGCACCTCGTCGCGGTACTCCGGCTTTCCGAGGTCCGCCCAGCAGCGCGGGATCGGCAGCTTGCGCTTGGCGAGGATCTCCGGGTTGTAGCCGATGCCGAGCGCGCCGGTGTAGACGCCCACCGTGTGGAACTTGGACTGCTCGGCCTGCTTGACCGCCCACTCGTGCAGGTCCTTCATCATCGGCGAGCGGTATTCCTCCGTCAGTCCCATCTCCGCGGCCTGCAGGTGCGGGTCGCCGCTGCCCGTGTACCAGACGTCCAGCTTTGGATTGGCGCGCTCGGCGGCGATCTGGGCCATGGCCTCGCCGGCACTCTTCTGCTGGATCCCGACCTTGATGCCCGTTTCCTTCGTGAACGCGGCGGCCGTGGCTTCGCACCAGGGCATCTGCACGCTGCAGATCATGTTCACCTGCCCCTGTGCCATGGCGCTGCCGGCGCACGTCAGGAGGAACCCGATCACCACCACCATCGAACGCTTGCTGCGCATTGCTCCTCCTCGATCGTTGTCCGTCGCCGTGTGCCGACGATCGGTGCTACAGGGTCACGGCAGACTTCGTACGCACCGACTCCTGGATGGCGATGCCGATGCGCGTCGCCTCGGTCGCGTCGCGCAGCGTCACCGGCAGCGGCCCGTCGTGCAGCACGGCCGCGACGAATGCATTGAGCTCCGCCGCAAACGCATCCTCGAACCGCTCGTAGAACGTCGGCGTGCATTCGTTGCGCACGCCATGCGCGTCCGCCACATCCACGCGGGTGAGGCGCGGGTTGCCCCCGATCGTGAGCCGTCCGTCGGTGCCTACCACTTCGGTCATCGATTCGTGACCATGGGCCATGGTGCGCGACGCCTGCAGGCAGGCGAACCGCCCGCCCTCGAATTCGACGACCGCGATGCCGTTGTCGAGATCGCCACAGGCAGCGAGGCCTTCGTGCACTGCGATCGTGCCCGTCGCGAACGCGCGCACCGGCTTGGCGCTGCCCAGGAACCAGCGTGCCGCATCGATGTCGTGCACGCTCATGTCCAGGAAGATGCCGCCCGACGTCGGGGCGAATCGCACGAAGAATCCGGACGGATCGTTCTTGTCCAGCGTGTGCGACCGCACCATGAACGGCACGCCGATCACGCCGTGCGAGACCTTGTCGAAGGCATCGCGATAGCTCGGATCGAACCGCCGCACGTACCCGATCAGCACGACCTGCCCGGCATGCCGCGCGGCCGCCTCTTCGACGCGCAGACAGTCCTCGAGACTGAGCGAGGTTGGCTTCTCGCTGAACACGTGCTTGCCGGCCGCAAGCGCGTGGATGATCTGGCCGGCGTGCTCGGTCGTCGGCGTCACCAGCACCACCGCATCGAGACCCGGATGGGCGAGCAGCTCGGCGTAAGTCGCGTAGTTCGCCCCGACACCCAAGGTCTGCGCCGCCCACGCGCGCTCCTCACCGACGGGGCTGCACGCCGCCACGAGCTCGGCGTCGGCAACGCGCGTCGCGAGCATGCGGGCATGCCGCGCCCCGAGGCGGCCGAGACCCGCGATGCCGACACGGAGTCGGGCCATGGTCAGAGCTCGACGATGCGCTGCTCGCGCCAGGAACGCATGGCCGCATCGGCCAGCTCGAGCGCCTTCACGCCGTCGTCGATCGACGTGCGCACGGCGGTGCCGCCGGCGAGCGCCGCGAAGAAATGGGCCATCTCGTTGGCGTACGCGACGCGGTAGCGCTCGAGGAAGAAATGCTCGGGCAGGTCGGTGCCCACAGCGAGCGCGGTCGAGGCGGTCACCTCGGTCGGACGGTGATTGCCGGCCTGCAGCATGCCCTTGCTGCCGATCACCTCGAAACGCTGGTCGTAGCCGTAGGCGGCACGGCGGATCGTGTTGATCTGCGCGAGCCGGCCCTGCCGCGTGCGAATCGTCACGGAGGTGGCGTCGATGTCGCCGGCCGCTTCGATGGCGGGGTCGGTGAGGCAGCTCCCGGTCGCGTACACGGTGCGCGCCTCGTCGCCGAGGATCCAGCGGAAGATGTCGAAGTCGTGAATCAGCATGTCCTTGAAGATGCCGCCCGACACCTTGATGTATTCCACCGGCGGCGCACCCGGGTCGCGGCTCGTCACGACCAGCATCTCGGGCGTGCCGATCTCGCCGGCGTCGATGCGCGTGCGCACGGCGTTGAAGGTCGGGTCGTAGCGGCGCTGGAAGCCGATCAGGCACGTGACCCCGGCGCGGTGCACCGCCTCTGCACATGTGCGGGCGCGCGCCAGATCGAGATCGACAGGCTTCTCGCAGAAGATGGCCTTCCCGGCCTCGGCGGCACGCAGGATCAGCTCCGCATGCGTGTCGGTCGACGACGCGATCACCACGGCACGCACCGCCGGATCGCGCATCACGGCGTCGGCGTCGGCGACCGCGGCCGTGTGCTGGGTCGCGAGCGCCCGCGCCGCGTCGGCATTGACGTCGATCACGTACTTGAGGCGCACGCCGGGCTGCCGGACGAGATTGCCCGCGTGGATCTTGCCGATGCGACCGGCGCCGAACAGCGCGACATCCATCATGTGGGTTCCTGGGGTCGGAGGGGATGGCGCGCGCCGGGTTTCAGCATCCATTCGTGCGCCGGATCGTTGTGGAAGTGCCAGACGCGCCGCTTGCCTGCCATCACGTTCAGGTAATAGGACTCGTAGCCATGCGGCACGACCACCGGGTGATAGCCGCGGGGCACCATCACGACGTCGTGGTTCTCCACCGCGAGCGCTTCGTCGAGGCTGCGGTCATCCGTGTAGACGCGCTGGAACGCGAAGCCCTGCTCGGGCTGCAGGCGGTGGTAGTACGTCTCCTCGAGCGCGCTCTCGTTCGGAACGTCGTCGCGGTCGTGCTTGTGCGGCGGATAGCTGGAGGAATGGCCCGCGGGCGTGCGCACCTCGACCACCAGGAGGTGCGCCGCGGGCTCGGTTTCGGGAAGGATGTCGCAGATGAAGCGCTGGTTCGATCCGCTGCCGCGGACGGAGCGCTTCATGTGGGCAGGCTCGATCAGACGCACGGGCGCCTCCTTGCCCGCCGGCGCGGTGGCGATGGCAACCTCGGCGTCGGTCGTGGCCGCCACGCGCAGCGGGCAGGGCGTCGGCACGTACACCGCATACGGCGACTTGTCCTCGAACACGCTCATGCGTTCGCCGATGTCCTCGAAGCGCGTGGCGCCTGCGCTCACCGACACGATCCCCGTGAGCACGACGACGCAAGCTTCGCGACCGCCCGGATCGAACGTGACCTCCTCGCCCGCGGCCAGGCGATACGCGGTGAACCCGACGTACTGCCACCCGGCCGACGCCGGCGTGACCTCGACGATGGTCTGACCCTGCCCTGCCTTCACGAGAAGCGTCATCGCGGGTTCGCTCCGGCATGATCCGCGGCAGCACCGCCGCGACGATGTCCCGCCTGCGCGGCGTCGACGAGCTCGCGGAGGTGCCGGTAGCCCATCTCGGCGTAGCGGTAGCTCGGGGCCACCGATGGGTCCTGCTCGGCTTCGACGACCAGCCAGCCGCGATAACCGTGGCGCGCCAGGATGTCCATCAACGCGCCGAAGTCCACGACGCCGTCGCCCGGCACCGTGAACGCCCCGTTGATCACGGCCTCGAGAAAGCTCCATTGCCGGTTGTGCGCGAGACGCAGCACGGACGGACGGACGTCCTTGCAGTGCACGTGACACACCCGCGCGGCATGCTTCTCCAGCATGCGCACCGGGTCGCCGCCCGCGAAGGTCATGTGGCCGCTGTCGAACAGCAGGCCGACCTCGTCCCCCACGACCTGCATGAGCTTGTCGACATCCTGCGGGGCCTGCACGTACGCACCCATGTGATGGTGATAGGCGAGCCGCACGCCGCGCGCGAGCGTGTGGCGGGCGAGCGCGGTCACCCGCTCGCCGTAGCGCTGCCAGTCCGCATCGGAGCGGAACTGCGGACGCTTGTAGAGCGGGACCGCCGCGCCCTGGATGGAATCGGCGACCTCGCCGTACACCATCACGTTCGCGCCGTTCGAGGCCAGCAGCTCGAGATGCGCCGCGACGCTGCGCAGCTCGTCTTCGACGGTCCCGGTCGCAAGCCGTCCGGAGTACCAGCCCGAGACGAGCGCAAGGTCGTGCCGGGCGAGCACGGCGCGCAACGCCTCGGGCTCGCGCGGAAACTTGTTGCCGAGCTCGAAACCCTGGTAGCCGATCGTCCGCCCTTCCCGCAGCGCGACCTCGAGGGGGATCTCGCCCCCGAGCGACGGCAGGTCGTCGTTGCTCCAGGAGATCGGGTTGATGCCGATACGCACGTCGAGCTCGTTCACGCTGGTCTTCCGTTCAGGGCCGCTGGTTCGCCTGCGCCGTCGTGTACGCGCGCCGCGCCGCCTCGACCTCGGCCCGCGCGGATACCTCGGGCACGGCAACGTCCCACCACACGCCACCGGCCGTGGTGACGCGCGCCGGGTCCGTGCGGATGGCGATGACGTACGTGCGGCTGGCGGCGCGGGCCCGCTGCAGCGCAGCCTCGAGTTCCGCGATGGACGCGACGTTCTCGGCGGTGGCGCCGAGCGCACGGGCGTGCGCGGCGAAATCGATGTCGGGCAGCGCGTCGGCCGGAGCGCAGTCCTGCAGGAGATTGTTGAACGGCGCACCGCCGCACGCCTGCTGCAGGCGATTGATGCAGCCGAAGCCGCGGTTGTCGAGCACCACGATCACGAGCTTCTGCTCGAGCATGAGCGAGGTGGCGATCTCGGAGTTCAGCATGAGATAGCTGCCGTCGCCCACGAGCACGACGACCTCGCGGTCGGGACGTGCCATCTTGACGCCGATGCCGCCGGCAATCTCGTAGCCCATGCAAGAGTAGCCGTATTCGACGTGGTACGCGCCCGGAATTCCGGCGTACCACAGCTTGTGCAACTCGCCCGGGAGCGACCCGGCGGCGCACACCGCGATGTCCTGCCGCGGCGAGTCTCCGGCCGAGCGTTGCACCGCACCAATGACCTCGCCTTCGTACGGCAGCGGCACGTCGCGCACCCCGGTGATCGCAGCGACGGCGTCGCGCCACTCGCGTCCGAGCGACTCGGCACGGCGCGTCCACGCCGCGTCGGCGCGCCAGTCGCCAAGCGCCGCCGACAGCATCTCGAGCCCCACCCGCGCATCGGCGACGAGCGGGACGGCCTGCCATTTCAGGGCATCGACGCCGTTCACGTTCAGCTGTACGCGCCGTGCCTGCGCGAGATGCGCGTGCGAGCCGGTGGTGAAATCCTGGAGGCGCGTCCCGACGGCGAGCACCACGTCGGCGTCGGCACCGAGCGCATTCGAAGCCGTCGCACCGGTCACCCCGACGGCGCCGGCCTGCAAGCGATGGTCCCACGGCAGGGCACCCTTGCCCGCCTGCGTCTCCGTGACCGGCACGCCATGCCGCTCCGCGAATTCGCGCAGCGCGCCGGTGGCATCCGCGTACAGCACGCCTCCTCCCGCCACCAGCAAGGGACGCTGCGATGCGCGCAGCGCGTTCGCCGCGCGCTCGAGCTCGAACAGGTCCGGCGGCGGCGCGCGGAAGCGGATCGGCTCCGGCGCGAAGAATGCCTCGGGGTAGTCCCATGCGATCGTCTGCACGTCCTGCGGGAAGGCGAGGGTCACCGGCCCGCACTCCGCGGGGTCGGTCAGCACGTGGATTGCGCGGGGCAATGCCGTCAGCACCTGCTCCGGCCGCATGAGGCGATCGAAGTAACGCGACACGGGGCGGAAGCAATCGTTGGCCGAGACGGTGCCATCCGTGAAATCCTCGACCTGCTGCAGCACGGGATCGGGCCGGCGCGACGCGAACACGTCCCCCGGCAGGAACAGCACCGGCAGGCGGTTGACATGCGCGAGCGCGGCCGCCGTCACCATGTTGGTGGCCCCCGGGCCGATCGAGGTGGTGCAGGCCATCATGCGGCGGCGGAAATGCGCCTTCGCGTACGCGATCGCGGCATGGGCCATCGCCTGCTCGTTGTGCGCGCGGAAGGTCGGGAGCGCGGAACGCTGCGCGTGCAGGGCTTCGCCGAGCCCGGCCACGTTGCCGTGGCCAAAGATCGCGAACACGCCCCCGAAGAGCGGCACGAGGTCGCCACCGTGCTCGACGCGCAGCGCCGCGAGATAGCGGACGACCGCCTGTGCCGCGGTCAGCCGGACCGTGCTCACGCAGCCCTCGCGTCACGCTGCGCCGCTTGCGCGGGCCGCACCTTCCGCCACGCGGCGATCAGGGCGCGGTAGTTCGCGGCGGCCTGCTGCACGAGTCCCGCATCGTCGATGCGACCGGCAAGCCACTCGCGGGCCGGCGCCTCGAACAGCGTGCGCCCCACTGCGAAGCCGCGGCAGCAGCGAGCGTCGCGTGCGCTCGCGAAGGATTCGGCGAGGGCCTCCATGGTCGCGCCCAGGCCGAGCATGACGACGCCACGGCAGTAGGGGTCGCGGTCGGCGAGCAGCGCGTCGATCTCCCGCCACTGTGCCGGGGGCATCGGCTCCAGCTTCCACCACTCGGGATACAGGCCGAGGTTGTAGAGCCGCTTCAACGCGCGGGTCACGGTGTCGGCCGTGCGCGGCAGGCGCTTCGGCACGATCACCTCCAGCATGAGCTCGTGACCGCTCGCCTGCACCGCGTCGTAGAGCGTGCGCAGGCGCTCCTCCTGCTCGAGACGATGGCCGATCTCGTCGTCGGGGTGGTAGTGCACGAGGCACTTCACCACGTGCTCCGCCGGCCATGACACCAGCGTGGTGCCGACCGACGCGCCGTGCTGGAAGACGAGTGGATCGGAACGGGGTAGCTCGACCGGTCGCCCGATCCACCAGCCGCGACCCGTCGCGGACTCGAGCGCACGCTGGCCGTACACGTCGTCGCACAACAGGCCAACACGATTCCCGAGACCAGGTTCCTTCGCCACGTCGGCCACGGCCTCGACCAGCAACGACTTGAGCCGCGGCACGCGTGCCTCATCGCCGCCGGCCTCCCGCGCGAGGGCGAAGAACTGCGGGCGGTGATCGAACGCGAAGGCGAACACCTCGTCCCGTTCCGTGCGCGGTGCCGTCACGCGATGCAGTCGCGTGAGCATCGCGTCCTGATCCGGGCGTGTGATCCGCTCGGCGTTGGCGAGGAAGTGATCGAGCTCGATGCGTGTCGGCATGGCGGGCGCGCAGCCATGCCGTGACACGACCAGCGCACCGCACGCGTTGGCATAGCGCGTGCACGCCGCGTAGTCCTCGCCCCGGACCCATCCGGACAGGAAGCCCGCGGAGAACGCATCGCCCGCGCCGAGCACGTTGAGCACCTCGACCTCGACGCCGCGCCCGTTGAACGCCGCGTCCAGGCTTGCCGGAATGTCGCCTTCGATCACCGCGCACCCGAGCGGCCCGCGCTTCACGACGAGCACCGCATCGGTGTGCCTGCGCACCTCACGGAGCGCCGTCATGATCTCCGGACTCCCGCCCGCGATCGCGAACTCCTCCATGGTGCCGATCACGAGATCGAAGCGGCCGAGGATGCGCTGCAGGTGCGCCGTGACCGTATCGGAGCGCACGTAGCGGGTCTCGCCGTCGCCGCGCTTGGTCAGTCCCCAGAGCACCGGCCGGTAATCGATGTCGAGGATCGTGCGCACGTCGTGGCGCCGCGCGTGCTCCAGCGCGAGGCCGCTCACGCGCGCGACGTGCTCGGTCGAGAAATGGGTGCCGGTGATGAGCAGCGCGCGGCTGCGGGCGATGAAGCCTTCGTCGACGTCAGCTTCGGTGATCGCCATGTCGGCGCAGTTCTCGCGCAGGAAGATCAGCGGGAACGTGTGCTGGTCCTCGATGCCGAGCACGACCGCGCCGGTGAGACGCTCCGGATCGATGCTGACGTGGCTCACGTCGCACCCCTCGCGCACCATCGTCTCGGTGAGGAAGCGGCCGAGCGCGTCGTCCCCTACGCGGGAGATCAGCGCGGCACGCAAGCCGAGCCGAGCGCAGCCGAACGCCGTGTTGGCGGACGAGCCGCCGAGGTACTTGGCGAAGCTCGTGACGTCCTCGAGCCGCGCACCGATCTGCTGGGCGTAGAAATCCACGGCGAACCGGCCGAGGCAGATGACGTCGAGCGTGCGGCCATCGGCAAAGCGCGTGCGGTTCTGCATCGTGGAAGACGGCGTGCGGGCGGGGCCCGATTGTGGCAGACCTACGCAACCGGCGACAAGGGAGCCCTGGCAGGGGCCGGTAGAATGGGACCATGCGCGCGCGACTTTCCGGCCACGACCTCGCGCTCGTGGTAGCCGTCGTTGCCGTGCTGGGCTACGCCTTCGTGCCCATCAAGGTCGCGCTCGTCGAAGTGCCGCCGTTCGCGCTGGCGTCCGTGCGGTTCCTGTGCGCGGCCGTGCCGATGTGCCTGTTCGTGCGGCCGCCCGCCATGCCGCTCTGGGGCGTGGTCGGCTACGGCCTCGCCATCGGCGTGGCGCAGTTCGGCCTCCTGTTCCTCGGCATGAAGCTCGGCATGCCGGCCGGGCTCTCCTCGCTCGTGATCCAGGTCCAGGTGTTCATCACCATCGGCCTCGCGGCGGTGTTCCTGCACGACCGCTTTGCCCGGCACCACGTGCTCGGCGGCATCATCGCCGGCGCCGGCATCGTCGTGCTCGCGGCCTACAAGCTCGCCTCCGGCATGACGACGACCTTCGCCGGGTTCCTGCTCGTGCTGGGCTCGGCGCTCGGCTGGTCGATCGGCAACATCATCGCGAAGCGCGCCGCGGGCGAGCATGGCGCGGACATGTTCGCGCTGGTCGTGTGGTCCAGCCTCGCACCCCCGCTGCCGCTCGCGCTCGCCTCCTATGCCTTCGAAGGCGGGCCCGCGGTGTGGGACGCGGTGCGCCACATGAGCCTGAAGGCCTGGGCCTGCGTCGCGATCATGTCCTATGGCGCGACGCTGTTCGGCTTCGGCTCCTGGGCGCGTCTCATGCACCGTTACCCGACCGCGCTGATCTCGCCCTTCGCGCTGCTGATCCCGGTGTTCGGGCTGGCGAGCGGCGTCGTGTTCCTGGACGAGAGCATCGCGGTCGTGCAGGGCTTCGGCATCGCGCTCGTGCTCTTGGGCCTTGCGCTCAACGTGTACGGCGGGCGCCTGTTGCGCGCCGCGCGCCAGGCATCCTGACAGCCGTCTACCGGAACACCACCGTCTTGACGCCGTTCAGGAACACGCGGTGCTCCACGTGGTATTTGACGGCGCGCGCGAGCACGAGACACTCGACGTCGCGACCCAGCGCGACCAGGTCGTCCGGGCCCATCTTGTAATCGACCCGCGCGACGTCCTGCTCGATGATGGGGCCTTCGTCGAGATCGGCCGTGACGTAGTGCGCCGTGGCGCCGATCAGCTTGACGCCGCGGGCGTAGGCCTGGTGATAGGGCTTCGCACCCTTGAAGCTCGGCAAGAACGAATGGTGGATGTTGATCGCGCGGCCCTCGAGCTTGCGGCAGAGGTCGTCCGACAGGATCTGCATGTACCGCGCGAGCACGACGAGCTCCGCGCCGGTCTCCTCGACCAGGCCGAGCAGCTTCGCTTCCTGCTGCGTCTTGGTCGCCGAGGTGACCGGGAGATGGAAGAACGGCACGTCGTACGAGGCGGCGAGCTGGTACGTGTCGCGGTGATTCGAGACGATGGCGACCGGATCCATCGGCAGGGCGCCGACCCGGTAGCGATAGAGCAGGTCGTTGAGGCAGTGATCGAGCTTGGAGACCATGATCAGCACGCGCGGCCGGTGACTCGCATCGTGCATCTCCCACTGCATGCCGAAGCGCTCCGCCACGACACCGAATGCGCCGCGCAGATGCTCGGCCGAGGCGCCCTCCAGGACCTCGAACAGCACGCGCATCATGAAGCGACCGGTGTCGAGATCGCCGAACTGCGCACTGTCGATGATGTTGCATTGCCGGCCGGCGAGGAACGTGCCGACGGCGCCCACGATGCCGGGTTGGTCGGCGCAGGACAGCGTCAGAATGCGTTGCGGAGAGGTGCGATCGGGAGCGGTCATGGGCGGGCCTCGCCGGCGTGCGCCGGCAAACCCGCGATTTTACGCGGTGCTCTCCCGACGAGAGGGCTGGACCCCGGGCTGCCAGAGACAGCTGTTACGAGCGCCCTGCGGCGGTGCGGGTCGCGCGTGCAAGTCGGCGATCGTTGGCATGCGCCCGCCGCGCAATCGGCGTCAACGCCCGGCTCACGATGCGGGGCGCATGCCGGCGCGTGACCACGGCGCCCGTTTGCATTGCCCGTTGCCACACCTGGAGCGGCGACGATCCCACGCCCAGCCAAGGTGCCGCGAACATTCCCACCCACGCCCGCGCGAGGCTCGCCTGCCACGCGAGGATGCCGAGCCCCCAAGCCTGGCCCGACTCCGCGCCGGCGAACACCTTTTCCGTGACCATGCGCGTGAGCTCGGCCCGATCGCGCGGCGCGAGGGCACGGGGGTCGTACGCCGCGGCACGCGCGAGCCGCGTCTGGATGACCCGCGCCGACGCGAGGCCAAGCTGGAACTGGCGCGTCGCAAGGCGCGCGTAGGGCAGGTAAAGCGAAGGCGAGGTCGGGCGTCGCAAGGATTGCTCCACGTTCGTTGCAAGAGAGCAATCATCCGGTGTCGACCTCCCGGCGTCTGTAGGCCGACGGCACTGCGCGCGTAGGCAGCTCAAGACTCGGCGGTGCGCTCCGAGCCCTGCACGCCGGCCGTCAACGGCAGGCGCAGGTGAATGCGCGTGCC
>JADMIO011127026.1_pt1 | contig 13178 bp, 7 predicted proteins | sample 8958161 | NCBI WGS metagenome assembly JADMIO01 (sample SAMN16585339, study PRJNA669376) | soil metagenome | isolation source: Crop rotation soil | place: USA: Cullars Rotation, Alabama | collected 2011 | reverse complement strand
GATCTTGAAGTCGTTTTTGAAGACGTCCTTCAACGCGCGTTGTTCCTGTGCGGCAGGGCTTTGCCTCAAAAGCAAGAATCGCACTTGGATCGGGTCAGTACAGGGAGCGGTAGCGACCTGGTCAAACCTGTGGGCCAATAAATCGTTAAAAATTATCGCATGCTGATCACTGACCAGGTCGCTACCGCTCCCTGTACTGACCCGATCCAAGAATGATTTCGGACTCTCGAGGCAAAGCTGTGCGACCGCTGTTAGCGACACGGCAAGCAGCACATAAAGAAGCACAAGACTATTTCGCAGCCACTTCGAGTTTGACAGTGTCATACTTTACCGAACTCGTTCCCACCATGATGTCGAACCAACCCGGCTCGACGATGCGCTTCATATTCAGATCGAGAAATGACAGTTTATCGGGTGTGATTACGAATTCAACTGTTTTGCTTTCGCCGGGCGCGAGCGAGATGCGCTTGAAATCTTTGAGCTCCATGATCGGTCGCGTCACCGAACTCACGAGATCGCGAATGTAGAGCTGCACGATTTCGTCGCCCGCGCGTTTGCCCGTGTTCGTAACCGTGACGCTGACTTTTGCGTTGTCAGTCGCACTGATCCGCGCCGGATCAACCTTCAGGTTCGAATAAGCAAACGTCGTGTAACTCAAACCAAAACCGAACGGAAATAACGGTTCCTTGTTGGCGAACAAGTAACCGCGACGGGCAGTTGGTTTGCGGTTGTAATACAGCGGCAACTGGCCCACCGAGCGCGGAAAGCTAATCGTGAGCTTACCCGCCGGATTGTAATCACCGAATAAAACGTCAGCGACACCGACGCCGGTCTCCTGTCCTAAATAAAAACCCTCGAGTATGGCGGGAACATTTTCTGCGATGTAGTTGATCGAGAGTGGGCCACTATTGATCAGCAGCACGATGGTGGGTTTGCCAGTCTCGAGAATGGCTTTGACGAGATCATTTTGCCGGCCCACAAGGTCGAGACTGTCGCGATCGCCGAGATGCGTGTCGGCCCATCCCTCTTTGTTCGTGTCTTCATTACTGCCCAGCACGAGCAGCGCGACGGCAGCATTCTTTGCCACGCCCACCGCCTCAGCGATCAGTTTTTGATCTTCTGCCGGATCGCTGAGAGTTGCGCGATCAGCAAACCAGTCGCCACCTTCTTTCGTGATCTTGCAGCCCTCGGCATAGCTGACTTTGACTCGATCACCGACCTTGTCTTTTATGCCTTGCAGGACACTCACGCCGCGCCCCGGCTCATCGCTGTAACCGCCAAGATGGACGGTGGCCGCGTTTGGACCAATCACCGCGATCGACTTCAACGCGCTCAGATTCAACGGCAACAAATTGTTCTCATTCTTCAGGAGCGTGATAGATCTGCGCGCGGCTTCAGCCGCCAACGCTCGATGCTCAGCCGAGTTCGTGACCTTCGCCGCGCGTTCGACGTCAACATATGGGTTCTCAAATAACCCGAGCAGAAACTTCGCGCGCAGGTTTCGCGCGACTGCCTGATTGATCGTCGCCTCGGAAACTTTTCCCTCTTTGACGAGCTGTATGAGCGTCGGAAACGAATCGGGATCGGGAGTTTCCGCGTCGACACCTGCTTCGATTGCGAGTTTCGCAGTCGTAGCTTTGTCCGCGGCGATGTGGTGCAAATCCATCATCTGTGGAATCGCGTAATAGTCAGACACCACGTGCCCCTTGAAGCCCCACTCGTCGCGCAGTAGCTTTTGCAGTAACCACTTGTTTGCGTGAGACGGCACACCGTCGATTTCGTTGTACGAAGGCATCACGCTCATGATGCCCGCTTCAGTCACCGCCGCCTTGAAGCTGGGCAGGTAATACTCGCGCAACGCTCGTTCGGAAACGTTGATTGGGCCAATGTTGGTACCGCTTTCGGGCTGGCCGTGCGCGGTGAAATGTTTTGCGGTCGCGATGACGTGATTTTGATCGACTCCCGGTCCTGGTCCCTGTAACGCTTTCACGATTGCGACAGCCATGCGCGAGGTTAGATATGGATCCTCACCATAAGTCTCCTCCGTGCGTCCCCAACGCGGATCGCGAGCGAGATCTAAGTTTGGACCAAGCACCTGCTCACTGCCGCGTGCACGCGTCTCCAATGCCCCCGCGGTGAAGACCTTCGCGATGAACTCCGGATCCCACGTGGTCGCGAGGGCGATTGGTTGCGGGAAGCTCGTGCTGCCTTTGGCCATGTTTCCGTGCAGTATCTCGTCGTGCAGAATCGCGGGAATGCCGAGTCGCGTGTTTTCGAGCAACCATTTCTGCACGTCGTTGGCAAACTTCGCTGCGGCGCGTGGATCTTTGCGTTCGCGTTGCCGCGCGATCTGGCCGATGCCGAATTTCATGACTTCGGCGGCTTTGGTTGGTGAGAAGTCGCCGCGGTCTGTCGAAAAGTCTGTTTGCGGATTGACCTGCGGACGGTTGGCCCAAAGACACGTCAGCTGCGCGACTTTTTCTTCCAGCGTCATGCGCGAAAGTAGATCGGCGACACGGACGTCAACCGGCAAACTCGGGTTCTTGTAATCCGGAACTTTCTCCTGAGAATTCATATGCGCAACGGGCAACCAGAATGCAGCAATGATCGCAGCACAGATGCTGAGTCCAACAGTTCGCTTTTTTCTCAAGGAGTTGTTTCCTCTTGGTTTATTTAACGCGGATCTTCGCGGCTCCAACAAACGCGTTAAAATTCCCGGAGAAGAGACGATTGACGTCTCTGGCAATCTCTTCCGTTGTTACTGCACGTCCCCGACTCAATAGTTGTTGATACGAACCAGAGAGCGCCCCGGCGATTTGCCGGCGCGCGTGCTGCCACTTGTAAATCAGTTGCTCGAGCACACGCGCGTCAGAATGTTGAGGAATGAAGCTTTGACCCAGCAACTCGAATCGTTCGCGCGTGATCTCCGACACGATCGAGGGATTATTCAGAAACCACCAGCAACCAAACGGCATCAGGTTGTTGAACTTCCGCGCCGCTACGCACAACTCATGCTGATTCTCACGCGAAAGAAACGTCACTAAGAATTTGACTTCAGGATATTCCGCACAAAGCCTCTCGATCACAGTCACGTCCGCCCTGCCGAGCGCATCGCCGGCCTCGCGCAGTTGCGGATTTACTCCACGACGCACGCCAACCATCAACGTCAACGGCAGCCGGTGCTCTTTCGCCGTCGGCAGAATCACTTCACGCAACAAACGATCGCGTGCGTCTTCACTCGGAAAGTTAAAATCCGGCGGCAGTGACAGCGCCATGTAGACCGGGTTCCGTCGCTGAATCCAATTGTCGAGGAAAGATCTAACTCGCGTGATCGTCGAGACAGCACGATCAGCGGTATTTACTAAACTGTCTAACCTTAACGACGAACTGAAACGCCGATCTACACTGCTGCCGCTGCTCCATAACCGATCTTCCACGTCATCGAATGGATCGTTCGTCATCACGACGCCACTCAGATGAGCGATGTCAAACACCTGGTCCAGGTGCCCGGTTATATTTCGCGAGCTGAAAAATGCACGCGCCTCCTCCAGGTTCGCGGCGCGCGTATCGAGACCGAAGACGTCCAGCACCGAGATAATTCCCTGTGCCGCTTCTGACGTGGGCGTATTGTCTACGAATAAGGTCTTCCAGACGAGGTCAGCCTGATCAGTTTTAGACATGGCCCAGAACTGTTCGTACGGTGTGCGCGCCGTGCGCAGTGCTTCCGCAGTCAGGTAGTGATAGGTCAGCAGCTCATCGATGCCCCACAAACACAGTTCATTGAACTCAGACGGAAATAGATGCGTGTGCACATCCACGACCGCCGTCGAGTTCACCACTGCCTCAACCTCAGCGCGAAGCTCTTCCGCGTCGGTAAGCAACTCCGAAACTTGCGTGCGACTGTCAGTAGACGTAACCATAGTTTGTTCTTTAGACACTGATCTTCGGCGTTCGCGCGTCCAGCGGATCGGCCCAGCGATCGTTGGGGATTGTTGGAGTCCAGCCGGGGCGCAGCGGATCCTGATCGTACGGGTACGAGCCGAGACGCTGATATAACTCCCGGTATTCGGCAACCTTGTCGCGATCCAGCTTAACACCCAGTCCCGCTCCGACGGGTACCGCCACCGCGCCGTGCTCGTATTTCAGCTTGCCACCCTGAATGATGTCGTCAGTCAAATGATGATAATGAGCGTCGGCCGCGAACGACAGATTGGGAATCACTGCGCCGAGATGCAACATCGTGGCGAGCTGAATGCCGAGCTCTCCCGATGAATGCACGGCAACGCCCAGTTGAAACGTCTCGCACACTCCGGCTGCTTTCACACACGCTCGAATGCCGCCCCAGAACGTCGTATCAAGCAACACCACATCGACTGCCGTGTCCAGAATATTCGCCGCGAGCTGTTCGAAATTAACGACGACGGTGTTTGTCGCGAGCGGCATGCGCACCTTCTCGCGCACGCGTCGCATTCCGTTCATACCAAACACTGGATCTTCGAGATAATCATTGCGAATGTCATCGATCTGCCGGCCAAACCAGATCGCAGTCTCGGTGGACCAGACGCCGTTCGGATCGAAGCGAAAGCGATCGCCATCGAGCGCGACGGCAAGAGCACGGTAGCACTCGAGCTCGTATTCAGGCGGGAATACGCCGCCCTTCAACTTGTGCGAAGTGAAGCCGCAAAGCTGCTTCAATGTTCGTGCGTGTTCGACGAGCTGCTCTACGGTCCTAACCTCACCCGCCTCATTTGCGTAACGAAAAAACAGGTAAGACGCAAACGGTATACGGTCACGCAAACGTCCACCGAGTATCTCAGAAACCGGAACACCCCACCGTTGGCCTAGAATATCAAGACACGCAAACTCGATCGCCGCGAGCATCTGCGTGCGATTGTTGTAGAGCGACGCCGTCGGGTTCGCGATCAAAAACTTCAGCTCCTCAAGCCGCGCCGGATCGTGTCCGACTAGATAACTTTTCAGCGCCCGAAATACGGATTCCGCCGACTCGCCACCACCACCCATCTCACCCAAACCAATCAAACCCTCATCAGTCTCCACCTCAACGATCGTGCGCACAAACCGTCCCCAGTGACACCCATTCGCATGACGCAACGGCGCCTCGAGTGGAACAGTAACCGTAGTGGCGCGTAAATCCGTGATCTTCATCCGTGCAATCCGTGGTTAAAGAACCTCACCAGTCGAGCGCCTTCGCTTTGTATTCAGACAACGGCTTCGCGGCATGCTCGACTCCCGGCGGCAGTTGCTCCTTCGAAAATGTCTGAAAGTAGAGCAAACACGCATCACGCCACCAAACAGCATCTCGCTCTTGTATCGCAAGCTTCTTCGCAATCGCAGCATGCCGCTCCGGATCTATCACGCCAGACAGCTCCGCCCAGGTGGCACGCGTAGATCTCACCCAATCGACACCGCGTTGGTAGTGAAACCCCAATTCGTCCCACAACGCGTCACCTGATTTCAGCATAAAATCCCACGGCACGTGATGAAACCACAGCAAATATTTTTCAGGACATGTATCCGTATTCGCGAACTGTCGCGCGACCTCGGGCCGATACTGACTGACCGTGTTGCTACCAGTCTTCGTCCGATCAAATCCAATCCCAAACGAATCCGCCTTGTGATAATAAACCGGGTTCCAATCCGCGCGTTTTTCGGTGTCCCACCACGGCGCTGGTCCATAGTGATGTCCGCCCCAGAAGAGATGATGCAGGCCGAGCGGCGTCATGTAGTTGACGACTGCTTCGTGCGACTCGAGCATCAGCCGCACGATCGTTGTTACCGCACGAGCGTCGTGAGTGAGTGTCATCCTCGTCCATTCGGTCGCGATCTGTTCGGCTGAAAGTTGCGGATTCCACGCCAGCCGCCCGAACGCATACCAATTCGCCTGCAACAGATCGTAACCAGTCCAATTTCGATCCGTACCCGTATTCGCAACTCCCGCGATTCCGGTCAGGCGTTGTCGATAGAGCGAACCATCCACGACGCGAGCGACAGTCGAGCCACGCCCGCGCGCGTACGTGTCTGAGTCAAGAAACTCGCGCCACATCGTCGCCAGAAAAACAAAATGATTATCGAAACCGAGATACTCCTGCGTGATCTGAAACTCCGGCATCATCTGCGTGCGCGGCATCGCGCCGAACAGTGGATGAAAAGGCTCACGCGGCTGGAAATCGATTGGTCCATTCTTCACCTGGAGCAGGACGTTGGGCGCAAACTTCCCGTCGAAAGGCTGGAGTTCCTCGTAGGCCGCTGCGGCGCGGTCGTAACCGGGCTTCATGTCGTAAACAAACGCACGCCACATCACGATCCCATGATGCGGTGCGAGCGCGGCCGCGAGCATGTTGGCGCCGTCGGCGTGCGTGCGGTTGTAGGTTCTTGGACCAGGCTGTCCTTCGCTGTTCGCTTTGACTAAGAAGCCGCCGAAGTCCGGGATCAATTTGTAGATCTCGTCGGCTTTCTGCTTCCACCACTCGATCACTGCCGGATCGAGCGGATCAGCAGTCGGCAACTTGCCCAACTCAATCGGCGCCGAAAAACGCGGCGAGAGGTAAACACGAATTCCATAGGGACGAAAGACATCAGCAATCGCAGCAAACTTGTTGAGATACTTCGTAGTCAAGAACTCAGAATTCGCATTGACGTTGTTCAGGACTGCGCCGTTGATGCCAATCGAAGCGTTCGCTCTTGCGTAGTCGACCAATCGGCGGTTGTCGGCCATGCCCATCCACAACGACTTGCCCGCATACCCTCGTTCAATGCTGCCGTCAATGTTGTCCCAGTGATCAAGGAGGCGCAGCTTCAACGCGGGCCGTTCATCGGTTCGCAAGCGGTCGATTGATTGTTCAGTTTGCAGCAAACGCAGGAAGTGAAACGTGCCATAGAGTGTTCCGATATCAGTTGTCGACGCGATCACGATAACGTTGCGATGGCCGTCACTGATCGTTCGAATGCGATAGCCTTCCGGCCCAAGTCTGTTCAGCTCAGCTTCCCATCGCAGTTTGCGAATGAAAGTGGAAGTTTGAGGAAGTCCAACGATAACGGAAGCGTGGTCACTGTCTTCTACAACGACAGGCGCTCCGAGTAGTGTGAGCTCATTACGAACGACATCGAAGGTCGCAGACTTTCCCTCGACCGCGATCGATTTGATGCGTTCTCGCTGTGGCAACTGGTCATAGCGCAACCACAGTCGATACCCGTCATCAGCCTTCACTTTAGCCACAAAAAGGCACAAAAAGCACAGAACAATAAGAAGCAGTGTTCGTGATTGCCTGTGGCTCACAATAGTCCCTGTTTGCGGAGAAAGTCTCGGATTGCGTTGTAGCTCTGGACCATTTCTTCGCGGCTAAACCCGCCGTGCTTACGTCCCTTGATCGTCACCAGTTGATTCGGAACGCCGGCTTTATCCAGCGCCGCATGAAGTCGAACCGCATGACTGTAAGGCGCGACGTCATCAAGTTCACCATGAATCGTAATGATCGGCGGCAACCCGGCGCGCACATAATTAACGGGTGATAATTGCTTTGCGAGCTGCTCGGGATTGCTCATACTGCCAAACCACTCGCGCGCGTAGTTTCTGGCGTTTGGACCATCAAGCAGATCCGCGACGTCGCCGATACCAAACCAGTTAACAATCGCCGCGACTTTCGGCTGCGGCACCGCTGCTGAATTCCAACGATCATTTCCTTCAATCGGACACTGTCGATCAAACACACTATTCGCCGGCAACATTCCTGTGATTAAAGAGAGATGTCCACCTGCCGAAGTTCCTGTCAAAACAAACCGCGACGAATCGAGACCATAATCACGCGCGTGATAGGTAAGCCACCTGAGCGCACAACGACAGTCTTCGACCGCAGCCGGCGCCGGCGCCTGACGCGCTGTTCGATACTCAACGTTAATTGCAGACCAACCCAGCTCGAGGTAAGGCAGCAGGTACAGCACATTCCGTTCTTTTTGTCCGTCAACCCAACCGCCACCATGAAAGAGAATCAATGTCGTATTCGGACGACTGCGATTCTTGGGAAGATACAGATCGAGTTTTAGTTCGAAGTTACTCGCTTTCGCATAAGTAACGTTTGGGAAGATGTCGTAATCGACTGGCGCGTAGTCAATCCAATGATCAGAACTGTTTTGGCTTTGTGCAGGTCCACAGATTACACAGATTATGCAAACCAGGAAAACGATCTGCGTAATCTGTGGATGGCTTTTTCTTTTGTTCATGCAGCTCAGAAACTGAATCGCATTCCGAAACGCCACTGTCGCGACTGATTCGGTCCGTACGTAGATGTGACGAAGCCGAAGTTCGCTCCCGTGACGTCGGACGCTGGATTCGCAAAGTTCGCGTGGTTCGTCGCGTTCAACGCCTCTGCCCGGAACTGTAACTTAACACTTTCCGAGAAGCTGAACGTACGGTAGATACTCAAGTCTGTCTCGAAGAAGCCCGGACCGCGCAGCGTATTCCGTCCCACCGTGCCAAAGCGCGCGCCTGTCTCCGGCGCCCACGCACAGTTCGATGTGCAGTTTACTCCGAGCACGGTGTTGTCAAACCATGGTCCACCACTCGAGCCACGCTGCGCTACCGTCCCTATTCCGCCGGGGATGTTGATTGTCGGATTAAGTTGATTCGGCACTTGAGCGCTGCCGCCCGCGAGCAGGTTCGGCGCACTGCCTTGAATAACGTAAATCGGCAGCCCGCTCATCACGCTCACCACGCCGCTCACCTGGAAACCGCCGAACACTGCACTGGCCCAACCTTCACGAGCGAGCCGTTGTCCCTTTCCGAACGGCAGATCGTACACGCCGTACATTTGCAGATTGTGCTCTCGATCATAACTGGCGAGGCCGCGGTTGCGCTGCTTCTCCGGCAAGTATTGAATCCTCGGGCCTTGATCATTGTCTGCAAAATTGATCGTCTTGGACCAGGTGTAAGAAGCTCCGAAGAGCGAGCTGGCCCAACGCCTGGTAACGAGTGCCTGCAGAGAATCATACGTCAAGTCGCCGTATGGTTGGATCGAGTTGATGTCTGCGACCAAACCAAACTTGACGGCCAATGGCCGGCCCGCGTTGCCGGTCCCCGGCGGACCAGCGTTGATGTTGATGAATCCCATCTGGCCTTTAGCGCGTGTGCCCACATACCCGACCTGGCTGACGAACTTCCACGGCAGTGCGCGCTCGATCAGGAAGTTGAATGAGTGAATCTCCTTACGCATCGGCTCCTTCGGAAACGTCGTGGTTCCGGTGTTTGCCGGTAGCGAGATAATGCCCTGAGTCAGATCAGGAGGAGTGCTGGTATTGATCAAACCCTGACGAAGAGTAGTCACAGGAATAAACGAGTTGTCGACGCCGTTGAACTTGATCGCAGGCATAGACCAGATGTTGGCAATCGGGAAAGCGTTCCTGACATCCTGAAACGGTCTCGGGTCAGCCGATAGACCATAGCCGCCACGAAGCACTGTCTTGTCGCCCCAGCGATACGCAATTCCGACGCGCGGCAGGAACAGACCGGCCCCGGAACTGGCGCCAGTATCAAACGGAACGCCACTCAGTCCGCCAGTGACAACCTTGCCCGTGTCAGGATCAAATCGATTGATGCCGGTGTGGTCCTTCCGCGGCACACCAAAAAACTCCCAGCGCAGACCGTAAGTTAAAGTTACGTTACGACCGATCTGCCAGTGGTCGCGCGCGTAGAGCGCATACTGTTTCCACCAGACCGAGTTCGGATTACGCAGTTGGTCCACCTTGCCCGCCTGAGCCGGCAAGCCCAGCAGGAAGTCGGCCCAACTATGGAAGAGTTGGCTTTCGGCGATGCTGGCAGCGTTGCCTTGCAGTCTTGTCGCGGTGCCGCTGAAGCCGAAGGAACCGCGCACTGTTTGAAACGCGCCGCCCTGCGGTTGAAAGTGATTGAGTTGCGGGTTTAGGTAGTCGCCTCCGAACCTGAACGAGTGAGCGCCCTTGAGCCACGAAAGATTCGCCGCTCCCACATACTGGTTATCGCGGAACAAAAACGGGTTGCCGGTGTTGTCGTTGCCGATGTTGGTCCAACCACCGTTGATCTGAAACGCGGGCACGCCACCCTGCAGGTGATCGGGGCCATTGGTACCCGGAATCCGTAAAACGTCGAGACCGAAGTTCGAAACGATATCGAAGCCCTCGGCGCCGAGTCGTTGGCGTGTATAGCCGATGTTTGCGTCCAAAACGACGGTGGGCGTGAACGTGTAAGTGCCGCCGATACCAAACACATTAATCAACCCCGGAGCGGTTCCGAGTTGACCACCATTCAACGCCGGACCGCTGACCTCTCCAAAGATCGGCGGATCGATGATCAGCGTCGGCGAACGACTGTAGCGACCAAACAAGGTGAGCTTACCGCCGTCATAATTGATCTTGAGATCCATGTTCGTGCGGTTGAACTCAGCTACGCCCGCGGTGGCGAAGTTGTTTGTGTTACCGGCCTGGTTCGGCAACGGCAAACGCTTGATGATCTCGAGGGCCGCGATGTCGATCCTGTTTGCCGGAATCGTGTTATTTGGAAATGGGGTGCGCAGCGCCGGGTTCGCGTTTGATGCCGGGTCATAAACAGTGATGCCAGTGCCGGTGAAATCCACGTTGCCATTGGCGTCAGGACGCAGCCTCGCTGGAGCAACACTCGCTGTCGTGCCGGCTGCGTTCCGCTGTGTCGTCCGTTCGAGATCAGTGAAAAAGAACAGCTTGTTCTTGCCGCTCCAGATCGATGGTCCACCCTCACCGAAAACCGGCAGGACGATTGGACCACTAAAGGCATAACCAAACTGCGCCAGGATATCCTTCGGATTCTTCACCTGGTTAGTCGCCTGAAAGAAGCGTCGCGATCTGAAGTGGCTGTTCGTGTCGTAACCCCAGCCTGCGCCGTGGAAGTCGTTGCCACCGCTCTTAATACTGACGTTGATCGCAGCACCGCCGGCAAGCCCTTGTTCCGCATCGAACGCGTTAGTGACTATGTTCACTTCCTGTATGGCTTCGGCCGGTGGCACGTAAACCGTATTGGTTGGCAGCCACGGATAGATGATGCTGGCGCCGTCGATCTTCGTGTTGTTCTGCAAACGCGACACACCGTTGACGTTGTAGGAGATGGACCGCTGCGGATTACCGGCTGCGGAGTTGTCTTCGCCGTTGCCGTTGGCGTTGAGGAAGAAGCTGCCCGTACCTCTCGTCGTGCCCGGGATGAGTTGTATCAGACTTTGGTAATTGCGACCGACGCTGCCGAAGAGTGGCAGGTTATTGATCTGCCTCCCTGTTTGGGTGACGTTCACATCAGCTCGATCGGTCTGCAGGGTCGCTTCCTGTCCGGCAGTGACGAGGACCGTTTCTTCTAATCCGCCGATCTCGAGCTGTGCATCGAAACGATAAGTCTTGTTCGCATCGATGCGGACACCTTCTTTGACCGTCGTTTTAAAGGACGATCTCGAAATTGCGACTTTATAGACGCCCACTTGCAAATCATTTAAGGAGTAACCGCCACGATCGTCGGTCATGATGTTCGACACATCGCCAGTGGCCACGTTGGTGAGTTCGACTTTCGCGCCGGAAACGGCGGCGCCGTTCGGATCCGTGACGTTTCCCACGAGCGAGCCGTAGAGGACTTGCGCCCCGGCGGCAGCGGGTAAAAGCAGAAGTGTTAAGACCAGGAACGCCAGATTTTCGGGTCGAAGTGTGTTGCGTTTGGTTCGCGTCGGCAGGGCTGTGAAGGTAAACATAACTCTCTCCTCTTCGGGTTTGACTTGGATCGGGTCATCAAAATTCAAAGCGTCTTAACCAATTAGTTCGTGACCACAACAAAATAGGTAAAAGAAAAAGTCCCGGTCAGGCTATCGTCGGAGCGCCGAAATGTTTTAGTAAAACGAGTGCAATCGTGCCGCGCAGGCGCGGCTGAGTAATCGGATCGCTCGGGACGATTTGCGTTTCCGCGCGCGTGAATGAGTGCTGGCGTACGGTGTCTTTAATGATCGGTCCAACTTTGTCCCAGGCGCGAGTTACTTCACCCACAATCACGATCATGTCTGGCGCCAGCCCGGATACGAGTGGTGCGATTCCGAGGCCGAGATACTTCGCCATCTGCTGCAAAGCTTCGGCAGCTTTACCGTCCTCCTGCTGCGCCAGCCGCAACAGGTGCTCGAAACTGATCGTCTTGTCGGCGATTGTGGAACGGCGGCCGCGGCTCGAGCCGGCCTGCGAGTAATAACGGACTGCGGCCGAGTTGGACGCATACATTTCCCAACAGCCACGATTTCCACAACTGCATTCAAGCCCATCCGGAACGAGCGCCGCGTGGCCGAATTCACCGGCGGTTCCCGTCGAGCCCTGGACCAATTGATGATTGAGTATCAGGCCGCAACCGATGCCTTCCGACACCGTGACGATCACCAGATTCCGCAGGCCTTCAGCTCGACGACCGAAGCAAATTTCCGAAAGTGCGCAGGAATTTGCGGCATTTTCTAACTCGACGGGCAGCCGAGTGGCTTTTTCGAGCGGTGTCTTGAGATCGAAATCTTTCCAGCCGAGATTCGGGGCGAAGACCAGTTTCTTCGTCGCGAGATCGAGGCGGCCCGGCACACTCACGCCGATGCCTTCACATGTTAATTCCGGGCGCGCGTTCATGAGCTGTCGCACGCGTGGAACGAGTTCGGCCAAAAATTGTTTCGGCTGTTCTGGAGTGGGTAATGAATCCTGTGCGAGGAAGTTGGCGTCGAGATCGGCGAGTGCAAGGGTGGTGGTAACGGGCCGCACATTTATGCCGATGATGCCGACGCGTTCTTTGTTCAAGTGCAGGAACGTCGGGCGGCGACCTCTGGCGGTGTGCCCGTTTGCGCCTTCGGTGATCCACCTTTCCCTGATTAGCTGCTCGGCGATTACGGAGACAGTGCTTCGCTGCAAACCTGAATGGCGCGCCAGGTCGGCGCGAGAGATTGGCTGGTGCGTTCGGATCAGATTGAGAACGATGCGCCGGTTGATATCGCGCGCCGTCTCGCTGGTCGCGACCTGAAAGTTGGATAGATCGATTCTTCGCACAGTAACGCCCTTCGTAACTGCAGCGCAGTCCGTCTTATCTTCTTCGTTCGTTTTTGTCCAGTTGTCGGCGATTTAATTCGTGGCGCGAACTAATATCACGCAAACGGGAGCGAAGT
>JADMIO010991085.1_pt1 | contig 13178 bp, 14 predicted proteins | sample 8958161 | NCBI WGS metagenome assembly JADMIO01 (sample SAMN16585339, study PRJNA669376) | soil metagenome | isolation source: Crop rotation soil | place: USA: Cullars Rotation, Alabama | collected 2011 | reverse complement strand
GACAACTTGTCCACGTGGAATTCTAAGCTTAGGATCCCAATGTGCTGGAAAGGGCCCATCTTCTTGAAGATCGCGCGGATCGAGCCCTGCTGGTCGTCGTACCGGCGCGCGAAGTGTTCGCCTCGCGCTCCTCGGCCACCGAGAGGGGATCGAGTCGCCTTCTCCTCCGGAACCTCAGCTTCATGTGCGAGACGATACGCCGCTCGCTCACCGATGTCAGGTCGGCGCTCGGGCTAGCCGATGTCGGCGAACTCGACGGAGAAGCGCACGCCGAGCTCCATCGCATCCTTGCCGGTCGCCATGAACTCGTCGCTGCGGGCTCCCGCCTTGAAGGCGTCCATGTCGGGCCATTCGAACTCGGCGTAGTAGCGGTGCGCCGGCTCGCCCATCGGAGCGCCGAACACGCGGCCGTGGCGGAACGTCGCGCCCGGCACCTTCCGGCACAGCTCGACGTGCTCGGCGTACCGCTGCGGGTCCGGCTCTTCGTCGTAGAGTACGAGCGCCCTGATCATCGAAAGGAGCCTAGCGTGGCCGATCGGCGCGGGAGCCGAAACTGAGCGGACTGGCAGTCGCGCTCGCTGTCCTGGGCGGGCTGGCGGGATCGGTGCAGGTCGCGGTGATGGGGCGGTTCGGCGAGCGGGTCGGCGTCTTCGAGGCGCTCGCGTTCTCGACCGCGATCCAGCTCGTCCTGTCCGCCCTCGTCGTGCTCGCGGTGCGGGCCGGCGGGATCGGCGGGCTGCGGCACGTCGGGAACACACCCGTGTGGATGTGGATCGGCGGTCTCATGGGCTTCACGGTCGTCTCCTCGATCACGTTCGCGCAGCCGCGGATCGGCGCGACGGCGGTGATCGGGATCCTGATCGCCGGTCAGCTCGTGATGGGTGCGGTGATCGACCGGTTCGGCTGGTTCGGCGTCGAGCAGATCGGCATCTCGCCGTATCGCGCGCTCGGTGTCGTGCTGCTGGGAATCGGCGCGGCCCTGTCGCTCGTTCGGTAGACCGTCAGCCTTCGGTGGAGGTACTCGTGGGGAGGGTCTGTACCAAGCAGCGTGTTCGGCTCGACCGGCTCCAAGGCTGGTTGGCCTTGGTGACGGGCGAGACGGACGCGATGCGCCGCGTACAGGCCCCCATCCGCGAGTGCCTGCGGCGGAGGCTGGCGGTCTAACTGTGAGTGCACGGACGAAGGTCTTCGTCGCCCTCGGGACGGTCTACGTCATCTGGGGGTCGACGTACCTCGGCATCTACTACGCCGGGCGCACGATCCCGCCGCTGTTCGCGGCGTCGACGCGATTCATCGCGTCGGGGTCGATCATGGCGCTCGTGGTGTTCGCCCGCGGCGGCACGCTCCGCGTATCGCGCCGGGCGCTTCTCTCGTGCGTCGTGATCGGCTGTCTGCTGCCGGGCGCGAACTCGATCCTCTTCTTCGCGGAGCGCACCGTGCCGACCGGCCTCGCGTCGCTGATCATCGCGTCGGTGCCCCTGTGGGTGGCGGCGCTGCGCCTGACGCGCGAGCGGCTGCCGTGGCAGGTGCTCGCCGGCGTCGGGATCGGCTTCGCCGGTGTCGGCGTCCTCGCGCAGCCGTCCGGCGGCGCGAAGTGGTGGGGCGTGGCGCTCTGCTTCTGCTCCGCCGTGATGTGGGCGACCGGGTCGTTCCTCTCGGCGCGCCTCGAGATGCCGAAGGATCCGTTCGCTGCGACGTCACTCGAGATGCTCGCGGGCGGCTTCGTGATGCTGCCGATGGGCGCGTTCACGGTGCACGGCTTCTCACCGTCGGCCGGGTCGATCGCGGGTTGGATCTACCTCGTGATCTTCGGCTCGGTCGTGGGCTACACGGCGTACGTCTGGCTGCTCGCGAACGCGCCGCTCGGGATGGTGTCGACGTATGCGTACGTGAACCCGGTCGTCGCGATCACCCTCGGCGTCCTGTTCCGCGGCGAGCACCTGACGTGGCGGCTCCTGGTCGGGGCCGTGATCGTGGTCGCGGCGGTCGCGACGGTCGTCCGGAAGGAGCCGGCCACCGCGCCGCCGCCCGACGAGGGCGTCCCGTGCGACGAGGAGGACGACGCGCTCGTCACGCGGCATGCCGCGTAAAGCGTGGTGCCAGGCACCGCAACAGAAGTGACACGCGTCCGCAACCGACCTGAAACGGACGCCGTCGTAGTGCGGCAGAGCGCGATGGCGGTTCGGACACGTCCGGTGCCAGGCACCGTCACGGAACTGCGTCGCCGCCTCGTCGGCTAGAGGCAGATGTCGTCCGGACGGACCGGCACTCGGGAGAGCTCACGACCGGCGGCGTCTCGGAGCGCCGCGACGATTGCGGCGGTCGAGACGACCGTCGGCGGCTCGCCCACGCCCTTCACGCCGTAGGGCGCGTCGGGCTCGGGATCCTCGATCAGGACCGACTCGACCGGCGGCATGTCGAGTGCCGTCGGGATCAGGTAGTCGGTGAAGCTCGCGTTGGTGATCAGGCCGCCGCGCGTCTGGATCTCCTCCATCAGCGCGAGACCGAGGCCCTGCGCGGTTCCGCCCTCGATCTGCCCTTCGACCTGCTGCGGGTTGACAGCCTTGCCGACGTCCTGCGCCGCGCCGATCCACACGACGCGCGTCAGCCCGAGGTCGACGTCGACCTCCGCGACCACCTTCATCGCGCACGTCGCGAAGGCCACGTGCGCACGTTCGCCCGTGATCTGCCCGGTCTCGGGATCCAGCGGCGTCGTACGCGGATGCCGGTAGATGCGCTCGACGTCGATCTCCTCACCCGGCCGCCTCGCTTGCTCGTCGAGCGCCGCCCGGCACGCGTCACGCACCGCGCCGGCGGCCATCCACGTCATCCGGGACGCCGACGCTGAGCCGGCGGACTCGACCGTCGCGGTCTGCCCGGGCGCCAGCCGGACGTCGTCGAGGCCGAGCTCGGTGCGCGCCACCTGCAGGATCACCCCGGTCACTCCCTGGCCGACCTCGGCCGCCGCACAGTGCACCTCGGCCCAGCCGTCGGGCGACAGCCGAACACGCGCGGCGCAGTAGTCGTCGAAGCCCTCGGAGTAGGCGATGTTCTTGAAACCGACCGCGAACCCGATGCCGCGACGGACACCGTCCCCGTTCGTGGTGTTCCCCGCGCCGCCCGGGAGGCGGATCACGTCGCGCGGCAGCGTCTCGGGCGCGGGCGGCTCGAGCGCGGCGGCGGCGCGAATGCATTCGGCAACAGGCATCGACCCGGTGATCGTCTGGCCCGTCGGCAGCACGTCGCCGGGCTTCAGCGCGTTCAGGAGGCGCAGCTCGACCGGGTCGATCCCGAGCGCGGCGGCGAGCTTGTCCATCTGCGCCTCGCCGGCGAAGCACGTCTGCACCGCGCCGAAGCCGCGCATCGCGCCGCACGGCGGGTTGTTCGTGTAGACGGACGTCGACTCGATCAGCGCGTTCGGCGTCTCGTAGGGCCCGACCGAGAACGACGCCGCGTTCGACGTCACGGCGGTCGACGACGAGGCGTACGCGCCGCCGTCGAGCAGGATCCTGAAGCGGACGTTCACGAGCTTCCCGTCGCGCGTCGCGCGGTGCTCGCACCACATCCGCGCCGCATGACGGTGTACGTGCCCCGTGAACGACTCCTCGCGGTTGTAGACGATCTTCACGGGCCTCCCCGTGTGCAGCGCGAGCAGCGCGCCGTGCACCTGCATCGACAAGTCCTCGCGCCCACCGAACGCGCCGCCGACGCCCGCGAGGTGCACCCGCACCTGCTCGAGCGGCAGGCCCAGGCACGGCGCGACCTGCGAGCGGTCGACGTGCAGCCACTGCGTCGCGACGTAGATGTCGACGCCGCCCTCGCCGTCCGGCACGGCGAGCCCCGACTCGGGACCGAGAAACGCCTGGTCCTGGATCCCGACCTCGTAGAAGCCGCTCACCGACACGTCCCCCTGCGCATCCGGGTCGCCGTGACGGATCACCATGTGGCGCACCACGTTCGGGCGGTCGTCCTCGAGGTAGCCGTGGCCGCGCGTCGGCTTCTCGGGATGCAGGTCGGGCGACTCGAGCGCGCGCTCCATGTCGGCGACCGGCTCGAGCACCTCGTACTCCACCCGGATGCGCTCTGCGGCGCGCCGCGCCTGCTCGGGATGCTCGGCCGCGACCAGCGCGACCGGCTCCCCGTGGTAGAGCACGCGGTCGATCGCGAGCACCGGCTGGTCTGCGAACTCGAGCCCGTACGTCTTCTGGCCCGGCACGTCCTCGTGGGTGAGCACCGCATGGACGCCGGGCATCGACACCGCTTCCGAGATGTCGACCGCGACGATGCGCGCGTGCGGGTGCGGGCTCCTCAGCGTGTGCCCCCAAAGCATCCCCGGCACGACGAGGTCGCTCGCGTAGGCGAACTCGCCCTTCACCTTCGGCGGCGCGTCGAGCCGCTGGACGAGCTCGCCGACCCGGCCGACCTGCAGCGTGCGGACCGCCTGCGTCATGCCTGCTCCGCGAGCCTCACGGCGTCGAAGATCTTCGCGTAACCCGTGCAGCGGCAGAGGTTCCCGGAGAGCGCCTCACGGATCTCGTCGTCCGACGGGTTCGGCGTTCTCCGGAGGAGGTCGGCCGTCGCGACGACGAGACCCGGCGTGCAGAAGCCGCACTGCACGGCGCCCGCGTCGACGAAGGCCTGCTGCACCGGATGGAGCTCGCCGCCGTCGGCGAGGCCCTCCACCGTCGTCACGTCGTGACCGTCCGCCTGCGCGGCGAGCACGAGGCACGCGCACACGAGCGTCCCGTCGAGCAGCACGGAGCACGATCCGCACTCGCCCTGCTCGCACGCGTTCTTCGAGCCGGGGAAGCCGAGCTTCTCGCGCAGCGCGAAGAGAAGCGACTCGCCCTCCCAGCAGTCTGCCTGGTGCTCCTCGCCGTTGATCCGGACGGTGATCCTCATGCCAGCACCCGCTCGAGCGCGCGCTGCGCGAGCACGCGGATCGCGTGCGTGCGGTAGCGCTCTGTGCCGCGGACGTCGTCGATCGGCGACGCAGCTCCGGCCACGCGCTCGGCGAAGGTCGACGCCTCGTCGCGCGGAGCCGTGACGAGCACGGGGCGCGGCGAGGCCGAGCCGACCGACGCGCGCAGCTCGTCGCCGGCGGAGAGGGCGAGCGAGACGACGGCGATCACCATCGCATTGCGCGGGCCGACCTTCATGAACGTCTGCGGCGCGTTCGAGGGCGTCACCCACACCGCAGTGATCAGCTCGTCCGGCTCGAGCGCGTTGCGCTTCACGCCGGTGACGAACTCGCCCACCGGGACGCGCCGCGCGCCCCGCACCGACGCGCACTCGACCTCGGCGTCCTCGACCACCAGCGGAGGGATCGAGTCACCGGCGGGAGACGACATGCCGAGGTTCCCGCCGATCGTGCCGCGGTTCCGGATCTGCGGCGAGCCGACAGTGCGCGACGCCTCGGCGAGCGCGGGCAGGAGGTCGCGCAGCTCGCCGTGCTCGATCTCGGCGTACGTGAGGCCGGAGCCGAGCCGCAGCGCGCCGTTCTCGCGTGCGAAGCCGCGGAGCTCTCGCACCTCGTTCAGGTTCAGCATCACTGCGGGCCGCTCTCGGTCGAAGTTGAGCGCGACCATCACGTCGGTGCCGCCCTGGATCGGCATGGCCGCGGGCTGATCGGCCTTGAGGCGCAGCGCCTCGTCGAGGGTCGTCGGCGTTAGGACGTCCACGGAGCGAAGGGTACGGTTCTCGCACCGTGGACGCACTCCTCTCGAAGCGGCTCTCCGTGGCGCGCGGGGACGAGCCCGCGGACGTCGTGATCCGGGGCGGCAAGGTGCTGTCGGTCTTCACGCGCGAGTGGCTCGAGACGAATGTTGCGATCGTCGACGGCTGGATCGCCGGTCTCGGCGACTACGACGGGCACGAGATCGTCGACGCGTCGGGGAAGTGGGTGGTGCCCGGCTTCGTCGATGCGCACATGCACATCGAGTCGTCGAAAATGCTGCCGGACGAGTTCGCGCGCCTCGTGCTCCCCTTCGGCACGACGGCGATCGTCGCCGACCCGCACGAAGTGGCGAACGTGCTCGGCACGGACGGTGTCCACTGGCTGCTCGACGCCACGGCGGGGCTCCCGCTGGACATCTACTTCATGGCGTCCTCGTGCGTGCCTGCGTCGCACTTCGAGTCGCCGCGGCGCGCCCTGACGGTCGGCGATCTCGACGCGCTCCTCCGCCGGCGCCGGGTGATCGGGCTTGCCGAGATGATGAACTTCCCCGGGGTCATCTCCGGCGACCCCGCCGAGCTCGCCAAGCTCGACCTCGCCGAGCACATCGACGGCCACGCACCGGGGGTTCTCGGGCGTGCGCTGCAGGCGTACGCCTCTGCCGGCATCCGCTCGGATCACGAGGCGTATACGGCCGACGAAGGACGCGAGCGCCTGCGCGCGGGCATGTGGCTCCTGATCCGGGAGGCGTCGGCCGCCCGCAACCTCGAGGCGCTGCTCCCGCTCGTCCAGGAGTTCGGCCCGCACCGGATCGCGTTCTGCACCGACGACCGCGAGCCGGAGCACGTCGCCGAGGACGGCCACATCAACTCGATGGTGCGCGACGCGGTCGCGTTCGGGATCTCGCCCGAGGACGCGCTGACGATGGCCTCCCACCACGCCGCGGCCTATCACCGCCTCGACCAGCTCGGCGCGATCGCGCCCGGCTGCCGGGCCGACATCCTCGTCCTCCCCGACCTCGAGCGGTTCGTGCCGGAGCTCGTCCTGAAGCGGGGCGCGCCGGTGCCGGAGGTCCCGCGCGAGCCGGTGCCCGACTGGGTACGCCAGACGGTGCGGCTCGGCGCGCTCGGACCGGAGATGTTCCGGATCCCCTGGAAGGGCGGCGAGCGGGCCCGCGTGATCGGGCTCATCCCGGGTCAGATCGTGACGGAGTCGCTCGTCGAGGAGCCGCTCGTCCGCGCCGGCGAGGCGCTCGCCGACCCTGTGCGCGGCCACGCGAAGATCGCCGTCGTCGAGCGCCACCTCGGGACGGGGCGGATCGGGCGGGGGCTCGTGAAGGGCTTCGGGCTCGAGCGCGGCGCGCTCGCGACCACGCTGTCGCACGACGCGCACAACCTCGTCGTGGTCGGCATGAGCGACGCGGCGATGGCGACTGCAGCGCGGCGCCTCGCGAACATCGGCGGCGGGATCGTCGCCGTCGACGGCGCCGAGGTGCTCGCCGAGCTGCCGCTGCCGGTCGCGGGGATCCTCAGCGACGCGCCGCTCGCGGAGGTGGTCGAGCGGTCGCACGCCGTCGTCGCGGCGGCGGAGAGTCTCGGTTGCACGATCGAGGCGCCGTTCCAGCTGCTGGCGTTCCTCGCGCTCTCGGTCATCCCGGCGCTCAAGATCACCGACCGCGGCCTCGTCGACGTCGACCGGTTCGAGCTCGTGTCGCTGGAGACAGCGTGATCCTTGGCAACTGCCGGCTCGTCACGATGGACGATGCGGGCACGGAGCACGAACAAGGATGGATCCGGATCGAGGACGGGCTCGTCGCCGAGGTCGGGTCGGGCGCTGCGCCCGAAGGCGCGGAGGACCTGGCGGGCGCGGTCGTCACGCCCGGCTTCGTCAACACGCACCACCACCTGTACCAGACGCTCACGCGCGCGCGGGCGCAGGAGGCCGACCTCTTCACCTGGCTGAAGACGCTCTACCCGCGCTGGGCGCGCATCGACGACGAGATGGAGTACGCCGCAGCGCGCTGCGGCCTCGCCGAGCTCGCACTGTCGGGCTGCACGACGGTCTTCGACCACCACTACGTCTTCCCGCGCGGCGTCTCGGGGCTCGTCGAGGCGGAGGTGCGCGCGGCACAGGAGCTCGGCCTGCGGCTCGTCGCCTCGCGCGGCTCGATGGACCTCGGCGAGTCGGACGGCGGCCTGCCGCCGGACTCGCTCGTCGAGGACATCGACGCGATCCTCGCGGACACGGAGCGGCTGCACGACCTCGCCGACGGCGCTCTCGTCCAGATCGCGGTTGCGCCGTGCTCGCCGTTCTCGGTCACGACACGCCTGATGGAGGAGTCGGCGGGACTCGCGCGCCGACTGGGCCTGCAACTCCACACGCACCTTGCGGAGACGGTCGAGGAGGACGAGTACTGCCGCGAGCTCTACGGCTGCACGCCGGTCGAGTACCTCGAGCGCGTCGGCTGGCTCGCCGACGACGTGTGGTGCGCCCACTGCGTGCACCTCTCCGACGCCGACGTGCAGACGTTCGCACGTGCAGGCGTCGGCGTGGCGCACTGCCCCACGTCGAACCTCCGCCTCGGAGCCGGCGTCGCGCCGGTGCGCGCGATGCTCGACGCGGGTGTGCGCGTCGGCCTCGGGGTCGACGGCAGCGCGTCGAACGAGCGGAGCGACATCTTCGTCGACGTGAAGAACGCCCTGCTCGTGGCGCGGGGACGGGGCGGGCCGTCGGCCCTGTCGGCGCGCGACGCCCTGCGGCTCGCGACGCGCGGCGGCGCCGAGGTGCTGCGCCGCGACGACATCGGGCGCCTCGAGCCGGGAGCGCGCGCCGACCTCGCGATCTGGCCTACCGACGGGCTCGAGTTCGGCGGCGCCGAGGATCACGTCGCAAACCTCGTCTTGAGCGGGCCGCACCGCGTCGACCGGCTGATCGTCGACGGGCACGACGTGGTACGGGGCGGCTCGCTGGCGAACGCCCGCGAGGACGAGATCGCGCGCGAGCACCGCGCGCAGGCTGCGAGACTCTGGGCAGCATGAAGCTTTCGACTCACATCCTCGATACGGAAGCCGGCGAGCCCGTCGGCGGCGTCAAAGTCGCCCTCTACAAGGGCACGGATCTGATCTCGCTCCAAGAAACGGACGAGGACGGGCGGATTGCAAACCTCTTCGAGCGCGATTTTTGGCCCGGCGAGTATCGACTCGTCTTTCACGTCGAGACGGGGTTCTTCGAGAAGGTCGAGCTGACGATCGCGCTGGTCGAAGAACGCCCGACCCACGTCCCGCTCCTCGTCTCGTCGTTCGCGTGCGCGACCTACCGCGGCAGCTGACCGCCGATCAGCTCGCGGAGCTCTTCGAGGGGCGCACGCGATTTGTCGAGCGGCTCGCGGCAATTGGCGATCCGCTCGCGCACGCGCGCAAGGTGGCGGCTGCGCTCCCGGACGACGAGAAGAAGGAGATCCTCGACGCCCACCCGGCGATCGGCGGCAGGCCGACATCGGCCCGCTCCCGCCGCGAGCAGGGGTCCGACGACGACCCGGCGGTACTCGCCGAGCTCGCGCAGCTGAACGCCGAGTACGAGGCGAGGTTCGGCTTCCGGTTCGTCGTGTTCGTGAACGGCCGGCCGCGCCGCGAGATCGTCCCCGTGCTGCGCGAGAGGATGCAGCGGACGCGCGAGGAAGAGCTGCAGACAGCGGTGGACGAGCTCGTGCAGATCGCGATCAGCCGATGGCGTACGTCGTAGCGCTGTCGGACTACTGGTGGGGCTGGGGCAACCTGCTCTTCCGGTGGCTGCACGTGATCGCGGCGATGGCGTGGATCGGCGCGTCGTTCTACTTCATCGCGCTCGACAACCACCTCGAGCCTCCGCGCGACCCGGCGGACGCGAAGCGGGGCGTCGGAGGCGAGGCGTGGGAGATCCACGGCGGCGGCTTCTACCGCGTCGAGAAGTTCAAGGTCGCACCCGAACGGCTACCGGAGCCGCTCCACTGGTTCAAGTGGGAGGCATACACGACGTGGCTCTCGGGCTTCGCGCTCTTCATCGTCGTCTACTACTCGCACGCGACCTCGTACCTGATCGACACGTCGGTGCGCGATCTCACCGCGTGGGAGGCGATCACGCTCTCGGTCGTCGGGATCGTGCTCGCGTGGCTCGTCTACGACCTGCTCTGCCGCGCGTTCGCCGACGACGAGGGAGCGCTCGCCGTGCTCGTGCTCGGGTTCATCTGCCTGGCGGCGTGGGGCTCGTGGGAGCTGTTCGCCCCGCGCGCCGCGTACCTGCAGGTCGGCGCGATGATCGGGACGATGATGGTCGGCAACGTCTTCTTCGTGATCATCCCGAACCACTGGAAGCTCGTCCGCGCGAAGGAGGCGGGGCGCGAGCCCGACCCGCGTTGGAACCGTGACGGGAAGACGCGGTCGGTGCACAACAACTACCTCACGCTGCCGGTGCTGCTCGCGATGCTCTCGAATCACTTCCCGTTCACGTACGGGCACCGCAACGGCTGGATCGTCCTCGTCACGCTGATGGCGGTCGGGGCGCTCGTCCGCCACTACTTCAACCTGCGCCACCGCGGCCTGAACGTGTGGCCGCTGCTCGGAGTCGCGGCCGCCGCGATCGTCGCGATCGCGCTCATCATCCGATGACGGTCTACGTCGCCCTGCTGCGCGGCGTGAACGTCGGCGGACGCGGCAAGGTCGACATGCGCGATCTGAAGAAGCAGGTCGAGTCGCTCGGATGCTCGGACGTGGCGACGTACATCAACTCCGGCAACGTGATCTTCCGCGATCGCCGTGCGGCAGCGACGCTGACGCGGGAGCTGGAGCATGTACTCGGCCGTCGCGTCGCCGTCCGCTCGCTCGCGCAGCTGCGGGCGCTGTGCGAGCGCATCCCGGACGACTGGGGAAACGACAAGGAGCAGAAGACGGACGTCGGGTTCGTGCTCGACGAGCCGCGCGAGCTCGTATGGCATGCGTTCCGCAAGGACCTGCAGCCGCGCGAGGGACCGGACTGGGACGTCGAGGTGACCGCGCGGAACGTGAACACGGTCCGGAAGCTGCTCGAGCTGATGAGCAGCAGGTAGGGTCACGCCCGTGCTGGAGATCGTGGCCGCCGGGATGCGCTTCGTCGCGCGCTGGGAGGAGGAGCTCGCCCCGAGCACGGTTGCGGCGTTCCGCGCGTCGCTGCCGATGGAAGAGCGGATCATCCACTGCCGCTGGAGCGGTGAGTCGAACTGGATCCCGTGGGGGACGCGCGACTTCGGCATCGGGCCGGAGAACGCGACGTCGTATCCGCACCCGGGCGAACTCGCGCTCTATCCGGGCGGGCAGTCGGAGACGGAGCTGCTGTTCCCCTACGGCTACTGCAACTTCGCCTCGAAGGCAGGACAGCTGTGGGCGAACCACTTCGCGACGGTCGTCGAGGGCGCAGAGCAGCTCCCGAAGCTCGGCAAGCTGACCCTCTGGGAAGGCGCTCAGCCGATCACGTTCCGCGAGCTCTGAGCTAGCGCTCTTCGCGGACGTAAGGCGTGCCGAGCGATGCCGGGGCGCCGAGACGCCGGCGCGCACCTGCGCTCGAGACCAGCACGAGCACCACGACCGTCATCACGTACGGCAGCGACTGGAACAGCTCCGGCGGGACGCCGCTCAGGATGCCGCGCGCCTGGAACGTGAACGGGATGCCCGAGAACGCACCGAAGAAGTACGCGCCGACGAGGCAGAGGCCCGGCCGCCAGAACGCGAAGATGACGAGCGCGATCGCGATCCACCCGGCGCCGCCCGTGATGCCGTCGACCCACTGGGGCGTGATCGACAGCGTGAAGGTCGCACCCCCGACACCCGCGAACGCGCCGCCGACGACCGTGTGGAAGTAGCGATACGCCGACACGTTGATGCCCATCGCGTCCGCCGCCGCCGGCGACTCGCCGACCGCGCGCAGGTTCAGCCCCGGGCGCGTGCGGCCGAGGTACACCGCGACCAGCGCCACGCAGACCCACGACGCGAAGACGAGCTCCGAATGCGCGAGCAGGATCGGGCCGATCACGTCGGCCGTCGTCCACGAGTGTGGCAGGAACGGCCCGAACGCATGCTTCGCCGGCTGGCCGGCGACATTCAGGTCATTGCCGAGGTACGACGACAGCCCCGCAGCGCCCGCGAAGATCGTCAGCGCGAGACCCGACACGATCTGGTTCGCGCGCAGCGTGACGACGAGGAACGCGTGGATGAGCGCCATCACCGCGCCGGCGACCCCGGCCACCCCGATCGCGAGGAGCAGCGAGTCGGTGCGCTGCACTGCCCAGAATCCCATCACCGCGCCGACGAGCATCATCCCCTCGACACCGAGGTTGAGGACTCCCGACCGCTCGGCCAGCAGCTCGCCGAGCGCTGCGTAGAGGAGCGGTGTCCCGTAGGCAACGGCCGACGCGAGGACGACGACGACGATCGAGTCGTTGATGCTTCCCGCCGCGAGCAGCATCAGGCGGTCGCCTCGGACGTGCGCGACCCACGCGAGATTCGCACGCGGTAGCGCATGAGCATCTCACCGCCGAGCACGCAGAAGAGGATCACCCCTTGCATCACGCCCACGAGCCCCGAGGGAAAGTCGGCGCCCTGCAGCGCGAAGCCCGCGTTCTGCAGCCCGCCGAGCAGGAACGCGATCAGGCAGACGGCGAACGGGTTGTAGCGCGCCAGTGCCGCGATCACGATGCCGGCATAGCCGAAGCCCGCAGCCGTCAGGCCGCGCGGGTCGAGCGTGTGCCGGAAGTCGCCGTCCTGGCTCGCGCCGCCGATGCCCGCGATCGCCCCGGAGAGCGCCAGCACCGCGAGGATCTTCCGCCGCGTCCGCATCCCGGCGTACGTGGCCGCACGCGGCGAGTCGCCGATCACCTGCACCTCGAATCCGAACCGCGTGCGCGAATAGAGGAGCCAGATCCCTGCCGCGAGCACGACCCCGACGAGCAGCCCGAACGGGACGAAGAGCCCACCGGTGTGCGCAACCGGCCAGCTCGCGGCGTCGGGCAGGTTCTTGCCCTGCGGGAACACCTTCGCGGTGGGGCTCGAGGTGTCCCGCCAGTACGACTCGGAGTCGAAGATCAGGTAGTTCAGGACGAGGGCGGCGACGTAGTTGAGCATCAGCGACGTGATGATCTCGTTCGTCGAGAAGAACGCCCGCAGGACGGCGGGCACGAGCGCGAGCGCAGCGCCACCGGCCGCGCCGGCGGCGATCATCGCCGGGACCGACAGCCAGCCGGTGTGGTTGCCGAGCGCGATCCCCGCGCCGGCGCCGAGAATCGCGCCGGCGTAGAGCTGCCCCTCACCGCCGATGTTGAAGAGCTGCATGCGGAACGCCACCGCCGCGCACAGCCCCGTGAAGAGGAGCGGCGTCGCCGAGACGAGCGTCTCGTTGAGGGCCGACGTGCTGCCGAAGCCGGTGGCGACGAGGCGGGCGAACGTGTGCCCCGGCGCGTGCCCGGTCGCGAGCAGTACGAGCGTCATGACGAGGAACGCGA
>JADMIO010703457.1_pt1 | contig 13178 bp, 11 predicted proteins | sample 8958161 | NCBI WGS metagenome assembly JADMIO01 (sample SAMN16585339, study PRJNA669376) | soil metagenome | isolation source: Crop rotation soil | place: USA: Cullars Rotation, Alabama | collected 2011 | reverse complement strand
AGCTCGTGGCGGTCGCGGCCGCGGTCCTCGGCACCGCGCCGGAGGCGCTCGCGGTGCGCGCCGGCGCCATCGTCAGGCCCGGGTCCGGGGCAGCGCCGACCCCGGTCGAGGCGCTCGCGGAGAAGGTCGACGACTTCACCCTCGTCGGCTACGGCGAGCGGCACCCGAACCCCGCCGATCGCGTGGTGAAGTCGTTCGGCGCCCACGCCGCCGAGGTCGAGGTCGACACCGGGACCGGCGAGGTGCGGGTGCTGCGCTATGCCGCCGCGCACGATATCGGCCGGGTGGTGAACCCGAAGCTCGCCACCTCGCAGGTCATGGGCGGCATCCTGATGGGCCTGGGCTTGGCACTGTTCGAGGAGCGTGTGCTCGACCCGGTCACCGCGCGCCCGCTCAACCCCGGCCTCGAGGGCTATCGCGTCGCCACCTCCGCCGATGTCCCGCGCGTCGCGATCGCGTTCGTCGGCGGCGCCGACGCCGAGGCGAACAACGTCGGCGCGCGCGGGCTCGGCGAGCCGCCCATCATCCCGGTCGCGGCGGCGATCGGCAACGCCGTGCGCGATGCCATCGACCGCCGACCCACCGTCTTCCCGCTCACCCCCGCGCGCGTGCTGGCGCTGCTCGGCAAGGCTCCCCCGCTGCCCGCCGAGACCGAGCTCCATCCGCGGCCGCCAAGCAGCCGGTCGCGCGCGCGCCGCGGCGGCCGGGAGAAGCGATGAGGCCGTTCGGCTACCACCGCGCGCAGGATCCGGGCGACGCCCTCGCGGCGCTCGCGCGGCCGGGCGCGCGGCTCCTCGGCGGCGGGACCGATCTCCTGCGCGAGATGAAGTCGCGGCTCGAGGCACCGGCCGAGCTCGTGGACGTGAGCCGGGTCGCCGCGTGGAGCGGGCTCCGCGTGAGCGCGCGCGACGGCCTCCGCGCCGGCGGCGCCGCGCGCCTCGCCGACCTCGAGCTCGACCCGGCGGTGTGCGCGCGCTATCCGCTGCTCGCGCAGGCGCTGGGCGGGATCGCGACGCCGCAGATCCGCAACCGCGCGACGCTCGCGGGGAGCCTGCTCCAGCGGCCCGCTTGCCCCTACTACCGCGAGGGCCTCGACTGCTTCGTGCGCGATGGCTCTCCCTGCGGCGCCGCGGCCGGCGACAACCGCCGCGGCGGCATCTTCTCGGCAGGCTCGCCGTGCGTCGCCGGGCACCCCTCGGACTCGGCCGTGGCCCTGCTCGCGCTCGACGCCGAGGTCGTCCTCGCCGCGGCGCCAGCCGCCCGCAGGAGCCGTGGCCCGGCGCGGCCGGGCCGCGGCCTCAAGCGCGCCCCGCTCGCGTCGCTCTACGCGCTTCCCGACGCCCGCGATCGCCGCGAGGTGCGCCTCGCACCCGGCACCGCCATCGTCGAGGTGCGGGTGCCGCCGCCGCGGCGCGGAAGCCGCGGGGCATTCCTGCGCGCGCGCGAGCGCGCGACCTGGGCGTTCGCGCTGGTCGCGGTCGCGGCCCACGCCGTGGTGGAGCCCTCGGGCAGGGTGGCGGACATCCGCATCGTCGCGGGCGGTGTGGCACCCATCCCGTGGCGGCTTCGCGCCGTCGAGGACGGAGTCCGCGGCGTGGCGCTCGACGCCACCGCCGCCCGGCGTGCCGCCGCGCGCGCGACGCTCGAGGCGCATCCGCTCGCGACCAGCGCCTACAAGGCGCCGCTGCTCGAGGCGCTGGTCGAGCGGGCGCTGCTCGCGATCGCCGCACCGTCGCCTCCGGGCACGGGACCCGCGTCGCCGCGGGACTGACGGCGCCGATCCTCTCCGCGCGCTGCCTTGGAGCTCCACGGCAGCGCCGCCCGGGAGGCGCGTCCTCGAGGGCCTCGCTTGACTCTTCGCGTCGCCCGCGCCAACCTCGTGGCGCCATGCCCCGACGCACCGCAAGCCCCCTGCTCCGCTGCGCGTCGCTCCTCGTGCTCGCGGGTCCGGTCCTCGCCGAGCCAGCGCCCTCGCCCTCGCCCACCCCGCCGCGGCCGGCGCCCGTGGCCGCGCGCCCGGGCGGTAGCGGCGCGCTTGCCGCCGGTCCGCGCGTGGCCGCAGCGCTCCTCGCCGAGGAGACCGTCTCGCAGGGCGCGTGGAAGAAGCTCGAGTGGCTCACGGACCGCATCGGCAACCGGATCTCGGGCTCGCCCGCGGCCGACCGGGCCGTCGCCTGGGCGGTCCGGACCATGGCCGCGGAAGGCGCCGATGCCGCGCGCGCCGAGCCCGTGCTGGTCCCGCGCTGGGTGCGCGGCGAGGGCTCGGTCGAGGTGACCGCGCCGACCACGCGGCCGCTCGCGTTCCTCGCGCTCGGCGGCAGCGTCGGCACCGACGCGTACGGCATGAGCGGGCCCGTGGTCGCCGTGTCGAGCCTCGAGGAGCTTCATGCGAAGGGCGGCGAGGTCGCCGGCAGCGTGGTCCTCATCGACAAGCCCATCGTCCCCAACGGCGGCGAGAAGGACGGCTACGGCGCCGGGTCCAAGCTCCGCTACTACGGCCCTCCGGAGGCGGCGAAGCTGGGAGCGGTCGGCATGGTCATCCGCTCGCTCGGCACGTCGTCCATGCGCCTCCCGCACACCGGCGGCACCGGCTACGAGGACGGCGTCGCCCGGATCCCGGCAGCCGCCATCAGCGCCGAGGACGCGGACCTGCTCGCGCGCCTCCTCGCGAGCGGTGATCGCGTGGAGGCCTGCATCCGGCTCACGTCGCGCACGCTGGCCGACGTGTGGTCGGCCAACGCGGTCGGCGAGCTGCGCGGCCGCGAGCGCCCCGACGAGATCGTCGTCGTGGGCGGCCACCTCGACTCGTGGGACGTGGGCCAGGGCGCCATCGACGACGGCGCCGGCGTGGTCGTGGCGATGGAGACGCTGCGCCTGCTGCGCGCGCTCGACCTGCGCCCGCGTCGCACCGTGCGCGCGGTCCTGTTCATGAACGAGGAGAACGGGCTCCGCGGCGGTGAGGCCTACGCGCGCGACCATGCCGCCGAGCTCGCCCACCACGTCGCCGCCATCGAGTCGGACTCCGGCGGCGCCCGCCCGATCGGGTTTTACCTCGATGCCGGCGCGGGTGCTTCCGAGCGCTTCCTCGAGCTCCTGCAACCACTCTCGGGAACGGGAGTGGCGCACCTCCTCGGCAAGGACGACACCGGGGCCGACCTGAGCCCGCTCGCGCAGAGCGGCATCCCGCGCCTCGGGCTGCGCCAGGACATGACCCACTACTTCGACTGGCACCACACCGAGGCCGACACCCTCGACAAGATCACGCGCGACGAGCTCGCCCTCAACGCGGTGGCGATGGCCTACGCCGCCTGGGCGCTCGCCGAGGACGCCGAGCCGCTCGCGCGCGCGGTGCCGCTCCCGGTGCTGACCCCGGTCCCGCGCAAGGGATCACGGTAGGCCCGGAGCGTCGAGCCAGCCGTCGGCGCGAAGCCGCTCGTGCACCCACCCGACGATGACCCTCGCGTTGTCGACTTCCACCATGGCGTCCTCCGCCGAGAAGCGGAACGCCCGCACGTAGTCCGCCTGCTCGCGATAGTGCTGGAGCCCGGACAGGAGCTTCCCGAGCCGCGCCGGGGCGTGGCCGGGGCGAATGAAGTGGAGATAGAACAGGTCGTGCGTGCCACCGTGAGTCCGGGCCTCGAGCCCGCTCGAGAACAGCAGCGCCTGCACGTGGTGAAACGCCGCGTAGTACGCACGGCTCACCGCGTCGTCGTGGAGCCCGGCGCCCAGGCAGAGCTCTGCGGCGCGGAGGCTCGCGGCGCCCTTCTCGAGCTCCAGCGACAGATTCGCGCGCCGGTTGTCCTCGGTCATAGCGGCCTGCCGTCGCGGTCGATCTCGGCAGCGATGAGGTACTCGCGGCGCCGTACCGTCTCGAGCTCGTCCACCGACATGGCAAGCGGGGACACGTGCACCTGACCGTCGAAGTACACGTCCTCGGCGAGCTCGAAGACCTCGCGCCGTTCGCGCTCGGAGAGATCGTGAACGAGCACGAGCACATCGACGTCGGAGTCAGGGCCCCAGTCCCCACGAGCATAGCTGCCGAAGAGGACGAGCCCCGCGACGCGCGCGCCGAATCGTGCCCGCACGCGCCGCCCGAAATCACCGAGAGCGGCGGAGACCCGATCCGGCAGGACCGCGGCGGCCGGCTCCGTCCCAGCGTCTCGCATGATCGGAGCATAGGCAGCCGCACGCGAACGGGCAAGAACATGCTGGACGCCGTTCCCAGAGACGCAGGTGCGGGCAACCCGTCTCTCCGCGGCGACAGGTGTCCTGCTCTCCGGCAAGATCCGCCGAGGCGACGGACCCGGGTGAGCCGCGCAGGAGACCCGTTTGCAGCACCCTGGCGCGATTCAGGATGAGCGCTTGCGTAGGGACGCCCGGGGCGCGAGGATTGCATGGGAGTCGCGCCACCAGGAGGACAGATGCCGGACAACCGCACCGGAAACCAAACACGGCCCCTTCACTCCCCGCTCGCCCGTGTCCTCGCGCTCGCCGTGCTCGTCGCGCTCGGCGGTAGCGCCTCCGGGTGCGACAACGGCGCACACCACGACGGCGCACGGTGGCCGGTCACGATCGACAACCGCAGCGGGATCACCCTCGACGTCGACCTCGATGGCGAGCACGTGGCGACGATCGCGACGGGCACGCTCACGACCGTGCCCGACGTCTTCGAGGGCGAGCACACCCTCGAGGCCTTCGACCTCGACGGCCACCTCGTCGCGGACCGGTCGTTCCACCTCTCGCGCGAGTTCGTGTGGGTCCTGGAGTGAGCGCGCGCGCAAGCCACGCCTGCTGCGGCGCCGCTCGGCCGAGCTCCGCGCCAGGCGCCTGGCGAGCTCGCGTCTCCGCCGTGGAGGGTAAGGGCGACCGAGCCCGGAGAGTGGCGTGTCGATCCTGAGGAGCCTGACGAGGGTCCTGCGCAGGGCGCGGTGTCCCCTCCCCGCCGAGCGCAAGCATTGGGTCGAAGAGCGCCTTCGCTGGCTCCTCCAGGAATTCGGGAGCGAGCCCGCGCTGCGCGCGCCGCTCCTGCCGATCCCCGCGCACCTGCCCGCGGCATGGGAGGCCACCGAGGATGCCTGTCTTGAGCTCATCGATCGACTGAGCCGGTTCATGCTGATCCCGAGGGAGTCGTTCGAGGTCGGCTTCTACGACACCGACGAGAGCACCTTCCACAAGCTCCTCCCGTCGTACGAGTCGTCGCACTCCGGACCCGCCGGCCTGTTCCAGGCGGAGGGCGCAGGCACGGAGTTCAAGCTCGGCATCGACCTTCGCGGACTCGACGACCCGCCCGCGCTCGTGGCGACCATCTGCCACGAGCTGGGCCACGTCCATTTGCTCGGGCACGGAAGGCTCACGCACGAGACGCCGGACCATGAGGAAACGACGGACCTCCTCACGGTCTTCTTCGGCGCGGGCATCTTCACCGCGAACTCCGCGTTCCAGTTCAAGCAATGGCACGATGGCCGGATGCAGGGCTGGAGCACCCGGCGGCTGGGATACCTGTCCGAGGAGGAGCTCGCATACGCGCTTGCCTGCTTCGCCTGGCTTCGCGGGGAGCGGTCACCACGATGGACCCGGTTCCTCGAGCCCAACATCCGCCGCCTGTACGAGGACGCGCATCATTACCAGAATCGTGTGCCGACGGGAGTCACCCTGCCGTTCGGGCTCGGCGAGACGAACGACGGGCTCGAAGCGCGTCTGCGGCCGCCGGCCGGGAGCCTCGGGTCCCCCCCCGCCGAGATGTAGTGACGTAACTCGCGCCCTGGGCGAGCCGTGGCGCCGTCACACCACGCGCCGGATCCACGCCGCCGGGAGGCGCGCGAGGAGGTCGGCGAGCGCGCGCTCGACGAGCTCGGGGTCCCGGCTCTCGAGCGTGAGCTTCACCTGGTGGTCGGGGTCGTCGAGCACGGGATAGGAGCCGAGCAGGAGCCCCGGGTGCGCCGCGACCAGCGCGAAGAGCGCGTTCGCGATCTCGACCTCGCCCTCGGTCACGAACACCTGGCGCAGGTGGAACGGCTCGGCGCGGAAGCGCTCGCGGATGGAGCGGAGCTTGCGCTCGAAGATGGAGGGGACGCCGGGCAGGACGTAGGCGTTCCCGACCACCACCACCGGGACGCGCATCCCCTCGCCCCAGACCAGCTCGGCGCCCTCCGGGACGTCGGCCATGCGCAGCGCGTGGACGTCGCGCGCGACGTCGTAGTGCGCGCGGATCACGCGCTCGAGCTCGGGGTGGCGCACGAGCTTGCGCCCGAGCGCCTTGGCCACCGCGGCGAAGGTGATGTCGTCGTGCGTGGGACCGACCCCGCCCGAGGTGAAGACGAGGTCGTAGCGCGGAACGAGGGCCTGCACGCCCTCGACGATGTCGTCCTCGGCGTCGGGCACGACCAGCACGCGCAGGAGGTCGACCCCCAGGTCGCGGAGCTCGCGCGCGAGGAGCGGCGAGTTGGTGTCGACGGTCTTGCCCGAGAGGATCTCGTTGCCGATGATGAGCGCCGCCGCGGTCCGCGCCGCGCGGGGGCCTGGACCCGGGCCGGGCCCGGGAGCGCTCACCGCGGCTTCCGCTTCGCCGCCGCGGGCCGCGCGGGCTTGCCGCCCTTCGCCTGCGGCTTGCCGGCGCCGGTCAGGCGCGGCGCCTCGCCCATCGCCGGCTTCGCGGCCCGCCACGAGGGCGCGGTCGTGCGCAGGAACTGGTGCGGGTTGCGGGCGCGGTACTCGCGCGAGAGCTCGGCCAGGAGCTTGTCCTTCTTGGCGTAGAGCGTCTTGCGCTTGCGCGGCTTGCGGGTCTCGAGCACGTACGCCGCCAGCACCGGGAACGCGAGCGTGGCGTCCGAGTACACCACGACGTTGTTGACCAGGGCGTCCTTCACCTTGCCCCACGAGCGCGCCTCGGAGGGCGTCGCGCCCGAGAGCCCGCCCCACTGCGGCGAGTCGGTCGTGATCTGGATGAAGTAGTCGTGGCCGCCGCGGTTGTCGTTCAGGATCTGCCACAGCGTCGGCTGGGTCTGCAGGTAGAAGTTCTTGGGCGAGCCGCCGCCGATCTCGACCACGCCGTTCTCGTTGCCCGAGCGCACGATGGCGGCGGTCTCGAGGACGTCCAGGTAGGGATCGACCGGGACACGGTTGCCGTTGAGCACGTTGAGGATGAGGTTCATGCCGATCGAGGAGTCGCCGGGGGACGAGGTGTAGATGGGCACGTCGCAGCGGCTGGCCGCGACCAGGAACGACTTCTCCGGATGCGGCGCCTCCTTGAGCACGTAGGCCGCGAGCATGGCGTGGAGGTCGGCGGTCGAGATGGGTCGGTCGATCTTGGCGTCGAGGAAGCAACGGGCGATGACCTCGTCGGTCGCGACCAGCGTCGCGCGGTCCCCGATGAACACGTCGTAGATGCGCGCGATCCCGGCGTCGTAGAGCTCGTTGTCGTCGGCGGCGAAGTGGCCCTGGCGCATGGGGAAGTCGAACGCCCGGTGCAGGTCGTGGTAGAGGTTGGCGCCGGTCGAGATGACCCAGTCGACGAAGCCGGCCTCCATGAGCTGGCTGAACGCCCCCGACATCCCGACCGGGGCCATGGCGCCCGACACGGTGAGCCCGATGAGCGCGCCGGAGTCGATCATGCGCCCGAACAGGTCGCAGGCCTCGGCGAGACGCCGGGCGTTGAAGCCCATCCTGGAGTAGGCCTCGACGAGGTCCGTGACCTTCATCCCCGGCTTGAGCGCGACCGGCTCGATCATCCTGCCGCTCATGTGGTGGTGCCAGCTACGCGCGTCCTGGTGCTCCTTCGGGTGCTTCATCCATTCCTCCCGTCGAGCGGTGGCGTCACGACCATGGCCGCGACGCGGCTACCGGCTCGGATGATGGTGACCCTGGTACCGGCCTCGCTCGCCTCGCGCCGCACCATGGCGAGCGCGAGCGGCGCCCCAGCGTGCGGCGAGACCACCGCGGTCGTGACGTTGCCCACGTTCTTCTCGCCGGCTTCCGCGGGTGCGGTCGGCGGCGCGGCGCCGCCGCCTGCGTCCCGGGCGAGATCGCTCCCCTCGGGTGCCCCGGTCCCGCCTCCCTCTCCCGTCGCGGCCGTGTCCGCAGTGCCGGTGGCCGCTGCCGCGGGCTCGAGGCTCGCGACCACGGCGTCGCCGCGTTGCACCGGGACGCCGCCCTCGATGCGCAGCGCCACCACCCGGCGGTTGACGTGACCGTAGGTCCTGAGCCTGAGGATGACCTCGTTCCCGGTGTAGCAGCCCTTGGTGTAGCTCACCGCGTGGACGAGCCCGGCCTCGATCGGGATCGTGCCCTCGTCCATCTCGGCGCCGAAGCGCGGGATCCCCGCCTCCACCCGGCGGATCTCGAGGGCGTCGTGTCCGGCAAGCGGGATCGACTCCGCGAGCCGGAGGAAGACGGCGGGCGCGCTCCCGGCGTCGGCCAGGAGGACGTAGCCCGGGGCGCCGGTCGGGCGCTCGTGCGCGATCGTGAGCTCGGTGCCCTCGAAGCTCCGGGCCACGGTGGCATGGAGCGGCAGGTCCTCGGGGACGTCGACTCCGAGCGCCTTGGCGAGGGCGGCGCGCGCCCCGGGTCCGTGCACGCCCAGCTCGACCGTGCGCTCGGTCCAGTCCTCGAGCGTCACGTCCTCCATGATGACGAAGCCCTGCAGGTGCGCGAGCAGGAGCTCGCGGGCCTCGGCCTCGGTGTCGAGCAGCACGTGCTCGGCCAGGCGATAGAGGCGGGCGTCGCCGCGCATCTTGCCCTTGCCGGTGAGGAACGCGGTGTAGGTCCCCTCGCCGGGCGCGAGCACCTTGACGTCGTTCGACGCCTGGCCGTGCAGGAAATCGATGCGGTCCGGCCCGAGCACGGCGAGGCGCCCGCGCTCCGAGTGGTCGGCCAGCACGGCGTCGCGCGAGGCCGCGAGCGCCTCGCCGGCGGCGCTCCCGTAGTGGGCCGGGAGCTCGTAGCCTTGCGCCTCGCGGAAGACGGCGCCCGCGCGCGCGTGGAGGGAGTGGAGCGAGAGCTTCTTCATGGTGGGGCGGCCGGGTGCCTTGCCCGGCGCGAGTATAGCGAACGGGACGCAAGCGCGGGGGCGAGGCCCCGGTCCACGGCCGCCGTTGGAGGAAGAGCCCCTCCGGCTCAGCCCAGGCGCCGGCCGCCGTCGACCGGGATCACCACCCCGGTGACGTAGGGCGCGCGCGCCAGGTAGAGCACCGCGTCGGCGACGTCCTGCGGGTCGCCCCAGCGCTTGAGCGGGACGCGGGCGATCGCGCGCGCGTCCGCGGCCTCGCCGGTGCCCTCGGCAGGCAGGATGGGGCCGGGCGCGACGCCGTTGACGCGCACGCGCGGGGCGAGCGCCCGCGCCAGGTAGCCGGTGAGCGCGTGGAGGCCCGCCTTCGAGACCTGGTACGGCACGTACGAGGGCCACGGGGTCTCGACCGAGGCGTCGACCAGGTTGATGATCACACCTCCGGTCTCGCCCATGAGACGCGCCGCGGCGAGCGCGCACAGGAACGGCGCCTTCAGGTTGACGTCCATCATCGCGTCCCAGTCCGCCTCGGTGACCTCCTCGAGCGGGGTGGCGCGGAACACCGAGGCGTTGTTCACGAGCACGTCGAGACGCGCGGCGCCGAGCGCGTCGGCGGCGCGGCCGGGCAGCGCCCGCGCCTCGTCGCCGCGGGCGAGGTCGGCGGCCACCGTGACCGCGCGTCCGCCCGCCCTGGCGATGGCGCGCACGACCTCGAGGGCCTCGTCCGCGCTCGAGCGGTGGTGCACCGCGACGTGCACGCCGGCGGCGGCGAGCGCCTGCGCGATGACCGCCCCCAGGCGCCGGCCGCCGCCGGTCACGAGCGCCGCCTTCCCCGCCAGATCGAGCATCGTGGAGGCAGTATACGTCGCGCGCTCCGCGTCCCCCGCGCTCGCCGCCGCACCCTCCGTCACGCCCTGGCACCACTCTCCCCGGACCTCGCGGCAGAGGAGCGTCCTTGACCGCCGGGGGTGGCCGCGGTTAGCGTCTTCCTCGAGCCGTTCCGCGCCCGTCCGCAAGCTCGCGGTGAGGCAGCGTGAGGCCGGAGGCGACGATGCAACGCAGGCACGCGCAAGAAGCCAAGACGGGCGCGGCGACACGGGCAGCGCTCCTCGGACTTCTCGTGTTGCCGTGGCTCGCCTGCGAGGAGGTGCACTCGCCGTCCGACGCGACCGTGCCGGCCGAGCGCGTGCCCAGCATCACGCTCAGCGTCGTCCCGAGCCCGATCTCTCCCGGACCGGCCCGCCGGAGCGGCCTCGATCACGGCATCGCCTGGACCCTCAGCGTGACCGAGACCGCGGGGCTCGCCTGCGACATCCGCTGGATGCACCTCGTGCTGCGCGACACGCTCGGCGCGCAGGCGGGCACCGTGTTCGAGGACGGACCGGTGCTCTCGGGGCGCATCGGCGCGCTCCACCTCGATCCCGGCGCCACCCTCACGCTCCCCGACGACCTCGACTACACGCTCGCCAACGGGCGCTCGGAGGCAGTGCTCCGGATCACCGTCGCCGTGGCCGACGCCATAGGCCAGGAGCGCGCGGCGCTGCTCGACGTGGACGTGCGCGGCGACGGCAGCGCCGGCCCGCGCACCGGCACCAACCTCGTCGAGGGGAACGGCAGCTCGACCTCGCTGCCGCCGCCGGCGCCCACGCCGACCGATCGCCCGCGCACGCCGACCCCGGTGCCCACCGCGACGCCGACGGCGACCGCGAGCTCGACCCTCACCCCGACGCCCACGGCCACCGCGACCGTCTCGACGACGCCGACCCCCACTCCCACGGCGTCCCCCACTCCGACGGCGACTCCGACCGCGACCCCGAACCCGACGCCGGTCGTGTCGCCGCCTCCCGCGACCATCTGCCTCGACTTCCCCGATCTGGTCGATTGCCTGGGGGACCCGACCAACGTCCAGGCTCCGACCGCGCGCTGCCAGGACGGCATCTATTCCTGCGCGACCTCGTGCACCAACCTGTGTGCCGGGCACGGCGGGCTCAACTGCAAGATCTGTCCGGGCCCGCTCTGCGGCTGCTGAGCGACGCCCGGTTGCGAGGGGAGCCCTCGCCGGCGTCCATGGCGGCGGCCGCCGGCCGCTCCCTCACTCGCGCCGGGCGAGGCGGGCAAGCGCTGCCCGCTCGAGCGCACCGAGCCCATCCGCCTCGGGCTCCGGGGACCCGGGCGCGAAGCGGGCGCGGCGATACGCCGCGAGGTAGCGGCCGACCTCCGCGGGAGGGCTCGTCCGCCCGAGGAGCTCGTCGAGCGTCTCGGAGGCCGCGATCCGGGTCCCGCGCCGCTCGAGCGCGCGGGCGACGCGCGCGAAGGATGCACGGAGCGCCGCGCGCGTCTCCTCGCGCGTCGCGTCTGGCGCCGCGGGCCCGGCCCGAGGCCCACCTGCGCGCCGCCACGCCGCGCGCCCGAGTCGCCGGTTGAGCGCATACGCGAGCGGCGCGAGGACGAGGCCGGCCACGAGCCACGGCCGGCGCCGGAGGAGCGCCGAGATCGCGGAGAGCGCCGAGGCCGCGGCCGCGAACGGGTCGCGGGCGCTCCAGGCGCGGCCGAGCGCGCGCGCCGCGAGGTGGAGCGCGTCGCGCAGCTGGCGCAGCCCGGCGGCGATCGCCGAGGCGCGCGAGGGCTCGCTGTCGCGCCCGGGCGGCGTCGGGTCGAAGCGCACCCACCTCCCGCGCGCGGGGTCGAGCACCTCGACCCACGCGTGCGCGTCCGACTCGCGCACCACCCAGGCCTGGGCGACGTCGTTCCACTCCTCCACCAGGAACCCGCCGGCCACGCGCGCAGGGTGCCCGAGCGCGCGCAGGAGGAGCACCATCCCCGAGGCGAAGTGCTCGCAGTACGCGGGCTTCCGGTTGAGCACGAAGTCGACCACGGGGTCGCCTTCGCGCGCGAGGCGCACCGTCTTGGAGTACACGTAGCGCTCGTGGAAGTGGCGCTCGATGCGCCGGGCCGAGGCGAGCGGATCGGCGCGCGCCTCGGCGGCGACCTCGAGCGCGAGCGGACGCAGCGCCGCCAGCACTCCCTCGGGGGCGCCCGGCGCCCGCGAGACGTCCACGGCGGCGGCGCTCGCCGGCGCGCTCGCCGTCGCGGACTCCTCCGGCGCCGCCGCGGTCAGGATCCCGTAGCGCTCGATCCCCGCCGCCGGCGGAGTGCACTCGAGCACGTCGCCCGTGAGCAGGAAGCAGCGCTCGACGGCCAGGCGCACGCGCCGCGCCCCGTAGCTGAGCGGGACCACGCCGCGGAGGTCGGCGAAGAGCGTGACCGTGCGCTCGCTCGCGGCGTCGCGGGCGGCTGCCGGGGCGGCGCCGGCCGCGGGGACGAGGTCGATGAGCCCGTCGGCTCCCGGCGCGAGCGGCGTGCGCTCCGCCCCGGAGGACTTCCAGTGGCCGTTGCTGTACTCCCACAGGACCTGTGCGCGCAGGTAGCCCGGGGAGGCCTCGCCGTCCATCGCCGCCAGCAGCCGGTCCGACGGGTCGATCGTGCGCTCGCGCGCGACCTGCATGCCGTTGCCGCTCCCGAGCCCGACGTAGCCGGGGAGGCCGAGCGCGTCGAGCGGCACGCCGAGCAGGCGCTCGGCGGCCTTGAGCCCGCGTCCGACCGCGAGCGTCACCGCGAAGACGACGACGCCGCGCGCCCCGAGGCCGGCGAGGCGCGCGAGGCGGGCACGCGCGGGGAGGCGCTCGCTCGCGATCCACGCCGGCGCCAGCAAGCAGGCGGCGAGGAACGCGACGAGACCCAGGTTCCACACCGGGCCGAGCGTGTAGTAGCTGCCGCTCGCGACCACCGGCGGCGCGGCGAGCGCGAGCACGAGCGGTGTCGCCACGCGGCGCGGCAGAGGGGTGTGCCAGAGCCACACGAGCGCGAGCGACGCGGCGATGCCGGTCACGGCGAGCAGGTGCGGGCCGAGGCGGATGGCGCGCTCCGCGGGACCGAGCCCGGCCCCGAAGCCGAGCACCGTCTGGTAGTAGAGCCAGGATGCGACGAGCGCGCCGGCGCCGAGAACCGCGAAGCGCCACCGGGTGGCGTGCGCCGGCGGCGTGAGCGTGAAGCGGTGCGCGCGCGAGAGCGCGATCGCCGCCACGCACGCCGGGAGGAGCACGGCGTCGTGGAGCGCGAGCCCGAGCAGCGCGACGGCGAGCAGTGCGATCGCGGCCAGCGCTCCCGGCGGGCGGCC
>JADMIO011778373.1_pt1 | contig 13181 bp, 10 predicted proteins | sample 8958161 | NCBI WGS metagenome assembly JADMIO01 (sample SAMN16585339, study PRJNA669376) | soil metagenome | isolation source: Crop rotation soil | place: USA: Cullars Rotation, Alabama | collected 2011 | reverse complement strand
CTTTCCCCTTGACGACGCGCAGCTCGGTCGGCGTGCGGATCATGGCCGTGATGCCGTCGATGGTGACCGAGCTCCCCTCGGGGGCGCCGTTGGTCACCATCAGCGTGACGGCGAAGAACTGGTGCAGCACGGCGAGGTTGTTGGGGATGACGAGGGCGGCGGGGATGCTGGGGCGGGCCGGGCCTCCGCCGCGGCCGAGGTCGCCCTGATCCTTGCGGTCGTCCTGCGGATCGTCGCCCAGGCCGAAGCCCTCGATGGCCGGCGGGTTCCAGCGCGGCGGGGCGACGTTGCCGACGGGCGGAATGATGAACTCCGAGCCGCCGGGCGCGGGGTGCACCTCGCGCGTGCGCTTGTCGATGACGACGGGGTAGGGGATGTCGACCTCTTTGCCGTCGATGAAGAAGGAGAAGGTGTACTCGAAGACGTCGAAGTTGCGGGCGTCGATGGGGATGCCGCGCGCGCGCAACTCCTCCACCGTGAGCTGGCGCACTTTCACCGACGTCTGCAGGAGGTTGGAGACGGTGATGGTGGCGATGGAGGGGGTGGCGGACTGGACGAACTCCGTCCCCTTCATGAGCCGGATGTTGCGGAGGTAGTAGACGCCTTCCTGGGAGAGGCCGGGCAGGGTGAACTTGTGGCCGGGGGCGGTCTCCAGGTGGATGGGGAGCTCGATGCCGGGGCCGTCGAGATCGCCGGCGGCGACGAGTCCTTCCACCGCCGGCGCCTCGTCGTTCTGCTTGCCGCCGAACTCGGTCTGGATGGAGGCGGGGATGTCGATGCCGGTGGTGGCGGAGACGGTGACGACGCGCAGGCCGGCCCCCTGGATCTGCAGGTCGGCCGCGGCGATGTTCTGCGCCAGGATCTCTCCACGGAAGGCGAGGAGAGCCGCAATCAGAGCCGCGATTCTCATTTCCGTGGCAGCGCGGCGCGGCCGGCGCTCTCCAGCTCTTCCATCACGCGCATGCGCCGCAGGAGCGACGACTCGACGAGCTTGGCGTCGGGCGGGATGGCAATCAGATCGGGCGAGGCGATCTCGTCGCCGACCCGCAGCACGACCTCGCGGATCTCCGCGTGCGCATCGCCAATCGTGAAGGTAGTCTGCTGTTCGACGGGGAGGGCGTAGGCGCTCTCTCCCTTGGCGGCCTTCGCCATCTGCAGGACGACCTCGTCCTCCGGTTTGCGATTGTTGGGATAGGCGGCGCCGATCAGGACGTCGAGCGCGTCCTTGGAGAGGGAGACTTTGCGGTCGACGGCGACGCGGGTGCGGCGCTTGGTCGTCCCGTCATCGAGCTCCGCCTCCAGGCCGCTGCCGGCGAACTTCCACTCCGGGCTCGCCGCCTTCGCCGAGTCGGCCGCCAGCGGCGCCCCGCTGCGGAAGGCTTTCGCCACGTCCTCGAAGCGGGTGATGCTGTACGTGTTCTCTTGCCGATCGATCTCCGTGAGCTCGCCTTTCCCATAATCGGCGATGCTCGTCTGCCCGCCCCGCACCGAGACGACCCGGTCGCCATAGCAGTACTGCTCGACCGTGACGGTTTTGCCGCCGATCGAATCGTGCACCTGGCGGGTGAGATGGATGGGCGTGGGGAAGAGCACCTCCCCCGACGCGCCGAGCGCGAGGACGATGGCAAGAGACACGGATATCGATCGGAAGTACAAGTGCGTTCTCCCCAAGTTGTCGGTGAGGCCTGTTGCCTGGACTTACGGGGAGGGAGGGCGGTTGGATTGGCGACCGACGACAGCCCTTGCGCGGCGGTCTGCTCCGAGGTAGCCTCGGTGCCGGGACTTCCGCGGGTCGCGACGCCATGCTTTCGACCCGCGGTAGATTTAGATCGTGCGAGTGGACCGTTTCAACCCGGACCGCGGCGACCGCCGGGACGAAGACCGCTTCGTCGTCCGCCGGGGCGTCTCGTGGGCGAAATACCAGCAGGCACTGGAGGCGCGCGGGGAGCATTCCGCTCCTCGGATGGCATACCTCGAGGGAGTGCTGGAGATCATGAGCCCCGGGCGGAGCCACGAGCGGCTCAGGTCGCGGATCGGTCGTCTGGTCGAGACGTGGTGCCAGGAGCGAGGCATCAAGTACGAGCCTCTTGGCGCATGGACGCTGCAGGACAAGGCTGTGGCACGCGGCGTGGAGCCGGATGAATGCTACCTCTTCGGCTCCGATCGGGAGGACGCCCCGCGACCCGATCTCGCCATCGAGGTGATCTGGACCTCCGGCAGCATCAAGAAGCTGGAGATCTACCGAAAGCTCGGCGTGCGGGAGGTGTGGATCTGGCATCGCGGGGAGCTGATCGCTCACGCGCTCCGGGACGACATCTACGAGCCGGTGAGCGAGAGCCGCGTTCTGCCCGGCATCGACATCCCGCAGCTTGCCTCGGTCCTCGACCAGCCCACCGCCAGCGACGCCATCGACGCCTACCGCGACCTTCTGCGCAAACAATGAGCGCGGCGGCCCAAACGTAGGGCGGTGTGAAGGTCAGCGTGCAGACCTGCTTGCGCCGGTTGCACTCCGTGGCACCTCCGAGGTAGCCTCGGCGCCGGGACTTCCGCGGGTCGTGACGCCATGCTTTCGAAAGTATGGAGTGCGGCGACACGCGAGCTAGAATTCACGTCATGCGCGCCCACGCGTTCGCGCCCGCCCGTGACGACCGCCGAGACGAAGATCGCTTCGTCGTCCGGCGGGGCGTCTCGTGGTCGGAGTATCAGCAGGTGCTGGAGGAGCGCGGGGAAAGCTCCGCTCCTCGCATCGCCTACCTCGAGGGGCTGCTGGAGATCATGAGCCCTGGCTGGACTCACGAGCGGCTCAAGGGCGCAATCGGCCGTCTGGTCGAAGTATGGTGCCTCGAGCATGACATCGAGTACACCCCGCTCGGCCATCTGACGCTGCAGGATGAGGCGGTGGCTCGGGGCGTCGAGCCTGATGAATGCTACGTCTTCGGATCCGCTCCGGAGGAGGGGACCCGTCCCGACCTGGCCATCGAGGTGATCTGGACCTCGGGGAGCGTCAATAAGCTGAAGATCTACCGGAAGCTCGCCGTGCGCGAGGTGTGGATCTGGCGCCGTGGGAGGCTGACCGCTTACGCCCTCCATGGCGACGCCTACGAGGCGGTGAGTGAGAGCGTCGTCCTGCCCGGTATCGATCTCGAGCAGATCGCCGGACTTCTCGACCAGCCCCCCACCAGCGCCGCCGTCCGCGCTTACCGCGACCTTCTGCGCAAAGCGTGAAAGTCGAGTCCGATGCGCAGATGTAGAATGCTCGCGATGAACGTCTCGGTCGAAGAAATCAAACGCGACCCGGAGAGCGTGCTCCATCGGGTGCTCGACGGCGAGACTTTAGTCATCACGGAACGCGATGAACCCGTCGCCGAGATTCGGCCCATCGAGTCTGTCCGGCGGCCACGTCCCTTCGGACTTGCCGCTGGTGCTTTTGTCGTCCCAGACGATTTCGATGATCCTCTTCCCGAAGATATTCTCAGGTCCTTTCAGGAATGAGGTTACTTCTCGACACGCACATTTTCCTCTGGTACATCACGGGCGATCGGCGACTTTCAAGACACTTCCGCGAGGCGATCGAGAACGCGGACGTTGTATTTGTAAGCGTCGTATCAATCTGGGAAGCTGTCATCAAACACACCATCGGCAAACTTCCGTTGCCTGAGGCGCCTTATCCATGGCTGGCCACTCAGCGCGAGCGTCACGGCTTCATCTCGCTGCCCGTCGAGGAACGGTCGCTCGCACGTCTTGCGGAGCTACCGCGTCATCACGACGATCCGTTTGACCGCATGCTGGTCAGCCAAGCACTTGGCGGCGATTTGTTACTCGTAACCGTGGATTCTGTACTCGCCAAATATTCGGCGCCATTTCTGCCGCCCGGCTAAATCCAGCCAGGAGCCGCTACGGCGGCGCCTCGTGGCCCCGCGCTTCCGCGCCTCAGCCCCCCACCAGCGCCGCCGTCCGCGCCTACCGCGACCTTCTGCGCAAAGCGTGAAGTCGCCGAGCCGACCCCTCACCCCCGCCCGCACCCGGTTCAGCATGTTCGTCACGGCCGGGCCGCGCACCTTTCCACGTCGTCCTAGTACTTGAGGACCACGCCGAGGGTCTCCTCGATGATCGTCTCCTCCAGCTCGTCCCGGTCGAGGGCCACCAGCGGCCGTCCACTCCAGCGTCTCGGCGATGCCCGGCACTTTTGTACAGCTCGGCCTGCCGCCTGCAGGTACCCTGGGCTCGATCAAACTTTCTTTAACGTTCAGGATCCCAGGGGCGCCTCCAAGATGAATTCTGATCCGCATTGGCATCCTCATCCTTCCCCCACTCTCAGCGCGATGCGTAACCTTCGTCCGAGTGGCGAAAGAAGTTTCGAAGCGCTCGTGGCGCGCTTGCTCATGGGTGTCTCGGGGAAGGAAGTCCGGCTATGTCAGGCCGGAACGCAGGGCGGTGTGGATGCCATCGCAGATGTTCCTTTTGCTGTCGAGGCGAAGCGTCACAAAAAGGAGGTCTCACCGCACGAGTTACTTGGTGCCCTCGCATATGCGGCCCTGCAATACCGCGACTTGGAGTTGTGGGTCCTCGCGGCCACCAGCACCGTCGGAGCGCAGGCGGCCAACGACCTCCGCCGCTTTGGCGAAGAGCAGGGCATCGGAACCCTTCTCTTGGACACGTCCGCGTCGCCTCAGCTGCCAGAGATTGGGCAGATCATCTCCCTCGCCGCGACAGACATCGATGCGACAACGAAGACTCTCGCCGATTCGTCGTGGCAGATTGCCGGCGAGCCGCCCGACATCGACGCGATTCGCGCAGAGCTCGCGATGGTTCGCGATCAGCCGGCGTTCGCGGCATGGACGGCACATCTCGGCACGTCGCTGCGAAACCTTCCGACATGGCGGCGATTCGTTCGAAACCACAATGCCACTTTGTGCGACCAGATCATCAAGGACGCACAAACAAATTTTGTAACTCCCTACGATCCGGCCGAGGCGATTCCACGAGATGCCGAGTCCCAGTTGTCGATATGGCTAAACGAATGCACGACGAGACACGACTGTCCGATCGCGGTAGTCGTTGGCGATCGCTATGACGGGAAAACGTGGCTAATCTATCGATGGTTATCCGAAAACCTGAGCCACCTCACGTTGCCGGTTTTCTTCTTCTCTTCCGACGATGTGAAGGCGGGAAACGGACATGTCGACGCGATGATCGAAGCGCACGTCCGACGCGGCATAGGACGGTTCTCGCGCCATGCCGGCGCGATGATTGAAAGACAGCGGCAGGCGGCCGAGGAGGGTTCCCGTCCCTGGTGCATGATCGTACTCGACGGGGAGAATGAATACGCGGCCGATGCGACGCCATTTCGGACGGCAGTAGCGACGGCCGTACCAGTGGGTCCAAAAGTGAAGGCGGCACTCATCGTCACCTGCCGTCGTCACGATTTCGAGGACAGCGCTTGGTGGCTGGAGAACCGCCCCTACCGCTGTGTAGATCTTGGGCCGTTCAACACGCGCGAGTTCGAAGAGGCACTTGCCCGACATTCGCTTTCCGCGAACGACATCGAGAAATGGCCCGAAGCGGCGCGGGACCTCATGCGTCATCCACGGTACTTCGGCCTAGCACTGCGATTTTGGGAACAGCTGCCGCTGTTCAGGGTCGTAACAGCCGACGTTCTCCACTATCTTGATGTATCGGAGAAGGTCATAGCCCGTCCGCCGGGTGTACAGTTGAAACCCGAAGCATTGCAGGTGCTTCTGGCTAGCCTCGCTGAGGGGTGGCTGAAGCAGAGAACACTCGATCTCAGGGCGGTCCGCAGCCGCGTGGCTGAAGTAACCGACCATGTCGACGCCTCCGTCGTCAGCATTACCTCGCGAGGTATTCTCTCCAGCCAGAACGGCCTCTTCCTGCTAAATGGCCCGCAGTTCGAATTCGGCATGGGGCTGCTAATTCGACGAACTCTTTTGAGCGTCGACGAGACGGTCTTCGTTCGCGCGCTCGAAGAACTGCTCCAACCGCACCGGAGCGATGACGAGAAGGTTCGTTGGCTTCGCGCGGCAGTGGCGACAGCCGCCGTTGCGCGTGACGAGTCAACGCGACCAGAGGTCCTCGATTTCCTTCTTTCGGAATGGATCTCGGCCCGGAACTTTTCCACGAACGATCTCGCCGATCTTCGAAGCCTTGTCCCGTTCGTGCTCGAGTCGGTAATCCGGCTGCTGTCCTCGGGCAAGCCTGTTCACCACAACATTGTGACGGTGGCCGAGCCGATCATGCGCTCGGCCATCGATCACAACGAAGCTGCGGTCGGGCGAGCAATACGGAACTGGTTTCGCTTCATCCCCGCCGGCGCCCACTGGTTTATTGGCGATGAGGGTGCGGCGCCACCCGACGTAGAACGTGCTCCGTCTGAGCCGTCGTTCCAGGACTTCGAATTGCGGGTCGCCGATCGGCGGGCAGGGCAATCCGTGCGCGAACGTCAGCGCCTCGGTCTGTCGCTGGCGTGGGAATATCCTGCGCTGATCGAGCCCATCGACGTACTCGCGTTGATGGCCGCACGGAAGGCGGTCGGTGGATATCTCGATGATTCCGAGCGCCTTGTTATCCGCAGGATTCTTGCAACCAGCGAGGCCTCTTGGTACGAGGCAGAAGTTACGTCTTGGCTCAGTCAAACGGACGCGCCGCGAACTGTGCTCCTGCGAGATCTCATCCACATCACACAACGCGACGATCTGGCTTATTTGCTAGCCAGGCTTCCGCAGGCAGACGCGTTTGACTTCCGTTGGGGATTGACTCGAGAGGAGCTTTCGGGGCTCCGAAGAACGGGCAACTTCAAAAAAACACTCGTGGAAGCCCAAAAGGCAGCACATCTCGCGCTTGATCCGGAGTGCCCGGCGCCACCAAAGGCATGGCGGGTGGAACTCGCGCGTGCCGCGGTCGAGCGATTCGCCGGATCGCGACAGCTTCATACAGGTCACATGCATTCCCTGGACGACTACGATCTGGAGAGAGTCGAGCCCGCCCTCGCAGCTTGGGCCCCTAAGGCAGGGACTCGCATATGGCGCGCATTCTTCGTAGATATTCCTCGCCGCATCAACGCGGGTGACACAGCATGGGCAGGAGCGCTCGAAGGGCAACTTGTTGTCTTGACGGCTGCGCAGCGGCGACGGCTGCTGCGCAGCGTTCTACATGCAATTCCCAAGGTGAAGGCGATGAATCATGCGCTCGAGCGTGGTTATGCGTGTGTCGTTGCACAGTCCACTACGTCGGCGCGAGTACGTCTTCTCTTGGCGCATCCATTCGAAGCCGAGTGGTACGCCCTATACGAACCACTCGCGCTGGGGCATGACCAAGCGCTACAGCAGCAGGCGATTGCAGCGGTTCGTGCGGAACATGATTCTCTCCGGCGCAAGCGAAGTCGCTTTCTTCTTTCGTGGATCGGCGGAATGGATCTGACGGCCTCAGATGTACAACTCCTCGTCGCCGACATCGCAACCAACGATAAGATTGCGATGGAATTTCTCAATCATTCACGCCTCGCGGCGGAAACGTCGCCCGCCGCCCTCGTTCCTCTGACGGAAGTGGCGCATGGGCTCAGGGAAGTCGCGCATCAGTACGAGGCGTTTCTTCTGAGCCGCAAGGTGGCCATGCATGGTCTGACCGCGGCAGGTGTGGTCCGCGCGCTCTCGGCTCCGCAGACGGCACGGGCGAACGGTGCCTCGATCGATGTTTCGGATGAAGTAGCCGTCACGCAAGGACTGCAACAGCTCGCAGCGAGAATTACGGAGCACCTCTCTGATCCAGAGTCAAACATTGGGAGATCCGAGCAGTTTCCAATAAGTCTTACAGCCGACGTTCCTCAAGAAGCGTTCGAGACGTGGGTGCGACTGCTCCTGTCATCACCCGTCTACGCGCATCTCCTTCACAGTGGTCTACTGGTGCCAGTCGTGCGCCATGGTTTGGGGACCGCCCATCCTGCGGCACTGCAGTTGTGGAAGCTCGTGTATCCATTTCATCGCGGCCAGCCGATGGGCACGCGATTCGTCGAGCACGGGCTGGATACCGCGCTGTGTGACTTGCATGATCCGGCGCTCGATGGCGATACGGCGCGAACGATACTTCGCGATCTCGTGCGCGACACTCGGTCGAATTCGGAACTGATTCAAGTCGCACTCGCTGCCCGAACTGAGCCCGCCCGGCTCACCTCCGTCATCGATGAATTGCTGCTGAGTGACGAGGAGCTTGATCGCGCGAGGGCTAGGTACATCATAGGGTGGATGCCAGATACCCCGGACTTCCGTGCGCGCCTCACCGCCGAAGATCCATCGCTTTGGGTGAAAGCGATAGGCGAGGCAGCGGTCTACCGCTTGGATCGCGAGCGTTGGGCTCGTCACTGGCTCGCACGCTTTCTCTACGAACGCCGTGCAGAACGCCGATGGGCTGCGGGCCGGCTCTTCATTGCTTGCAGCGACGCAGCGACTCCTTTCTGGGCACGGCAGTTGATCTGGGAAGCTTCCAACTCATCGGCGATCCGACGTGCCGAAGCAAGTCTTCTCCTCGGTACCGTCCGCAAGAAGCCAGACGACTCCGAATTTCGGAACTCCTTCCTCGGCTACGGTGTCCGCGAGCTGGAACAGGTAATCCCACCGTGGCGTCGTGCGACTCGATGGGACGACATCGATGTGAGCAAGACCGAAGAAGAAGATTCCGGGGGGTAGACGAGATCTGCAATCAGAGCAACGCGGCAGCAGGCGGGCGGGGCTCGCGATCGCCCTTCTGCGCAAAGCGTGAAGCCGCCGAGCGGCGCTAGCGCCTCATAATGGGATGACGCGCCTGCCGGTTGCTGACGATCACGGCCGTGCGTGATTTCAGACGAGCGCTCGACGCGGCATCACCGTAATCGAGCGCATTCAGTCATCCATGGATTAAGTACATACGCTCTCGCAGGCGATCAAGCATGCCATGGACTAAGTTAGTCTCGGTTTTGATATGCTTAACTAACGCCATGGATGTGACAGCGGTCTTTGCGAATGGGTTCCTGGGGGCCTGAAGCGCATTCCTTGACTCCCATGGCTTACTCATGAAACCATGGATGTTGTAGAGATACTTACACGAATGAAAGAAACAGCCAAGGATTAAGTTTATTACCTAAGTGAGTCGGTTAGTGTGTTCCGTGGTTTTATCGAATATCATCGCGACCTCATTTTAGGGCCCGTGAGAGCTGACGAAGCTATACCTTCGACGCACTTAAGCATCCATGGCGCTAGTTCAGTCGCCCTGTGACGAGATTATGAATCCATGGATTTAATTTGAGCGCTCAAATCAGCTGCTCATGTATGCCATGGATGAGTTATCGGCGCCCTCGCCGCCGTCCGCCGAGCCGACGGCGGAGAGGTAAGCGCGGCGACATCCGCTCGATCTTCAGCCCTCGTGCGCCCGCCCGCACCCGGTCAGCATGTTCGTCACGGCCGCTGCTCACGTGGCGGGAGCGCGGTTCGTCTGATACAGAGGGCGGGCAACGATGAGCGAGAGCGGCTCCTTGGAGGGCGGGCAACGATGAGCGGAACGACACCGACAGCAGCTTCGTCGTCTTCCCGCCGGCCTTCGAGAACAACCCGCCGGTCGCGATCGGCTGGAGCCGCGACGGCACGGTGTCGACCGGCGTATTCACCCTCAATACGAGCTCTCCAATGCCGCGGGTGCCCGCCGGGCTGACCGCGTGGACGCCGGACTGGATGGCGCTGTACGGGCGCTGCATGCACGACCGGACGCTCCGCGATCTGACCCTCCCCGGGACGCACGATAGCGGCTCGTACGGCATCCCCAAGCCGCATGAATTCACGAAGACGCAGGACCTTGACTTCCAGGGGCAGCTCTCCGCCGGCGTGCGCTATTTCGACATGCGCGTCGGATATCAGCCGCAGTACGACGACGACCGCCGGTTCATCCTCGTGCACGAGGCAGCCAAATCGGACGTGACGCTCGCCGCCGCGCTGGCCGAGATGACAGCGTTTCTCTCCGCCCATCCGGCGGAGATCTTCATTCTCGACTTCCACCGCTTCACGAATTTCGCCTTCTCGCCGCCGCACTATGACGATTCCGGTTTTGGTTATGCCGAGCTTGCCTATGATATCCGGGAGGGCCTCGGTACGGCGGAATTCGACATTCCGTCCGGCATGGATGCCACACAGGTGACACTCGATGACGTCTATGCCACGGCCGGGCGGGTGCTCGTTTCGTTCAATTCCTCCTACTACCCGAATACCGCGTACATCCCGGCCATCACTCAAGTCTGGCAGGGCTCGTCCGCGTACTGGAATACCCGACACGGCCTGAAGAAGTTCATCGCCTGCGTTCTGGACAACAATCCGGACGATTGTCCGGACAACAAGCCCGTCCCCATCCCCACGGGCATCTGGGCCATGATGGCCGCGATCAACTTCCCGCCCATCACCCATCCCCAGAGCCTGGCCCCGGACATCGATCATTGGTTCTACGGCGGCTCGTCCTGGTCGATGAAGTGCAACGCCATTCCCACCGACTTCGTCGAGAAAACCGCCTTGGTCAGCAACAGCGTCTGTACCTCGGTGCTCAAGGGAACGAATCCCTCATAGGAGGGCGGCCGCTGTTTGCGGCCTCACACTCCCGCCCGCACCCGGTTCAGCATGTTCGTCACTGCCGGGCCGCGCACCTTTTCCACGTCGTCCTGGTACTTGAGGACCACGCCGAGGGTCTCCTCGATGATCGTCTCCTCCAGCTCGTCGCGGTCGAGGGCCACCAGCGCGGCGGTCCACTCCAGCGTCTCGGCGATGCCTGGGACCTTGTACAGCTCGGCCTGCCGCAGCTCCTGGACGAAGGCGGTCACCTGCCGGGCGAGCCGAACCGGCGCTTCCGGCACCTTGGCCAGGACGATCTGCAGCTCGCTCTCGAACGCCGGATAGTCGATCCAGTAATAGAGGCAGCGGCGCTTGAGCGCGTCGTGCACTTCGCGCGTGCGGTTGGACGTCACCACCACGACCGGCGGCTGCTCGGCCTTGATGGTGCCGATCTCCGGGATGGTGATCTGGAAGTCGGAGAGGATCTCGAGCAGGAAGGCCTCGAACTCTTCGTCGCTGCGGTCGATCTCGTCGATAAGGAGGACGGCCGGCCGGTCGCGCGCCTCGATGGCCTGCAGCAACGGGCGGCGCAGCAGGAACTCGGGGCCGAACAGCTCGGCCTCGGTCGCCGCGCCGCCGCGCGCTTCGAGGAGGCGGATGTGCATCATCTGGCGCGTGTAGTTCCACTCGTAGAGGGCGTGATGGACGTCCAGCCCTTCGTAGCACTGGAGGCGGATCAGCTCCGTGCCGAGGAGGTCGGCCAGTACCTTGGCCACCTCCGTCTTCCCCACGCCCGCCTCGCCTTCCAGGAAGAGAGGCCGGCCGAGGCGGAGGGCGAGGAACATGGTCGTGGTCAGGCCGCGGCCGGCGAAATAGCGTTTCCCGCGCAGCGCCTCGTGCAGGTCGTCGATGGAGCGGAAGGTCACGGGCGAATGATCACGCCTCCGCCGCCACGCCTGTCAAGGCGCGTCGGGCCATGACGGTGGCCAGGTGCACGCGGTACTCGCCCGACGCGTACGGGTCGCTGATCGGATCGGTCAGCGCCTGGCCGACCGCCTCCGCGGCGCGGGCGATGTTCTCCGCCGTCGGCGTCTGTCCGGTCAGCAGCTTCTCCGCGGCGGTGGCCCGGACGGCGGTGGTTCGCACCCCGCCGACGGCGATGCGTACGTCGGTGCACGTCCCCCTCGTCACTTCCAGGAGCGCGCCGACGCCGACCACGGCGAACGACGACGCCGGATGGCGATGCTTGAGATAGACCGCCGACGCTTCGGAGCTCATGGCCGGAATGTGCACCGAGGTAAGGATCTCGCCCGGCTGGAGCGCGGTGGTGAAGAGATCGACAAAGAACTCGTCGGCCGGGATGCGCACCTCCTTCCCGTCGACGGTGAAGGCCGCGCCGAGGAGCAGCATGAGCGTCGGGTAGTCGGCTCCCGGATCGGCGTGTGCGAGGGAGCCGCCGATGGTCCCTCGATTGCGGACCTGCAGGTCGCCGACGATCCCCGCGGTCTCGGCGAGCACCGGGCAGTGCTTGCGCACGACGTCCGAGTCCGCGATGGTGGCGTGGGTGGTCATGGCGCCGATGGTGAGCCCGTCCTTGTCGGCCTTGATGCCGCTCAACTCGGCGATGCGGCTGATGTCGATGAGCGCCGCCGGCGAGGCGAGGCGGAGCTTCATGGCCGGCAGCAGGCTGTGCCCGCCGGCGAGCAGCCTCGCGCCTTGGACTTCGCGCAGCAACTGGACGGCTTCGGCAACAGTCTTCGGACGGTGATAGTCGAACGGAGCAGCGAACATGATCAGCTCCTCGCTTCCCGGATGGCCCGCCACACCCTCTCCGGCGTGAGCGGCATGTTGATGGTTTTCACGCCCAGCGGCGCGAGCGCATCGGCCACGGCGTTGTAGACGGCGGGGGTGGAGGCGATGGTGCCGGTCTCGCCGATGCCCTTCACGCCGAGGGGATTCACCGTGGTCGGGGTTTCCGTCATGGCCAGCTCGAAGCGCGGGAAGAACGCCGCCTTCGGAACGGCGTAGTCCATCAAAGAACCGCTGAGAAGCTGCCCGTTCTCGTCGTACACCGCCCCTTCCCACAGGGCCTGCCCCACGCCCTGCGCGATGCCGCCGTGGATCTGCCCCTCGACGATCATGGGGTTGATCACCTTCCCGCAGTCGTCGACGGCGACGTAGCGCCGGAGCGCGACCTCACCCGTCTCGGCGTCGACCTCCACCACCGCGATGTGCGCGCCGAAGGGATAGACGAAGTTCGGCGGGTCGAAGAACGCCGAGGCCTCCAGCCCCGGCTCCAGCCCCTTCGGCATGTTCCACGCGACGTTGGCCATGAGGGCGACGTCCTGGATGGTCTTGAATTTGTCCGGCGATCCCTTGACGAAGAACTTCCCGTCCGCGTAGTCGATGTCGTCGACCGACGCCTCCAGGAGATGGGCGGTGAGGGCCTTCGCCTTCTCCTTGATCTTGCCGATGGCCCCCATCAGCGCGCCGCTGCCGACCGCGGTCCCGCGGCTTCCGTACGTCCCCCAGCCCATGGGGGTCTGGTCGGTCTTTCCAGCACATTGGGATCCTAAGCTTAGAATTCCACGTGGACAAGTTGTCGCG
>JADMIO011886015.1_pt1 | contig 13183 bp, 17 predicted proteins | sample 8958161 | NCBI WGS metagenome assembly JADMIO01 (sample SAMN16585339, study PRJNA669376) | soil metagenome | isolation source: Crop rotation soil | place: USA: Cullars Rotation, Alabama | collected 2011 | reverse complement strand
AGGCACGCCCAACGGGCAAAAAGGCGAACCGCCACTGCCTCTTCCTTCCCTTGTAAGCCAAGGAGCGCACCCATGAAAGCCTCGAGAGGTCGCAGGCTGACCCGTCGAAAGGGTTCGACAGCCGATCTCGAGCACCAGAGTCAGGGATCCCCAGCGAGTGGTCGAAAATCGAGGCCCGCCTCAAAGACTCGCTGGGAATGTCCAAGGTAGGGTCGAGACAGTCGAGAGAAATGCCCCCGATGGGAGGCATCGAGCCGCTGGACTCTATCGAATGAGACCAGTATCCCCGACCACGTTGACCCCGCTTTATGAGAACGCCTCCGGGCTACAACTGACCCCCTCGGAAGGGGCACAGGTTCTCACTTGGACTAACCCGCTAGGAACTCAATCTAGGGTGGATGACGCTCGCTCTATCAAGAGTACGTCTAAACCTCCGCACAAAACGAGCCAATCAGAGCCTTCCACCACTGGTGTCGACAGTGTTTAGACAATATAACCCTCGAAGGAGTCAAAAAACTCCTCCAAGGGCTCGGGGGCTACCCCCGCGGGGTCGCTCGCGTGCCCCCACGGAAACTCGACCACGAAATACAGCCTCCACTCAAGCGCCAGTGCTCAAATGGAGACTCGGGGGCTACTGTCGAGGGTATCAGTAAGGGGTATCCTAACTGATGCACATAATGAGATTACCCGTACACGGATCGAGGCCCTCAACTCGATGCTCCAATCAATCGCACATACAGTCATCGACGACCGTGGCCTCGAAGACAGAAAGGATGTCGAGCGAATCGATCAGGGCTCGAGCGCCGACTACCGTCGAATACGGAAATAGGCTCGAGCGAATCAGGAGGCGTCGAGCGCGAGGACGCCGCCCGCCGCCTGACGTGCGCACGGGAGCTAGGGCATTTAATGCAACTGTCGCTTTCCCACCTAACACGCCAGTAACGGGAAGCGTGATAGGGAATAGGCACCCGTCCCGTCATTCTTTTTGCAGCCTTTCCCGCCAAACGACCCAGAGCACGTCAGGGCGCGGAAAGTAGGAATGGAACGTCTAATCAAGACCCCCTCGAGACATCCAAGGTCAATGCTCTAGATAGCAAGGCGCGACACGACATCCGACCCTCGACCAGACATGCTTGCTTCCTGGGGAAGGGTTGGGCGTCGACTGACGACATTGCAACCACTCCAACGTATCAGCCACCATGACGTACAGGCGTGCAACGGATAAGCCAGTCCATGATGGCACATAGAGCGGGATACAGGGGCAGGTGTAATCATCATCAAGCTACCAGGACGGGACGGCTCGAGGCCATGCCGGTACGGAGGCCTCGAGTAGGTCAGCGCGCCATACCTCTATCGACCCCTACTCTGACACCTATACATGTACCCTAGGTCTCTGCTTGGAACTATAAAAGGGCAGACCCGGGAGTGGACACAGGACATCAGGCAACACAACACCCACACGTAACGAAGTCTCCATACTTGTCGACGAAAGCTAGTCGGCATTCTACCTTGGGGTATACCCACGGTAGTAGTTTATCGGTTGACGGTGCGCAAACTACGAACTCGATGGTGACGCAAGACACGGACAAGCTTTTTATCCAGGTTCGGCCGCCAAGTTGGCGTAATACCTACGTCCTGCATCTAGTTGTATTGATTTGTGTTGAGAGATCCCTTGCCCCTCCTTATATAGTCTGGAGGGCAGGGTTACAGATCTGGAAACTAATCCTAGTCGGTTACAATTGCCATAGATAATTCGATATCAATTCCTATTCTAACCGACTAGAATCCTACTTGATCTCCACGTCTTGTTTCCTTGCACGAAGCTCCAGGCTGTCGGATCAAGCCTTGAGCCCGTCTCGTAATGGGACAAGCCTCCTGGCCCAAGTCTAGCCGTAAGGGTATAGGAGTTTATACCCCCACAGCTAGTCCCCGAGCACCATGTATTGTGATGTAACACGCCGTCTTGAGCTTCTTCGATCAGTGAGGCTTGACGTCTTCAATAAGCAGAAAAATCGCCCAAACAGTTGCAAACGGTATTTTGACCAACTCGAAAGACAGTTGATCAATATTATCATCGAAGAGGCAGGTTGTTCGAAGAATGCATGGTGCTCTAAATTAAAAAAGATTTCTTTCCTGGTGAAGTGTGCCCACTTTACTTTTCTGAAAAGTATAAACCTCAAAAAAGCAAACGTATTCACCGCATGGTAGTAGGTGGCATAGGCACGTGGTGCCAGGGTCAAAAGAAAAGTCCTCAAAGAAATTTTGAAACTGAGATGCATCGCCAGTTGGACCGATGTAGTCCCCGAGCTTGCTGGAAGGCGATGTATGAGCCTTGTAGCAAGGTCTAAAAAATTGAATTTACCAGTCTGTCTGCAATTGAATAGACTAATCGACCAGTCCCCGGGTGTACAATAGTATGACGACCAGTCCCCGGGCACCAAGTGCGCTCCTCAGAATGTAAGTTACTATACTGGACGACCAGTTCCCGAGCATCGAACGCCCAGTGGTCGATGTGATTTTTGAAGTTCTGAGCTGATAGACTGGGCGACCAGTCCCCGAGCATCAAGTGCTCGGTGGTCGGTGCAGTCTTTCACGTCCGAGTTAATAGACTGGGCGACCAGTCCCCGAGCATCAAGTGCTCGGTGGTCGGTGCAGTCGTTGGAGTTCCGAATCGATAGACTGGGCGACCAGTCCCCGAGCATCAAGTGCTTGGTGGTTGGTGCAGTCTTTGGAGTTCCGAATTGATAGACTTGGCGACCAGTCCCCGAGCATCAAGTGCTCGGTGGTCGGTGCAGTCTTTGGATTGTTGACTCTCTACCAGTTTTATCTGCTTGTTTTGAAAATGTTTCCACACAAAAAGTTGACGTGACGGGACCTTCTGACGGGATGTCAGATGGATGCATGAAAAGTTGCGCCTGGCAACTGTACAGCCGCCCTTTGCGCGGTTTGAGAAAAGGAAACCATCAATTTGTACGAAAACTCCGTCGCATTAATTGTCGATAATCATTAAAAACCGAAACGTCGCGTCTGCCGTATTGCCCGCCCACTTCCCAAGAATGCGGGAAGTGGGAGGGGTGAAGTTGCGGGTTATAAGAGCTCGACAGTTCCGCCAGTACTGCTTATCCTACCATTGCCTTCAAACCTTCCACTCTTGCCTCCTTCAATCACCTGCATCTTCCTAACTCGAATCCACTTCCTCACCTCCAATGGCGAAGAGCGAATCCAAGAAGAGGGCCGAACTGATGGCCAAGGAGTGGAAGAAGTCCCGCGGCACCACCAAGTCTCTTGGTGACCTCGTCGATATGGGGCTTCTGCACGGCCCGGAGCTCGGCGGCTGGAGGGCACCGGAGGGGGAGAGCTACCCCGACCCCCACGCCGGTGAGATTGTCGTGTTCGAAGATTTCTTTAAGAGGGGTTTTGGTGTGCCTGTCCACCCTTTTCTCCAGGGTCTTCTTTTGTATTATGAGATCAGGATTTGCAATCTGCACCCGAACTCAATCCTTCTTATTTCAACTTTTATCCATTTGTGCGAGGCCTATGTTGGCATAGAGCCGCACTTCGACCTCTTCCGCTATCTTTTCTGTTTAAGGAAGAAGGGAGCAGTTAGAGGCTCCAAGGTTGCAGGTGGAGTATACCTCAACCTTCGTGACGGGATGAAGAATCGCTACCTGCACTGCCCCTGGAACACTTCCTTGACCGAATGGTACAGGAGGTGGTTCTACATCAGGGAAGAACCGGGTAGCTCCACGTTCTGCGACGTGGGATACATCCCCGAGAAGAGGGTGAGCTGGACCGACCGCCCAGCGTACGCCGGTCAAGTGGCAGACCTGATGCAGCTGATCGACTGGTCGCACCTGGACGGGCTTGGCGTGGTCGGCAACTTCATTTGCCGCCGGGTGATGCCCTGCCAGAAGAGGGTGCACTCGGCGTACGAGTATGCCGGAAGTGTGGACCCGACTAGGATGCGACCTGAGGTCTTGGAGAAGGCGGAGGTACAACAGCTGTTGAACGAGCTGTTCAACTTTGCGGACGGAGGCTTCGTCCGTGGTAGTGATCGGGTGCAAGCCTTCAAGTTGGGGCGACCAGCACCAAAGGTATGTTACAGATATATTTGCTTTAGCATCCATGTATCGTCTGCAGCTGGCTTATCCTTGTTGGTTTTGCAGATCGGAGATGTCGACCGGTGCACAGTGTATGTATCACTGGCACCTGGAATGGAGAATCCTGCGGGAGAAGATCCGCCGGAGGAAGACGCTGTTCGGTGTACTCGTTACACCAGCAGTGAGGAAGACCAGGCCCGCCCCGTCCCGACCACCGAGGATAGAGTGGCGGGGAAAAGGCCAATGGCGGCGGATTCGTCGCCGGCGCCGACGCTGCCGGCCGAGAGCAGCCGAGCGCCGAAGCGTCGTCGGTTCGTTCATATTATTGACGACGACGAGGAGGAGGAGGAGGCTGCGCCAACGTTGGTCCGGAGGCCTCACAACCGTCCGGACAGCGTACCGGCCACTGCTGCTCAATTGGCCAGCGACCCTCCTGCGCCTCGCGTTGAGGAGACGGGGGCACAGGTGCCAACTGGCCGGGCAAGGAGGAGGTTCACCGCGACCCACCGTCGGTCGGAGCTGTAAGTGTTCGACTTACGTATTTTGGCGATTTTTTTTATTTTTATTTTTTTTGAGCTGTTGTTGAAAATATCGCTCTGTTATGTAGCACGGCGTCGGACGTCAATCCCGACCAGGCCACAGAACAGGTGACGGCTGCTCCTGTTGCCGCCACTGAGGACGCCGCACCACAGGCCACAGGGCAACCTGCAGCGGCGGCGGGCACCGAGGATCAATCTGCCCCGACGAGTGCCGCGACGAGCACTCAGCCGAGGAGTGAGGAGGCAACAAGGACCCCTCCCCCGAGTACTATTGCGGAGGAGGAGAGCAGAGTTCGGACTCCTCCAGCCGAAGGGAGGGTGCCGACACCGCCCCGAGTAGGGGCTTCTTCGCCCGTGGGCTCCCCTGGCCCAGACCAGGGACCAGTGATGCCCTCGACCGCGGCCGGAGGCAATGCGGCAAACGAGAAGCCCCAGGAAGCCTCCGATGACGACGTGGAGGAGGTCCAGGGTCGTCCCCGTGATGGTCGCCAGCACGTCTACGTGTGGCGCCAATGGGGGGACCACTTTATTGGACATGAGGAGCTCGCGGAGACGGAAGAGGCCGCGAGGGTGGAGCGCGCGGCTAAACGCCTCGTGGACGAGGTTAAGGTAGGTGGTCCTGTGTGCTGCTTGGATAACTTTGTGCTGTGTTCCCGTATTCGACATGTGTTCTTTTTTTAGGGTGCAATGCGAACAGCGAAGTACCAGAAACGGTGCTTCGACCAGATCGAAGGAATTGTGGCCGAGAATAAGGCCTTGTCCGCGGAGGTAGACCGGCTGCGGTCGGAGGTTGGGGAGAAGGTGGCCGAGATGAATGCCCAGGAGGAGCATCATCTCGAGCTTACCCGTCGCTTGGCCGACCAGTACCGGCAGCGAGAGGGTTAGTCACGCGCTCCGAGCAGTTTTGTGTAGCTGTGTAGTTTGCTTTACTGACCAGGTTATGATTCACGTAGACTTGGAGGAGGAGGTGGCGTGCCTCCGATAGGAGAAGGAGCAGCTCAGCCAAGAGCTTGCCGGTGCGCTGGAGTCCGGGCGCCGAGCGGGAGAGGGGTTGGGTCGGAAGGACCGGGAGTTATCTGGTAATACGCGCTGCCTCGTTATCTGCCGCTTGTCGCCCCTTTGTTTTTTTTATATGTCGAAAATAACGTCCTGCTTGATTTGCAGTGCTCAAGGTGAACGCCAAGAAGCACCTGGATGAGCTGATCAAGGATCGGGACTCCTGGAAGGTCAATTGTTGTAAGATCTGGAAAGGAGTATCCCCGATCCTGGATCTGATCAGTCCCGAGCTCCCGGAGAGCCAGCCCCGCGCGCCGAGGTTGACTCCAGTGGAGAAGGCGCAACGAGCGTGGGACTGGCTCCAGCAATTTGTGAAGGACACCGGGGAGTTTGCTGGCGCGCATGTCCTTAGCATGGTGCGCGCCCACTACGCCCTGGTCGACTTGACCAGGCTGGAGAAGGGGTACCCCAAGGAGGTCGGCCCACAGGAGGCGGACGAGCTTCGAGGGGGTCTGCTGGACTTGTCATCGACGGTGATCGACGACATCAATCTATGCGGAACGGCCACTCCCCCCGACCAGCCAGGTTCAGACAGGTCGGCCAGGGAGCTGTCAGGCGCGTCTATTGCGGGAGATGGGCGGTCGACGCCTGCGGTCTCGACCAGCCAGGCGCCGGTGGCCCCGACCCCTTCGTCCGGGCAGCAGGGCCAGGCGGGTGATCAGCCCGAGCAGTAGGCCGATAGGGTAGTCTGTAGGAATAGACTAGCGTCTGCCCGTCAGGGTATTTATTGTAAACTTTGTATGTAAAGTTTGTAATAAAGTTTGCTTTTGTCATGACTGTTATTTTGAGCGCTGTACAATTATCTGAGTGACGTGCCACTGTATTTGACTTTGTAGTCGCTAAGAGCTTCCGGTGCAGAAGGCTTTCCGAGTTCTGCGTGTAACAAAGTATAGGCAAAAAATAGAAACCTTTATTATTGACAGCTATAAGATATTTACAAGCGAAAGTTATTAGAACTTATGGATAAAATCGTCGCAGTTTGTCTATGTGCCAATAGTTAGGCACGCGCGTTCCGTCTGGGTATGCCAATCTGTAGGACGTGGGTCGTGTGACTTCGGCGACCACGAAGGGTCCTTCCCAGGGAGTGGATAGCTTGTGCATTCCCTCTTGGCTTGTTTTCCACCTAAGTACCAGATCGCCGACCACGAAGGAACGGTCCTTGACGTTCCTGTTGTGGTATCGCCTGACTGCCGCGAGATACTTTGCTGTTCGGAGACAAGAATTCAAACGCTTTTCCTCCATGCAGTTGATTTCGAGCTCTCTGGCGTTGTCGGTTGTTGACTGGTCGAAGTTTTCAATCCTAGGAGAACCGAAGGTTATGTCAGACGGCAGGACTGCCTCGGTGCCGTAAACCATGAAGTAGGGAGACACTCCTGTGTTCCGACTGGTTTGAGTTCGGAGGCCCCAGACCACGGCCGGTAACTCTTTCATCCATCGACCGGGTGCTCTGTCGTTCTCGGTGTACAGCCGTTTCTTTAGGGCGTCAATGATCATTCCGTTTGCGCGCTCAACTTGACCATTTGCCCGTGGGTGAGCCACTGACACATATTTTATGACTATGCCCCTGTCATCGCAGAAGTCCCAAAATGTGGTGCCAGTAAACTGAGTACCCAGGTCGGTGATTATGCTGTTCGGGATGCCGAATCTGTGTATGATTTGATTGAGGAACTCCACAGCCTTCTCGGAGGTCGCTTTGACCAGAGGCATGTATTTGATCCACTTGGAGAACTTGTCGATTAACACGAAAACAAACTTGAAGTTGTCGGGAGCTGGTTTCAATGGCCCGATCATGTCAAGCCCCCAGCAGGCAAAGGGCCAGGATGACGGGATGGTTTGAATTTCATGAGCAGGTACGTGGGTCCTTTTAGCGAAGAACTGACATCCCTCGGAGTGTCGGACCAGTTTTTCTGCGTCATTTACCGCGGTTGGCCAATAAAAACCTGCTCGGAAGGCTTTCCCGACCAGCGTTTTGGATGCGGCGTGATTGCCGCAGGATCCAGCGTGTATGTCTTCTAGGAGCTTGATACCATCATCTTGGGATATGCACTTGAGCAGTACTTCAGAACTTGCATTTTTTCGCATGAGTTTGCCGTCGACCAGGATGTAGTTCTTTGACCGTCGAATGAGGCGCTCGTTCTATGTTTTGTCCTGAAAGCCTGACCCGTCCGATATATACTTGATGAACGGGGTACGCCAATCACGACCACTGGTTGTCGGAGTGGCATCGTCTATGAGCATTGCCTCAGTGAGTTGCTTTTCGACTAGGCCGGAGCCTACGCTTGGCTCGTGGATGTCCTAGACGAAAATACCCCGCGGGATCTGGGCCCGAGATGACCCTAACTTCGACAACGCATCTGCTGCCTGGTTCTTATCCCGGACCACGTGGATGTACTCTATGCCGTAAAAGTTGGTTTCCCATTTGCGAATTTCTTTGCAGTAGAGATCCATCTTCTCGTGGGTTGCGTCCCACTCCTTGTTGAGCTGGTTGATAACCAAAGCAGAGTCGCCATAGACATAGAGGCGTTTGACTCCCAGCTCAACGGCTAGCCTTATGCCGTGCAGGCATGCTTCGTATTCGGCGACATTGTTTGACGCCGGAAAGAGGATCCTAAGGACGTAACGCAGTTTGTCCTTGTTAGGCGACACGAACAGTATCCCAGCGCTGGCACCGTTGATGTTCAAGGATCCATCAAAGAACATTGACCAGTGGTCGGAGACATCGGGAACGGGAGGCTCGTTGAGATCCGTCCACTCAACAATGAAATCGACCAAGGCCTGAGACTTAACTGTGGTGTGGCTCTGGAACACCAGGGAAAATGGGCATAATTCCATCGCCCATTTTACGATTCTGCCGTTGGCATCTTTATTGCGCAGAATGTCCCCGAGAGGGAAACTGGTGGTCACCAAGACTCGATGGCCGTCAAAGTAGTGCTTTAGCTTTCTTGACGTTATTAGAATGGCGTATATGAGCTTCTGTATTTGTGGGTACCTGGCCTTGGACTCGTTTAGGACTTTGCTTATGAAGTAAACGGGTCTCTGGACCTTGTAGACATGACCTGGCTCATCTCGTTCGACCACTATTGCCGTGGAAACAACCCTGTCGGTTGCAGCAATGTAAAGGAGTAGGTCTTCATTGGGCTGAGGCGCTGTAAGAACAGGTGGTGAAGTGAGGAAAGTCTTAAGCTGAGTGAACGCGGCGTCGGCTTCCTCTGTCCAAGAGAATTTTTCCGACGCTTTCAAGAGTTTGAAGAAAGGGAGGCCTTTTTCTCCTAGTCTTGAGATAAAGCGACTTAGGGCGGCCATACATCCGGTGAGTTTCTGAATGTCCTTGATATTTTTAGGTGGTCGCATGTCGAGTACTGCTTTTACTTTGGAGGGATTCGGCCGTATGCCGTCACGACTGACGACGTTGCCGAGAAGTAGACCGGAAGGAACACCGAAAATGCACTTCTTGGGGTTAAGCTTCCACTTGTACCTATTAAGCGCCTTGAAAGTTCGGTCTAAGTTGTCGATTAGGGTGCTTGCGTCCCTTGTTTTGACGACGACGTCATCTACATAGGCCTCGATGAGGTCGTCACGAATCTCGTCGTGGAGGCACTGCTGTATAGCTCGTTGATAAGTGGCTCCGGCATTTTTGAGTCCGAATGACATAGTCGTGTAGCAATATGCACCGAAAGGAGTAATGAAAGATGTTTTGATCTGATCGTCTTCCTTTAGCGAAATCTGGTGATAACCAGAGTAGCACTCTAAAAAAGAGAGGAGTTCGCATCCGGCCGTTGAGTCGACCACCTCGTCGATGCGAGGGAGACCAAAACGATCTTTAGGTCAGTGTTTATTGAGATCAGTGTAGTCAACGCACATTCTCCATTCATTATTCTTTTTGCGTATAAGGACCGGATTGGCGAGCCAATCGGGGTGATACACTTCTTTTATGAATCCGGCTGCTAGAAGCCGTGTTATTTCTGTCCTAATAGCCTCCTTTTTGTCACGAGCGAACCATCGCAGCTTTTGCTTGATTGGTCTTGCGGTCTTCGAGACATTTAAGGAGTGCTCGATCAGGTTTCGTGGGACGCCGGGCATGTCTGCGGGTTTCCATGCGAAAACGCTCACGTTGTCCCTTAGAAACCTGACGAGCGCGTCTTCCTATTTTGGGTCCAGATTGGCCCCGATGAGGGCCGTCTTCTCGGGGCTGCCGTCGACCAGCTGTACTTCTTTGTACTCCTTGGATTTTGAATTCTTCCTGGCGGTCTCCTGCTCGGGTAATTGGAGCTGGTCGGGAGGCAGCTGCGCGGCTTGGGTTGCTGTTTCTGCCATGCGGATTGAGAGGTCGATTGCCTCGGTAATCTTGAAGCTCTCTTCTTCGCATGTATACGCGGTGTAGACATTGCCTCTGACGGTTAGGACACCTTTCTCCGTAGGCATTTTAAGGACCAGGTATGAGTAGTGCGGGACTGCCATGAACTTTGTCAGCGATGGTCGGCCTAGTATAGCGTGTTAGGTCCCGTCGAAGTCCGCGACCACAAAGTTGATGAACTCTGTCCGAAAGTGGTCGGGTGTGCCAAATTAGACAGGCAATGTTATCTGTCCGAGAGGCACTGAACTCTGACCTGGCAAAACCCCCCAGAATTGAGCATCGTAGGGTTTTAGTTGTGCAGGAGATATCTTGAGAGCGGGCAGACTGTTGTGGAAGAGGATGTCGATGGAGCTTCCCCCGTCTACGAGCACGCGCTCGAATCTGATGCTGTTGATGCAAGGGTCTAGGATCAGAGGGAAACGACCTGGCTCTGGGATAGCGGCCCACTGATCCTTCCTGCTGAATGAGATTTCTCTGTGCGACCACGGGGGAAATTTTGGGTCTGCGATCAGCCCGTCCGTGCTGTCTATGTTGAGGCAGGCTCTCTTTAATAGCTTTCTTTCTCGCTTAGATTCGATGGAGACCTTGCCCCCGAAGATGGAGTGGACCACGTCAGTGGGGCTGACATATTGGTGTCAGGGGTCCCTATCTTGGTCCTCGTCCTCGTCTTCGTGGTCGTGCCCGTCTCGCTTGCCGTTTTTCTTGGCGGAGTCGTCTTGGGCGGCCCGCCGTGTACAAATGTTTTTGAGGACGCGGCACTCTTCCATGGTATGATTAGACTTTGGATGTAGTTGGCACGGTCCCTTCAACGTTTTGTTGTAGTCTTCCTGATAGTCCTGGCACCCGTTGGGACGCTTGACCGTATTTACTTCGTGGTCGTGGTCGCGGGGGCGCTTTCCTCTGAAATCATCGCGATTGTCGCGCCGCCGATTCCAACCTTCTCTATGATCACGGTTGTTGGGGCGGCGGTGGTTCCTGTTGTCGAAACGACCGCGACCGTTATCCCGTCGGGGGGGCTGGTTGGGACCTCTCGCATCGTCTCGGATTAGTTTCTCTGCGTCGTCGGCATCGGCGTAGTTTTTAGCCGTGGTGAGGAGCTCCGCCACCGTTGTCGGCCTTTTGCGCAACAATTTGTTCCTCAGCGCTTCGTGGAAACGCAGGCCCTTGATGAAGGCAGAGATGGATTCGTAGTGGGAAATCTTCGGGATCTTAAGGCGCATATCCGAAAATCGTCGGATGTAATCGCGCAGAGGTTCGTTTTCCCTTCCCTTATCCTTTCGAGGTCACACTTGTTTCCAGGCTGCTCGCATGTGGCGATGAAGTTGTCGATAAAAGCCTGGCGTAGCTCTTCCCAAGAGTCGAAGGAGTCCTCAGGCAGGCCAAGAAGCCACTGATGACCGGCCTGGTCGAGGACTACTGGGAAGTAGTTGGCCATGACGTGCTCATCTCCCGCTGCTGATCGGATGGCGATTTCATAGAGAGTGATCCAATTCTCTGGATTTTCCTTGCCGTCGTATTTTTTAAGTTTCTCGAGCTTGAAATTGCGGGGCCACACGACCTGGCGGAGGTGTGAGGAAAACTGTCTCAGACCCGGGGGACCGTGCGTTGCATCGTACTCGATACGGCGCAGGTTTTCGTGGACTGCTCTCTCCGTAGCGCGCTTATTGATGCGGTCCCGGGCATCTTTGGGAGGGATGTTATAGCGAAGATCCCTGTGCTGGTTCACTTCTTGACCGCGCCTGCGATTCTGCTCGCGGTGACCGTTGGCATCCCGACCACCATCGTCACGCCGTGAATCTTTACGGTGGTTGTCGGGGGAACGGCTGTGGTGATGCCTGCTTGGAGGCGGTGAGGTCCGGCTACGGTTAGTCTGGTCGGAGGTGGCTTCCGTATAAGAGACGGCTTGGACTCTTTTGAGCAGAGTGGCTGTCTGTCCCATTGCGGCGATCAGGTGCGCTCGGACGCTGGTTCGGACTCCCTGGCACTCAGGAGTATCAGGGAGCCGATCTAGATTAGCCATAGCGACAGCCACGTTGGCGCTTGGCATTTTGCAGACTGGCTGGTCCCCGACCATGTCAAAGGCGTCGCTGAGGTTATGCGGTGGAATTTGTCGTTCCTCATCCGCGCGCCGTCGGGCACGATCGGCGTTACGCTGTTCGCGGAGCTGCCTCTGCTCGTCCGTTTCTCCGTCAACGGCCAGCTCATCGGCGCTGACGTTGAGAACAATATCTCCTCGCCGAGGGGGGAATACCGGGAAACAAGGGAAACCCGGAGGATGTGAAGGCAGATCCAGATCATAGTCCTCGTCTTCGGAGTTTATAACTTCGGTGGGGACGGAACCGGTGCTCGAATTGCTGTTGGAAGCCTGGCCATCCCGTAGTTCTCGAATCGTCACCATGTTGACGCAGTGACGAGCAGGTCGAACGTTCCTTTTTGGGGGACAACCCGCCCTGCTGAAAACGGATTGGATGTGCCGTGAGTAGAGCGAGGCCGAGTTGTTCAGGCCGCAAGGATAATCTTCCTCCGGGTTGGTCTTGAGCTTGACGGATCGTCCTGAGGGAGTTGAGGTTATCGTTAGAGACGTTCCCAGCCGTTCGTGTGTAACGACACGAGTTGGCCGGCAGGATTTGAAAAAATCTGTTGGGGCGGCTCGATCAGGCCAGCGCAGGATTCCATCTACTAGTTGGGAGGCTTCGAGTAGCTTGAAATCGGCGCGATCAAGCGCTTGGAGAAGGTCCGAGCAGTCGATCTTCTTTCCCTTGTAGGGCTGGAACGGTGGTCGGGTGCTCGGTGCCGTTGTCCGAGTGGTCGGAGACGACGTGATCTCAGATTGGATCTGAGTTTCTTCTGGAACCATGGTCGTGAGGCCGTCGCTGCACGTCGTCCACGTGATCTGGCCGACGGTGAACGTGAGGCCTTCGGGCACGGTCGCGGAAGCTGGGATTGTGACCATCTTGTTCGCCGAAGAAGTTGCACGCACACCCCCTACCTGGCGCGCCACTGTCGACGAAAGCTAGTCGGCAGTCTGCCTTAGGGTATACCCACGGTAGTAGTTTATCGGTTGACGGTGTGCAAACTGCGAACTCGATGGTGACGCAAGACACGGACAAGCTTTTTATCCAGGTTCGGCCGCC
>JADMIO010957535.1_pt1 | contig 13184 bp, 11 predicted proteins | sample 8958161 | NCBI WGS metagenome assembly JADMIO01 (sample SAMN16585339, study PRJNA669376) | soil metagenome | isolation source: Crop rotation soil | place: USA: Cullars Rotation, Alabama | collected 2011 | reverse complement strand
CGGGCGCCCGCCTCTTCAGCGGGGAGCGCGAGGAGCTGGAGGCGAGCATCGACGGGCTGGCCGCCCGGTTGACCACCGGCGCCGCCTGATCCCCGCCTCGCCGAGCCGGGTCGCGCGCCGGGTCACGCGCCGGGTCACGCGCCGGGTCACGCGCCGGGTCACGCGCCGGTGAGCATCCTCGTGATCATCCGATCGGCCTGCGCCTCGGCCTCCTCGTGGCCGGTGATCACCCCGAGGAACGTGCGGCGATCGATGGCGCGCAGCACGAGGTCGGTGTCGGCGACCACGGAGGCCTGCCGGCGCACGTTGCGGAGCAAGGCGATCTCGCCGAAGCTGCCGCCGCGCTCCTCGAAGGTGCTCAGCTCGTCGTCGATCACGATCTCCGCCCGGCCCGACTCGACGACGTAGAAGCGGTCCCCCGGGTCGCCCTTCTCGAACAGCATCTCGCCGGCGGGCACCTCCACGACGACGGCGGTGCGAGCGAGGCGCTCGATCGATCGCTCGGGGAGCGGCGCGAACATCTCGACGGCGGCGATGAGCTCGAGGCCCTCCGGGGCCAGCGCGACCGTGTCGATGCGGCGGAGGCGCCCGATGGACAGCAGGCTGAGGGCGCCGACGATCGAGCCGAGCACGAACAGCCCGGTCCGCAGGCCCACGCTGTGGATCAGCAGCGGCATGGCGAGCGAGCCGAGGGCCATCCCCGCGATCAGCGCGCTGTCGACGGCCCCGAACACGCGGCCCATCACCTCGTCGGGCACGAGCCGCTGCATGATCGTGAAGGCGTTGATGTCGACGAGCGAGTTGCCCACCCCGAGCAGCACCATGACGAGGAGCACCGGCCCCAGGTCCGGCCACACCACCACGACGAGCAGCGGCAGCGACCACAGGGCGACGCCGAAGCCGAAGTCGACGGCGAGGCGGCCCCGGGCGGCCAGCATGAGGGCCACGAAGCCGCCGACCAGGCCGCCGACCCCGACGGCGGCGTCGAGCAGCCCGACGCTCGACTCCTCGAGCTCGAGGAGGTCGAGGGCGATCGAGACGCCGAAGACGAGCGATGCGCCGGCGATCACCGTCTGCGCGCAGTAGAGCCCCATGAGCAGGACCAAGTCGCGGTTGCGGAGGATCTCGCGGAACCCGGCCGCCGCATCGCGCAGCAGCCGCTGGCGCTCCTCCGGCTCGGAGGACCCGCCGTCACCGATGGGCTGGTCGACGTCCGTGGCCGTCGCCTCCGCCGGCGCCGGGACGCGGATCGCCATGACCAGCGCTCCCGACCAGAGGAACGTCAGGGCGTTGAAGCCGAACACCACGGCGATGTCGGTGAAGGCCAGCAGGGCGCCCGCGAGGGCCGGCCCGGCGAAGAACCCGACCGATTCGATCGTGCTCGACGCCACGTTGGCGGCGGTGAGCTCGCCGGGGTGGTTGGCCAGCTGGGGCAGCAGCGACATCTGGGCGGGACGGAAGGCCGTCGCCACCAGCGCGGTGAAGAGCCCGGCGCCGTAGACGAGGATCGCCGGCCCGTCGGCCGCGATGACGAGCCCGGCGAACGCCACCAGCGCGAACCGCAGGAGGTCGGCGATCACCATCACCCGGCGGCGGTCGTGGCGGTCGGCGAGGACCGATGCGAACGGGGACGCGACGGCCATCGAGAGGTACCGCACCACGCCGAACACGCCGACGGCGGTGGCGCCGCCGTGGTTGTAGGCGTACACGGACACGGCGACGGCGTAGGCCCAGTCGCCGATGACCGAGCCGGCGAAGGCGAGGTTGATCCGTCGCAGGCCGGGGTTGCGGAAGACCTCCGCGAGCGCGGTCCGGGACTCGGCCAGCCGCGTCGTCAGCTCGTTCTCCAACGCTCCCCCTCCAGCGCCGCTGTCCCCGGCGCCGTTGCCCGCTCTGCCGGGACGTTAGTGGACGAGCTGGCCCGGTCGGGCGGCCAGGCCCTCGTCGCTCGCCGCCCCGTCCTCGCGGATCACCACGCCGTTCACCAGCGTGTGCCGCATGCCCACCGGGGCGTCGGCGGTGAGCCGCTCGCCGGCGGCCGGGAAGTCGTGGACGCGCCGGAGCGGCCCGGGCGCCACCGTGGCCGGGTCGAACACGACGAGGTCGGCGGCCTTGCCCTCCGCCACGAGACCGCGATCGCGCAGGCCGTACACGCCGGCCGGTTCCCCGGTGAGCTTGTGGATGGCGCGCTCCAGCGGCATCACCTCGCGGTCGCGCACCCATCCGCCGAGCAGTTCGGTGGCGAAGCAGGCGTCGCAGAGCTGGCTCACGTGGGCGCCGGAGTCGGCCAGCCCGAGCAGGACCCCGTCGCGGGGGAGGAGCCAGGCGATGCCGTCGGGGTCGTTGTTCGCCAGGACGGACCAGAACCGCGTGCGCAGGTCGTCCTCGAGCGAGAGGTCGAGGACGACGTCGAGCGGCGTGCTGCCGTCCCCGCGCTCGGCCGCCAGGTCGACCACGAGCCGTCCGACCAGGTCGGGGCGCCGGTCGGACTCGGCGATCGACAGCGAGCCCCAGTCGAACTTGCCGTTGACGTCCTCCCAGGCCGTCGCCCGCCAGGACGGGTCGGCGTAGGCCTCCATGCGCTCGGCTCGGCTCTTGCCCATCAACGCCTGGAACGAGCTCCGCATGTTGAGGGTGAACGGCTCGGCGAGGTTCATCTGGAAGACGAGCGGGCGGCACGACACCTGCGGCCACACGTCGACGCCCTCCGTGCGGGCGGCGTCGTGCTCGGCGATCACGCCCTCGTGGTACGGGAACCCCTTGATGGTGAGCAGCGCGGTCCAGGTGAACGGCCGGCCGATCTCGCGCTGCAGCGCGAACACCTGCTCGTTGCTGAAGACGCCGCCGGGCAGCAGCGCGACGACCCCGCGCCCCGCGTCGCGCAGGGGCAGGAGGAGGTGGCGCAGCTCGTCGAGATCCGCCACGCGGGACGGCACGGGACGGCCCTGGTCGCCGTTGTGGGTGGGGGACGCGCTGCTCGCGAACCCGATGGCGCCGCCGTCCATCGCCTCGGCGACGATCAGCTGCATCTCGTCGAGCTCGGCGGGGGTCGCGGGTCGCTCGTAGGCGTCCTCACCCATCACGTAGAGCCGCGTCGCGGTGTGCCCGATGTAGCAGCCGTAGTTGAGCGCGGTGCCCCGACGGGCGATGGCGTCGAGGTACTGCGGGAACGTCTCGAACTCCTCCCACGGGACGCCGGCCGCCAAGGTGTCGAAGCTCATGTCCTCGACGTGCTGCAGCGTGCGCGCCAGGATGCCGACGCCGTCGGGGCGGGTGGGGGCGATCGAGAACCCGCAGTTCCCGGCGATCACCGTCGTGACGCCGTGGAACGACGACGGCGTGAGGTCGGGGTCCCAGAAGACCTGGGCGTCGTAGTGCGTGTGGATGTCGATGAACCCGGGCGCGACGACGTGGCCGCTCGCGTCGAGCTCGCGCTCGCCCTCGAGGCCGTCGCCGACCGCCGCGATGCGGCCGCCCTGCACCGCCACGTCGGCGCGGCGTCCCGGCGCGCCGGTGCCGTCGACGACCGTTCCCCCTCGGATCACCAGGTCCGCAGCCACGGGGCCACCCTAGGAGCCCGTACGGCGCCGTGCCGGGGGCGACCTAGGGGCGCGGGTGACCCGCCTCGTACTTCTCCTGGCCGTCGGCCTCCTCCTCGAACCGCTGCTCGGCGGCGGCGGCGTCGCCACCCTCCTCCGCGAGGAGCTGATCGGCCTTGTCCTGGTCTCGGGCCACGTTCTGGCCGAACCAGTCGTCGACCGTGCTGTTCTCCGGCTCTTCGATCTCGTCAGGCATGTCCGACCGCTACCCAACCCGTCGAGCCCTACACCGCGTGTTTCGGGGCCAGCCAGGCGGGTAGCGCGGGCGACGCGGGCGCGAGGTCGAACGAGGGAGATCCGCCATGACCGATCAGCTCGCCGGACGTCGCATCGCCTGCCTCGTCGCCAACGAGGGCGTGGAGCAGGTGGAGCTCACCGATCCGAAGCAGGCGCTCGAGCGCGCGGGCGCCACCGTCGAGATCGTGGCCCCGGAGGCCGGCGACGTGCAGGCCTTCCACCACCTCGACGCGGGCGACACGTTCGCGGTCGACCGCACGGTGTCCGAGGCGTCGATCGACGACTACGACGGCCTGTTGCTGCCAGGCGGCGTCGCCAACCCAGACGCGCTGCGCACCGACTCGGACGCCATCGGGCTCGTCGACGCCTTCTTCGCGGCCGGCAAGCCGGTCGCCGCGATCTGCCACGCGCCGTGGACCATCGTCGAGGCGGACCGGGCGCGCGGGCGGGTGCTCACGAGCTGGCCGAGCCTGCAGACCGACATCCGCAACGCGGGCGGGGAGTGGGTCGACCGCAAGGTGGTCGTCTGCGACCACCAGCCGAGCCTGCTGGTCACGAGCCGCAAGCCGGACGACCTCCCGCAGTTCATCGACGAGATGGTGCAGGCCTTCGCCCGCGGGGCGCGCGACGTCGCCAGCATCGGCGCGAGCCCCGCCGCGGGTGTCCTCGACCCGGGCCGCGCGGACCCCCCGGAGCCCAGCGAACCCGGCTGACCACCCTCGGGCAAGTTGGCACGAAGGGTGCCAACATGCGTCCATGAGCATGCCGAAGCCGGAGTTCGAAGGCAGGATCGGGCGGTTCTACGACGACTCGGAGGGGTGGTGGCCGCCCGTGCCGTCGGCGCCGGAGGGGGCGCCCAACGTCGTGATCGTGCTGCTCGACGACGTGGGCTACGCCCAGCTCGGCTGCTACGGCTCCGACATCCGCACCCCGTGCTTCGACGACCTGGCCGCCACCGGTCACCGCTACTCGAACTTCCACACGACCGCGCTCTGCTCGCCGACGCGAGCGTGCCTCCTCACCGGTCGCAACCACCACAGCAACGGCATGGCCCGGATCGTCGAGTTCGCGGCCGGCTTCCCGGGCTACAACGCGACCATCCCGCACGAGAACGGCTTCCTGTCCGAGGTCCTCCTGCGCCACGGGTACGCGACGTTCGCGGTCGGCAAGTGGCACCTCACGCCTGCGTCGGAGATGACCATGGGCAGCCCTCGTGACAAGTGGCCGCTCGGCCGCGGCTTCGACCGCTTCTACGGGTTCATGGGCGGCGAGACCGACCAGTACCACCCCGAGCTCGTGTACGACAACCACTTCGTCGAGCCGCCGTGCACGCCGGAGGACGGGTACCACCTCACCGAAGACCTCGCCGACAAGGCGATCCTCTTCATGAAGGACCTGCGGGCGACGTCGCCCGAGAAGCCCTTCTTCCTGTGGTTCACCCCGGGTGCGTGCCACGCGCCGCACCAGGCTCCCAAGGACTTCATCGACCCCTACCGGGGCCAGTTCGACCTGGGCTGGGACGAGTGGCGCGCCCAGGTCTTCCAGCGCCAGCTCGAGTCCGGTCTGCTGCCGGCCGGGACGCGCCTGTCCGACCGCCCCTCCTGGGTCCCGGCGTGGGACAGCCTCACCGACGACGAGCGCCACCTCTACGCGCGGATGATGGAGGTGTTCGCGGGCTTCCTCACCCACACGGACGCCCAGGTGCAGCGCGTCCTCGACTTCATCGCCGAGCTCGGGGAGCTCGAGGACACGATCGTCATCGTCATGAGCGACAACGGCGCCAGCGCCGAGGGTGGCGCGCGGGGCAGCTTCAACGAGCAGTACTTCTTCAACTTCGTGCCGGAGAGCACGGAGGAGAACCTCCGGCGGATCGACGACCTCGGCACGCCGCGCGCCAACAACCACTACCCCTGGGGCTGGGCCTGGGCCGGCAACACCCCGCTCAAGCGGTTCAAGCGCGACACGCACGAGGGGGGCGTCGCCGACCCGCTCGTCGTGCGCTGGCCGAAGGGCCTCGGCGCTGGCGGCACGCGCCACCAGTACGTGCACGCCATCGACGTCATGCCGACGCTGCTCGAGCTCATCGGGGTCGAGCCGCCGACCGACATCCACGGCATCCCGCAGTCGCCCATCGAGGGCACCAGCTTCGCCCGCACCTTCGCCGACGCCGACGTGCCCGCGCCGCACGTCACCCAGTACTACGAGATGCTCGGCTCGCGTGCGCTGTACCACGACGGCTGGAAGTCGGTCGTGTTCCACCCCACGCCGTTCATCGCGTACGACGGCACCGACGTCAGCAAGCCCTTCGACGACGACGTGTGGGAGCTGTACCACGTCGCCGAGGACTTCTCGGAGGTCGACGACCTCGCCGAGAAGGAACCGGAGCAGCTGCAGGTGATGAAGGACCTGTGGTGGGAGGAGGCGGCGAAGTACCAGGTACTGCCCCTCAACAACCAGCCCGGCCGGTTCCCGGATCGGCGCTGGCGGCGCGAGCGCTACGAGCTCTACTCGGGCATCGGCCCGCTGCCCGAGGTGATCGCACCCAACCTCCGCAACCGAGGCTTCACGATCGCCGCCGCGCTGACGGTGCCCGACGCCGGACCCGTCGAGGGCACCATCGTCGCCCACGGCAGCCACTCCGGCGGCTACGCCCTCTACCTGAAGGGCCGCCGCCTCCACTTCGCCTACAACTTCGTCGGCACCGAGATCACGGTCGTGCCGGCGAGCGTCGAGCTGCCCGCCGGCGTGGTCGAGGTCCGGGTGGCGGTGACGAAGAGCCCGTCCGGTCCGGACGACGTGGCCCTGTGGTACGGCGACGTGCCGGTGGGGGAGGGTCAGATCCCCCGGCGCACCCCGGTGACGTACGGGATGATCGGCTTCACCGTCGGCTACCAGCCCGGGGGATCGATCTGCCCTGACCTCGAGGGTCGAGCCGAGGTGACGCCGGCGGTGCTCGGGCGCGTCGTCATCGAGCCGGAGGGGCGTCCGAAGGTGGACCGCGCCGCCGAGCTGCGGAAGGACCTCGCGACGCAGTAGGTCAGACTGCTCGCATGAGCGATCGCTATGCCGAGTTCTCGGAGCTCACGTTCGACCGGCCGGCCGACGCCGTGCTGCGGGTCACCCTCGACGCCCCCGGGTTGAACGCCGTCGGCCCCACGGCCCACGCGCAGCTCGCGGACGTGTGGCGGGTGATCGACCGCGATCCCGACACGCGCGTCGCCCTGGTGCGCGGCGCCGGGAAGGGGTTCTCGGCCGGTGGCAGCTTCGAGCTCATCGACGCCGTCATCAACGACCCCGAGGCCCGGCTGCGCACGATGCGGGAGGCGCGCGACCTCGTCGTCAACCTCATCGACTGCGACACGCCGATCGTGTCCGCCGTGCACGGCCCCGCCGTCGGTGCCGGCCTCGTCGCGGCCTTGCTCGCCGACGTGTCCGTGGTCGGGCGGACGGCGCGCATCATCGATGGCCACACCCGGTTGGGCGTCGCGGCCGGCGACCACGCCGCGATCTGCTGGCCGATCCTCTGCGGCATGGCGAAGGCCAAGTACCTGCTGCTGACGTGCGACGAGCTCACCGGCGAGGAGGCCGAGCGCATCGGCCTGGTGTCCCTCTGCGTCGACGACGACGAGGTGCAGGACCGGGCCCTCGCCATCGCGACCAAGCTGGCGGCGGGGCAGTCGCGGGCCCTGCAGCTCACCAAGCGGTCGCTGAACCACTGGTACCGCGCCCACCTCGCGACCTTCGACGCGTCCCTCGCCTACGAGTTCCTCGGGTTCGGCGCCGGCGACGCCGACGAGGGGCTCGCCGCCCACGTCGAGAAGCGGGAGCCGAGGTTCAACCCGCGAGCGTGAACCGCAGCACGTGCGTGGCCGGCGAGCCGTCCTCCGGCTCGTCGACCGGCACGAAGGTGGCCTCGACGGGGGCTCCCACCGTGACGGCGTCAGGCTCGTCGGTGAGGACGTTCGCCAGCACGCGGGGCCCCTCGGAGAGCTCGACGTAGGCGATGACGAACGGCGCCGCGTCGCCCCAGGGGCCCGGCGCCTTGCGGACGATCGTGCGCGCGTACACCGTGCCGACGCCGCTCAGGTCGGTCCAGGTGACCGACCCGTGGCCGCACACCGGGCACCACGAGCGCGGGTACCAGACGTGGTGCCCGCAGGCATCGCACACGGGCAGCGACAGCCGCCCCTCGCCGAGCGCCGCCCAGAACGGCGCCGTCTCGTCGTTCACCGGCGGACGCGGGGCGGGCAGCGCGCTCACGACCATGCCCCGAGGACGAGCGTGGCGCTCCCGTGGCGCGTCGAGAGCGCGCCTCCGGTGCCGTGGGCGAGGGCCAGCTCGCAGCCGGGCACCTGCACCGCAGGGTGGGCCTCGCCGCGCAGCTGCCGCACCGCCTCGATCACCTTGGTCATGCCGCCGCGGTTGGCCGGGTGGTTGTTGCACAAGCCGCCGCCGTCGGTGTTGAAGGGCAGCCGGCCGCCCGGGCTGCGCAGCCCGCCGTCGGCCACGAACTCACCGCCCCGCCCCTTCTCGCAGAACCCGAGGTCCTCCAGGGCGATGAGGACCGTGATGGTGAAGCTGTCGTAGATCGACGCGTACTGGATGTCCGCCGGGGTGACCCCGGCCTCCGCGAACGCCGCCGGACCGGACCAGCGGGCCGCTGAGTACGTGAGGTCGATCCGCCCCGCGTCCGTGTGCTTCACCGCCTCGCCGTGGCCGAGCACCGTGGCTCCCGCGCGACCGAGCTCCCGCGCCACGTCGGGGTGCACGACGACGAGGGCGCCACCGCCGTCGGTCACCACGCAGCAGTCGAGGCGGTGCAGCGGGTCGGCGACCATCGGTGAGGCGAGGACGTCATCGACGGTGACGGGGTTCGGGAGCAGCGCGTTCGGGTTGTGCTGCGCGTGCTCCGACGCCGCGACCTTGATCCAGGCGAGCTGCTCGCTCGTGGTCCCGAACTCGTGGAGGTGGCGGCTGGCCGCCAGCGCGTAGTTGCCGACCGGGCTCGTGATGCCCACGGTCTCGAACCCCGCCTCGGGCGCGTCGGCGATCCGTGCCGTGCCGCCCGGTCGCCCGCCGCCGGTGCGCGGGCGACCGGCGAGGGTGATGAGGGCGACCCGGCACTTGCCGGCCGCGATGGCCGCCGCCGCGTGCCCGACGTGCACGAGGTACGAGCTGCCGCCGGTCTCGGTGCTGTCGACGTACCGGGCGGCGAGGCCGAGGTGCTCGGCCATCGAGATCGGGCCGAAGCCGGGAGCCAACGAGTCGCAGAAGTAGGCGTCGACGTCCGCGAGCGAGAGCCCGGCGTCGGCCAGCGCGCCCACCGCCACCTCGTGGTGCAGCTGCGGGAGGGTGCGATCCGGGATCTCACGCCGCGGGTGTTCGTAGGCCCCGACGATCACCGCCTTCCCCCGGATGGACATCGGTGGAGCCTGGCCCGGGCCGGCCCACGCGCTCAAGCCCGTCAGCGCGCGGGCTTCTCCTCGAACGTGGCCCCGCCGTCGGCGGCCACGGCCGCCGGCACGTCGTCCCACCCGCTCGGGTCGTCGAGCAGCCAGTCGTCGAGGAACGCGAGCACCACCGTGTCGATGAGCGGTCCCTCCGTCGCCAGGTAGCGCGAGTGGTCGCCGTCCGGGAAGCGGAGGTAGGCCGCGGGCCCTGGCGCGTCCTCGAACAGCCTGTCGCTCCCCGACACGTCGACGACGGGATCGGCACCGCCGTGGACGGCGAGGAACGGGACGAGGTCCAGGTCGTCGAAGTCACCTGCGGGGTACGGGAGCCGCCGCCCGGAGAGCTCCACGATCGCGTCGAGGCGCTCGTCCTCGCAGCACGAGTTGAGCCCCACCGCCAGCGTGGTCATCGCGCCCAGCGAGTGGCCGGCCGCCGCGATGCGCTCCGGGTCGATGTGGTCGGCGAGCGGGTCGTCCGCCGGCAGGTCGGTGAGCTCGTCGATGACGAAGCTGACGTCGGCGGGCTGGTTCGGGTAGTCCCCCAGGATGCCGCCCACGCCGCTCGAGAGCGGGAACGTCGGGGCGGCCACGACGTAGCCCGCGCGCGCCCACTCCCGGAGCCGGCCCTCGTACCGCGGCCCGTTCGACTTCCAGCCGTGGGAGAACACGACGAGCGGGAAGGAGCCGTCCGCTGTCGGCGCACCATCCACGGGACTCGTCTGGTCGGGGGCCTCGCCGGCGGCCGGGTAGAGCAGGAGCACCGGGAGGGTGCGATCCGGCTGGGCCTCCAGGCCGCGCGACCCGTCCGCCGCCGTGGGCCGGGACGCGTCGACCAGCTCCATCGAGCGCCGGCCGACGGCGTACGCCTCCTGGCGCGGCTCGGTGGGGGACGTCGTCGTGGTCGCCGTCGAGGGCGGCGCCGTCGTCGCGCCGCCGGAGCCGGCCCCGTCGCCCGAGCACGCCGCCAGCGCCAGGCCAGCGACGAGCAGCGGGATCGACCATCGGCGCATCGGGCGAACGCTACGCCGCCGACCGTTCGGCTCCACGGCGCCGGGCGGCCACCTGCAGTCCACCTCGGTCGGGCACGCTCGTGCGGTGACCACCGTGGAACGCCGACCGCCCATCGCTACCGTGACGCCGGTGCCCCCCGCCCCCGACACCTTCTCGCCCGATCCCACCGCCCTCGACCGCAGCATCACCTTCGAGCTCGTCTTCAACGTGCGCGACCTCGGCGGGCTCCCCACCGGCGACGGCGGGACGATCCGGAAGGGGGTGCTCTTCCGCGGCGACGGCGTTCACCGGCTGGCCGGTGACGACCTCGAGCGGGCGCGGGGCCTCGGGCTGCGCACGGTCGTCGACCTGCGCACGGTCGCCGAGATCGAGCGCGGGCGGTTCCCGGTCGACCAGCACCCGGTCGACTGGGTGCACCTCCCGATCCTCCACGCGCTCTGGTCGGAGGACGAGCTCGTCGCGACGGTCGGCGCCGTCGACTTCCTCCGCGAGCGCTACCTCGAGATGCTCGTGAGCGGCGGTCCCTCGCTCGCCCGGCTCGTCGAGCTCACCGCCGCCGGCACCCCGCTGCTGTTCCACTGCGCCGCCGGCAAGGACCGCACGGGCGTGGCCGCCGCCGTGCTGCTCGGGCTCGCGGGGGTGCCCGCCGACGAGATCGCCGCCGACTACCACGCCACGGCGGGGGCGATGGCGGCGTTCGTCGACTGGCTCACCCTCACCCACCCCGACGCCCTCGACGCCATGACGAGCCAGCCGCCCGAGTACCTCGAGGCGCCCTACGAGGCGATGGAGGGCTTCCTCGTCGAGCTCGACGCGCGCTACGGCTCGATCGAGGGCTACGTGCGCGGGCTCGGCGTCGACGCCGCGGCGATCGACGCCCTGCGCGCCGCCGTCGTCGAGCCGGGCTGACCCTGGCGTCAGCTCGCTGAGGTCCCGAACGACACGCTGCCGACGCGCGCGGTGAGGCCGGCGTCGGCGAGCGCGGCGATGACGCGCTCCACGTGGGCGTGGTCGATCGTCTCCACGACGACCTCGAGCTCGGCCGAGCGAGCCGACACGTCGAGGAACATCCGCTGGTGCTCGATCTCGACGATGTTGCCGCCGGCCTGGCCGACGGTGGTGGTGACGAGGCCGAGGGTGCCCGGGACGTCGGGGATCTCGATGTGCAGCCGGGTGAGGCGTCCCGAGCGCACGAGGCCGCGCATGATGACTGACGCGAGCAGCCGGGGGTCGACGTTGCCCCCGGTGAGGACGACGCCCACCTGACGGTCGCGCAGGCGGTCGGGGTGCTCGAGGAGCGCGGCGACGCCCGCCGCCCCGGCGCCCTCGACGACGACCTTCTCGATCTCGAGGAGGAGGTTCATCGCCTGCTCGACGGACGTGTCCTGCACGGTGAGGAGCTCGTCGACGAGCGTGCCGACGATCTGCTCGGTGAGGACCCCGGGCACCGGCACCGCGATCCCCTCGGCGATGGTCGGTGGGCCGGGTTCGAAGGCGGCGCCGGTGGTGGCGGCGCGCATCGCGGCCCAGTGCTCGCTCTGCGCGCCGATCACGGTGAGCTCGGGGCGGAGGGCGCGCGCCACGATCGCCATCCCGGAGAGGAGGCCACCGCCGCCGGTGGGCACGACGAGGGCGTCGAGCTCGGGGTGGTCCTCGAGCAGCTCGAGGGCGACCGTGCCCTGACCGGCGATCACCGCCGCGTCGTCGTAGGGGTGCACGAAGGTGCGGCCCTCCTCGGCGAGCCGGCGGGCCTCGGCGGTGGCCTCCGTGAGCGTCTCGCCGTGGAGCACCACCCGCGCGCCCAGCACCTCGGTGCGCTGCACCTTCACGAACGGGGTGTGGGCCGGCATGACGATGGTCGCCTCGATGCCCAGCCGCGTCGCGTGGCGGGCGACGGCCTGGGCGTGGTTGCCGGCCGACATGGCGACGACCCCGCAGCGGCGCTCGTCGTCGGCGAGCGTGAGCAGCTTGTTCAGCGCGCCGCGCTCCTTGAACGCCGCCGTGAACTGCAGGTTCTCGAACTTGACGACGATGCCGGTGCCGAGCACCTCGGAGAGCGTGTGCGACCGGGCGCTCGGCGTGCGCTCGACGGCGCCGGCGATGCGCTCGGCGGCGGCGCGGATGTCGTCGATCGTGACCGGGAGGCTCACGGCGTCCAGGTTCCCACGACCTCGGCGGTGGCGAGGGCGTCGTTGCGGGGGACGGCACCGGTGCCGGGGCCGGTCGGCACCGCGACGGCACCGTCTCGGGGGAGGCGCGGGTCGGCGAGGTCCGGGTCGAAGCGCCCGCGCGGGTCGAGGTCGGGGGGGAGGGCGAGCTCCGGGAGGGCCGCGACGGCGAGGTTGGCGGTGCGACCGATCGCGGTGTCGAGCATCCCGCCGACCCACACCGGGACGCCGAGCGCCGCGCACCGGTCGTGGACGGCGCGCGCCGCCCGCCAGCCGACGCGGGACGGCTTGAGGCACACGACCTCGCACGCGCCCGCGGCGATCGCGGCCTCGATCGCGGCCAGCGAGGTCAGCGGCTCGTCGAGGCAGATGGGCGTGTCGAGCCGCGAGGCGAGACGAGCGTGCCCGGCGAGGTCGTCGGGCGCGAGCGGCTGCTCGAGGCACGCGAGGTCGAGGTCGTCGAGCTCGTCGAGCTCCGGGTCGTCCTCGCGGAACGTGCCGTTGGCGTCCGCCTGGAGCAGCACGTCACGGCCGACGTGGTGCCGGAGGGCGCGCAGCGGCGCCGCCGCGCGCCCGGGGGCGACCTTCACCCGCAGCCGGGCGGCTCCCGCGGCGAGGGCGGCGTCGGCCTCGGTGAGGAGCTGGTCGACGTCGGCGGCGAGGCCGAGCGCCGCGCCGGGCGCGACGTGGGTCGCCGTGGCGCCGAGCCACGCGGCGAG
>JADMIO011260421.1_pt1 | contig 13185 bp, 9 predicted proteins | sample 8958161 | NCBI WGS metagenome assembly JADMIO01 (sample SAMN16585339, study PRJNA669376) | soil metagenome | isolation source: Crop rotation soil | place: USA: Cullars Rotation, Alabama | collected 2011 | reverse complement strand
GCGACTTCAAGTCACGTGAATTCCAAGCTTCGGATCCCACTGTGCTGGAAAGCTCCCACGCGCCTTTTTGGCGAGGCTCAGGCGGCAGACGGCGTGGTTCATATCAATTACAACGAGAGCCCTTATGGACCTTCCGAGAAAGCCCTGAAATCGATTCGCGATTCCGCCCCGATTCTTTACGGCCGCTACTATGCAGACGATACCTATGAGGAACTTAGCAAAGTCCTTGCCGCTCATCATCGACTGAAACGCGAGAACATTCAGGTGTCCGTCGGCTCCACGGAGATCCTGAAAATCTGCGACGACGTTTTTTTGCACGACAAGCCGCGTGTTGTGGTCGCCGAACCTGCCTATGAAGCGGTTATTCAATACGCTGCGAACAGCAAAGCAACGCCGATCAAGACCGCGCTGACTGCCGATTTCCGCCATGATCTCGTCAAGATGGCGGAAGCCACCAACCGCGATACGGGTCTGGTTTACATCTGCAATCCGAACAATCCGACGGGAACGATCGTTCGAAAAGACGAAATGCAGAAGTTCATGGACCGTATTCCCGACACCGTTACAGTCGTCGTTGATGAGGCGTATAGCCATTTCGTCAGCGATCCCGCTTTTGAAAGCGCGGTCCGCTACGTCAGCGAAGGCCGAAACGTGATCGTGGCGAGAACATTTTCAAAGATTTACGGGATGGCCGGGATGCGGGTCGGATATGCCATTGCGCGCAAGGATCTGATCGATCGGATTCGTCCGTTTACCGTGGATTACACAATTACGGGAGTTGCGGCGAACGCCGCCATCGCATCGATTGGGGATCAGCCCCATGTCGAACGTGTTGCCCGGCTCAATGGCACCCAGAGGCAGATCTTTTTCGATGAGATGAAGAAAGCGAAGTTCGACTGCACGCCGTCACAGGCCAACTTTGTGATGGTGAACATCAAAACCCCCGTCGCGCCGATCATTCAGGAATTCGCCAAGAGGAAGGTTCTCGTCGGAAGGGAGTTTCCGGCTATGGGGAACTTCATGCGAGTCACCCTTGGGACTGATGAGGAAATGAAACGCTTCTATACCGCGTTTCATGAAATCTTTCGCGCTTGATGGGAAAACCGAAATTGGACGAAGTAAGTCTCAGGTCCGAAATCCCGAAATCTCAAATTGGACATATCCGAGTGTAGCGGCGGTCTATGACCGCCGGTTTTTCGTACCTCGCGAGAAATGTGTTTGAGCCGAGGCACCATAAAACCGGCGGTCATAGACCGCCGCTACACTCGGATATGTCCAATTTGAGATTTCGGGATTTCGGATCTGAGATTTACTTCGTCCAATTTCGGTTTTTTTTCTATTTCACCCCGAAAGTTCCGGTCAGCTGAGCGGTTCCCCACTTCACAATAATTGCGGCATCGCCGGCCTGGTCGGCGAGCGTAATTGTGAGCTTTTCCGTGGAGGCAGGCACTTTTTCAAGCTTCAGGGGCATCTGAGCGACATATCCGGTTTCCAGCGGTGGGTCTCCCCAAACGCCGGTTTGAGGATGGAAGGCGAGGGTCCATGCCGTATCGCCGGTCTTCTTCGCCCAGAGTGTGTATTTGCCGGGCTTGAGTTCCTTGCCGGCAACCACGAGGGTTCCGGTCGACTGGATTTCCGTAGCGTCATCCATTCCGAGGCGCCAGGTGGTTCCGGGTCTCGCCATGCCGATCATGTCGCGGCCCTGGAGTGCAGGCCGTCCGTAGTCTATGCTTACCTTCTTTCCTTTGATCGTGGCTTCAGCCTTCCCGCGGGTATCCTGCGCGAGCGCGGGCAATACCAGTAGTAAAACCGCCAGGACGGCGGCAATCGATTTCAGCTTCATGGATTCCCCTCCGTTACGAAATGATACGAGTGGGATTGTATCAGGCAGATTTAGAGAAATCCTTGCCGTTCCCGCCGAGGTGAGACTTGTATTTGTTCGTATTTCGCCCGGTCTTCTGCAAACGCCCGAAGCAACATCCTGCAATCCTCGCAGAACATCAGATGCGCCTCTTCCTGTTCATCCTGAACAACCGCTTCGGTGCACAGCTGCAACAGCCGAGTTACAGCGATATGTTTCATTGCTTCGTACATAAGCAAACACGGGACCAGCAGGCACGTCAGCAGTTTTAAGCGAGTTAAGTAGGAGAATTTGAAAACCACCGCGGGAAATTTCCCGCGGCTGTAGGAAAAAATATCTTTACGCAGAGAGTCACGGGATGTGTTGTTTGTAGAGATTGCGAAGAACGTTACGGATCAAGCGGCAATCGAGCATCGATACGCCGGATTCACCGGCAGGCTCCGTTACTGCAATGCCATGAGCCTTGGCCTGCAGATACTCGGTGTAGCGCAACGTAAATCGCTTCGTTGCCGGATCCGTCATATCTTCAAAATATTTTTGAGCTGCGGTGCTGAATGCCGCAATCTGATCGTCCGACGGCGGTTCTGCTATCCGATGATGATGTAATGGCATACCACCAGTATCAGTGCAGGCCGGTTTCCGAACGCTATGTTGTTGGCTGTTTTCGATTCGCGGACCGCGAGGGGAGTGAACCCCGAGTTCACAGTGGAACGCCGGTTATGCGGCTTCGGGATCCTGAGTCAACACTTCGTAGTGCTGGTGCAATTCACAATACTGGCGGCGCATCATCGCCCGTGCATGAGGCGGGATGCGACTTTCGATCGCCGCGCGATATTCGTCGAGCGTTTTTTGCAGATAGGCGCGCGAAGTGTTTTCGAGATTGTCCGCTTCAATGGACTGCACCACGTTCCCGATGACCGGGTGAGTGGTTTCCGGCGCAATACGTCGCAGTTCCTTTTGCAGCTCAAAGCCAATGCGCGACACCGAACTCTGGATATCGCCGGCCAGCTGTCTCATGCGGACGGACGAGGCAAACTTCCCCGCCGCATCGAACAGGCGTTCACAGCGATTGCAAACATCCATCAACTTGATTAAGCGGGTTACTGGTTTTTCAGTTTGTAAGTTCACTGTTTGTAGGTGTAGCAAGATTGTTTCCTAAGCCCAGCGCGGATTGCCCCGGGGCTGGTTGCCCCGGGGCAAATCCAATTACTGTTGCGAACTGGGTCGGATCGGTGTGCCGATGATGTCGCCGGAGACGACCATTTCGACACGACGATTCAGCTGCCGGCCGGCGGCATTGGTGTTGTCCGCTACCGGCATGGACTCACCGAGGCCCTTTGCTGTGATCGTGGAGTCCTTCACGCCCTGTTGAACGAGGTAATCGCGAACGGAAGCCGCTCGTTTTTCCGACAAGGTCTGGTTGTAGTCTTCGGAACCGACGCTGTCCGTGTGACCTTCCACCTGCAGCATCAGGCCGGGATGTGACATGACGATGCCGGCAATCTTTGCGAGCTTTTCGCGAGCACCGGGACGGAGGGTCGCTTTGCCCGTATCAAAGAGAACGTCGGACATGTTGACGATCAATCCACGGGCGGTGTCGCGTGTTTCCAGAATCATGTTGAACTGATCGACCAGCTGTTTTCTTAACTCTGCCTTTTCACGCTGGGCCTGAGCGGCAGCTTCCCGGGCGCTTTCCGCCTGGGCTTCAATCTTAGCTCGATCGTTTGCCGCGCGCTGTGCAGCCAGTTCGGCTTCGGCGCGCGTCCGTTCTGCGTCAGCTTCAGCGCGAGCGCGTCGTTCGGCTTCGAGTTTTTGCTCTTGTTCAGCTTGAGCGCGGGAAGCCGCTTCGCGAGCTTCGGCCGCGCGAGCCTGTTCGGCCTGGGCGCGGGCTTCGGCTTCCCGGTCGGCAATCGCCTGCCGATCTGCTTCAGCGCGAGCCTCGGCCTGGCGTTTCAGCGCCATTTCACGGCTGTCCTCCGCTGTCTGAGCTGCTTCGCGAGCCAGCATCGAAACCGAGCGGTTTCCGTGGTGCTGCTCCTGGGCAGCTTCCGCCTGTTGCAGGAGGCCCTGGGCTTTATGGAAGGTTTCCGCCGCGTCTGTGTCGGCACCGGCCCAGTCCGCGATGCGAACGGCGTTGCGTGCCTCATACAGATCGAGTGGCAGTTTGTGGTCGAGAGCAATCGGCTTGAGTTCGGATGGTGGGACGTTGATGGCATACTCGCCGCGTTCGAGCAGTTCGTACTTCGCGTCGATCATCTCCACCTTGCCTTCGGTGTCCTTGCGGACCACGTTTTCCATCACTACGACGTTGCTGGGTTGCCGGACTGCAAAGTATGGTTCCGCGGTAACGATCAGGCCAAACGCCTGCATGTCTGTCGTTACGTCGAGTTTGCTGCGATTACCATTCAGAATCACTTCACCGAGATTGATTGCGCGTCCCTCGGGAGTGACAGCCCACATGACGTAGGTCAGGTATTCCGGGCCGAAACGCGTTGCCGGTTCCAGCTCGTCGAATTCGACTTCGATTTCGATGTAACCCTGTTTACTTTCGACTTTGGCTTCACCGCTGGCTTTCGACAGCAGCTGCGTTCCCCGGAAGTCGATCGTGGTTGAGCCGCTTCGATGCCGATAATTGATCGCGGGCGTGGTCCGCTCGACCACGTTGATGGTCAATTTATACAGTGGATTGTCGCCCCCACGCTGTCGCTGGATCTGGCTCCAGCCTCCAGGCGGAAAGGCCGCGGCGACCAGCAAAAACACTGCCGCCACCATCAGGGATGTTTTAATGCGTTTCATTTCTAAACCTCGGTTAAAAAAAGATGCGCCTCTAGAATGGGTGCAAAACCCGCGCCATTACCGGGTTTCAGGCGAAGATGTACGTGAGAAAGGACCTGTGCGAACTCTGTACGTTAGTTACAGTGCGGTTTCGTGGATTTCCTGGACGGGGCCGACCTGTTCCGTCTCGGTCTGAGGATCGCGCCAGTGATCGATCACCGAGACCTTCTGGACGCAGCCAATGGTGCAGGTCGGGGCGCACGATTTGGCGGTCATGTATTCCCGTCGCATGTCGGCTTTGGTGTATTTTTCGAGCGGAATACCGGGGTAGCCGCGCTGCTGCGAACAGTAGTGAACGAGGCCGTCTTCGCAGATATACACATAGCGCGAACCGGCGCGGCACCGCCAATCGTTCGGTTTTCCGCGCGACAGGTTCTCCTGGAACCAGTTCAAGCGCGTATATCCCCGCTCGCCATAATTGCGAATTTCGCGATAGACCCGCTCTTCACGGCGATTCAGCGGTTTAACCGAGCCATTGCCGTCATGAATAATTCCTAATGAGCTCTGAAACCCAAGGCTCAGAGCGCGCAAGGTAATCTTCTCGGCGTCTTCCGGATTGCGAATACCTCCGCCGATCACCGAATTGATGTTGACCACAAACTCCGCAAATTCGGCGAGATATTCGAGTTTTTTATCGAGAACCTTCAGGCTTTTAAGGGAGACATCATCGGGTTGAATGTTGTCGATGCTGATCTGCAGATGATCCAGGCCGGCCTCATTCAACGCGACGATCTTCTTTGGCGTGAGGAGATAGCCATTCGTAATCATGCCGGCGATCATTCCGTGATGACGAATGCGGCGGATAATCTGTTCAATCTCCGGGTGAAGCAGCGGTTCACCGCCACTGATCGTAATAATGGCGGTACCCAGTCCGGCAAGCAGATCGATGCGGCGGAGCATGACGTCGGTCGGAACCGGCGGAGAATAGTCGTCATACTCGTTGCAATAACCGCAAGCCAGATTGCATTTACGAGTGGGGATGATGTGGGCAAGGAGGACGTGATCGGTGGAGTACAAGCCTCGAGCGATCATTTTCAACTCCCGCCACCGGAGCTGGGACCAGGCGCTACGCTTCATTACACCTCAAGACACAGAAAGATAACATAGACGCGACGTGGATCGAAAGCCACGGCAGTACACTTTGCTGTCGACACGAACGTGCCAATTTGCTTCACTGTAGCGGCGGCTTTCAGGCGCCGCGGATCTCGAGTTTATGGATATCCTCGAAAGTATTGCCGATAGTTTTCTCGCCCTCGACAGCGACGGTTGCGTTTCCTTCATCACTGCCCGGGCATGCGAAATCCTCGGTCTGCCGGCCTCTCAAATCCTTCACAGCAAGCTAAGTGAAAGTGTTCCCGACTGCCAGAGCTCCGAGTTCTATCAAGGCATCGAAAAATCCCTTCTGGAAAGGGTTCCGCTCCGCTTTGAACACTTCGAACCGAAGGTCAACCGCTGGTTCGAACACCAGACCTATGTTACGGAAGAGGGCGGAATCGCTGTTTACGGACGCGACATCACCGCTCGCCGGCGTTTGGAGGATGCGCTGCGCTCCAGTGAGAACCGGTTCCGTCGGCTGATGGATTCCAACGTCGTCGGCATGCTGGTGGCAAACGGTGCTCGGATTACGGAAGCGAATGATTACTTTTTGTCGATGGTTGGCTATTCGCGGGAAGACCTCGTCCGTCAACAGCTCAATTGGGGGCAGATCTCGTTTTCAAAGGAATATCAACTCGAGGGCCCACATGAAATGGAGTTGATTTGTAAAGACGGGAACCGCGTTTCTGTGTGGCTGACCGCAACTTCTGTCGATCCCGAAGCGTCCGAGAAACTGTTTGTCGTTCACGATCTCACGCAGAGAAAGCGCGCTGAAATTCGTCTTCGCCATCTTGTCGAAGCTACTCAAATCCTCAGTTCGTCGCTGGACATCCACAAGATGTTGAATGACCTCGCACGTTTTCTCGTATCGAGTATTGGCGACAACTGCGTCATCTATATTCGTGAGGAGGGCGACCTCAAGAAGATCGCGGCAGCGTCGCGGCCGGGACACCACGAATCTGCTGTGCCGGAAATTGCGGATTCGAGCCAGCTGAAAACGGTACTGAATAAAGGAACCGCCGAAGTCTTGAATGACGGCATTATTGTTCCGCTACCTTCTCGTGGGCGCATTGCGGGCGCGGTCTACATCAGTTGTCACCGTCATGCATTCGATCCCGACGACCTGCATCTTCTCGAAGAAATCGGCCGCAGGGCGGGAATCTCTCTGGAGAACACCAGGCTCTACCATCAGACACAGACAGCCAACCGCCTGAAGGACGAGTTTGTCGCTGCCCTTTCGCATGAACTACGAACGCCGCTCACTCCCATTCTGGGCGCGGTCTATATGCTGAAGGCGGAACCCGACGATAAGCGCATCTTTGCCAAGGCGCTCGATCTGATCGAACGGAACGCCAAAGCTCAGTCGAGGATCATCGAGGACCTGCTGGACGTTTCACGAATCATTAACGGGAAACTTCGGCTCCGTCAGGAACCGGTGGATCTGGAGAATTCGATTCAGGCAGCCCTGGATTCCGTCAAACCTGCCCAGGAGGCCAAGAAGATCCGGCTGGATGTAGGGTGGGAGCCGGAACACGGAGTGGTCATCGGCGATGCGGATCGACTTCAGCAGATTTTCTGGAATCTCCTTTCAAACTCCGTGAAGTTCACACCTAATGGCGGCAGCGTTCACGTGGAAGTGAAACATGTGGGAGAACAGGCAGAGATTCGGATTTCCGACAGCGGCATCGGTATCGCCGAAGAATTTCTCCCGTTTGTATTCGATCGATTCCGCCAGGAAGATACCTCACGAACCCGCATGCATGGCGGACTGGGACTGGGTCTGGCGATTGTGAGGCATCTGGTGGAAGCGCACGGCGGCACGGTTTTTGCGAACAGCCCGGGTGACCACAAAGGTGCAACGTTCGTGGTGAGACTTCCGCTGCACACTGCATCGTCTCGCGACCAGCGATCGCGCTCGGCGTCGTTTACGGGATGAACTGAAAGATCACGCGAATTTTCCCCGGCACCGAATCAAACTTCCAATCCCGCACCGCGGATATCGCCAGCCCGCTGTAAATCTCCGGGGTTGCCGAGATTTGCCAGAGCGCGCCGACATCGCCGGTTTCAGAGACCTGTATATCCAGCACGACACGTCCGGGTTTTCGCTCCTCCAATAATTCCGGCGGGAGAAACGGCGCCACGACATTTTGAACGCGCGGGCCGCTGCCGGAAGCGGAGAGCAAGTCGTACTTGAAATGATTCCCTTCGCCACTGGCATAAAGGCTGAATTGAGGTTCCGGCGCATCGGATGGGGGCGCGAAAGCCGGCAGCGGCACGGAGACGGATTTGGCCTGCGTTAAACGCACGGTTTCGAGCGCACGACGGGCATCGTCCGCATAGATTTCCGAAAGCGCCCAATAGACATCCGCCATGTGCGTTTCGCGTTCCGCCGCCTGTTCCAGCGCGCGGCGCGCGCCCGGTATTTGCAATTCCCGAAGCCGCACAAGGTAGACGGCAGCACGCGGGCCGAGATTGAGATCCATCAGTGCGCCGATAAAGTATTCGCGCGGATCGCCTTCGCCTTTGATTACCGCGAGAACACCCCGATAGTAAGACGCGCGGGGAAACTCATCATCGATGCCTGTCACCTTCTCGAGATGCTGGCGAGCCTGCTCGAACTGGCCGGCGGATAACAGGATTTCGGTGACCGCCAGTTCAACATCCGGTTCGTCGATCGGGCTGACGCTCATTTGCCAGTTCTCAGGATGCGTCTTCAATTTTTCACGACCTACCAGCCGGATTCGATTCTTGAGATAGAACTCGAACTCGCGTTCCACCTGAGGGAGATCGCGCGGAATGTAGTCGGTGAAACTCACTTCCTTTTTTGCAAGCGCATCCAGATAGCGGCGAAAATCGTCCTTGTATGGACCGTGGGTCAGGAAATGAACGAACGCCCATGCCTGTGCATAAAAGACGTTGGCCTGATCCGATTCGTTGTAATACGGCGAATGATCGTCGACGGCAAAAAAATCTTTCAGCGGCAGCATTTTGCCGGTTTTTAAGAGATCGAGGCGAACCGGCGACAGATCGCCCAGGTAGATCGAGTCCTCACCGATGTTGGCGGTGGCGAAGTATTCGGCGAGGCCTTCGTTGAGCCACGTTGGACGTGCCTGAAGTGAGCGGCTGAGGAAGTAGTGCGTCAGTTCGTGATAGACGATGTGGGTGCGGTTTCCTTCGGTATTGCCGTTCAGAACAATGAAGTCGCGATCCTGGCCGCGTTGATAAAAACCGGAGACTTTAACTTTCTTGCCGTTGTAGTCGGGGGAGAGTTCGGTGAAGCGTTCCTCGTCGCCGAGAAGCAGGACCTCGATCGGCAGTTCCGGCAGCTGTACCTTCTTAAACACTACGGCCTTTCCAACCAATTCATGAAAGGCTTCGAGTTCCCGGAGAACTCGCTTTGCCGGAGCTTCGCCAATGTTGGATTTCACTACGAACGTGTCGGACTGGACCTGAAACCACGCAGGTGCCGTATGGAACAGAACCAACGATAGTGCAAGAGCCCGAAGCACGTCGCCAGTATAATGCCAACCGATGACCCGGCGGTTTACTCTCGGCGTATTTCTTCTAATCGGGGTCTACCTTCTGGGGGCTATCGGTTATAAAGCCTTCAGCCCGCAAACCTCATTCGTCGACTGCCTGTACATGTCAGTCATAACGGTGGCTTCCGTTGGATTTGGCGAGGTAATCGAGAGCAGCGGCCGGCCCGTCCTCCGCGCTTACACGATGGTGCTGATTCTGTTCGGCATGGCGGTCAATTTGTACGCGGTGTCGGTGGTTACCGCATTCGTCGTTGAGGGCGACCTTTCGCACTATTTCTGGAAAAGGCGTATGAGCAAAAAGATTGAATCGTTGAACGGACACTTTGTGGTCTGCGGCGGCGGTGAAACGGGCTCGCGGATAATCGATGAATTGTTGAAAACCAAACGGCCTTTCGTCGTGATCGATTCGAGCGAGAAAACCGTTTTGGAATTGCAAAAGCACAAGGATATCGCCATCGTGCAAGGCGCTTCGGATGACGAGGAAATCCTGGAAGCGGCCGGTATCCGGCGCGCCGCGGGAGTAGTGGTTACATTAGGCAATGATCGCGACAATCTGGTCACTACACTGAGTATCCGGACAATGAATCCGAAGATCCGAATTGTTGTGAAAGAGACCGAACTGGGCATGGCAAGCCGCTTCCGTCGCGCAGGCGCCGATGCCATTGTCAACCCCGCGACCATTGGCGGATTGCGCCTGGTTTCGGAAATGATTCGGCCAGGCGTCGTTTCTTTTCTCGATTTGATGCTGCGCGATGCGGAACATGCTTATCGCGTTGAAGAGATTTCGATTTATCCGAAGTCGCCGTGGGTGAATCAACCGCTCAAAGACATTCCCTTGCGCAATGACTACGACCTGCTCGTCGCCGCCGTGCGTCCGGTCGATAGCGGAAAGTTTGTGTACAACCCGAAGGATTCGTGGGTGGTCGAAGCCGGCCAGACTTTGATTGTGCTGGGGCGCGCCGACGACGTGCGGCGCGCAAGGGAAGTGGCTCAGATCCTCTGATCGCCCCAGCGCATCACTGCTGAGGATTCGTAAAGATCAGCGTCTGTACCGCTCTTCGGTTGTCGCCCGGATTGATGCCTTCCAGCGTCAATTGCTGCGGTGATGTGGCTTTGTACTCGAAATCGTAGGTCTCGCCCACCGCAATCATCTGATCGGCTGTTTTCATCATCGTGCCGGAAACCACTGCTGCATCCTTTGCAAGTTCGCGCCATTGAACCGGCACGCTGGCATTTCTCAACGAGACCTGCAGATTGTTCACAGACGGCGTAATGTTTATGAATCGGAAGTGATACGTCGTGCCTACTCGCAATTGCAGCGTGTTCGGTTGAGGCACTCCATTCATCATGATCAACGCGGCGCCGAACGGCTCATTCGGTCCCTGACTGAAGAGAAAACTTTTGTCGGTAGCCGGATCGTAGGTCTGGCCGGGAGGCAATACAATCAGGGTACCCTGAACTCCGCCCGTGAGTTGAGCATCGTCATGCCAGTGCGTGTGGTACATGAAGGTTCCGGCGCGCGGCGGGATCATGCGTACGTTGAACGTCTGGCCGGGCTCAACCGCAGGCGTTTTCTTTTCGTCGATGCCGCCCCAGTTGGGTACGCCGTCGTAATAGCTTTCCAATTCGATGCCATGCCAGTGAATGCTGGTCGGTTCCTTCAATTTGTTGACGACGGAGATTTCCGTCGGCTGTCCTTGAGTGACGACGATGACCGGGCCCGTCAGTCCAGTGCTCATCTGCGGCCGGGTATTGGCCGGTGCAGCGAGATCCCGCAGCGCGAGCTGGTAGAAGCGCGCATCGCCATTGCGATTACCGACGCTGAGTTCGAGACGTTTTTCCGGCTTCCATGAAGTGGTGGTGTCGATCGTCGACTTGCCGGTGATGGTGATGCCCATAATCATGCCACCCATGCCGTCATAGTCGGATTCCATATCGTGCATGTGTTCGTGATTGTCGGCAACGACCACATCATTCGGATCGAGCGGCACCGGCAGGCGCATGTGCGGAATGCGATGGCAGTGGTACAGCCATCGGCCGGGTTCTTTGGGAATCCATGTCATCTCAAACGTTTCATTGATTTCGACCGAGTGCGTGAATTCGAGTGGCTGAGTGCCTGGCTCATGCACGGTGTAGTTCTCACCGTCTCCTTCAGCGTCGAGCGCGAAATGGAAGCCGTGAAGGTGCATCGGATGGCTCAGATCGGAAGCATTGACGATCTTCCAATGAACACTTTCGCCGACCTTGTAATCGAGCCGTTCGGTATAAGGCCACGACTTGCCGTTTATCGCCGTGCGCGTCGGTCCATTCCAGCGTTCGAGAACGAAGATACGATCTTTCCCAATCACGCCCGGCGGATCCACGACTAATGCGCCGCCAAGCAGGGAATCCACAACGCGGTTATTGCCACGCCGGCCGTCCGGAGTTCGCGCCCAGTACAAATAGGTTCCGGCGGCTCCCGCCACAAACCGCACGTGCTGCGTGGCACCGGCTTCTACGGTGACGGTGTCTTCATCTTTTCCTGGACGCTGATGCAGGCCGTGAAGGGTTGCGGGCACACCGAGGGTACTGTGCAACGTAATGTCGATGGTTGTTCCCTGCGGCACGCGAACCGTCGGACCCGGGATCTGCAGGGGCTTTCCCACTTCTCCAAACGCGTACACAGGAATGGTCTCGCCATCTTCACGTTCCGGGTGCCAGTTGCCTTTGCGCATTTCCAGATTGAGCGTCAGCACGCCATTCCGGAGTTGTCCTCCAGGCGTCCGATTGTCGTTGGCAACAATCGATGGGATCGTCTGAGCGCCGAGTGAAGACACCATAAAACCGGCGACAACGGCTGCGACCAGTGCGCGTCGGAAAAGGGGCCACGTCATTCGAAATTCTCCTTTTTACCTGGGAGAATCCTACTCCGCGGTGGCGTTTGAGTGAAAGAGAAACTGAAGGGAATTCCCGGGGCTGTATTCGGCCGGATCTTTGCCTTTCATAAATACCCGGGCGGTCTTTGGTCCGAGAAGTTCGAGGGAACTTCCGGCGACCTTTAATATGCTGCCTTCACGCAGCCCGACGACGGGGAGGTTCGGGTTTGCCTCGATGAATTCCAGAAGACGCTCTTCGCGCGTTTCCCCTTGATGGCCTTCAGGATGGGCGTCCAGGTAATGAGGATTGATCTGGAAAGGTACCAGTCCTAAGGCCGATAAACTCGGTGGTTCCACGATGGGCATGTCGTTCGTTGTTCGAATAGTGGGACACGCCACATTCGATCCGGCGCTCCATCCCATATAAGGAACTCCTGCCAATACTCTCTCCCGAATTGTCGCCAGCACGCCCGAGTCGTAAAGAGACCGCAAAAGATGAAACGTGTTTCCGCCTCCCACTGCGATTGCTTCTGCGTCATGGACCGCCTGTTTCGGATTTGAGGTCCGATGAATGGAGGTCAGTTCAAATCCCATTTGTGAGAAGGGAGATTGAACGAGAGTTTCATATTCGTCGTAGGAACGCGTGACGGCAGCGTATGGAACAAACAGGACGCTTTGAACGCTCCTCGTCAGAAAGCCACGAATAGACTCCCGGGCATGCTCCAGATATTCCTGTCCGGGGTTTCTTGAGTTGCTGAGGAGAAGAAGCCTGCGCATTGCTGGATTATACGTAACGGTTTGTGTGAGCGACCACCCCGGCCTTCGGCCACCCCTCCTGTACCAGAGCGTTAATATACTTGGCGGACAAGGATGCGCTACGCGCGGCATTAGCGGAGGCTCGGCTGTCGCCTCGCGATTCTTTCTACCTCCCCGTGCCGCCTCGTTCCTCGGCTCGCAGCCCCTCCTTACCAGGAGGGGAGCCTTGCTGTTTCGACACATT
>JADMIO010839014.1_pt1 | contig 13186 bp, 10 predicted proteins | sample 8958161 | NCBI WGS metagenome assembly JADMIO01 (sample SAMN16585339, study PRJNA669376) | soil metagenome | isolation source: Crop rotation soil | place: USA: Cullars Rotation, Alabama | collected 2011 | reverse complement strand
CTTTCCCTGAAACTGGAAGGCCTCGGCGATCAGCCGGCCGTCGGCATGTTCACCATCGGAAATCTCAAAGTAATTCCGAACGTCTCGGGGACGTATCATCGCGGGTCGCCCATCGGAATCTACATGCAGATTTACAACGCCGGGATAGATCAGACGACGCTGCGTCCTTCAGTCGACGTGGATTACGTGCTGCTCAAAGACGGAAAAGAAATCGGCAAGCAAGCTGAAGACTGGCACGGTAGCAGCGACGCGGGCCAGCGCCTGACGCTCGCGCGCATGCTGGATTCGCGTCAGCTGAATCCGGGCAAGTACGCAATCGAAGTTCGCGTTCGCGATCGCGTCAGCGGCCAGGAACTGAAACAGTCGGCTGAGTTCTCGATCGTTCAGTAACTCGACAATACGTCAATGATGATCGCGAGTGATCCGTGGGTCACTCGCGATTTTTCTTGCCCGGCTTTTTTTGACTTTGCAAAACTTGCATTTTTGCGCCTTCGCGTGAAAGTTGAGCAGCGCATCGCGCTGCGGCCTTCGGTGTTAGAATCGTTTGGGTTATGCCGCCAGTCGAACTAGCAGGATTTACAAAAGCGGATCTGTCTGAACTCGCCCAGGAACTTGGCGAGCCAGGTTACCGCGGTGCGCAAATCTTCGGCGCGATTCAGCGCCGGCGCGTCCGCTCGTTCGAAGAGATTACCGATCTGCCAAAAGAGTTTCGCGCGAGATTAGCCGAGCGGGCAGCGATTGCAACTCTCAAAATCGAATCGCAATACCTTTCGACTGACGGCACGCGCCGCTACCTGATGAAGACCCATGACAACCGTCCCGTCGAAACTGTTTTCATTCCCGAAGAACACCGCGACACGATCTGCTTTTCGTCTCAATCAGGTTGCCCTTTGCAGTGCACCTTTTGTTTGACAGCGCAGCTTGGTCTGCTGCGCAACCTGACCGCGGGTGAAATTGTGGAACAGATCATCGTCGCGTTGAATGATGCTTACGGCGAAGGAGTAAAACCGCCGCGCGGCACAAACCTCGTCGGCATGGGCGCGGGCGAGCCGTTTCTGAATTTCGACGAGCTCATGAAAGCGATTCGCATCATGTCTGATCCGGACGGGCTGCACATCGTGCCGAATCGTGTGACTGTTTCAACCGCGGGCATAGCGCCGCGCATTCGCGAGCTGGCCACGATTCCGGATCGACCGCATCTGGCGATTTCGCTCTCTGCGCCGGATGATCGATTGCGAAACGAGCTGATGCCCATCAATAAAAAGTGGCCGCTGGAGGAATTGCTGGACGCGTGCAAAGCATTCGAGAATTCTTTGAAGCCGGATGAGCGGTTCACTTTTGAGTACGTGATGCTGAAAGACATCAACGATTCTGACGAGCAGGCGCGGCAGCTGGCGAACCTGCTGAATCGTCACGCGCTGCGCGCGAAAGTGAATTTGATTCCGCACAATCCCGCTGAGCCTCTGCCGTATCAACCGTCTTCGCTCGCGCGGGTCGAATCATTTCGCCGGATACTGGAATCCAAAGGCGTTCATGCATACGTCCGCAAACCGCGCGGCCGCGACATCCTGGCCGCTTGCGGTCAACTGGCGGCGCGCAGCTCGCCCGCCGCGGCGACGGTTTAGATTCGGCAGCAACCAAGCTAAAATCTCACGACATCATAAGCAGCGACCGCGTCTAAAAAATTCACATGAAAAGAATCTGCCAACATTTTGCTTTCGGCGCCCTCGCCATCGTTATCCTGTTAGCGCCGGCCCCAAAACTTTTCGCCACGCCGGCGCCCGATCCAAACATCAGCGTCGTTGGTTATTTCGGCAATGACAAAGCGCCGCGCGGCAAGCCGCTGCGGGTGGCGATTGTGATCGACGTGCCGCCGGGCTATCACATCAACTCGGCCCGTCCGCTGGAAGCTTATCTGATCGGAACTTCGGTCAAAGTCGATGCGCCCAGCGGAATGCGCGCCGGCCCGGTCAGTTATCCGCGCCCGCTGTTGCGCACTTTCAAATTTTCGAAAAAGCAGTTGTCGGTTTACGAAGGCCAGGCGCGCATCAAATTTAGCGTCACTGTTCCGGCTAACTACGCTGAGAACTCGGCGAACATCAAAGCGCGCGTGCGACTGCAAAGCTGCAATGACGAAGTTTGCTTTCCGCCAAAGACTTACGATGTCAGTTTGAAAATCGACGTCGTGGGAGCGAACGAGCGCGTGCGCGCAACTAACGGCTGGGCGTTTCGATAAAGGGGAGCGCCGGCATCTTGCCGGCGGGTCGCGAGCATCTTGCTCGCCACGATCTTTTAAGACCCATTTCGGCCGATCACCGACATCAATCGCCCGACGCGCCCGCGAGTGAATTTTTCGCGCCGGTACGAAAAGAAAAGTTCGTTGCGATCCATCGTACATAACGGCGCAATGTGAATTCGGGCAGGCGAGACCCCGGCATTGATTAGCTGTTCGTGATTCGCTTTTTGTAAATCGATGCGCGCATGACCCTCGCGCGTCGGGACGAACAAAGAATCCGATTCGGCAAAACGTTCTTTGAATTTTTCAATGACTTCAGCGCCGACTTCATAACAGCAGACGTTGGCTGCCGGGCCAATCGCCGCGAGTACTTGCGAAGACTTCGTTCCGTATTGCTCACGCAGCTGCTCGATCGCGCGCGCCACGATTGAATTTGAAGTTCCGCGCCAACCTGCGTGGACCGCGGCGAACGCGCCGCTGTTCGCGTCTCCGAGCAGGATCGGCACACAGTCAGCCGTCTTGATTGCCAGCAGAATTCTGGGCACGTTGCTGACCAGCGCGTCGCAATATTGATCGTCGCCCAGAACGTCGGGCTTGGGTTGTGCTTCGGCTTCGCTTTTGACGATGCGGACATCGGTGCTGTGCATTTGCCAGCAACCGGTAAGCGTCCAATCGCCGTCGAACAATCTGAGAAAGCGCCGGCGATTTTCGTAAATATTTTCGGCCGCGTCTTCATTGAAGCCGGCCAGGTTCAAATCGAATTGCGGCATCGGACTGACGCCGCCGGCGCGGGTTGAGAATGCATTCGCGAAGCCACTCTGTTCCAAAGCCTCGCAAACCAGCGCGCGCACGCCGTCGCGCTCGCGCCAATAGAAGCCGGCATTTTCGAGGCCGGCAGTTTCTGACTCAGATTCTGTGATCATTTCCATTGGCATCGACATTATCGAAGTCGGCCGCGTGCGCGAAACCATCGAACGCACGCCCCGATTCGCCGAGCGCGTCTTCACGGACGCCGAACGCGCCTACTGTGAATCGCGCGGCGCTGTGGCCGCCCAACATTATGCCGCTCGCTTCGCCGCAAAAGAAGCCGCGCTGAAAGCCTTGCAAACCGGTTGGAGCAGTGGGCTCGCCTGGCAGGACGTGGAAATTTCGGCGAAAGATTCCGGCGCGCCGCTAATTCGATTTCACGGACGCGCGCGCGAACTTTACGAGCAATCGGGCGCGACTGCGGTCCATGTTTCCATCGCGCACACGACCGAACACGCAATTGCCCAGGTCATTCTCGAAAAGGTTTGAGTAAGGCGGCTTCGCCGCCCGATGTGCGGAAGGTCTTTGACCTTCCGGGAAAGGCTTTCGATATCTTCCGGGGCTCTGCCCTAAATTATGTCTCCCAGGTTCCAGGTCTCAAGAGATTCCCAAGCTCTTTACATCACCATCATAGCGAAGGATCGTCTGCCTGTTTTCCAAACCGATGCCATCAAGCTCATTACCTGCCAGGCACTGGGTGAAGCCAGAACGTCGGGTAAGTTTCTGGTTTTCGCTTACGTCATCATGCCTGACCACTTGCATCTAATTACCGATTGCCCGAATAGTTCAGCGGAGGTATTGCGTTACGTCAAAGGTCTCACTGGCCGACGTGTAATTGATTATCTAAAGGAGCACAACTATCAGACTTCACTCGCCAAGCTGCGACACGCCGATTGGAAACGTAAGCACAGCTACTCACTTTGGCAACAGGAGAAGAATCTGTTTTCGATTTTCAGTGAGGCGGCCTTCATGCAGAAAGTAAATTATATTCATCTCAATCCCGTCCGGGCTGATATGGTTGAGAAGGCAACGGACTATCGTTGGTCAAGCGCGAGGATTTGGCAACGAATTCCGAGAGATAATGAACCGCTGCAAGTTGATCATGACCGAATAAATTGGCGGAGGGCATAGCCCTATGCAGTTTATAATTCGCCGGAAGGTCAAAGACCTTCCGCACATCCGGCGGCAAAGCCGTGAACACTTTATGAACCTCAAAGTCACTTCACTCTTCATGATTATTTTCGTTTGCGCACTCTCCGGATTCGCGCAAGATGCTGAGCTCGTAAAGCATTTCGATTACGACCGGACGGCGCCGCTCAATATCAAACACATTGGCGTGCAACAACGCGCGGGCGTGACTGTCTATGACATCACTTATGACAGCCCGAAAGGCGGAGTGGTGCCGGCTTACCTGGTCGTGCCGAAAGGTCGCGGTCCGTTCGCGGCGGTGGTGTGGGGACATTGGTACTGGCAAAACTCTTCGATGCGCAATCGACGACAGTTTCTCGACGAAGCAATCGCGCTCGCGCCCGCGGGTGTCGTTTCGCTGCTGACTGATGGACCCATCGCGCGTCCGGGCCATGTGGAGAGCAAGGAGCCTTTGAATGAGCAGCAGGCACTTGATTTTCTTCAGCAGGTAATCGATATGCGCCGCGGCGTGGATTTGCTCTTGGCGCGGCGCGACGTCGATCCGAAACGAATTGCCTTCGTCGGTCACAGTTACAACGCTGGAGTAGGCGCGCTTTTGAGCGGTCTCGATCATCGATTCAAAGCGTTTGTCCTGATGGCTGGTTCCACTTCAGATGAAGTTTCCCGGCGGACCAAAGGTTTTCAGGAATTTCGGCAGAAGGTTGGGCCTGAAAGGCTCGATGCATTTATTGCTAAGTACGAGTATCTCGATCAAGGCCTGTTCATTAATCACGCCGCGCCGGCAGTCATTTTCCTGCAATATGGAGCGCGCGATTCCGGAATCAGCGCTGAACACGCGCGAGAATACGATGCGTTCGTGACCGGGCCCAAGCAGTTCAAGCTTTACGACGCCGAGCACAACCTCAACGCAGAAGCGCGCCGCGATCGGATTCACTTTCTGGTTCAGCAACTCAAGCTGCGGCCGGTTTCCGATTCAGTCATCGCGGCAATTCCCGATCTTTATCAACCGCCGCGGCCGAACTAGCGCTGTTAGAGTACCAACTTCAGTTGGGCTTACCGGGCTGGGAACAGCCCGGCTAAAGTCGGTACTCTAACGCGATTAAAAATGCATGACGTCATCATTATCGGAGCCGGCCCCGCCGGATTGTCTGCTGCGCGCTGGTGCGATGAGCTGGGACTCGACACGCTGGTGCTCGAACAGAGCGATGAAGTTGGCGGGCAACTGCTTTCTGTTCACAATCGAATCGAAAATTATCTCGCCGTGCAGGCGGCCGACGGGCGCGAACTGCGCGATCGATTTGTCGAACAGACGAAAGAATGCGACTTCGATCTCTGGACCAACGTAGAGATTGCCGGCGTCGATCTCAAAGCGAAACGCGTCGAGTTAAGAAGTGGCGAAGAGCTGCAGTCGATCGCGATGATCATCGCGACCGGTTTGCGGCGGCGGCGGCTTGGCATTCCCGGTGAAGCTGAGTTTCAAGGACGCGGTTTGATAGAAAGCGGCGCGCGCGATCGCGATCAACTCGCCGGCAAGGACGTCTGCGTTATTGGCGGCGGCGATGCGGCCGCGGAAAATGCTCTGTTGCTCGCCGAAGTCTGCCCGACAGTTACGCTCGTTCATCGTGGCCGGAAAATGAGCGCTCGCCGCGAATTCACCGAACAGCTTCACACGCACCACTGCATCACCGTCTTTCGTGAATCAAACGTGCGCCGCATCATCGGGCGCGAACACGTCGAGGCTGTCGAGATTGAACGCGGCGGCGCGATCAAGCCTTTCGAAATGGCCGTGCAAGGCGTGCTGATCAGAATCGGCTGGCAGCCCAACAGCGATTTCACAGCCGGCCAGTTGGAGCTTGACGAGCGCGGCTATGTAATCGTCGGGTCGCAACAGGAAACCAGCGTGGCAAATGTCTTCGCGGTTGGTGACGTCGCGAATCCTTTGGCGCCGACGATTGCGGGCGCAACCGGCGCGGGCGCGACTGCCGCCAAAGTCATAGCTTCACGATTACAAAAACGAAATTGATTGCGCGGAAAAGGCGGGGACTGGCTATTCGGCATCCGGCGCCGCCGGCACCTGGATTGATTCGATGATGCGCTGGTATTCCTGATCCTCTCGCAGCGTATCCCAGTTCCGGTCGCGCTCAAACCAGGGTTTGTTTTCGTTGCCCAACGCGATCGCGCGGCGCAACCACTTCAAAGCTTCTTCGCGCTCGCCTTCCATCGCATAAGCCGACGCCAGCCAGTACGCAATGTCGTGATCGGTGTTCGCGGTCTTGATCACTTCATCGGTCAACTGCGCGCGCGCCTCTTCGTTGAATCCGAGCGCGCTCAGAAATGTCGCATAGATGGGACGAATGCCGTCGAGCTGCGGATGCTGCTCAAGCACGTCTTCCAGAATTTCTGCCGCCCGCGTCGGTTCGCCATGATAATAAAGCGTGCGCGCGCGGAAGGTTCGAATCAGCGGGTGATCGGGTTCGACTGCGGCGCCGGCGCCAAGTTCCGCAAAAGCTTCATCGAAGCGGCCGAGATAAGTCAGGATGCGCGCGCGGTTGTAGCTGACGACGACGCGTTCGTTCGGATTCAACTTCAGCATCCGATCCAAACTGCGCAGGGCCTTTTCGTAATCGCCATCCAGCCGTGCCACCACGCCGCGCACGAAATGCACGCTGGCGTCGTTCGGCGCTTCGCGCTTCAATGCGTCGACTTCCGCGCGCGCTTTCGCTTTCTCGCCACTCGATAAGTAAATGAAGATCATGTTCCGGCGCGCCTCAATCAAGTGCGAGTCCAGGGCCAACGCCTTATCAAATGCCTCGCGCGCGAGTTGGTGATCCTCGCGTTCGCCAAAACCTTTCATCACGCGGGCGGCGTAGGCGGCGCCCAGAGCGCTGTGCGCCAGAGCGAACGACGGATCCATTTCCGAAGCCCGCTCGAAATGTTCGATGGCCGCGTCGATGTCCTGGCGCGCCACCGTGTGATAGATGTAACGGCCCAGGCAATCTCGGCCGCGCAGGTATTCTTCGTAGGCTTCGGCGTTCGCCGTCTTCTGCTGCTCGAGTCGATCTTTTTCGTCCGGACTAAGCTCCAGGCGCAGCCCGTCGACAATCTCCTGCGTGATCGTGTCCTGCACGTTGATGATGTCGGTCGCATCAGCGTCGATGCGATCGCTCCACAACAAGTCGCCGGAATTCACGTCGACCAGTTGGGCCGTCACGCGGATGCGATTTCCCGATCGCAGAAAGCCCGCGGACAAAACTGCAGAGACGCTCATTTCGCGTCCGGCCTGGCGCGGATCGATTTGCACGTTCTGATATTTCACGATCTCGGAAGAGGGCCTCACGATAAGCGAACGCACGCGCGCCAACTCAGTAATCACGGCATCTGCCAGCGAAAATTCATAGAAACTCGATTCGGGATCGTTGCTGACATTCTTGAAAGGCAGAATGGCGACGCTCTTGCGCTCGTTATCGCCGATGCTGGTCACCGGCGTTTCGTGGACCGGACTCTTGGAACTCGATCGTTGCTGCGTGGTGCGCTCGCCGGTCACGCCGCGCAGCCAGCGCATTGCGCGACCCACGGCGCCGGTTCCGGAAAGATGTTTCGGCGCAATCGGAGTAATCGGTTCGACAAATCCCAGTGCCGATCCGGATTCGACTTCGCGCAGAGCTTCGCGCAAATCGTCGCGCAAAGCTTCGGCTTTCTGATAACGATCTTTCGGATTTTTCGCCAGCGCTTTATCGAGTATGGCTTGCAGCCGCGGCGGAGTGGATCCGGGTCGCGCTTGATCCAGCGGCAGCGGATCTTCGTGAAGCACTGCGTGACGAACGTCGACACTCGTCTTTCCCTGGAACGGCCAGGTGCCGGTCAGCATCTCGTAGAGCAAAACTCCGGTGGAAAAAATGTCCGCCCGCGCATCCACGCGTTCGCCGCGCGCCTGCTCAGGCGCAGCATAGGTCGCGGTGCCGTAAGGAATTCCAACTTCAGTTAGATCGGTGTGATGGATGCCGCCGAGATCTTCGCTGTCCAAAAGTTTCGCCAAACCAAAATCGAGAATCTTCACCTGGCCTGTCGGAGTGACCATGATGTTGCCGGCTTTGATATCGCGATGGATGATGCCGCGCCCGTGCGCGGTCGCCAGCGCATCGGCAACTTGAATCGTGATCGAAAGCGCGCTGCGCAAATCCAGGGGCCGTCCGCTGACCAACTCGCGCACGTTCTTGCCCTCGACCAGCTGCATGGCGATAAAATTCACGCCGCCGATCTCGTTCAAATCAAAAATGGTGCAGATATTCGGGTGATCGAGCGCCGAGGCGAGTCGCGCTTCGCGCTCAAAGCGTTTCAGGTTGGCTTCTTTAACAGTGAGTTCCGGGGGAAGGACTTTTATAACAACCGCGCGGCCGAGCTTAGTGTCGGTCGCTTTGTAAACTGTTCCCTGCCCACCGGCGCCAATCTTCTCAAGGATCCTATAGTTCCCAAGCTTTGCGCCGATCATTCTTTCGACTATTAAACTCTCAGACGCCGATGACTGCAACTTACGAGAGCGAGAGGCTGGAGGTTAGAGACTAGAGGCTAGAGGTTGGAGGTTGGAGGTTGGAGGTTGGAGGTTAGACGCCATGCGAAGCGTCCAGGGTAATCGTCATACTCTGTTAGCGCTGCGCAAATTAACCGCGACGGCCCGGAGACATTAGTCTTCATCGTTTCTGACGTCTGCTTCTAACGCCCAGCCTCTAATCTCTAACCTCTAGCCTCTACCTCTTTCCGTGCGCGATCTGTTGAGCTTCCGGCAAGCGGCGCAGGCGCAGCATCGAAACGACGCCGAAGAGCGGGCCGGGCGCGAGAATAACAAACGCATATCGCCAGCCGGCAACTCTTTCAATTCGCGAAACCAGCTCGATCGAAATCGTTGTCAGCAAGAAGCCGAAGCAGGTTTGAATCGTCAAAGCGGTGCCGAGGTATCGAGGATCGCCGAGTTCGGTTACGCAGGCTGAAAATTGTGCCGAGTCGGCAACCACACTGGCGCCCCAAATCGCGGCGATGGCCAAAAGAAAAATCGGATGTGCGCCGAAAGCGAATCCGATCAGCAGGCAGCAACTGCCGCTGATGGCCATCGCGCCAGACGTAACAATCGTTCGCCCGATTCGATCGGCGATGAGTCCAGCGATAACGCAACCGGCTGCGCCGCAACCAATCACGACGAATGACGCGACTTCGGCGAGCTTGGGATCGCTTTTTCGCAGGGACAAACTCGCGCGAATCATGAACGGAATCCAGGTCCACATCGCGTACAGTTCCCACATGTGGCCGAAGTAACCAAAGTTCGCCAGGCGCATTCCGCGATTGCGAAAGACTTTGCCGAGCTGCGTCCAATCAAAACGCGCTGCCGGCAGTGCCAGTGGCCCATCGCTTATGAAGAGCACGACGATCAGAGCCGCGCCAACGGCCAGTACGGAAACGAAGAGAACGTTGTAGCGCCAGTTCGCGCTGCCGATTCCGTTCACGAGATACGGCGTCGCTTTGCCGAGCGTCAGCGCCCCGACCAACACTCCGAGCGCGAGTCCGCGCCCGCGACGAAACCAAGTCGCCAAAATTTTCATCGCCGGCGGATACACGCCCGCGAGAAACATTCCCGTCAAGAACCTCAGCGCGATGGCGTAAGCAATTTCGTGCGCCCACAAACCGAATGCGCCGTTCACAATCGCGCCGGCAATCGCAGTCAAAGCGAAAAGATGACGGGGGCTGAGGATGTCAGGGAGATTGAAGAGCGCGCTCAGCAGAGTTCCGGCGACGAAGCCGAGTTGCACGGACAGCGTCAGCCAATTGGCTTCGCTTGAACTGATTTGCCACTCGCGCGCCAGCGCCGGCACGACCGCTGAGCCGCTAAACCAAAGCGACATTCCCAGGAGCTCTGCGACTCCGAGCAGCGCCAGCGTGCGCCAGCGCGCGGCTTCGTCGGAAGTCTTGATAGTAGTTCCCAAACCGCGCGATTGTAACGCAGCGCGGCCCGGCGGCAGCGGAATGTTTTGGGAATCAACTCAGAAAAATTGCGAGGGCTCAGGCCGCTGCTTCGATCCGGGTCGCGGCTGGTTCCATCGGCACGACGATGCGCGCGCGTTTGCGCCGCTTGTCTTCGTACATGAGCCGGTCCGCCTGGGCCGTGACGTCTTCGATCGAAGTTTCGTCCGGATTGAAATGGACTATGCCGACGCTCATCGAAAGCTGGTAGCGTCGATCGGAGCTTGCATTGTGCAGAGCAAATCTCTCTTCCAGTCGCGAGGCCAGCAGCTCTGCCGTTTCATCGCGTTCGATCGCGGCCAGCACGACGAACTCGTCGCCACCCAAACGCGCCACGATGTCCGAAGTGCGAAAAGTATCTTTCAGAATCTCGGCGCTGGTAATCAGCGCGCGGTCGCCTTCCTGGTGGCCCATCGAATCGTTGATCTGCTTCAGTCCATCCAAATCCGCGTACAGCACCACCGGCACTTTCTTGTTGCGGCGAATTGCGGCGAGGTGCTGCTCAGTCACCGCCAGGAAACCGCGGCGATTGTAGAGGCCGGTGAGCTCATCGACGAGCGAGAGGTTCTGCAACGCAGCTTCGACGCGCTTGCGCTCAGTAATGTCCTGAATCTGAAAAATAAAATGCGCCGGCGCGTCGTCAGCGTCGCGCACCAGCGAAACATTATTCAGCGCCCAAACAATCTTGCCTGACTTGTGCACATAGCGTTTTTCCACCTGACACGTCGGCGTTTCGCCCTGCATCAGCCGGTACAGGTTCGCCAGATCGTTGGCCACGTCCTCGACGTGCGTCACGTTTTGAAAACTGGAGTTCAGCAGCTCTGTTTCACCATAGCCGATTAGATCGCACAGCGATCGGTTCACGCGCAGCCACCCGCCCTGCGGCGAAACCAGGGCCATGCCGATGGCCGCATAATCGAAAGCGTTGCGGAAATGCTCTTCCGTTTCGCGCAGCGCCTTACTAATACGATCCTGTTCGGCGATGTAACGATTCAACTCCTGGACGTGGTGGCGTGCCTGTTCGGCCTGCGCCGCGGCGCTGGCAACATTTTTCATGTACGTGAGGTAGGTAAAATAGATAATCGCGATGATGGGAATCGTGCCGACAAAAGCAAAGAAGCCGACGCTGCCGATGAAGCGCGCGATGATTGCAGCGGCCGACGCGCCGGCGAAATATGTAATCGACGTCCAAAGGAAACTCTTGCGCCAAGTCATCCAGACTGAGTCCTGATTCTTGAACGCGGCGCTGGTGGCAACCAGCAGCGAATTAGTTCCGTACTGCACGAACGCCATCGCGCAAAGCGATCCAAAATGGTTCGTCGGTAACCCACCGTGCCACTGGACCGTCTCGCCAAAGAGGATTCGCAGCGTCCAGACAGTCAGAAAGGTCGAGCAGGCAGTGGCGGCCGCATTGAAAGCCTGGGTGCGGAAACGCTTGCTGATCCGGACCGACGCGCACAAAGCCTCAGCCGTCGCCAGCACGATGGCCGCTTCGCCGCCGAACAACAGCAGCGCAAGAAAAACAAACGTATCGGAAACGGATATGTGGGCTTTTATGCGAGGGATGGGAATGCTGAGCCGCGGGGCCACCAGGATGGTCACCAGCGCCATGAGCAGGAATCGAATGTCGAGTTGCCGCAGCGGGAACTCACGCAACGAAAACAAAAGCGCCGCCGTGCCGGCCGCAACAACCAGCGAAACGTAAATTTGATTCAGGCGTGCGCGTGACATTGTCGTCGGGGTGAAGCGGGCAGGGGCGGCCCATCCTCGCGCGGTGCAACGGCCATTCCACGATGGATTGTGCGGAATTGCTCAGGAAATTAACGGGCTGACCATTCTTCGCGTTTGACCGAGTCAGTCACTTTGCCAACTCACCTTCCAATTTGATTAGTGGTCCCTGACTGCCTGTTTGGGCTCACGCGGAGCGCGAAAACGTTCGATCACATTGAGTGAGACGCGTCGCTAAGTTAGAATCCCTAAGAAGATTTTTGGACCATCAAACGTCCCCGCGATTCATCCGAGGTTAAATGCTTTCCATTTTTACGACGACAGTTCAACCCCTCACGGGAAATCTTTGCACGGACATCCCCGGCTTTTGTGATTGGTACGACAAGACCACCGGAAACATCAGTCCGCTCTATCAACTCGACGCCTTTGATTGGACGGTGCTGGTTCTTTATTTCGGCATCCTCACGGTCTTAGCCATCTATGGCGTCTATCGCGTCAAGCAAGTCAGCGAGTTCTGGCGCTACTCGAAATTTCCGCCAAAACCGAAAGGCGAATTCGCGGAAGCTGATCTACCGCTCGTGACCGTGCAACTTCCCCTGTTCAACGAGATGTATGTCGTCGAGCGTCTGGTGAAGGCCGTGACTGAGATCGATTACCCGCGCGAGCGTTTGGAAATTCAAGTGCTCGACGATTCTACCGACGAGACGGTTAACATCGCGCGCGCGACGGTCGAGAAATTTGCTCGCGAGGGATTCGACATTCATTACATTCATCGTGACGATCGAACGGGCTTCAAAGCCGGCGCATTGGAAAATGGAATGAAGACGGCGAAAGGAAATCTGATCGGGATTTTTGACGCTGACTTTGTCCCGCAACCTGATTTCCTGCGCAAGCTGGTTCACTTCTTCACCGAGGCGACGGTCGGCTGCGCGCAGATGCGTTGGGCGCACATCAACGGCTCTTACAATTTGTTGACGCGCTTGCAGACGATCATGCTCGATGGCCACTTTGTAGTTGAGCAGACGACGCGCAATCGCAGCGGAAACTTTTTCAACTTCAACGGAACCGCCGGAATCTGGCGGCGCGAAGCCATCGAGATGAGCGGCGGCTGGCAGCATGACACGCTTACCGAAGACACGGATCTGAGCTTCCGCGCGCAACTCATGGGATGGAAGTTCATTTACCTGCTGGATGAAGAAGCGCCGGCAGAAGTTCCCGTCGAAATTAATGCCTTCAAAGCACAGCAACGTGGGAAAG
>JADMIO010820076.1_pt1 | contig 13187 bp, 15 predicted proteins | sample 8958161 | NCBI WGS metagenome assembly JADMIO01 (sample SAMN16585339, study PRJNA669376) | soil metagenome | isolation source: Crop rotation soil | place: USA: Cullars Rotation, Alabama | collected 2011 | reverse complement strand
CTTTCCCGCCAACGAAAAGCCCGTGGCCAAGGGCGAGATCGTCATCCACGGCGACAAGATCGGCGTCTCGATCACCCAGATCCTGACCGGCTACCAGTAGCACATCTCGTATAGTGTATTAAAAAACATTCTCCACCACATCCTTGCATTTAGGATGGGCAGCCCATACCTCTGTTGGACCCGGAGGCTGCCGTGCTCCCTATCGCGATCGATCCCCAGACCGTCCGTGTCGGCCTAGCCGGTACGGGAGAGGGCATGGCGCGCCGCCGGGCCTTGCTGGCCGAGGCCGGCGTGGAGCCCGTGGAATCCCCTTACGCGGTGCTTTTCATCGCCGGCCTCGACCGCGCCCAGTCCGAAGTCCTGGCCACGGAGGCGCGCGCCAGGGGCGTGCTGGTGAACGTCGAAGACGTCCCCGACCTCTGCGATTTCCACGTGCCGGCGATCCTGCGGCGCGGCGACCTGGCCTTCACGGTCTCGACCAACGGCAAGGCGCCCGGCCTGTCGCGCCTGCTGCGCGAATGGCTGGGGCGGGCCTTCGGGTTGGAATGGACCGGACGCATGGACGCCGTCGCCGCCGCCCGCCAGGGTTGGCGCGACCAAGGGCTCGCGCCGGACGAGGTTTCGCGCCGCACCCGCGACATGGTCGGTGGCGAAGGCTGGCTCTCATGAGCGTCGCCGTCATCGACCGCAGCCATGGCATCACGCCGCGCGTCTTCGACCTGCCGGGCATGGGGACGAGCGATCCCGCGATCGCGGCCCGGCTCGCGCATATGCAGGCCGAGGCCGGGAAGCGCGACGCGCTGGGCATTTTGGAACTGGCGCTGAAAGAAGAATTCCAAGGCGAGGCCGCGGTCGTGTCCTCGTTCGGATCGGAGTCCGCGGTGCTTCTGCATCTGGTGGCGCAGGTCGATCCCAACACGCCGGTGCTGTTCATCAACACCGGCAAGCTGTTCGGCGAGACGCTGCGCTATCGCGACCGTCTGCAGGACGTGCTCGGCCTGGGCGACGTGCGCAGCCTGGGCCCGCACCCGGCCGACCGCCGCGCGCGCGATCCGGACGGCACGTTGTGGTCGCGCGACACCGATGCGTGCTGCGACTTCCGCAAGGTGACGCCCATCCGCCGCGCGCTCGAAGGTTTCCAGGCGCAGATTACCGGCCGCAAGCGCTTCCAGACCCAGGCCCGCTCGAGCATGCAGGCGGTCGAGTTCCACGACGGCCGCTTCCGCTTCAACCCGCTGGCCGATTGGACCCAGGCCGATCTCGAAGCCCATATCGACTGTCACCAGCTGCCCAAGCACCCGCTGGTCGAGGACGGCTATCCTTCCATCGGCTGCATGCCCTGCACGCGCCGCGTCCAGGCGGGCGAGGGCTATCGCGCCGGGCGCTGGGCCGGGCTCGACAAGGACGAATGCGGCATCCACGGCGTGGACGGGGAGGGGATCTAGCCTCTGTTGCTAGCCCTGTTGCCCTGGCCGCGGAGCCCTGCTACACCCCCGCTCCCTCAGGATGCGGTCGTGGCGGAACGGTAGACGCACTAGCTTGAGGTGCTAGCGGGGCAACCCGTGGAAGTTCGAGTCTTCTCGACCGCACCATTGATTTTTTAGGCGACTGAAATCGCTGTCGTTTCCGGGTTGCCGCCCGTACCTCGGGGGCACGGCGCGGGGCAGGCGAGCCAAAAAGCCCGGTCGCAGATCCCATATCCAAACCCGAGCGCGCGTGCGATAGTGGCTCGTCGTCGACATCTGCTGACCGGCGCGTCGACGCTTGAGAGACATCCGGGGGAGATGCCTGAACGCTGCCCGCGCTCCCGCTGAAAGAGGGGCCCGAATATGTCCTCGGTTATCGATATCAGGGACGGCGTGCGGCGCAGTGCTGCCGACGATCAGCTCTTGACGGCGGAACTCGCTGACATGCGCGAGCTTCAAGCCATCAGCACGCGCCTCATACAGGCGGACGGCAAGGGCCTCTACGACGCGATACTTGAATCAGCTCAAAAGCTGTTGCGTTCGGACATGGGGACAATACAGCTGTTCGACTCCGCGCGGGACGGATTGACGTTGCTGTCCTCGCGCGGCTTCGATCCGAACGACATCGCGCTGTTCGATTGGGTTGAACGTGGCGCCGGAACGTCATGCGCCATTGCGCTTCGCGCCGGCGCGCGCGTGTCGATTCCGGACGTCGAGGTTTGCGAGCTTGTGGCCGGCACTCCCGCCCATCCTGCGCTCCGCCGATGCGGAATTCGGGCGGCGCTCTCTACGCCATTGGTCTCGCGCACCGGCACCGTGATCGGAATGATCACAAATCATTGGAGAGAACCTCACGAGCCGAGCGAAAAATCGCTCCTGCTCATCGATGTTCTCGCCAGGCAAGCTGCCGATCTCATAGACCGCAACCGCAATGAGGAGCGCATCATCGTCCTTGCGCGCGAGGCAGAGCATCGTGCGAAAAACCTGCTGGCGGCGGTTCAGGCTGTCGTCCGGCTGACCAAAGCCGAAACGGCGCATGAGATGAAAGAGGCCATAGCGGGGCGTGTGAACGCCCTCGATAACGTCCACCGGCTATTCGTGCTGACCAATTGGTCCGGTGCCGATTTGCGCACCTTGATCGAAGCGGAGTTGGCTCCTTATTGCGGGCGGGAAGACCTCAAGGCGGAACTTCAAGGGCCGCCCCTCCTGCTTGAACCCAATGTTGCTCAAGCGGTTTCCATGACGCTGCACGAGCTCGCCACGAACGCCGCGAAGTATGGGTCGTTCTCCGTTCCCGGAGGTCGCGTAGGCGTCCAGTGGACTCGCACCGATGAAGGAGCCTTGGCGGTTCGGTGGATCGAGCGAGGCGGTCCGACGGTGATCCCGCCAAGCAGACAGGGGGTAGGCACCAGGGTGATGGAAGGGGTCATTCGAGGGCAGTCGCGCGGCACGATCCAGTTCGCATGGCAAACCGAAGGGCTTTCCTGCGAGTTTTCGGTACCGATCGCGTAGCGTCGGCGAGCGGCACCGAATTCGCACCCCGAACGAAGCTCTTGAGTTCGCCGGATAGCGGGTCAATTCTCGCCCTGCACCAGCCTTCGCTCGCGAAGCGAGAGAAGGCTGCCGCGCCGGAGCCCGAATGGCGAGGGCGGGTCTCTCTCCTGCGAGCTACGGCTCGACAAGCCGTATTTTGGGAATCCTCACTCCATGATGACCGACGCGCGCCGCGAAGACCTGCGCAAGCGCATTGCCGCCGTCGCGACCTACAAGGACCTCGCCGGCGCGACCGTCCTCGAGATCGGCGCCGACGCGCACGGCCATGCGGCGCAGATGCTGCTCGACGCGGGCGCCGCGCGGGTCTTGAGCTCCAACCATGGCGAGCGCTGGCCGGTCGAGACGGTCGGCGCCATCGCGCGCATCCGGCTCGACGCACGGCGCATCGCGGACGAGATCGCTCCGGCGAGCATCGACCTCGTCTTCGGCATCGCGGTGCTCGAGCATATCGACGGGCTGGACGCGTTCTTCGCCGGCGCCAAGCAGGCGCTTGCGCCCGGCGGGCTGTTCTTCGTCCAGGGCGGGCCGATCTGGACCTCGGCCGTCGGCCACCATGTCGGCGTCAAAGGCGAGAAAGCGCATTACCGCTTCGGCGTAGAAGGCGCCAACCCGATCCCGCCCTGGGCGCATCTGGTGCATGACCGCGAGACCTTGCCCGGCGCGCTTGGCGCGCAGGGCGTGTGGCCCGCCGACGCGCAGCTGATCGCCGATTTCGTCTATGCGAGCCCGAAGCTCAACCGCGTCGGCTACCGCAGCATGCGCGAGGCCTTCGACGCCTCGCCGCTCGCCGGGATCGACCGGATCGAGGCTGCCTTTCAGCCCCCGCCTGCTGATATGATGGCGCGCATCGCCCGCGGCCCTTACGCCGGGCAGGAGCGCTACGACGTCGCCAGCATCACCTTCGTTGCCAGATAAAGGTTTCGCCCCATGACCATCCCCAACGCCTATCCCTCCCTCGACCACGGACTCGGCGACACCGCCGACATGCTGCGCGATACGGTGCGCAGCTTCTCCGACGACAACATCGCGCCGCGCGCCGAGGAGATCGACCGCTCCAACACCTTTCCGCGCGACCTGTGGCCCAAGATGGGCGAGCTCGGCCTGCACGGCATCACGGTGGAAGAGGAATACGGCGGCGCGGGGCTGGGCTATCTCGAGCACGTCGTGGCGATGGAGGAGGTGAGCCGCGGCTCGGCCTCGGTGGGTCTGTCCTACGGCGCGCATTCGAACCTCTGCGTCAACCAGATCCGCCGCAACGGCAGCGAAGAGCAGAAGCGCAGATACCTGCCCAAGCTGATCTCGGGCGAGCATGTGGGGTCGCTGGCGATGAGCGAGAGCGGCTCGGGCTCCGACGTCGTGTCGATGAAGCTCAAGGCCGAGAAGAAGGGCGACCGCTACCTGCTGAACGGCACCAAGATGTGGATCACCAACGCGCCGCATGCCGACACGCTGGTCGTCTATGCCAAGACCGATCCGGGCGCGGGCCCGCGCGGCATCACCGCCTTCCTGATCGAGAAGGGCTTCAAGGGCTTCAGCGTGGCGCAGAAGCTCGACAAGCTCGGCATGCGCGGGTCCGACACCGCCGAGCTCGTCTTCGAGGACTGCGAAGTGCCGGACGAGAACGTCATGGGCCGCGTCGGCGGCGGCGTCAACGTGCTGATGAGCGGGCTGGACTACGAGCGCGCGGTGCTGGCGGCGGGCAGCATCGGCATCATGCAGTCCTGCATGGACGTGGTGCTGCCGTACATCCACGACCGCAAGCAGTTCGGCGCGCCCATCGGCTCGTTCCAGCTCATGCAGGGCAAGATCGCCGACATGTACGTCACGCTGTCGGCGGCGCGGGCCTATACCTACGCCGTCGCGCGCGCCTGCGACCGCGGGCAGACCACGCGCAAGGACGCCGCCGGCGCGATCCTCTATGCCGCAGAAGCCGCGACCCGCGTGGCGCTGGACGCGATCCAGGTGCTGGGCGGCAACGGCTATATCAACGACTACCCGACGGGGCGCCTCTTGCGCGACGCCAAGCTCTACGAGATCGGTGCGGGCACGAGCGAGATCCGGCGCTGGCTGATCGGGCGGGAGCTGTTCGAGGAGACGAGCTAGGGTCAGGACTCATTGATCCAGAAGATGAAGGTCGCAGCGAAGGCGATAGCCGATAGGAAGGTGTGAGCGCATCGGTCGTATCGGGTATGGATGCGGCGCCAGTCTTTGAGACGGGCGAACATGTTCTCGATCCTGTGGCGCTGCCGGTAGAGGACAGGATCGTAGCTGTGCTGGATGCGATGGCTGGCGTGGGGCGGTATACACGGCGTGATGCCCCGCTCTTCCAGCGCTTGGCGGAAGCCTGCGGAACTGTAGGCTCTATCGGCCAGCAGGAAGTGAGCGGAGGGCAGTTGTTCGATCACCGCCGCAGCGGTCTTGTGGTCGTTGGCCTGTCCCTCGCTCAGATGCAGCAGCAGCGGTCGTCCTTTACCGTCGCAGACCACCTGCAGCTTGGTGGTTAGTCCGCCGCGGCTGCGTCCAATGCATCGGGGTAAAGCCCCTTTTTGAGCAGGCTGGCGGCCGTACGGTGCGCCTTCAAATGGGTCGCATCGATCATCAGCTTGTCGGTTGCGCCCTGCGCGGCAAGTTCCGCCAGGATGCGGTTGAACACGCCCAGCCGGCTCCAGCGGATGAAGCGATTGTAGATGGTCTTGTGCGGGCCATAGCCCAGGGGTGCATCGCGCCAGCGCAGGCCGTTGCGGATCACGAACAGGATGCCGCTCAAGACCCGTCGATCGTCTACCCGAGGCACGCCATGCGAGAGCGGAAAATACGGCTCGATCCGCCGCATCTGCTCCGGCGTCAGCATCAGCAAAGCATCCAAGGCGGCACCTCCTGCTACCTTGAATCACTCCGCATCCGTCAACTCAACAGAATTAATAGGTCCTGACCCTAGCTAGAGGTCGTTCTGCGACGGATAGCGCCGCGCCGTATGGATGATGTGCAGAATTGTGACCTGCTGCCCCCGCTCGTCCACGTCATAGACAGCGATGTAAGGGATATCCCCGAAAACGAACTCGCGGGTTCCTGGAACGCGGCCCATCCGCCCAATGAGCGGTTGATGGGAGAGCAGTTCTATCGCCGCTACAATGCGGTTTTGAACCTTTGCCGCTGCGGCCGGATTGTCAGTGGCAATGTAACGCCGGATAGCATCGAGTTCCATTAGCGCCGCTTGTGACCATTCAAGCCGCACGGCGCGTCAAGATTTTCTAGCGATTGGGCGCGGCAGTTCGTTGGCCGTACCCCAACTCTGAATCCAACGAATGACTTCCTCATTCGGAACCGTCGGCTCGCCGGCACGCACGGATGCGAGCGTCCGCTTGATCATGGCGACCTCTTGCGCTTCAGCCTCGAACGAATTCTCGATCAGCATTGCCGCCACCGCCGACTTCGACCGCTTGGTCTGGCGCGCGCGGCGCTCGAGCTTGTCCGAGAGCTTGCGGTCGATGCGCAGCGAGAGGGTGACGTCCTTGACCATGGTCCGCTCCGAAATGTAATACATTGTATTACAATGCGGGGCGGGCGTCTAGCCGCGCCTCAAGCCCCCGTCGCCACCAGCTGCAGCAGGCCCTTCTTGGTCAGCACGCCGACGGGCTTGGTGATGTCCTTGCCCTTGTAGACGATGAGGCCGTTGACGGCTTCGTCGTCGGCCGCCTTCTCGCCCACGGGCGTGCCCCAGGTCTGCTTGGCGGCGTCGCGGATGGTGAGCTTGTCCGAGATGGTGTCGTCTTCGGCCATGCCGCCCATGCCGCGCAGCGCCTTGGCCGCCTTCTTGTCCGACGGGTTGGCGAGCACGTTGATGACGGCGTTGCGGATCTTGGTCTCGGCGTTGTCGCCGGTGAAATCCTTCATCGCGGCGGCCCAGGGGATATAGCCCGCGAAGCGGAAGCGCTCGTCGACGAGCAGCACGTGCTCCGAGCGGTCGAAGGGCTTCAGCCTCTCGAACAGGTCGCGCAGCACCACCGGGTTGAGCGAGACCTCGGCGCGCTTGCCCGACGCTTTGCCCTTCTGGATGGTAAGCAGGATCTTCCTGTCGCGATTGGCTTCGGGCTTCTCGAAGACGCGCGCGTGCTTCATCAGCATCACGTCGACCGGCACGCCGGGCCGGGCCAGGATCGGGATCACGCCGGGCTCGAACAGCGGCGAGACGAAATGTGCGACCGGATCCTCGGTCAGCCGGGTCGGCACGTAGACCGGCGAGGCCGCGGGCTTGTCGAGCATCAGGTAGATGAGCACCGCCGCGCTCAAGCCCACGCCCAGGCACAGCATCGCGACCAAGGCGACAAGCGGATCGACGTGCAGGCCGAGGCGCGGCGCCAGGAACAGCGCACCCGCAACAACCAGCATCAGGCCAATGCCGCCCGCCAGCGCCTTCGCGACCTTGATCATCCCACTACCCCCCGAACGTGCCGGTTGGCCGTCCGTCTGGATTAATGATACCTCAGGCGGCGAAAACGCGAAACGGTCCCGCCATGCAGTCCCCCAATCAGCCTTCAGACGTCGTGATCCTGTCCTGCGCCCGCACGCCGATGGGCGGCTTCCAGGGCGAATTGACCCCGCTCAGCGCGCCGCAGCTGGGCGCCAGCGCCATCACCGCCGCGGTGGTCCGCGCCGGGATCGAGCCATCCGACGTCCAGGAAACCTTAATGGGCAACGTGCTGCCGGCCGGAATCGGCCAGGCGCCGGCGCGCCAGGCCTCGCGCATCGCGGGCCTGCCGGATTCGGTTCCCTGCACCACGGTGTCCAAGGTCTGCGGCTCGGGCATGAAGGCGATCATGATCGGCACCGACCAGCTCGCGCTCGGTCGCGCGGGCATCGTGGTCGCGGGCGGCATGGAGTCGATGACCAATGCGCCCTACCTGCTGCCCAAGGCGCGCGGCGGCTATCGCCTGGGCCATGGCGAGATCAAGGATCACATGTTCCTCGACGGGCTCGAGGACGCCTATGAGCACCGCCTGATGGGCACCTATGCCGAGGACGCGGCGCGGCACTATCAGTTCACGCGCGAGGCGCAGGACGCCTATGCCACCGAGTCGCTGATGCGCGCCAAGCGCGCCGGCGAGGACGGCTCGTTCAAGGACGAGATCGTGGGCTTGAGGGTCGCCGGCCGCGGCGGCGAGACGCTCATCCTCCAGGACGAGCAGCCGCGCAAGGCGGACCCTGCGAAGATCCCGACGCTCAAGCCCGCCTTCGCCAAGGACGGCACGGTGACGGCGGCGAATTCGTCGTCGATCTCCGACGGCGCCGCGGCGCTGGTGCTGGCGCGCGCCGACGTCGCGAAAGAACGCGGCTTGAAACCCGTTGCGCGCATCGTGGCGCAGGCGAGCCACGCCGCCGAGCCGCGCTGGTTCACCACCGCGCCCGTCGGCGCGATCGAGAAGGTGCTGAAGCTCGCCGGCTGGACCAGGGACGAGGTCGACCTGTTCGAGATCAACGAGGCCTTCGCGGCGGTGGCGATGATCGCGATGCGCGACCTCGGAATCGATCACGCCAGGCTGAACGTCAACGGCGGCGCCTGCGCGCTCGGCCATCCCATCGGCGCCTCGGGCGCGCGCATCGTCGTGACCCTGCTGAACGCGCTGAAGGCGCGCGGCAAGACGCGCGGCGTGGCGTCCCTGTGCATCGGCGGCGGCGAGGCGACGGCGCTGGCGGTGGAGCTGCTCTAGCCGAAATAGTTCTCCGCCATATCCGGCAGCAGCGCGATCCCGCTCGGGCGCCAGCCGAGCTCCGCTCGCGTCTTCGCGCTCGAAGCCGGGATGTCGAGCCCGGCGAACATCCCCAAGAAGCCGAAATGCCCCGCGGCCTCTTCGGGCGCGACGGAGGTGACGGGCAGGCCGAGGCCTTTGCCGATCGCTGCGGCAACGTCCTTGAACGCGACACTCTCCTCCGCGACGCCGTGATAGATCGCGCCGGCCGCGCCATTCTCCAGCGCCAGGCGATAGAGGCGCGCGGCGTCGCCCCTGTGCACGGCGGTCCAGCGGTTGCTCCCATCGCCGACCATGGCCGACACGCCTTTCTGCCGTGCGACGCCGACGAACACCGGCACGAAGCCGTGGTCGCCTTTTCCGTGCACGGTCGGCGCCAGCCGGATCGTCATCGTCTTGACGCCATGCGTCTCGCGCGCTTCGTCCGCCGCCTGTTCCGATACGCGCGGGAACGGATGGTCGCGCGGCAGGCGCATGTCCTCGGTCGCCATCCGCCCGGGCGCGACCAGCGCCGTGCCCGAGGTGACGATCAGCGGACGGCCGGTACCGCCGAGCGCTTCGCCCATCGCCAGGATGGCGCGACGGTCGATCTGGCCGTTCTGCGCATAGTTCGAGAAGTCGTGGATGAAGGCGAGGTGGGCGACGCCGTCGCACGCGGCGGCGCCGCGCCTCAAGCTGTCCGCATCCTCGAGCGCGCCGCGATGCACCGCAGCGCCTGCATTCCTCAGCGCCTCGGCGTTGGCATCCGATCGCGCCAGGCCGAGCACCGCGTGCCCCGCGCCGAGAAGTTCCTGGACGACGGCGGAGCCTACGAATCCTGTGGCGCCAGTGACGAAAACACGCATAGTCCTGCCTGTATCTGATCCGGTTTCAGCATAGGCCGAGGCATGACCGTCCTCAAATCCCAAGTCACGGCGCGCGACGCGCAATTCCAGGCCAACCAGGCGGCGATGGACAAGCTCGTGACCGAGCTCAAATCGCGCATGGCGATCGCGGCGCTGGGCGGCGACGAGCGTTCGCGCAACCGCCATACCGAGCGCGGCAAGCTTTTGCCGCGCGACCGCGTGGAGCGGCTGGTCGATCCCGGCTCGCCGTTCCTGGAGCTTTCGCCGCTGGCCGCCAACGGCATGTATGACGGCGACATCCATGCCGCCGGCATCATCACCGGCATCGGCCGCGTCGAGGGCCGCGAATGCGTCATCGTCTGCAACGACGCGACGATCAAGGGCGGCACCTACTATCCGGTCACGGTGAAGAAGCACCTGCGCGCGCAGGAGATCGCGGCCCAGAACCGGCTGCCCTGCATCTACCTGGTCGACTCGGGCGGCGCCAACCTGCCGAATCAGGCGGAGATATTCCCCGACCGCGAGCATTTCGGCCGCATCTTCTTCAACCAGGCGAATTTGAGCGCGGCCGGCATCGCGCAGATCGCGTCCGTCATGGGCTCGTGCACCGCGGGCGGCGCCTATGTTCCGGCGATGAGCGACGAGACGGTGATCGTCAGGAACCAGGGCACGATCTTCCTTGGCGGCCCGCCGCTGGTGAAGGCCGCAACCGGCGAGATCGTGAGCGCGGAGGACCTGGGCGGCGGCGACGTGCATACGCGCGTCTCGGGCGTCGCCGATCATCTCGCCAACGACGACAGCCACGCGCTCGCCATCGTGCGGCGCATCGTCAGCGGTCTCAACCACGCGAAGAAGCCCGACATCCCCATCGCGGCGCCGCGGCCGCCGGCCTACGATCCCGCGGAGCTCGACGGCATAGTCCCGCCGTCGCTCACCCAGCAATACGACGTGCGCGAGGTGATCGCGCGGCTCGTCGACGGCTCGGAGCTCGACGAGTTCAAGAAGCGCTATGGCACCACCGTGGTCACGGGCTTCGCGCGCATCGAGGGCATGCCGGTCGGCATCGTCGCCAACAACGGAATTCTCTTTTCCGAGAGCGCGCTGAAAGCCGCGCATTTCATCGAGCTGTGCTGCCAGCGCCGCGTGCCGCTCCTCTTCCTGCAGAACATCGCGGGCTTCATGGTCGGCCGGAAATACGAGAGCGGCGGCATCGCCAAGGACGGCGCCAAGATGGTGACCGCCGTCGCCTGCGCCCAGGTGCCGAAGATCACGCTGATCGTCGGCGGATCGTACGGCGCGGGCAACTACGGCATGTGCGGCCGCGCCTATGGCCCGCGGTTCCTGTTCACCTGGCCGAACTCGCGCATCTCGGTCATGGGCGGCGAGCAGGCGGCGAGCGTGCTCGCGACCGTGCACCGCGACGCCGACAAATGGACGCCGGCCGAGGCGGAAGCCTTCAAGGCGCCGATCCGCCAGAAATACGAGGACGAGGGCAACCCGTATTATGCCACCGCGCGGCTGTGGGACGACGGCATCATCGCGCCCGCCGATACGCGCCGCGTGCTGGCGCTGGCGTTGAGCGCCTGCCTCAACGCGCCGATCCCGGAGACGAAGTTCGGCGTGTTCAGGATGTGAGCGGCATGAGCCTTACCGACCTCGCCAGCCTCGGCAGTTTCGTGAGCGGCATCGCCGTGGTGGTGTCGCTGGTCTATCTCGCGCTTCAGGTGCGGCACGCGCACAAGGCCCAGCGCGCGCTGATGCATCAGGCGCGCACCGAGCGCATCATCAACGCCTGCATCGAATGCATGCGCGGGGACATTGCCGAAACGGTGACGAAGATCGCCAATGGCGAGAAGATGTCGTCGCCGGTCGAAATGATGCAGGCCTATTATTACATCCGTATGCAGATCGTCACCGCCGAGGACGCGTTGTGGCAGCACGACGCGGGATTTCTCGACAAGGACTCGGTCGATACGTCGCTCTTGAACCTCCAGCGCGTCATGCAGCTTCCGGCCGCGCGCGCCGCTTGGCTGGTGCAGCGGCCGCAGCTGGCACCAGCGGTGCGCGAGCGCATGGACAAGCTGCTCGCCGCGTCGCTGGCGGCCGAGACCTGGGACTGGGCGGCGGACTACGAGAAGGCGCGCGAGCAGGCGAAGGAGAGCACATGAAAGTCATCGGCGATACAAATTTTGGAGTGTTCCGAATGTGAGTAACACAACGGAAAATTCGAGCTCAGTTATTGATCTCGCTGCGCCATACGATGCTCGCGCGGTTTCAAACTATCTTATTTCTCAGCATCGTGCCTCCGGCGAAATCATAACGCAGCTTCGCTTGTACAAACTTCTTTACTTTAGCCACGGCTGGTATCTTGCAGAATTCAATAGGCCACTAGTTTGGAATTCCTTTGAGGCTTGGGAGAGGGGGCCAGTCGTCAAGGCTGTTCGAGATTGCTTTAAAAAGTTTGGCGATAGGGCGATTACGCAATTTGCATCCTCGTTTGATTTTAGAGTGGGTAAGGAACTGGAGTTTTCTTCTGAACTCGGAGCGAGCGATGCGGAATTCATAGACGCCGTGGTCGCAGCATATCAAAGGTACTCTGCGTACGAATTATCGGAGCTTACCCACGAAAGTGGAGGGCCGTGGGAAAAGATCTGGAACGCCCGAGCGCCAGTAGGCCGGTTTGGTTTAAGACTAAAAGACCACGAAATACGGGATGACTTTCAAGATGTTGCGGTTCCGCTACGGAACCTGTAATATACCTATTCATTAACCATAAGGCGTTGGGATGACTAGCCTTTTCCTTGTCGACAACCTGGATTTTTCACGCTCTTTCGGGGAGGTGCCCGAAGTCGCGACCATCGATTCCGTTGCGGACTTCCTACGCACTGAATGGATCGGAAAGAAGGGCGGTAGGTTCAACTACGCCACTTCGATGAGCATTTTGGCGGACGCGTTCTCCGGCATGCTTACGCGCGAGCAGGCGATTTCCCTTTGCAAGGCCTACTGGCATCCTCGTGGGAGGATCGAAAATGAACAGGTCGTGTCGTCATTCTGGGACTATGTTTCGAAAAACCGGTGCACGGTCTATCGCCGAAAGTTTCTCGCGGCACCGATCGGCAAATGGAAAGGTCAGATAATCTATCTCGGTGTGAAGGTCCCACTCATTCGAGTGGTCGATGGGGTTGTACTGGCAACGATGCCTGTTTTCCGTAAGAACTTTGTGCCCGGCCAGCGTCCAATTGATTTGGCGCTTACAGGGGTGCGCGAGTTCTGTCTTCGTGAAGGTTATCCCGACATCGAGCCGGAGTTCATTCGCGCCGCTGGAATTTCTGGCGTAATTGAACGGCAGCTCGTTGTGGAGAAAGCTGGGGAGCGCAATCTCTACTCGTCCGATGCGTTCGACCATTTCGCGAACATCTTTGTGGGAGCTGTAGCGAAGTTGGCGGATAGCGGCGTCGGTCTTTCGAAACCAAGTTTCCGCGGTTACCGCGTCATGGATCCTGACCAGCCCGGTATGTTCTAGGTCTGGATATCTCAGCCCATCGATTGGCTATCCCCATGGTCCTTTGGGAAAG